>Ga0207650_10002350_pt1 | contig 13144 bp, 16 predicted proteins | sample KBSS63metaG_FD_184325 | JGI IMG/M metagenome (GOLD analysis project Ga0207650, IMG submission 184325) | Switchgrass rhizosphere microbial communities from Kellogg Biological Station, Michigan, USA - KBS S6-3 metaG (SPAdes) (version 2) | ecosystem: Host-associated > Plants > Roots > Rhizosphere...
GCCTGACGGCACTCATGTTCTCTTCACGGTGGAAGCGGTCCGTCGCCAATTCAAGCCGCCTATCCTGTGTGCTGGTCATCCAGGTGGAAAAGCAGTAAACCCAGTCGGCGCGATTCTTTCGTTTAAGGTTGGCCAGGCTGCAGCAGAACCAGTGGGCGCAGTGCTCTCGCGCAGCCTTGCCGGATGCTCGCCCGTTCGACTGGAATTATCGAAGGATGGGCAAACAGCGTTTGTCACAAATCGTGAGGAGAACAAGTTACGCGTCATGGACGTCGCTAAGATCCTGCATGGTGAATCGGATGCTCTGGTGTCTGAGATACATGTCGGACCGGCACCAATTGGCGTGGCGTTGGTGGACGATGACCGACTTGCCCTTGTTACCAATTCGAATCGCTGGGGTAAGGAACAGAAGCCGCAAACCGTGGAAGTCGTCGATATTGCGGGCCACCGACGCCGCAAACCCATCGTTCTCGGTAAGATTCCTGTGGGGATCTTTCCAAGGGATCTTGCTGTGTCGCGCGACGGGCGAACTGCTATCGTCTCTAACTTTGGCTCAAAATCGCTAACCCTGCTGGATGTATCAAAATTGAGAGCACTGATGTCGCGAGCCAAGTCAAACTAAATTTGCAGACGCTGGGAGTCCTTCTTCGCGCATGTTCTCAACGCAGTTGAACAAAACAGGCGTTTACACCAACTACTCGAATCATAACTATTGAAGTCGCCGTAAACGACGTTTCTTTCTCAACCCCATATTGTGTCCTAATCCCATGCTGCGGAAGTGGAGGCCGCCAGCATGGCAAACCGGAAAGCAAAGCGAAACTATCGTCGGACCGTACTTCGTCTCCCTGATTTGGACCATTCCAAACTGGCGGTGCTGAACAGCCTCGCTTCTCCCGGTTCCCGTCGCGTCTATCAATACGCCATCGAACAGTTCATTGCCTGGTACTGCTCGGAACCTCGCCTGGCATTCAACCGCATCGTCGTCGTGCGCTATCGCATGTACCTCGAAGCGCGGGGTCTGGCCGCCAATACGATCAACCAACAGCTGGCTGCCGTTCGACGACTCGCCCACGAGGCCTCGGATTCGGGCTTATTGAGTCCTGACTTGGCTGCCGGAATCAGCCGCGTGAAGGGCGTCAAACATGGCGGCCAGAAAGCTCTCCCAGTACGACAGTGGTGCCAGGGTACCCGCCACGATTAACGCCATTGCTGATGCTGTGCGCTGGGCAGCGCGGATCATGGAAGAAATTGATCGGCACTGGCCAGCAGAGCGAATGTGACTACAGGTTTCACCCCATTTACTCTGGCTCAAAATAAAGCCATCATTCTTGTAAGACCAGTGCCTCCACGAAGGCATGGGTTGTTTCTCCGCTAGACCTACCCGCCCCTCTCGGCCCACCACCCGGGAGGGGCTTCGATTTCTTGAGCCGCCCCTTCCACCTTTGGGCTGTCCTCGCGGAATTTGAACTGCTAATGTTCCCGCCAGAGCGTGCCTCGGTTCACCATTGAGGGGGGAGGCATGCTCCGAAGAGCGCTCAGAGACTTCCCTCGGGGCGCTCTTTGTATTCCGATTCCGTGGACTCCCGCAGAGAGAACAGATTCGAGAAGCGCCAAGGCGATTGCGACGGACAGCATCAACGGCTTACTGCTTCGGCGATTGTGAACTAGTTGTTGAAATCAGGCGATTCACCAACTACTTGGGAAACACCCGTCCGGGCAAAGTAGTCGGTGAAATGGCGATTTTGCGACAGTCAACCAACGCTGAGGGCCGTGTCGCATGGGTACAACGATCTAGTGTAGGACTGTGCGACGGGGAAACCCCAATGGCTCCCAAGGCCGTCATAAATCAGTCTTGATGGCGGGCAATAACAGGAACCTTATGCCGCTGATCACTATCGCCCAAGATATGAGGAAGAAGAACATGAAGCCAAAGAAGTACCACGCAATCGTCAGAAACATCATGTCGGCCCACATCACGGTATCCATCCCCTAACTATCTTATGACGTTGACCCTCTCGCAATGGCTCCTCTGTGGGGTACACCGCTACGTCGGTAACATGAAATGGTTACTCGGCGATAGGGAGTTTCCGCCGAAATCAACTTAACAACGACGCGATAATGCTCACGGGTTAGGTTTCCCTTGCCAGTCGCATGATTGTCTGGGAGTGTTCCTATTTGGACTCACGGCTTTCGAAGACGCCGTCCAAGGAAATGGCAAGCTTAAGATTCAGAACCGAGTTTGTTAGAGGGCCGGAGTGATCCAGCCCTCTTTTAATGATTCGCACCAATTGTTTCAGCGCGGCTTTGCTGAACAGGAATCGTTTACCGGCTCGTTTTTCGATCTGTTCCATCCGTAGGCGCGGATGAGGTCTGTGCGAAATACCTGTGTCCGTACTCCATTTAATTGTGACGGGATGGGTGCATGGGCTCTTCCCGTTTGAACATAAACATTGACTACTGCCTGCGATGGGTTCTTTTCACTCACTCCTACACCGACTGCCAAAATGGCAGGATCAACCATGAGGCGCTGCGCGTGGGCTTCTTTTGCAGCAGCGGCCCGATCGATCCCCGTCTGTGAAGGCCTGCCATGAGCGGTCGTGCTAGCACCGCCAGCCGGACAAGCTACGTTGGTTGTGCGAGTCGAACTTCCCACAAAGCTCACCTGTTTGCCAAGGCTTGAACTGGTCTGAGCCAGCACTTCGCTTATTGGGTTCCCGATTGTCGTACTGCTGCTCCCAGCATAGAGCAATGCAGTAGGATGAGCAGCGCTCTGGCTGACGATCAACGAGCCTGAGTCGCCGCCCGCGCTGAATGTGCCGCTTCCAACGACAACTTGATTTGTATAGCTGATCGTGAACTTCTTGCCTTTGTTGCAGCCCTGCTGATACTGCACTTTGACGCTCGTGTTCGTGGACTGGATAGAACCGCAGGTGAGGCCAGTCGTGCGTCCGCTCTTAGCGACAGCGAGCCCAACGCTGGCCGCGAGCGGCGAGGAGTGAGGCACTCCGATGTCAAGAATGGAACCCGCAGAATCCATCGTGCCAGACCGAAGCGCAGCCAGTGCGGCGTCCACATTGCTTCCCAGTTGGGGAGCGACGGTGAAGTCGCCTACGATTGTGCCCGGCTGGCAATTGTTGTCAATCAGCCCAGGCTGGGAAATGTCCTCGCCCGATGCGGCCTGATCGCTACGCGCCAGTATGTGGTTATTGCTGAGAATGTACAGCGCGTTGGAGCTGTCTTTTACTAACGACCCCAGAGTCCCTGAGCAGCAAAACGCTTTGGTAACGTCATTGATATTGCCTCCGGAGCTGCCGAAGGACAAGGTGCGAACCTGGTGGTTGGGGCCGTTGTCAGCGATCAATAATCCGAGCCCCGCCAGTAGGAGCACAACCACACCCATGAGCACGCGAACCCGCGAGCACGAGAACATAAGGAACCTCCTGCCTTTCATCAAATGGATGGATAAAACGGGAGGGCCAGAATCTTCCGTCAGGGCGCGTATTAAACCATAGCGCCCTCGCTCAGGCAATAGTGTTGTGCGCTACTCCAGAATGGGAAGCAGGTCCACGACATGCTCTGAGGCAAAACCATGCGTTGAAAACGCGCTCTCTGGGAAACGAAATCGTTAGTGCATCGAGCATTGATTTGAAGCCGCGAGCTCCGGTAGGCTCCCTTCAAGCGATAAGGAAAGAGTCTCGGCCTGTTCTGATCTGCCGCGCTCCTTACCTTCTCGAGCCCTCCGTCCATGCGTTCTTCGGAACGTATCAGCACCTACAACGGCAAGCGAAACCAAGATTGCCCGGCTGTCTCTTGTGGTCAAAAGCGTTGGGGTGCTACAGCCAAATCAGCCTATAGGAGTCAATCATGAGTAAGAAACTTGTTCATTTCGGTCAACTTCTGCTACTGCTGGGCGGGTTCTTGGTTCCGTCATCGTTCGCCGCGACGAGAGTCACGTCCGCAGTTGTGCCGTCGGTGGCAACAGGTCGTTCAAAAGTGTTCATCCACACGGCGGTAAGAAATGTTTCGGCAGCAGCCGAAGCGGTCACAGTTAGTATCGACGTTACGAATCCCGGTGGTTGCGTATCGGGAAAAATTCCAAGCAATGCTGGGGCTTTTGCAATCGGCTTGCGTGCGAACGAAACCAGGCTGGCTGACCTGTCACTCGACATTCCACCGTCTGCCTGTTCCGGGACCTACACCGTGACGGTGACAGTCAAGAATAGCTCGGGAGCTGTAATCGCGTCACACACGACAAAGTTCACGGTTGACTTACCAACACCCTAACCAACTGTGCTGAAGCCCGGCGTCATTGACGCCGGGTCTTTTTGATCTACAGAACACGTGCTGCCGGTCAAAATCACAAGAGAAGACGAAAGTAATGCCCTCGTCCGGTATGGGCGAGGATGAGTTGAATCGGCAATAGAGAAAGATGGGGCGGGCGGCGCTCACCCGCCGGCTTGACGCTACGGAGTCGGAATCACAACGGAGACTGCTGCCGAATATGCGCTCTCGACTCCACTGGTATCCACGGCTGTTGCTACGTAATAGTACGTCGATCCAGCCTGCACACTCGTGTCGGTGTACGTGGTTGTCGCATCAAGCGTGGAATTGATTTTGTTGAACGGACCCGAAGCTTGGCTTCCTCGGTACAAGTTGTAGCCGGCTACCGCCGAACTCGAATCCCAGGAAAGGTCCACGCTATGAGTCGGGGCCGCGGCTCCGGTTCCCGACAAGGCTTCGGTCACCACTGATGTCGCCGCGTTGCTCGCAAACGACAGATTCGCCGCAGTCGTTCCGCTCATCTGCGGAGTGAAAGTCACGTTATAGGAAACACTCTGACCTGCATTCAAAGACAATGGAAGGGCGAGGCCACTTAAGGCGAACTCCGCAGTGCTTGGACTGGCCGAGCTGATCGTGACGCTCGAGCCACTCGCTGTGAGTGTTCCAGTCTTGGTCGCGCTCTGCCCCACCACGACGCTGCCGAAGTCCACACTTCCAGGGTTGACCGACAGCTGCCCGGGGGAACTTGATGACCCGGACAAAGCGATGGCCAGGCTCGGATTTGTGGCGTTTGAAGTCAGGGTCAGATTCCCACTCGTTGTTCCACTCGTTTGCGGGGTGAATGCAACGCTGAAAGTCAAGCTCTGTCCAGGTGTGAGTGTTTGCGGGACACTTAACCCGCTCACGCTGAACGCAGCCGATGACACCGCTGCCTGCGAAATGCTCACACTTGCACTGCCGCTGTTGGTCACAGTCTGGTATTGCGAGGAACTTCCTCCCACTGCAACCATTCCGAACGCAAGGCTCGAAGGATTGGCGCTGAGCTGGCCAGCGGCAGCCGTGGTGCCCGTACCTGAAAGCCCTACGCTCGTCTTAAACGTTCCGCGTGAACCCTTCTGGTTCATCGCGGACTTCAAAGTAAAATCGAAGCTTCCACCCACCGTACCAACGGCCGAAGGCGCGAAGGTTCCACTGAAGGTCACGCTCTGACCTGGAGCAATCGTCAATGGAAAGGCGAGCCCGCCAAAGGCATAGCTTGCGCCATTCACGCTAACGCCTTTGACGGTCACGCTGGCTGTACTGGAATTAATGAGCGCCCCGGAGAGTGTTGCTTTGCTGCCGACGGCAACACTTCCGAAATTCATTGCGCTCGGCGATCCCGCAATCTGAGCTGCTATAGGAAGTTGTAAGAGAAATATGACTAGAAAAGTAACAATCGGTGCGATGGCGTTCCATCGCGGGCTCGGACGTTTCACGTGTCGCCTCAAATGCACCGTGCCACGTGCGCACGGTTGGGGGATTGGTGGCGCAGCAACCCAGCGGAGCCAGACGGGATCGTATCCGGGGACTCACCGAACTGCAGGATCATTGTTCAGTGAAGTGGGGATGGAGCAACAGATCACGAAAGGCTTAATCGCGTTGCGTTCTACGAGGTCCTTACCATGTACTACCGGACATTGAGAAGTGCATTGAAGAAGTACTCAATCACCGCAAGTAGAGGTTCGTAAAGATACGAAGGTTGGCAATGGGCGACGCTCGTCGCCAGCGGCTGGAACGCTTATTGATCTTGCAACGCAGAGATGGCCAGCCTAGGGATTTAACAGGTCGACCAAGGAGTTCCCGAAACCAGCAACTGAGTAGTTGGTGAAATGGCGATATTTTGACAGTTGGGCGGCAATGCAACGTAGAAGAATCGGGATGGTCGATTGGCGCTTTTCTTACTTTAATGGCTCTGCTCTAGCGAGAACGCCCTCTAGAACAACGTTACGGACGCGTACAATCGGTTTCTTTGCAGCGCTCTTCTTCGATCGCTTTGCATTAGCCAGAACGGGCTCCAGAGGGACGACACGGATGCACACAGTCGGTGTCGTGCCGGCCTTCTTCTCGGGTGCCTTTGCTTTCGTGCTTGTCATCTAGAGACGCACCTTTCGTCAACTCGTTCCCCCTGTTTACGCTTCGCTACTTCAGCTTTCAGCTGCGCTAACTTCCTCGGGTCAGTAATGATCGAGGCGTGAGGAAATGCTTCTCGCCAACTCGGCTGTCGTTGCTGTACATAAGGCGTTAAAACTTCGCGGCACATGCGATTCATGACGCTCTGTCCCGAATCGAGTTGCCGTCCTCGTGGTTGCCGGTGTGAGAGATTGGGCATTCCAACCGTTCGAGAGTGCGCAGGCTATTCTGGGCATCCATGATATTCTGCATCTCCGCACAGTTTCCATTGTGTTGCGTTCCTGCAGTTTTCAGTTCTTCGATCCGACGTTGAATTGCTGAATGAGCGAGGTCGATGCTTGCCTGCAGTCTCGCAGGATTCAGTTCGAGCATTGCAGCCTGGTACATCACCTTCCACTGAGCGTCTTGTGGCATATTGGAATCCTCTTTCCTTCCTACTAAGCGTACCCTCGCCACTAAAGAAAGGTGGGAATACTGGGTTCCTCTATCAACGCCACAGTTAACCCTGCCTCGATAAAAAGCTCTGCAATTTTCCGACAGGCGCACGCGTGACGTTATTTAATTCGACACGCTAAGTAGTCGTACCGTAATTTCGAGGCAGCCTTGGATGTCTGGCCTCCCTGCTCATGCAGCTTGTCGTAACTGTTGAAACCAGGCGATTTCACAAGCTTCTGCGCTCCGACGAAGGTCAGGCCATCGCGGAATACGCTGTGGTATTGGCAGTGATTCTGGTTTTCGTAGTCGGTACGATTCGGCTCGTCGGTTCGAACGCCAACAGCGTCTTTTCCCAAGTCGGCAGCTCACTAAATCAATAAGCTGCGAGTTGAGCGTGTACTCGTTTTAAGCGGCATGTGCGCGCTGCAAAAACAACAACAGGGATAAACTGGGAGCCTCCGGTGGAACCGGGGCTGTTGCTTTCGACTAGAGCGAGCTTTGGTGCAAGAAGGCAAGCTCTAGAGAGCGCCCTGACGCTTCCCCGGGGGCGCTCTTAGTGTTCGTCGCCAGATTGCGATTTTGTGGGCGTACTGGGAGCGCTGACTCGCAAGCGTTCACTCTTTAGGCCTATTGCTGACCTTCCTGAGAGCGTCTAGACGGTCCGCTTTTTCCTGTAATAGGCGTTCTATCTCTTGGATAAGAGTCATAAGCCTAGCGGCGTCCTGTTCGACAGCAGCCTGTTCACACAACTCCATCCACTTATCTTTGTCTTTCACTGTCCCCCGTCCACGTTCGGTCGGAGTATGCCACACGCACCTTCCTTCAACGAGGGGTAGATTTTGTGGAGAAAACGTTGAACGTTTCAGAGGAATGGCTAAAATGCTTGTTACCGGAGGCTGCCACCGCTAGCAGGTTCACCGGAACCCGGGGCGACCATGGCCGCACAACCGCCTTCGAACGACATTCCAAAATACACTTGGCGTGATGTGTACCTGGCCGCTGTTCTCGAACAGGACAACGCCAAGCTGCCCGAACGCATTGCTGAAGCACATAGGGCAATTGGCGAGCGTTATCGCATCTTGAATATGGATCAAGGCGGATCGCCAGAGGAGCGGGGAGAGCTTGATGCAGCGGTACATGCTTTGTTAATTCTCCAGGAGGAACGTCTGCCCGCGTAGTGCTTCACTTGCCTGTACCTCCTCGTTTGCCTGTACTCCCTCTTAGGTCTTCTCCATTGATCCTCGCAATCACTCGGTTCATGGCGTCTAAAAGGGCCTGCAGATACTCCGTGCATTTTGCATCGCTAGTGTCTTCTGCCGCTCGTTCCAGGGTCTTTCTCCATGCCACCAACGTTCTTAAATCTTGCTTGTCCATAACGGCCGTGAGATGACGCGCCATGGAAAGGGGTTTGCTAGCGCTTTCACGGAGTGCCGTTGTCTAACGCGATGCATGAGGAGGTTTCCAAATAGAGCACGGGCCGCCAGTGCGGGGCCGCGAGCCCGAATCTAGAATCACCATTGCGCTAATGTTGTGCGGCAAGAACTGGGGAAAATGAGAAGACGCCGAGCGGAGCAAGGGTCTCAAATAGGTGATCACCGAATACAGTTTTTACCTTGCCACTTCCGAGCCATGCACCACGGGCCTTTTATTGGGTATAGTTCGGGTGCGCGCACGAAGCGTCTTCAGAGCGGCGGGAAGTCTCAGGGGGACCACCTGCCGCTTCTGTTCTCCCTTCAGTGTCCCTCGGTGTTGGTGGGGCGCAGACATCCCCGAAATAATTTGCCATGTGCCGTCTGTGTCGCGGACCCAAGTATGGATGACGCGGAACTTTGCGGACTGTTCCTTCCCATTTTTGGCCACCCACACCAACAAAACACGATAGGTAGTTGTGGCGATGTTGTCGGTCACTTGCATTGGGAGCCGTTCCAGATTGTAGGATTTGAGCGCCTCGCCTCTGCTGGTATGGTCGAGATCCAGTCAGTGATGTGATCCTTGCGCAAGGGTTCGGGGCTAACCGACGGCGACCCTAGGAACTGCGGATGCCAAAGCCCGCGATAATGCTCTAGGTCGTTACTCTGCACAAACTACCAGTAAGATTTTTCGAGTGACACAGCTTCTCTTCGTAGGCGGAACGGTTACTTGCGAATAACGCAGCGCCTAGCATAACTCTCGCGGCCAATGCATATACAGATCGCGTCATCGTCGTACCTCCTCCTTTAAGTGAGGGGACTTGTCGCGAGCTGCCGACCTTCGGGTGGACGACCCTAAGCTCGGGGACGCCGACATTCCCAATGTTCGCGACGCTTTCTCCTCATATTTCACTTGGCGCTGTCAATCAAAGTGTAATTCACCACGGCAGCGGTTTGCCGTCTCGAAAGAAACCGCCGGTAGGACCATTATCCGGTAGAGTCGCCGCCCATACGATGCCAGCAGCGCCATCTTTGACAGCACGAGGAGCACCAGCGCCACCCATATCCGTTGCAACCCATCCCGGGCAGATTGCATTAACAAGGATATGAGAGCTACGAAGTTCCCCTGCCAGTGTACGCGTCATCGCATTTAGCGCAGCTTTCGTGACTTGGTAGGCAGGTGGCCCCGACCTCATGTGCGCGAGCGACCCTGACTGGGACGACACGTTAACGATTCGGCCAGCCTTACTCCTGCGCAAAAGCGGCAAAAACGCCTTGCAGACACGCCACGGCCCTAATAGGTTCGTGGTGATCGTCTCGACGACCGTGCCCTCAATGTCTGCGCTCTCGACCGTTTCCCACGTATCGTAATTAATGGCGGCGTTGTTAATGAGTACATCGAGATAACCGTACCGCTTTCTAACGTCGGCCGCCGCGTGCGCTATGCTCTTTCCATCAGAGACATTAAGGACGAGATGTTCGACCTTGCCGACGTCCGCGAGTTTGCTTGCTGCTGATTTGGCCTTTGCGGCGTCTCGAGCTGTAAGCAAAACCACGAACCCTCGGGCAGCCAGTTGGCGGCACACTTCAAAGCCAATTCCCCGGTTTGCGCCGCTCACCAATGCGATACGCGAAGACTGATCAACCATTTTTTAATACCGCCCCAGGTATTGCAGATCAGTGACCGTCGAACTGTCTGGCGATTGCCGCCGAACAGTGGGGACATTTGTTTGTCATCTCGGCGAGTTCTTTTCAGTGTGCTCTCGTCTAAGAGTTCCCGCTTTGCGGTGTGTACACGTTCGACGACGCCGACCGCCTCGCCGGAGAGAAAATATACTACGACGGAGGGACTGTCTTGAGTGCGTCTCGGCGTCCTCTTCGCGATTGCGTACTCAAGACGCCACCTCGCATGGCATCAATGGCTTGCCGTACTGGCCAAGGGTCTCGAACGTTCCCGCGAACCTCGAGGCTGCCGGAGCTAGGCACGATACGACCTCGAGTGCCGAACACGTTGCACCGTGTTTACAGAACAGCCGAGGCTTCTAGCGATGGCCCGCAGACCTAGCCCCTCCCTTCGCATTCGCTCAATATCGGCCAGTTTCAGTACAACAGAAACGCTTCCCTCAGGACGGCCCAACCTCTTGCCAGCCTTGCGGGCGCGAATCAGGCCTGCCTTGGTACGTTCTGAAATAGCGATTCGCTCTTGCTGGGCAAGCGTCGCTAGGATTGAAAGGATTGCGTCCTTGAAAATACCGGTAGAGTCCAAAAACTGCTCGGTATAAGAACGCCAACCAACGCCATAGTGATCGAGCCTGGTGAGATGCTGGAGCGTTTGCCGCACTCCTTCGCGCGAGAAGCGATCAAGCTTCCAGAACAGCAGAACGTCAAACTTGCGTTGACTGGCCCAAAGCATCATCTGCTCAAATGCCGGCCGGTTTTGCTTGCCAGATCCGCTTACTGTATCCACGAACTCGCGCACAATAAACCAGCGCTGTTTATCGGCAAATTCACGAAGCTGTTCCAGCTGGTTCTTGTTCTCTTGTCTGTCCGTGCTTACCCGAGCGTAAATTGCTGCTTTCATGGCGCGCCTCTCTAAGCCCGTCGGCTGTATCAGTCAATCGACCCTTTGGTCAATACAGGTGCTGGAGTTAATCGAAACTGATAGGTAAGGACTTAGCAGGGCGCTCTCGCGGACCCTTTATTTGATACACCCGTAGCATCTCTGAGCGGTCGCAGTAGGTGTCGTTTCTGGTATCGCCGTCGCCGGGGGTCGCGCGGAGTAGTTGGTGAAATGGCGATGTTACGCCAATTGCGTCAGCAACCGATTCGGCCGGTTTCGTGATCAAGTTTCTGCGGTCTATTCCGATTTTGTCGGTTCAGGTCTCCAGTTTACGATTACAAACGGCGGCGCGCTTGCTACGCCCACAGGCTCATTGACGAGAATTCGTTTGCCTTTCACCACGTCGTATTCTGCTCCCTCTGGAAGCCGGAACAAGGAAACCGGCCTACCAAAGCGATGCTGCTTGACGTCAATCACTGGAACTGCGACGAGGTGCCAGTCGTTGGTTCGATAAAAGATTTCCTTACCGTCCCGGCTCCATCGGGGATCGTGACCGCCTCCTAAGGAAACCTGGATGACGTCGCTGGGTCCTGGCGCGAAAGGCCGGACAACAATTTCGACTGAACCGGACTCGTTCGATGGCATCGCCACCCAACCGCCGTCCGGCGACAACCTCGGGAGTTCGTCTTCAGGAGCAGGTCCAATCAAGAACGGCTTCCCATCAATGAGTGATTGCCCGTAATTTCCCGTCTCGTGCTGATACAAGATCGACTTGCCATCAGGCGACACATCACTGATGACTTTCGCGCCGTCCAACCCAGTCTGGAGCATCTGCCCGTTATCGCTGCTTCCTTCGGTCTTGACGAACATTTCAAAGTGGGTGCCTAGAAGGGCCGAGTAAACGATTCGCTGGACGCTCGGCATCCAAATCGCCACCGCGCCTCCAGGCCGATTGGAAAAGCTCTCCCGCTTTCTCGTGCCATGTTCCAAATCAAGCGACCATAGGTCTCCGGCGTGTGTTCTGGGATTAGAGAACAACATGAGAACGTGGTTTTCCTGTGGGTCGAGCCGAGGCGCGGTTGCATACTCCGGCTCCCCAAACGTTTTCAGCACCTGTCCCGACCGGTCGTACCAGCGCAACAATCTTGGCGGCTCTCTTTGTTCTTTGGCGGAGAGATACCCGTTCCTAGTTGCATCAAACGCCGCCCAGCCAAACGCTGCGTAAAAGTTCAATTGATTGGGGTAGGCCAAGAACGGTTCGCCGCTGGTAGTTCTCGATTTCGCATCAAACTTCTGCGCCATCAGGTACCCGTCGCGGCTGAAAAGGATGTAACCATCCGCGACATATTTTGGATAGCTGGCATTTCGGATTACCACTCGAGCCTTCGAGTCGTCCAATGAACCGATTAGCACCTCATGGTTCTTGTCTTTGCGGATGGCAGCAAAAAGGAAGTGTTTGCCGTCTGGAAGAAAATGAGGATACGCGTACCCGACATCCGTTCCCGTAGCGTCTGAGGGCGACTTGTCATGGAGAGTACAATCGTCTGGCGACATGCTCATGATCTTAGTTGCCGGTGCTGTCCATGTGAGCATCATACCGTCCCGGTTGATCGTGCTCGGTAAGGCGTCAACCTTGTCGCACAGCAGCTCATTCGCGCCACCTGTTGCCGAAAGTCGCACCAGTTTTCCGTTCACTACCGCAACTACGGCTTTGCCATCAGGTGTCCACGCGAACGAGAGATAACCGCCATCGTTTTCGCTCCCTTCCAACAGCCGCGGCGAGAGTGAGTCGAGAACGCGAACCCACAACGACTGCTTCCCCTTGGCATCGATGGCAGCGAAGGCAACCTGGGTTCCGTCCGGCGAAAGAGCAAAGACGCCATCTGGGTTCTGCTTGTATCCGGGCGGAGGCTCCAGAGTGAACGCGACCTTCGGCTGGCGCTGCGAGAAAGGTTGAACAGCTCGCATCACAAACGTTGTCGCAACAGCCAGAAGCAGAAACGACGCAATCGCCCATGCTACACGCTCGCGAATAATCAGGCGCTTGCCCTTAACTTGAGGGACTTCCGCCTGCGACCCTGCATCCCTGATCCACTCCAGTTGCAGGCGAACGTCATGCGCAGTCTGCCAGCGCTCGTCCGGGTCTTTGGCTAGACAGGTTCGCACGACGCGGTCGAGAGCCGGTGTCGAAAGAGGTTGAAGCGCGCTGATCGGCGCTGGCTCGGAGTTCATGATGGCGGCGATGATGCTGGCGCGGGACGTGCCACTGAAGGCGCGGCGCCCCGTGGTC
>Ga0207650_10002351_pt1 | contig 13143 bp, 8 predicted proteins | sample KBSS63metaG_FD_184325 | JGI IMG/M metagenome (GOLD analysis project Ga0207650, IMG submission 184325) | Switchgrass rhizosphere microbial communities from Kellogg Biological Station, Michigan, USA - KBS S6-3 metaG (SPAdes) (version 2) | ecosystem: Host-associated > Plants > Roots > Rhizosphere >...
CGCGGACGGCAGTCTCGACACTTCGTTTGGCAATGCCGGCTTGGTGACCACGGCTATAGGAGGAGGCAATGGCTTTGCCTTCGGCGTTGTTGTGCAACGTGATGGGCGGATCGTCCTAGCCGGATACTCGGACGGTGAGGATCATGATTTCGCTCTGGCCTGTTATACCGCCGACGGAATGCTTGATTCGACATTTGGCACCGCGGGCGTCGTCACAACGAACTTTTCCTCCAACTCAGATGACATTGCCTATGCGCTTGCTCTGCAACGGGATGGCAAACTGCTTGTTGGCGGTCGCGTCGGCCAATATCCCGTTTTCGACTTCGGCGTTGCGCGCTACAGCAGCACTGGGCAACTCGATCAAAGCTTTGGCGTCGGAGGCAAAGTAACGACCGATTTGGGTAACGACGAACTGGGCTATGGGCTCACGGTGCAGCGGGACGGCAAGATTCTTCTTTCGGGCGGCATTTTTAACGGCAGCACCTTCGACTTCGGGGTCCTACGCTACCTCGGCCAGTAGAGCAGACAGTCGCGGGAGTAATCAAATATTCTGTCAACGGACACCCGGTGCGCATGGTGCGCGATGCAGGGTTCGAACCTGCGACTTCTTGCGTGTGAAGCAAGCGCTCTACCACTGAGCTAATCGCGCCTTCGCGGAATGATCCTTCGCGGAATGATAAGTGATCAGTGACGAGAGACGAGTCAAGCGGATGCAGCGACTCGCTCCCAGGGGCGCGGCTCTTTCTTGATCGGCACGAACGTTGGTGCCTTGTGACGGCGCTCAGGCGGTGGCGAAGATTTCGTCGAACATGCAAAGGAAGCGACGAATATCGAATGGTTTGGTCAGGTAATTGCGCGCGCCCGCTGAGAGCATGCGTTCGATCTGGCTCGGGTTGGCGTCGGAGCTGATGACTATGACGGGCGTGCGGGCCGTCTCCGGCTGCGCCTGCAGGCCTTCGAGCACCTTGCTCCCATGGATGTCGGGGAGATCGAGATCGAGAAGGACGAGCTGCGGCGTCTGCGCCCGTGCCATCTCGAGGCCTTTTTTGCCGGTGTCGGCCCAGACCAGGTCGGTCCCGGGCCGATCGCGCAAGATATCTTGGAGGAGGCGAAAATTCGGTTCGCTGTCTTCGACACAGAGGACGCGGGGTTGCCCATTGTTCCCCGGCACGGCATGCAATCCGTTCGGAGCCGGGGAGTCGTTAGGCACCATCGGCACAACAACCTTTTTCTCGGTCGGCGGGGGCGCGACGCGTTCCGCCAGTTCCTGCATTTCTTCCTGTGTCCGCTGCGCTTCCTGCGCGGACTTGTGCAATTGCTCGCGCAGGACTTTTATCTCCAGCTGAGCAAGGCGGAGCTCCTGCTTGAGGCGATCGTCGTTCTCGGTCTTCATATTTTGTTTCTAGAAGGTCGCTATTTTCAGACCCGAAGGCTCGTCGTCCGCGGGGTAGCGAAGTTTTTTCGCCATCTCGAGATCGCGCGACATTTTGTTTTTATGAGTGCAGAAAAGCAGCGCGGTCTCTTCTGTGATGAGGTCTTCTTCAAAGGCGCGCATAAGGGACTGATCGAAGCTGTGCCAGCCGAGGGTGCTGCCCGCTTCGATGATCTCCTGGAAGGTGCGATTTTCCCCTTCGCCGTAGAGCAGGGTCTCGCGCGTGCGCAGGCTGCTACCCATGATTTCCGTAACGAGGAGGCGCCCGCCATCTCTTTTGTTCACGAGGCGTTGACTGACGACATAGCGCAACACGTCGGCCAGCCGCTCGCGCACCTGCTTCTCTTCGTCGTTGGTGAAGAGGCCGAGAATGCGGTTGATGCTTTGGCCGGCGTTGATCGTGTGCAGTGTGCTGAGAACGAGGTGGCCCGTCTCCGAGGCGGAAAGGGCGATCTCCATCGTTTCGCGATCGCGAATTTCGCCGAGCAGAATCACTTTCGGTGCCTGACGCAAGGCCGCGCGCAGCCCGGTGGCGAAGTCGTTGAAATCTTTCCCGAGCTCCCGCTGACTGAAGGCGGCCCGGCCGTGGGGATGCAAAAATTCGATCGGATCTTCCAGCGTAACGACGTGCACGTCCTGAGTCTGGTTGAGCTCGTTGAGCATGGCAGCCTGTGTAGTTGTCTTGCCGCTGCCCGTGCTACCGGTGACAAAAATGATACCGAATTTCTCCAGCATCATTTTGCGAAAAATGGGCGGCAGCCCGAGTCCTTCGAGGGTCGGAATTTCCGACTGTAGCTTTCGCATTACGATCCCGAGGTACCCGTTCTGGCGATAAATATTGACGCGGAAGCGAGCGATGTGGCCTAGCGAATAGCTGGTGTCGCAGGATCCGGTCGCAGTCAGGTCCGAACGAAGCCGGTCACCGTCGCCAATGAGCAGGTCAGCCATGGCGTTAATGTGGATGGGGTGCAGAGTCGCGCCCGCCTCTTCCATGGGAAGTTCATGAAGCCTTCCGTAGCGTTCCACCAAGGGAGGTTTCCCGTTGATAAAAAGGCAATCCGACACGCCCTCGCCGCTTTCCAGCATGGCGGTAAGTAGCCCTTGAAGTTCTTCGTTGGTCATAGTCAAAGGCCGGGCTGACCGAGGGAGGGTTGCCCCGGCTCCGGCAGTGTTCCGGCAACCCACTTAGTGCAGGAATTGTTCCACCAAAGGGTGAAATCGGCGGCGCTTGCGATTTGGAGCCGGGCACTTATCTAGAGGTATGTCCGAACACAAAATGATCCTCACCTGGCGGCGCGCCACGCCCGATTTCGAATACAAAACCTACAATCGCGATCACAAGTGGAGCTTTGATGGCGGCCACGAAATGGAAGCGACTGCGGCGCCGGTTTATCTCGGCAACCCGAAGCTGGTCGACCCGGAGGAGGCCTTCGTCGCCTCCCTTTCCGCCTGCCATATGCTCACCTTCCTCGCGGTCGCCTGTAAGAAAAAATTCATCCTCGACGAATACGTTGATAGTGCTGTCGGCCACATGGAGAAAAACGCGGAGGGCAAGCTCGCCATCACTCGCGTCGAGTTGCACCCGAAGCTGAAATTTTCCGGCGATAATCAGCCAACAGAAAAAGACATCGAGGAGATGCACCATTTCGCGCACGAAAATTGTTTCATCGCAAACTCGGTCAAGACCCAGGTAACCGTCGCGACGATGTAGCGGGCTGTCTCAGCGCAATTCCGTCGGTTCCGCTGCGAGACCAGGACAGCGCCATCATTTGAAGTTGTCGCCGGGGCGCCGCTGACCCCGGTTCACACACCTTCACCCTACGGAACCGTGACGCGATAGAAACGCGAAGGCGCAGGCAGCCCGCCGGTCTGCGATCCGTCATCCGCCCAGCTCTGTGTCGAGCCGGTGCCGACGAAATCGGGGGTGATGGATTGCCAGTTGGCGTCCGTCAGCGCGTTCTTCCATTGCACCCGATAGACAATGCCGGGCTGCGAAGCCCAGGAGACGAGAAAACCGCCGCCGGGTTGCGGCGTCACGGAGAGAACGGAGAAGTTATTCTGTGCGTCGTTTGGGTTGGTGCCGGCGAAGTATTCCTGTCTGTTCGTTAGGCCGTCGAGGTCGTTGTCGGCATTGTCATCGCTGATTCCGTAGAATTGCCGCCACGAATCGGTCACGCCATCGCCGACCGAGTCGGGTCCGAAGGTGACAATTGCGCTGCCGCCATTGTGCTGGAATTTGACGAGAAGGAATTTTGCGACGCTGTCATAGTACCAGCCGAGGGAGGCAGCGTTGAAGTCATTTTGTGTCGTCAGATGCGGCAGCCGAACTCCGTCGCGCTCGACGCCCGCGGGTGCCGCACTCGCGAAAACCTTCCAGGTTACCGATCGCGTTACGGAGGATAACGTCAGAGTGGTGGAAGTGCCGGCGATCGCGCATTGCGCGGTGGTGCCGTCATGGACGGTGAAGCTCGCAGTCGCCGAGCCGGGATAGACGAGAAATTGCAGTGCGCTATCCACCGTCGTGATGGCGGAGTTGTTGACATAATTCGCGTCACACAGGGTCTGCGGCACATTCGCCAGCATCGGGATGATCGAGCTTTCCCTGACAAGAAGCGGCATCTTGGTGGTGTCGGCATTCGACCAGGCAAGATTCTGGCCCCCGACGTATTTCGCATTTGTCCAGAAGTCGTACCAGTTACCGGCCGGGAGATAGATGTTGCGCGAGGTTGAGACGGCCGTGTTCATGGGCGCGACGAGCAATTCGTTGCCAAAATAGTAGGTATGTTGGATGCCGTAGGTGCCCGCGTCGGTTTGATTCAAGAGAACCTCGGGCCGAATGAGCGGCAAACCGGTCGTGCTCGCTTCCTTTGCATAGGTGTAAATGTAAGGGAACAACTGCGAGTGCAGCCGCGCATAGGTGACGTAGTTATTGAGGGCGGTGGTCCCGTAGCCCCAGGGATATTGTTCGAGATTGGCAGGGTTAACCCCCCGATGCATTTGCATGATCGGGCAAAACGCTCCGTACTGCGCCCAGCGCATGAAAAGGTCGGCGTGGTCGGGAGTGAAGTTCGCGTTTTGGTAGGCGCCAATATCGCTGCCCCAGATTGAATAGCCGCTCATCGCCGCCGAAACCCCGGCTGTGATCACACTCTGCAAGCCATTGGTTTGCGAATAATTCGGTTGGTTATCGCCCGGCCATCCGGACGGATACGCGCCCGTTCCGGTAAACCCGCTGCGCGCAAAGAGAATGCCACTCGTGCCGAGCACGCTCGAAATGGTTTTGTGATATTCGATGCAATAGCCGTTGCGCATCTCGATTCCGGTCCGCCCGTCGTAATATACCGCCGTCGTCGGGATGTAGGGCTGACCGGCATTCAATGCCTCGCCGTCGTCGGTTTTGAAACCGCCGATCGCCGGTTCGATCGAGGTATTGGCCGTCGTTACGCCGCTCTGACTAACGAGTGCCTGTAGTTGGCCGGTGAGCCAGGAGGCGGCCGCGGGATTCGTGAAATCGACCGGGCTTCCCGTGCCCTTCCACCAGCCGACGCTGAGCGGTGGGCCGTTGACCGAGTTACGAACAAAATAGTTATTGGCCGCTGCCGCCGTATAGTTGCTCGCCTGTCCGGTGTTTTGTCCAGGGATACCTTCATTATTCGAACTGGTATTGATAAACGGGGTCATCCAGCAAACAACTTTGACTCCGTTCTGCTGCAGGAAGGTCATCAGCGCGGTAATGGACGAAAAACCGTTATAGAACTGCCCTTCGTAAGTGTTGCCGATTCCGAACTGCGTCAGGTTCCAGTTGAAATCATTGTAGGCCGTTTCCCAGGGCGAATCGAAAACGAAAACCGAGATCGGGATTCCGCTCTGCAAATGCTTCGTGATCGCATAACGCACTTCCCCGCCATCGCGCCAGATGTCGGATGAGACCCACGTGCCAAAGACCCAAGGCGGGGGAAGATAGGGTCGCCCGGTGTAACCGGTATAGCGCGTCAGAGCGTCAGTTAGCTTCGGGCCAGCAACGACATTAAACTTGAGTGTCCCAAGGAGATTTTGGATGGAATAGCGATCAGCTGCGCCGTTGCGCATGTCGAAATAACTCTCCGCGGTCGAATCAAGATGGAATCCGTAGCCGCGCGTGCTTAGGAACCACGGCGAAGACTTATAAGAGTAGTCGTTCTTATCGCCACCCTGGTCATTAGTCATCATGTGCACCTTGTTCCCGGCCTGATCGAGCGCGTTGAACTTCTCCCCGAAGCCATAGAAATGCTCGGAGGCGTCCGAGGCCGCGGTGATATCGGTCTCGGTAGGCGCGAACCCATTCCAAGCGACCACTTCGTAGTGGGTCACTCCATCGCTCGTAAAAGTGAGTTGCGCGGTGATCGTCGAGCCGGCGAATTCCTGCACGATCTGCAACCCGTTGGCGATACTCGTGACTGAGAGGACGCGACCAAAGTCGTAGCTGGACCCGGCGATCTTGGCTGACGGCGGGGCGAAGGTAATCAGGCTTCCGAAAGGTGCTCCATTCAAGTCTGGCTGGGCTATCTGGATGTGCCCAGTGTCATCGAAAATTCGCGCCTGAAATAAGCCGCTCGTCGAATTAGTGAAATGGTAGGGCGCATTCCCTGGTGGCAGGAGGCTAAAGCCGAACGCCTTATCGGCACCGTAGGTCGTGCCGCGAGTGTTTTGCGCCACGGCCCGGTAATGGTAGGTCGTGTTGGGGGTCAGTCCCGTGACGGTCGCGCTGGTGGCGACCGGACTCACTCCGTTTCCGGCGGAAGCGGAATCAACCAGTGAGAGCCCATCAAAAATGACGTTCTGCAGGTTGCCGGTATTGAAGTTCCCGAAACCAAGATAAGCCGGCGTGACGTTGGCTGCCTTCAAATTGCCGGAGGTAAATGTGTAGCCACTAGTGGCGCGGAACTTCGCTCCTAACGAATAGGTTCCGGACAACCCATCGTAAGTCAGGACGAGGTCGATAACCTGGCCCAGAACGGATGAACCCAGGTTGATGGTCTGCGCACCGCCGTTGACAGCAATAGCGTTGTTACCATTGCCGGGACGAATGCCAACCGAGATGAGTTCATTGTCGCCAAAATGCGTACCAGTCGCGCTCTTCAAATTAAAGCCACTGAAAGAGACGGTGTTGTTCACGTTCCAGCGCACGGAAAGCGCAAGTGTCCCCGCGGCTTTCGCGTTCAGGATCTGGCGATCCGCCGCCTGAGTGTTGCCCGTTCCGCCGCCGGCGAACATCCCAAAGGACTTCGCGCCATCAATTTTGCCGCTGCCGGCTTCGAGGAAAATGCCGCCCCCTGTTCCCTCGCGATAAGTAATCGCGCCGAACCCGCTGCCTCCGTTATTGCCGTAAGCCCAGGTCGCATAGGATTCCGCGTCGTCGCTGCTGCGGGAACGTGTGTCGGTTCCGTAGGCAGTCGTCGGGCCGTACTCGAACCAGGTCTGGGTCTGATCGCCATTCGGATTGACGCTTCCGCCCAAGGTAGCACTCCCGCCGGCCACATTGGAGGCGACGGTTGTGGTGACAGTGGGAGAATCTGCCGTCGGAATCGCTCCATTTACAAACAAGTCGCTTAGGTCTGGCGCGTTGGCAGCGCCCCCCAGCAACGGCGCGCGGCCAAAAATCTTTTGCAATGTGCGCAAGGTCGCGCTGTGCGCGTAACGGGTAGCGCTATGATAGCCACTCCCTTTCGCAAAGGGCGAGAGCACGATCATTCCGATGGGACCGTCGACTCCATTCTCGCCCTCGTCCCAGGTAATAATAATGAGCCCGTTGTTTTGGTAGGCAGTGGAGTTCAGAATAATCGGCACGTATTGCGCGAGCCAATTGTCGCCCTGCTTGACCGGGTTGCTGGTCGGCGCGCAGGAATCGTGCATGTCGCTACACACGTTAGGCGTAATGAAGTTGTAGTGCGCGACCGTGTTGCTCGCGAGATCGGTAGCCAGCTCGCTCAACGGTCGCATCACGCTCGTGCAGGGCGGACTCGATGAGCCAGTGACATCATCGAAAAAAGCAAACGGGTTGTGGCGCACCGCATAGGGATAGCTATCCGTGACGGGGCAGGAGAGGCCGTCGATGTCCTCCTGGTAGGTCTTCCAGGAAATGCCAGCGTTCTTCAGCTGGGTCACGAAATGACTCGTTGTGCTCTGATGATTCGACGACGGCGGATTGTCGTTCAGGATGCCAAAGTTGGTTCCGGCTTCCAGCCAGAGATAATTGGGTTCGCTCGGATGAAGTCCGGGAGGGTTATAATACTGATCGCAATAACTGGCCATGGGGAGGAGCGTGTTGTTGATGTAGGGCGCGTTGGGGCTGCCCTTGATGTCGACCCAGTTGTGATTCTCCATTAGAATGACAAACACATTGCTCGTGGCGTCGAGCCCGGCAGCAGGCGCGCTGGTCGCGGCCGCGGCCCCGGCGAGCGATAGAACTGCGAGAAATTTTCGCGGTTGCATGATATTGCAACGCGGATTCTAACCATTCCTCCGCCAACTAGCTACGACGAATTTCAACTTTTAATCTGTTGAATCAGCGTAAGCTGCGGAAATTCAGACCATGACCGACGCAAAGAACAACAGCCAGCGCATGGAGAAAATCGTCAGCCTCTGCAAACGTCGCGGCTTCATTTTCCAGGCGAGCGAAATCTATGGCGGTCTTAACGGCGTCTGGGATTACGGTCCGCTCGGCGTCGAATTGAAACGCAATTTGAAGGATTACTGGTGGCGGGTAATGGTCCGCGAACGCGACGATGTCGTCGGAATAGACGGCGCCATCCTCACCCATCGCGCCGTGCTTAAAGCGAGCGGCCACGAGGACACTTTCAGCGATCCGATGGTCGATTGCCGCACCTGCAAAGCGCGCTTGCGCGCCGATCAATTACCAGAAAAAAACAACACTAAACAGTGCCCGAACTGCGGCGGCAAGGACCTGACCGAGGCGCGCCCATTCAATCTCATGTTCTCGACCCAGATGGGTGCCTCGGCCGAGCCCGATGCGATCGCCTATCTCCGACCAGAGACCGCGCAATCAATCTTCGTGCAGTTCAAGAACGTGCTCGACACCGCGCGCAAGAAACTGCCCTTCGGCATCGCGCAGATTGGGAAGGCCTTTCGCAATGAGATTAACCCGCGCAACTATATCTTTCGCTCGCGAGAGTTTGAACAGATGGAGCTGGAATATTTCTGCCGGCCGGATCAGGGGAATGAATTGCTCGACTATTGGCTGGAGGAACGGCTCAAGTTTTACGAGAACATCGGCATCGGCCGCGACAGACTGCATGTCCTGACCGTGTCAGACGCCGATCGCGCCTTTTATTCGAAAGGCACTTTCGACATCGAATACGAATTCCCCTTCGGCGTCCAGGAACTCGAAGGCGTCGCCTACCGGACCGATTATGACCTGACTCAGCATCAAACCGCGAGCGGCAAGCCGCTGGACTATTTCGATGAGGACACGAAAGCGCGTTTCATTCCGCATGTCATCGAACCGAGCGCAGGTGTCGATCGCACCGTTCTCGCGCTCATCTGCGAAGCCTACGTCGAGGAAACTGTGACCGACGAAAAAGGCAAGAGCGAGACGCGCATCGTGATGCGTTTTCATCCGCGCGTCGCGCCGATCAAAGCGGGGATATTTCCGCTCCTGAAGAACCAGGTGGCGCTGGTTGAGAAAGCCCGTGAGGTGCAGGCGCTCCTCCGACCGCACATGAATGTTTTCTATGACGAGACGGGAGCGATTGGTCGTCGCTACCGGCGCCAGGACGAAGCCGGGACACCCTTTGGAATCACGATCGATTTCGAGACGTTAGGCGAGCGCGATCCGGCGCTGCGCGACACTGTCACTTTGCGCCATCGCGACAGCATGAAGCAGGAGCGGGTGCAGATCAGAGATTTGCCGGCGCGTCTGCTAAACGCGATTTTGTAGCCGGGGCGCCGACCGGCCCGGTTCAACGCCCCCGGCTACAGCATGGACCTGGAAGAATTTCGCGAATATTGCCTGAGGAAGCCGAACGCGGCCGAGAGCACGCCTTTTGGCGAAGACGTTCTCGTCTTCAAGGTCGGTGGAAAAATTTTCGCCCTCGCTTCGCTCGACGACATTCCGCCGCGAGTGAATTTGAAATGCGATCCAGAGCGCGCACTCGATCTGCGCGATCGTTATGAGGACGTGCGGCCGGGTTACCACATGAACAAAAAGCATTGGAACACGGTCGAGCTGGCGGGACGCATTCCGGAGCGCGAATTGCGCGGAATGATCGACCATTCGTACGAGCTGGTCGCGACACGACTGCCAAAGCAAAAGTAGCGGCGCTACTTCGCCAGGTGCAGCACTTCGCGCAACTGCACCGTCCCGATGTCGAGGCGCAAGGATTTCCGGGCCACTTCGAGGAATGCGTCCGGCGGATCGGTTAGCGCCACCGCGAGGGTGCCCTCTGAGCCGGGCGGGGCTCCCAATTTTGCCGCCTGCAGCAAATGGCTCACAGCGATCGCGCAATTCTGCGCCGAATCAACGAGCTGGACAGTGTCGCCGAGAAACCGGCCGATCGCGTCGCGGAGTAATGGATAATGGGTGCAGCCGAGCACCAGGGTGTCGATCCCGTCTTGCACGAGCGGCTCGAGGTATTGCCTAACGACGCGATCCGTGATCTCGCTTTCGAGCCAGCCTTCTTCGATTAGCGGAACGAAGAGCGGGCAGGCGCGCCCGGAAACCTGCACTTTGTCGTCGAGCGCGCGGATGGCGCGTTCGTATGCGCCGCTCTTAATTGTCGCGCGCGTCCCGATCACTCCAATGTGGCCATTGCGCGTCGTCCCGACCGCAGCGGCGGCGCCGGGCTGAATCACCCCGGTCACGGTGACGGGCGAGGTTGCTTCGAGTTTGGGAAGAGCGAGGGCGGAGGCGGTGTTGCAGGCGACGACGATGGTTTTGCAATTTTCCTCGAGAAGAAGCCCGCTGATCTCGAGGCTGTAGCGTTCGACTGTGGCCGCGCTTTTCCCGCCGTAGGGAACTCGCGCCGTGTCGCCGAGGTAGAATATGCTCTCGTTAGGCAAGAGCTCGCACAGCGCCCGCACCACCGTGAGTCCGCCGATGCCGGAATCGAAGACACCGATCGGTCTTGTGCTGTTTTTTGGTCGGGTCGCGTCCATCTAGTTGGAAGCAGGGATGACCGCCGACGGCTGCTGCGGCGGCGGCGGGGCGGCGGGGGTCACTCCTAACGACTCCGTGATCGATCGGGTGTGTGGCGGAAGGTTGCGCGCGGCCGCCACGATGGTCGGCCCGGAGGTTTGGAAGTTGACCGCGCGATCGTAGTTCGTCACCGCCTGCGCAAGGGCGAGCCCGAGCTGCTGGCGATATTGGGCGGTCGCGATATGCGCGCCTTCAATCGGATCGTTGAGGAAGCCGGCTTCCACTAACACGGCCGGGATCTTGATGTCACGCAGAACATGGAAACGGGCGTGGCGCACGCCCCGATCGAAGACAGAAACGCGCGACAAAATCGAACCATGAACGGCGGCGGCGAGGGCGATATTGGCCGGGTCTTGGGCGTTCCCCTGGAACCACCGCGGGTCGACGCTTGCAGGATGATTCTCGGTCGAAGCGTTCGAGGGTACGCCGGCCGGGGCGAGCGTGTAGGTTTCCACCCCAGAGCCGGCATTGGCGGAGTTGAAATGAATGCTGATGAAGACCGCGTTCGGGAATCGATTGGCGAACGCTACGCGATCTTCCAGTGAAACGGCTTGGTCGCCCAGACGGGTCATCTCCACCTTGAAACCGGCCCGGAGAAGATTTTCGCGCGCCGTCAGGGCGACATCGAGCGCATATTTCTTTTCGGTTCCCCACTGACCCGACGTGCCGCTATCGTCACCGCCGTGGCCAGGGTCGAGAACGACGGTGTCAACCTTGCGCGCGCCACCAATTTTGTTCGGACGCAAAACGGGCTCAATAATCTTGGCCACATCCATGGCCGAGACGAGATTTTCGTCGTCCCGGGCGAGAAGAGGGAAATCACTGAAGAAGCGGACGCCGTTAAGATAGAACTCGCTCGTCCCGGCTTGCGCGCGGATGACGCGCCGGTCGTCGCGCAGCGAAACCGTCCGGTTGATATGGGCGTAATTCGGCAACTGATAAAACTTCGCGAGATTGGCGAAACTGACGTAGTCGCGACCGTCGGCGGAAATGATTTTCCAATCCGCGCCGCTAGCGCGATCGGCCGAGGCGGCTACGAACGCGAGGAGGCAGATAACTTTGGTGAACGGCACGAGTGGAAGATCACGGTGCGGGCGCAATGCCGCAAGGGAGGGCACTTAGCCGCAGAGCGCAGAGAAAGGAGGATTCATTTTGTTTTCCCTGCGGACTCTGTGACCTCCGGTCAAATCTTTACGCCATCCGGGACGGTAAACTCGGAGTTCGCTGCGTTCCCGTTGGTGCAGTCAAAAACCAGCACCAAGCTGTCGCTGCAGCCATTCGGCCGGTCGGATAATCTGGGAACGTTGATTTTGAATTCGTCGGTGCAATGACATCGGCGGGGTGATTCCCGCTGCCAGCGAATTATTCGACCGAATGCGGAGCAATCGAGCGCGTTGCGGGCGGACGAAGTGCCTTACTACTCCACACGAACACCAAGTTCTGCGCTTGCGACCTCTCCGCCGCCAGAACTTTCACCAGCGGCGATCAGGACGGTGCCATTACCCAGCAAGGTAGCGGTATGCAAGATGCGTGGAATAGTAAGGAGGTTCGTTGGACTCCAAACCCCCGTTTTCGGATTGTAGATTTCCGCGTTCGCGATAATGGTCGAGCTTATACCGCCCGTAACCAAAACCATGCCGTTAGGCAATAAGGTTGCCGTGTGGCCCCAAATTCCTAAGGGAAGGTCGCCGGCACGCCTCCAGGTGCCGCGTGCCGGATCATAGAGTTCCGTACTCGCCAGGTTACCCTCGCCTGAATTAAAATTCTGACCGCCCGCGACCAAAACCAGGTGATTGCGTAGCAACGTCATGCTAGGCCGAGAGCGCGCGGTGGTGAGATCGCCGGTCATAGACCAGATACCGCTCGCCGGATCGTAGAGTTCCGCGCTCGCGAACTCCTGGGTGCCGCTGGCGTTATTTCCGCCCGCAACCAGCACCTTGCCGTCGGCCAGCAAGGTCGCGCGATGGTTTGCGCGTCCGCGGGTCATCCGGCCGACTGTCATAGACCAGGTACCACTCGCCGGATCGTAGAGTTCCGCGCTGCGCAGAACGCCGTTGAAGCTGGTATCAAAACCGGCTGCGACAAGTACTTTGCCATCTGCCAACAAAGTCGCTGTATGGAAGAATCGTCCTTGGGCAAGGCTGCCGGTAGCAGACCAGGTCCCGGTTGCCGGGTCATACAATTCTGTTGTGGAGACACCAGCGCCACCTGCCACAAGCACTTTTCCGGTAAGTAGTAGTGTCGCGGTATGAGCCCCTCTTGGAACAATGAGGCTGCCCGTCGTCGCCCAAGTTCCGCTCGCCGGGTCATAGAGTTCGCAACTGCCGCCGTCATCTCCTCCTGCGACAAGTACTTTGCCGCTGGGCAATAAAGTTGCGGTTTGACTTGAACGTGCGGTGGCGAGGCTGCCGGTCTCCTGAAATTCTAAGGAAAGAGCCGCGCACGGCTGCGCGAGTGCGAACGTTGCGCTCGCTATTAGTGATTGAATCGCGATGCGAGTCAGTAATTTTGAAAAAGC
>Ga0207650_10002352_pt1 | contig 13138 bp, 11 predicted proteins | sample KBSS63metaG_FD_184325 | JGI IMG/M metagenome (GOLD analysis project Ga0207650, IMG submission 184325) | Switchgrass rhizosphere microbial communities from Kellogg Biological Station, Michigan, USA - KBS S6-3 metaG (SPAdes) (version 2) | ecosystem: Host-associated > Plants > Roots > Rhizosphere...
GCCTTCGGCCTGCGACACCACGCGCGCCTTGTAGCCTTCGGCTTCCTGGCGCAGGCGTGCCGACGTTCCCTGGGCCTTCGGTATTTCCGAGCTCGCGTACGCCTGGCCTTCCTTCTTCAGGCGATCCCCGTCCTGGCCGGCCTTGAGCGTGTCCTCGAACGCCGCTTGCACCTGCTCCGGCGGCTGCACGCTCTGGACGTTGACGTTGACGATCAGCACGCCGGTCTTCAGGCGATCGAGCTGGGCCTGGATCGACTTCACGAGATCGTTGGCGATCGCGTCGCGCTGCTCGTAGAGCACCGAGTCGATCTTGCTCTTGCCGACGATCTCGCGCACTGCCGACTCGGCGGCGAGCGTCACCGCCGTCTCGGGATCGCGGTTCTCGAACAGGAAGGCGCGCGCGTCCTTCAGCCGGTACTGGACCGTGAAGCGGATGTCGACAATGTTCTCGTCCTGGGTCAGCATCGACGAGTCGCGCAGCCCCGTCGCCTGCGACACCGAGTTGCGGCCGACCTCGGTCGAGCGCAGCTGGGTGACGTTGACGGTCTCGTGCGCCTGGAAGGGATATGGGAAGCGCCACTGGAAACCGGCGTCGACGGTGTGGCTGTAGCGCCCGAACGACGTGACCACCGCTTGCTGCCCTTCCTGGACGATGAAGACGCCGCTGCCGAGCCAGATCAGGACGACGACGCCGCCGATCAGCGCGGCACCGACGCCGGCGCTCTTCAGGTTCGGCTGGAAGCTCGGGCCGCCCTGATCGCCGCCGCCATTGCCGCGCCGCGAGCCGCCACGGCCGCTGAAGAGCCCGCTCAGCTTCTTGTTGAAATCGCGCCAGAGCTCGTCGAGATCGGGCGGTCCGTCATTGCGGCCTCCGTTCTCGAGCAGGCTGACACCCGCTGGGCTGGGGGCTGACACGCGGCCTCCGGCACGGCGCCAGGCCTCGGCGATCCAGGCGCGGGCCGCCGCGCCGAGCGAACGCCAGCGCGCGGACAGATTCGCTTCGTCGGGCAAGAAGATGGGCGTCATGAACGAAGGGGTGGGATGAGGAGCGCCGAACGATTCGGCTCAGGCGTGCGAATGATAGGTGCCGGTGCGGGGCGTTTCGCCGTCGCGGTTCTGGTCTTCTTCGGCTGATTCGACATCGGCGACACATGCGGCCGGCGCAGCGGCATTCAAGCCGTGCTCGCCGCTGGCGTCGAGCGACGCGGAGATGCGCTCGCGCAGCAGCGCCAGGCCCTCGCCGCTGCGCGCGCTGACGAAGACGCGCGGCGCGCTGCCGCCGTCGGGCAGCTCGACCGCGTCGAGCAGGGTGCGCGGCCGTTCGGTCTCGTCCATCCGGTCGAGCTTGTTGAAGACGACGATCTGGGCAACGTCGGCGGCACCGATCTCGCCCAGGACCCGCTGCACCTCGGTCATCTGCGCCGCCAGCTCGGGGCTGGCGCCGTCGACGACGTGCAGCAGCAGGTCGGCGTCGGCGGCCTCCTGCAAGGTCGCCTGGAACGCCTCGATCAGGGTCGTCGGCAGATCGCGGATGAAGCCGACGGTGTCGGACAGCGCGACCGAGCGGGTCACGCCGTCGAGGTGCAGCTGGCGCGTCGTGGTGTCGAGCGTCGCGAACAGCTGGTCGGCGGCATAGGCCTCCGCGTTGACGAGCGCGTTGAAGAGGGTCGACTTGCCGGCGTTGGTGTAGCCGACGAGCGAAACCCGGAAGGCGGCGTTCCTCTCTCGCGCGCGCCGCTGCGTGCTGCGCTGGCGCTTGACCTTCTCGAGCTGCTTCTTGATGCTCTTGATGCGCTCGCCGATCATCCGCCGGTCGAGCTCGATCTGCGCCTCGCCCGGGCCGCCGCGGTTGCCGATGCCGCCGCGCTGGCGCTCGAGGTGGCTCCAGCGCCGCACCAGCCGGGTCGACAGGTACTGCAGGCGGGCCAGCTCGACCTGCAGCTTGCCCTCGTGGCTTTGGGCGCGTGCGCCAAAGATCTCGAGGATCAGCATCGTCCGGTCGGCGACGGCGACGCCGAGATGGCGCTCGAGGTTTCGCTGCTGCGCCGGAGACAGCGCCTGGTCGAAGATCACCGCCTCGGCCTGGTGCAGTTGGACGAGCTCCTTCAGCTCGTCGGCCTTGCCCGAGCCGACGAAGAACGCCGCGTCGGGCGCCTTCCTCCTCGCGACGACGCGCGCCACGGCGATGTCGCCCGCTGATTCCGCGAGCAGCGCGAGCTCGTCGAGCGACGCGTCGAACGGCCGCTTGGCGCCGAAGTCGACGCCGACGAGGATCGCACGCGCCGGCGCGTCGCCCGCGTCCGGACGAGGCTCGCTCAACGGCACCGCCGCGTGCTGCAAACGAACGTCAAGACTGGTCGGGCGTGTCCGGAGCGGTCTGGAAGTTGACCGCGCGGCCCGGAACGACGGTCGAGATCGCGTGCTTGTAGACCATCTGGGTCACGGTATTGCGCAACAGCACGACGTACTGGTCGAACGACTCGATGTGCCCCTGCAGCTTGATTCCGTTGACGAGATAGATGGAAACCGGAACGTGCTCCTTGCGCAGCAGGTTCAGGAAGGGGTCTTGTAAGAGCTGCCCTTTGTTGCTCACGTTCATGCTCCGTGATGTGTTTTGGAGCAGGAAACCTTAACACAGGGATTTCCAGCAGTTGCGTCGTAAGGCCATGCATTACCGGCCCTTCTCCTGGCCCTTTTGCACGAACGGATTCTTCGACGAGCGCATCTCGATCCTGAGTGGCGTACCGGTGAGCTTGAAATGGGCGCGGAAGCGCCCTTCGAGGAAGCGCTTGTAAGCGTCGGTGACGTGCTCGAGCGAGTTGCCGTGGATAACGATCAGCGGCGGGTTCATGCCGCCCTGGTGCGCGTAACGCAGCTTGGGCCGGAACGCGCCCGCGCGCTTGGGTGTCTGGTGCAGCACCGCCTCCAGCAGCAGGCGGGTCAGTACCGGGGTCGGCATCTTGCGCGTCGCAGAGGCGTGGGCTTCGGCAATCGCGGTCCAGACCGGCCCGAAGCCCTGGCGCTTCCTGGCCGAGATGTTCATCACCGGCGCGAACTTGAGAAACGGCAGTCGCTGCTCGATCGAGCGCTGCAACGTTTCCTTCTGATAGGTATCGACCGCGTCCCATTTGTTGACGGCGACGACCACCGCGCGGCCACTCTCGAGGATGTAGCCGGCGATGTGAGCGTCCTGGTCGGTGACGCCCTGGGTCGCGTCGAGCAGCAGGAGGACGACGTTGGCCTCCGCGATCGCCTGCAGCGTCTTGACGACCGAGAACTTCTCGACCGCCTCGAACACCTTGCCGCGGCGGCGCAGCCCCGCGGTGTCGATCAGGTCGAAGCGCCGGCCGCCGCGCTCGAACGGAACGACGATCGCGTCGCGAGTCGTCCCCGGCTGGTCGAACGCGACCAGCCTCTCCTCGCCGAGCCAGGCGTTGATCAGCGTCGACTTGCCGACATTGGGCCGGCCGGCGACGGCGAGCCGGATCGGCGCATCGGCGTCGATCTGCTCGGAGCTGAATTCGTCGCCGCTTGGCTCGGGCTCGTCGGCGAGTTGGTGGCCGAATGCTGCCGCCAATGCCGCTTCGGCGAGCGAGACGACACCCTGTCCGTGCGCCGCCGAAATCGGATGCGGCGCGCCGAGCCCGAGCTCGTAGACCTCGCCCAGCAAGGGCGACTCGGGCATGCCTTCGGCCTTGTTGGCGGCGACGAGGACCTTCTTCCCCGCGCTGCGCAGATAGCGCGCGATGTCGTGATCGTGCGCCGAGATGCCGGCGCGCAGGTCGACGACGAAGACGACGGCGTCGGCCTCGGCAACGGCCTGCTCGGCCTGGCGCGCCATCTCGCGCACGATGCCGGTCGGGTTCTCGGGCTCGAAGCCGCCGGTATCGACGACGATGAATTCGTGCCTGCCGACGCGCGCGTCGCCGTAGTGACGATCACGCGTCAGGCCAGCGAAGTCGGCGACGATCGCGTCGCGCGTCTTGGTGAGGCGATTGAAGAGCGTCGACTTGCCGACATTGGGCCGGCCGACCAGGGCGATGACGGGCTTCATGGGGGCGCCGCGACGACCCTGGGCGATCTCAGGCGGGGCGGAAGGCGAACACGCCGCCCGATCGCGTGACGACGACGAGCAAGCCGCCGATGCTGACCGGCGGCACCGAGAGCGCGCTGCCGTCGGTCGACACGCGGGCCTGCGCCTCACCCTTGTCGCGCGAGAGCCAGTGCAGCGTGCCATCGGCGTCGCCGAAGACGACCGAGCGGGCGATCACCGCCGGCGGGCCGAGGCCGCGAAACATCAGCGCTTCCGAAGTCCAGGCGACATCACCGCTCGCGGTGCGCCAGGCGGTGAGCCGGTCGGCGGCGTCGGCGCCGAAGATCAGCTCGAGGTCGCCGGCGATCGCATCGGTGCCGCCGATTGCCTTGGTCCAGGCGACCTGTCCGCGCTGGGCATCGACGCAACCGACCGCGGCCTGGAACGAACGGGCGCAGACGAGGTCGCCGGTGCGCACCGCCGGACCGATCAGATCGGCAAGTCGCTCGACCTCGTTGGCGCCTCGCGGCGAACCAAGCGGCACTTCCCAGCGAAACGTCGACGAGAGCGGATCGATACCAGCCATGCGCGGGCCCTGGCCGGCGACGAGAGTGTCCTTGAACGCCGTGATGACCCCCGACTGCGACAGCGTCAGCGGATCGCCCGGACGCTGCACCTGCCAGAGCTTGGCGCCGTCGCCGGCATCGAAGGCCTGCACCGTGCGATCGACGCCCAGCACGAACACCCGCCCGCCCGCGACCAGGGGCGCGGTCGCGACGCGAACGCCGAGCGGCTTTTTCCAGGTGACCTCGCCGTTCTCGAGCGCGACCAGCTCGCCGGCGCGGGTGACGAGCGCGGTCACCTTGCCGTCGCTGCCGACGCCGGCCGAGATCTTGGCGCCGACGTTGCCGCGCCAAAGGGCGCGGCCGCTCTCGGCGTCGATGGCGATGACACCGCCGTCGCTTCCCGCCATGGTCAGCACGTTGCCGTTGACGGCGACGGTGAGCGGGAACTGGATCGCGCCGAGGCTCAGGTTCCAGGCCGGGCGGACGGTGATCGGTGCCGTGATCGGCTCGAGCGGCTTGGGCTTCGGCTTGTCGGGGCCGAATAGGCTGCATCCGGCGAGGACGACGGCGCCGAGCAGCGCGACCGTGCTCGCGCCGACGCGCCGCACCGGGCCGCTGCGGCGCGCCGCAGGTGTCATCACTTCGCCGCCGCGGCGCCGCTCGCGCCGGACGCGGCCGGGGCCACGCCGAGCACGTTGAGCTTGGCCTCGACCAGGCGACGGTAGTCGAGCTTGGGCTCCATCGCCGACCATGCCTTCTGGTACGCCGCTTTCGCTTCCTCGCCCTTGCCCTGCGCGAGCAGGATGTCGCCGCGGCGATCGTTGGCGAGGCCCGCGAACTCGGCACCGTCGACGCTGTCGAGCTGCTTGAGCGCCTCGTCGTACTTCTTGAGGTCGAGCAGCATCCCGGCCAGGCGCAGCCTGGCGATCGATCGGTATTCCGCTTCGCCGCCGCTTTGCGCGACCCATGCGAGGCTGTCTCGCGCCGCGTCGTACTGACCCTTCTCGACGGCGGCGCGAGCGGCGACGAGGCCGCCCTGCTGCGTGAAGACGGCGCGCGGATAGCGCTCCTTCATGTCGGCGAAGATGCGCGTCGCTCGCTCGCTGTCGCCTCTTTCGGCGGCGCGGTCGATCTCGTCGTAGAGCGTCCCGGCCTTGGCGCCCTGGTCGCGCAGGTAGTAGTTCCAGCCGTTCCACGCGGCGTAGCTGCCGAGCGCGAGCACCAGCACCCAGGTGACGAGGTTGCCGTACTGCTTCCAGAACGCTTTCAGGTCGTCGAGCTGTTCCTGCTCTTCGAGGTCGAGATGGGAGGCCATGGGGGATCTGGGGAAACGCTCGCCACAGCGGGCAAGCGGGTTGCAGGCAAACCGGGGATTATGCGGTGAGGGTTGGCGCCCACGAGGCGAGGTCGGCGAGCGGCAGCAGGCGCTGCCCGGCGCCGGCATCGCGCAGCGGCTTGAGCGCGACCTCGCCGCGCGCGCGTTCCTCGGCGCCGAAGATGAGGGCATAGCGGGCACCGCTGGCGTCGGCCTTCTTGAACTGCGCCTTCATGCCGCCCCTGCCCTCGCCGGCGGCGGCATGCATCTGCACTGCCACACCGGCCGCGCGCAGCGCCTCGCACGTCGTCAGCGCCAGCGGCAAGGCCTCGGCGTCGGGGACGATCGCATAGACGTCGACCGCCGCCGCCGGCACTTCGACGCCGACGGCCTCGAGCAGCAGCAGCATGCGCTCGATGCCCATGCCCCAGCCGACCGCCGGCGTGCGCCTGCCCCCGAGCTGCTCGAACATGCCGTCGTAGCGGCCGCCGCCGCAGACCGCTCCCTGCGCGCCGAGCCGATCGGTGACCCACTCGAAGACGGTCAGGTTGTAGTAGTCGAGGCCGCGCACCAGGCGCGGGTTGACTCGGTACTCGACCCCGGCGGCGTCGAGCCCGCCGCGCACGGCGGCGAAGTGGGCCGCCGAGTCGGCACCGAGGTGCTCGCTCAGCCGGGGCGCGCCTTCCAGCATCTCCTGCAATGCCGGATTCTTGCTGTCGAGGATGCGCAGCGGGTTGGTGTGCAGGCGCCGACGCGAGTCTTCGTCGAGCATGTCGGCGTGCTGCTCGAGATAGGCGATCAGCGCGGCCCGATGCGCGCTGCGCTCCTCGGGCTGGCCGAGGCTGTTGAGCTCGAGGCGGACGTCGCTGCCGACGGCGAGGCCGAGATCCTGCAGCAGCGCCCGGCACATCAGGATCTGCTCGGCGTCGACGTCGGGCCCGGGATGGCCGAGCGCCTCGACGTCGATCTGGTGGAACTGGCGGTAGCGACCCTTCTGCGGCCGCTCGTGGCGGAACACGGCGACCTCGCTCCACAGGCGCAGCGGCCCGTTGTAGAGCGCGTTGTGCTCGATCATCGCGCGCACGATGCCGGCGGTTGCCTCCGGACGGAGCGTCAGGCGATCGCCGTTCATCGCGTCCTCGAACGAGTACATCTCCTTCTCGACGATGTCGGTCACCGCGCCGAGGCCGCGCACGAACAGCGCCGTCGGCTCGACGATCGGCGTGCGCACGTTGGCGTAGCCGTAGCGGCGCATCAGCGCCCGCACCTTGTCCTCGAACCACTCCCAGCGCGCCGATTCCGGCGGCAGGAGGTCGTTCATGCCCTTGACGGCGCGCAGGATCTCGCTCATGGGCGGCTTCGCACCAGCCGGATTGGGCCGACCGTCATGCGACGGTCGTGGCCGAGCCGTAGCGCTTCTCGATGTAGCTCTCGACCAGCGAATGGAATTCCGCAGCGATGTTGTCGCCGCGCAGCGTCAGCGCCTTCTGGCCGTCGATGAACACGGGCGCCGCCGGCGCCTCGCCCGTGCCCGGCAGGCTGATGCCGATGTCGGCGTGCTTGCTCTCGCCGGGGCCGTTGACGATGCAGCCCATGACCGCCACCTTCATCGTCTCGACGCCGGGATAGCGCGCCTTCCAGACCGGCATCTGCGCGCGCAGGTCGTCGTCGATCTGCTTGGCCAGCTCCTGGAAGGTGGTGCTTGTCGTCCGGCCGCAGCCCGGGCAGGCGGTCACGCTCGGATTGAAGGCGCGCAGCCCGAGGGATTGCAGGATCTCGAGCGCGACCACGACCTCCTGCGTCCGCGCTTCGCCCGGCTGCGGCGTCAGCGAGACGCGGATCGTGTCGCCGATCCCTTCCTGCAGCAGCACCGCGAGGGCCGCGGTCGAGGCGACCGTCCCCTTGGTGCCCATGCCGGCCTCGGTGAGCCCGAGGTGGAGCGGATAGTCGCAGCGCTGCGCCAGGGCGCGATAGACGCTGATCAGGTCCTGCACGCCCGACATCTTGCACGACAGGATGATCTGCTCGGCCGCCAGGCCGATCTCCTCGGCGCGCCGCGCCGAGCCGAGAGCCGACGCGATGATGGCGCGATACATGATCTGCCGAGGCTCGTGCGGCTCGGCGAGCTTGGCGTTCTCGTCCATCAGCTCGGTCAGCAGTTCCTGGTCGAGGCTGCCCCAGTTGACGCCGATACGGACGGCCTTGTCGTGGCGCGCCGCGACCTCGACCATCTGCGCGAACTGGCGGTCGTGCTTGTCGCCCTTGCCGACATTGCCCGGGTTGATGCGGTACTTCGACAGCGCCTCGGCGCAGGCCGGAAAGTCGCTCAGCAGGCGATGGCCGTTGTAGTGGAAGTCACCGATCAGCGGCACGTCGATTCCCATCCGGTCGAGCTGCTCGCGGATGTACGGCACCTGGGCCGCCGCCTCGGGCGTGTTGACCGTGATGCGCACCAGCTCGGAGCCGGCGATCGCGAGCTCCTTGACCTGGATCGCGGTGCCGATCGCATCGACGGTGTCGGTGTTGGTCATCGCCTGCACGCGTACCGGCGCGTCGCCGCCGATCGTGACCACGCGCGCGCCCCAACGCACTTTCGCCTGGCGCGAGCGACGCGGCGCCGGGCGGGCGGGCTCGATCCACGAGTCGAGGGAAGAGGACAGGTCGTCGCGCATCGATGCTCCGTGCGAGCGGTTCTATTTCAGCTCGAGGCGAGCGACGTTGTCGCGCGTGTACGTCGCGAGCTCCATCCGCTGACCCCGATAGCTCATCTGGGTTCCGGAGGCGTTGCCGATGCGGACGCGAAACGGCGCCGTGCCTTCCAGATCGATCGTCTCGCCGGGCGGGACCACGCGTGCGACCAGCGAGCGGCCGCCGCCATCGGTGACCTCGATCCAGGACGGCGCTGTCGTGTGCAGCTGGATCACGCCCTGAACGGCGCCGGGGGCATCGCCGGCGGCAGTCGCGAGCGACGCCGTCGCTCCGCTCGCCGGCATCGCGCCGGTCGGAGTCGACAGTGGCGATTCAGCCGGCACCGGCAGCCCGTCCGCGGGCGAAGGCGTCGCTGCCAGCTGTGTCGAGCTGTCGGCGCTCGCGGCCGAAGCCGCTGCCGGCGCCGCCTCACCGGCGCCTCGCGCTTCGCTCGTCGCGGCGGTCCCGGCCGCCGCTGCCGATGCCTTGGCGCGCCAATACGACATGCCGAAAAAACCCGCGGGCGCGAAGTAGAGCCCGACCGCGGCGATCAGCAGCAGCGCGCTGACCCAGAACACCGGGCTCAACGTCACGCTCGAGCCGTCGCGCTGGACCAGCGAGCCCGGGCGTTCACGAAACGGCGCGTTCAGGCCGTTGCCGACGTGCTCGAGGCGATGGCCGAGCGGCGGCGGCAGCAGCTTCAGGATCGGCGCCGGATCGATCTTCAGGGCCCGGCAGACGGTCTGCGCCAACGCGCGCGTGAAGGTCGCGTCGGGCAAGGCGTCGAACCGGTCGGCCTCCAGCAGCTCGAGCTTTTTCGGCACAACCTTGATCGCCGCTGCGAGCGCGGCGATATGCAGGCCCTGGCGCTCGCGCGCTTCGCGCAGCAACCGGCCCGCGCTCGCCGGCGCTTCGGCGGCCGAAGGCGCGCCGTCAGTCATCGAACTGCCCTCGGCCGAACGCCAAGGCCTCGCGCGAGTCGGGAAAGCGGCTGCGCAGTTGGCCGCCGAGAGCGGCTGTCCCTTGGGCATTGCCGAGCTTGTTCTCGATCCGCGCCGCGAGCCAGAGCGTCTGCGCGTTGGCGACGTCGACCTGGGTGTTGACACGCCGGATGTAGAAGCGCGCCCGCTCGTACTCGCCGCGTCGGTACAGCACCTCGGCCAGATTGGTGGCAGCGAACGGGTTGGTCGGATCGAGCTCGTAGGCGCGCGAGAGCAACGCTTCCGACTCCGCCAGATGGCCGGCGTGCGCCTCGCAGACGCCCTGGGCCAGCAAGGTGCGCGCGACGCCGCGGTACTGCGGCGTGGCCAGCGCCTGCACGAACAACGCGTTCGACTCGGGATAACGCCTCTGCTGGCACAGGAACCAGGCCAGGTTGTGCATGGTGTCGGCGTCGCGCGGATTCAACTGCAGCGCCCGCTTGAAGCTCTCCTCGGCCAGAACGTTGTCGCCGAGATTGCCGTAGATCAGCCCCCGCAGGTTGAACGCCTCGCCATAGAGCGGGTCGGCGATGATCGCCAGCTTCACCTGATCGAGCGCGGTCGTCATCTGACCCCTGCTGAAATACGCCGACGCCAGCTCCATGCGTGCCCGCGCGCGCTTTTGCGCCTCGGGCTCGTCGGACGCGGTCACGCGGTCGCGCGTCTCGTTTGCCGGCACCACCGGCTGGGCCGGCGCTGCGCAGGCGGCGAGCAGCGCGCTGAGCACCAGCGTCAGCACGGCGCGCGAGTGCACCGGCGCGAGCGCGGTCATGCGCGATGTCCCGGCGCCGGCCCGACCCGGCGCCGCGATGCCGGCGCGGCAACGCGCACCGGCATCGCGCGCTCGCGCCGCTCGGCGACGCGCGTGCGGTCCTGGACTTCGCCCGCGAGCTGGCCGCAGGCCGCGGCAATGTCGTCGCCGCGCGTCTTGCGCACGGTGGTGACGATGCCGCCCTGTTGCAGCACGGCCGCGAAGGCGGCGACGCGATCGGCCGGCGAGCGCTTCAGGCCCGACGCCGGAAACGGATTGAACGGGATCAGGTTGATCTTGCACGGGACCCCGGGGCGCCCTTCGTCGCCACGCAGCAGGGCGAGCAGCGCCTCGGCCTGGGCCGGGGAATCATTGACGCCGTCGAGCATGCAGTACTCGAACGTGATGAAGTCGCGTGGCGCGCGATCGAGGTAGCGCCGCGCGCTGGCGAGCAGCTCGGCGATCGGGTACTTGCGATTGAGCGGAACCAGATCGTCGCGCAGCGCATCGTCCGGGGCGTGCAGCGACACGGCCAGAGCGACCGGGCAGTCGTCGCGCAGGCGATCGATCATCGGCACCACGCCCGAAGTCGACACCGTCACGCGCCGGCGAGAGAGGCCGTAGCCGTGGTCGTCGAGCATGATCCTGAGCGCCGGCACGAGCGCGCCGTAGTTCTGCAGCGGCTCGCCCATTCCCATCATGACGACGTTCGTGATCGCGCGTTCGCCGGGCGCGAGGCCGAGGCGCGCACGAAGTGCGAACTCGGCATGCCAGAGCTGGGCGACGATCTCGGCGGTGCTGAGGTTGCGGCTGAAGCCCTGGTGGCCGGTGGCGCAGAAACGGCAGTTGACGGCGCATCCGGCCTGCGACGAGATGCACAGCGTGCCGCGCTCGGCCTCGGGGATGAACACCGTCTCGACCGCGTCGCCGTGGCCGACGTCGAACAGCCACTTGATGGTGCCGTCGAGCGCGACTTGCTCGCTGGCGACCGGCAGGCCCGAAACCTCGGCGCCGGCGATCAGCTTGTCGCGAAACGCCTTGGCCAGGTCGGACATCGCGCTGAAGTCGCGCTCGCCGCGCTGGTGGATCCAGCGGAACAGCTGGGTCGCGCGAAATGGCTTTTCGCCCTGCTGCCCGCACCAGTCGCCGAGCGCGTCGCGGTCGAACTGGAGCAGGTTGACCATCCCCGGCTCGTGGTCAGCGACTGTGGACGTTCATGCCGGCGAAGAAGAAGGCGATCTCGACCGCGGCCGTTTCAGCCGCATCCGAGCCGTGCACCGCGTTGGCGTCGATGCTCGCGGCGAAATCGGCGCGAATCGTCCCGGCATCGGCCTTCTTCGGATCGGTGGCGCCCATCAGCTGGCGGTTCTTGGCGATCGCCGACTCGCCCTCGAGCACCTGGATCATGACCGGCCCCGAAATCATGAACGAGACCAGGTCGCCGAAAAAGGGACGCGACTTGTGGACCGCGTAGAAGGCCTCGGCCTCGGCACGCGAGAGATGAGCCATCCTGGCAGCGACAATCTTCAGTCCGCCGGACTCGAAGCGGGAATAGATCTGCCCGATGACGTTCTTCGCGACCGCGTCGGGCTTGATGATCGAAAGAGTGCGTTCCAGCGCCATGGCCTGTTCTCCGGAATCCTGGGCAAAGCCTTCGATTGTAAAGGGCAGCCTCGGGCTCGGGTCAGCGACCGCGTCGGCCACCGCCTCCGTAGCCACCGCCGTTGCCTCCGCCGCCACCGCCAGCGCCGCCGTACCCGCCGCCGCCACCGCCGCCACCGCGACCGCGGTTCTTGCGGTGGAATGCGTCGGCACCGATATAGCCGACCGACGTCTGCAACGGGTCGGGCTGCTTCGGGTCGCCCTTCGGGCCGCTGCTCGGTCGCGGCGCACTGCCGCCGGCACCGAAGCCGCTGTTCGGGCCGATCCGCCGACCCTGGACGAAGCGGTGGTCGAAGGTCTGCTGCAGCGGATTAGGAATCCGGCTCGGGTCGAAATCGTCCTCGTCGTCGTCGTCGCGCCGCGGCGGCCGATCGTCGCTCGCGGGCGGGGCATCGAAGCGCGCCTCGTCGGGGCGACGCTGCGGCGGACGCTGGCGGTCGTTCGGCGCGCGCTCGTTCTGCGGCCGACCGTTGTTGTTGCGCGGACCGCGCTCGTCGCGACGCTTGGCGCCGCCGTCGTTGCGATCCTCGCTGCGTTCGGGCGGATTGCCGCTCGCCAGGCGACGGATCGCGCGCACGTCGGCGTCGTCGAGATCGACCCAGACGCCGCGCTTCAGGCCATGCGGCAGCACCACGGTGCCGTAGCGGATGCGGATCAGCCGGCTCACCGTCAGGCCGACCGCGTCGAACAGCTTCCTGACCTCGCGGTTGCGCCCTTCGGTGATGACGACCCGGTACCACTGGTTGAGGCCTTCGCCGCCGCCGTTCTCGATCGACTTGAACGCCGCCCGCTGGCCGTCGATTTCGACGCCTTCGAGCAGCTTGGCGCGCGCCTCGGGTTCGAGCGTGCCCATGATCCGGACCGCGTATTCGCGCTCGACGCCGAACCGCGGATGCATCAGCTGGTTCGCCAGGCCGCCGGAGGTCGTGAACAGGAGCAGGCCTTCGGTGTTGATGTCGAGCCGGCCGACCGACTGCCACTTGCCTTGCTGCAGTCGCGGCAGGCGGCGGAACACGGTCGGCCGGTGCTGCGGGTCGTCGTGGGTGACGATCTCGCCGACCGGCTTGTGGTACGCGATGATCCGCGCCGGCGGCGGCACGATGCGCAGGCGCACCGGCTTGCCGTTGACTTCGACGCGATCGC
>Ga0207650_10002354_pt1 | contig 13134 bp, 10 predicted proteins | sample KBSS63metaG_FD_184325 | JGI IMG/M metagenome (GOLD analysis project Ga0207650, IMG submission 184325) | Switchgrass rhizosphere microbial communities from Kellogg Biological Station, Michigan, USA - KBS S6-3 metaG (SPAdes) (version 2) | ecosystem: Host-associated > Plants > Roots > Rhizosphere...
TTATCGACCGCACCTGGTCCGGCGTTGTACGCGGCCAGCGCCAGCTGTTCGCTGCCGTACTTGTTGAGAAGCTGGCGCAGATACACGGTGCCGCCGCGGATGTTCTCCGCCGGGTCGTAGGCGTTGAGGACTCCAAGCGATCGCGCCGTCTGGGGCATCAGCTGCATCAGCCCCATCGCGCCCCTTGGCGAAGTTGCGCCGGGATCAAAGCCCGATTCCACCTGGATGACCGCGCGCACGAGTTCTGGGCGCAGCGATTGCCGCTGCGAGTGTTCGCGGACGAGATCCTCGAATGTCTCGGACTGTTCTGAAAGCGCTTCCGTTGTGGTGCGGTAACTCGGCGCGCCTGTGACGTTAAAGACGGTGGTCGGTCGTTCGATTGGGCGATTCGAAAGGACGGTCGTTCCCCTTGCGTCTTGCGCCGCGAAAATCTGTGCAGCCGCCGACGCAGGAAACAGCGCGGTCACAAGCGTTGCGAGGAGAAGAGTCTTGAGAAGTGGTGTCATTCGGTGCCGATTCGCGTCAGGACACACTTCGAGTGTGCCGTTTGCTGGACCGCTTATCGGCGTGGGGTCGTGTGCAGCTTTAGGGAGGAGGCGCGAGGGCCGGCAGCGGGGTCAATGCCGCTGCCGGCGGCGGGCCGGTCTGCGGACTACCGACAGGCCGGGTGCTGACAGTCACACCGGAGCTCGATCTTGTCTCCGGACTGCTTGCAATGCTCGCTGCAGTACTTGCCGTAGGGTCCGTGAGGCTCGACGATGCACTCACAGGAGGGGTGCGCGCACTTCGCTGCTGATGCGGCCATTTGACAGTCCTTCCGCAAACAAGCCGGCGTGGAGCTGCCGGCGGAATCCCCGTAGAAGGAATCTACGCTTCCAGGGCGCCCGGAACAAGCCCGGCCGCAATCGGACCGGGATGGTGTACAACTCCCCGGACACCTCGCTCGGTTTCAACAGGGACAGTCATGGGAACGTGGACACAATGGCTGCGGCAACCGCAGCGCGTCTGGCTCCGCCGCGCCAGCTTTCAGATTCACCTCTGGGTAGGCCTGATCATCGGCTTGTATGTTGTCGTGCTGAGCCTGACCGGCAGCGCGCTGGTCTACCGAAACGAGCTCGATCGCTACCTGGCGACGCCGCACGCCGTATTCGACGAGAAGGCAAAGCCCATGAACGCCGATGCGCTTCGGGCGGTAGCGCAGCGCGCATACCCAGGGTGGCAAGTCACGGAAGTTACCGAAGGACGGACGGTGCGACGGCCACCACGAGCGGGAGGACCGGGTGCAGGTGGTGGGCCTGGTACGGGACCAGGCGGTCGAGGGCGGGGCAACAGACTGCCCGACCCCACGGCGTCGATCACCGTCGAGCGCACCGGCGAAAAAAAAGAGCGCCTGTTCAACCCGTATACAGGTCAGGATCTTGGTGACTCGACGACGCGGGGACAGTTCTTCATTCTCTGGATCGTACGGCTTCACGACGAGCTGCTCCTCGATCGACCTGATGGCCCGTGGTGGAACGGATTCCTCAGCCTCGTCTTCACGCTTCTCATCGTGACCGGCCTGGTTGTCTGGTGGCCGGGCGTGACACGCTGGAAACGCAGCCTCCTGATCAAGTGGAGCACGGGCTGGCGGCGCTTCAACTGGGACCTGCACAGCGCCCTCGGATTCTGGTTGTTCCTGTTCATGCTGATGTGGGGAATCTCCGGGTGGTACCTCGGCATGCCGGAGCCGCTGACGAACCTGGTCGAGCGTTTCTCCGACCCCGAAGTCGAGTACGGTGAACGCGCTGGCGATATCGCGCTGATGTGGCTGTCGCGGGTGCACTTCGGCCGATGGCGTGAGCCGGGATGGGGGCCGTGGCTGAAAGCAGCGTGGGCCGTGATCGGCGTTGTGCCGGCCATCATGCTCGTGACCGGCGTCGTCATGTGGTGGAACCGGAAGATTCGCCACCGGGTCGCGCGTAATGCGCCGGAAGCCGTCGAAGCGGCGTGATCGATGATTACCGATTGATAATTCGATCGGGCGCGCTACGAAGCGGAGAGCATCTTTTCCACGACGATCCGGCTGGCGGAGAGAAGCTCCGTAATCCTTGAGGCGTCCTTGCCGCCCGCTTCTGCAAAGTCCGGACGGCCGCCGCCACCACCGCCAACGATCGGCGCCAGCTGTTTGACAACCTGACCAGCAGGGACCTTCTTCGTCAAATCCGGAGTGACTCCGACGACGATCGACACCTTGCCCTCTGACGAAGACGCCAGCACGACTACGCCGCTCTTGATGCGGTCGCGGTGCTGATCCACGAGCGCGCGCAATCCGTCCTTGTCCAGGCCCGCAACTTCGCGCGCGACGAGCTTCACGCCGGCGATGTCAATCGCCTCGTCGTCGATGCCCGCTCCGCCGCCACTTCCCATCGCTGCCTTCATCCGCGCCTGCTGGAGCTCGCGCGCGAGCCGCTTGTTCTCGTCGGCGAGCGCCGTAATCCGCGGCGCGATCTCTCCCGGGCGCGCGGTAAGCGTCGACGCAATGCGGTCCAGTTCGTCGCGGTCGCGCTGATACACCTTCAGCGATTCCATGCCGCAGATCGCCTCAACGCGGCGGACTCCGGCGGCGACGCCGCTCTCCGACAGAATCGCAAACAGCCCGATGTCACCTGTCGCGCGTACGTGAGTGCCGCCGCACAGCTCCAGACTGAAGCCCGGCACCGACACCACGCGGACACGATCGCCGTATTTTTCGCCAAACAGTGCCATCGCCCCGTCAGCGATCGCCTCGTCGGTCTTCTTCACATCAGTCTGGACTGGTGTGTTGCGGAGCACCTGCTCGTTGACGAGGCGCTCGATCTCGAGCAGCTGCTCGCGGGTGAGCGCCGCAAAGTGAACGAAATCGAACCGCAGGCGGTCCGGTGCGACGAGGGAGCCCGCCTGCTTGACGTGACCTCCCAGTACCTGTCGCAACGCGGCGTGAAGAAGATGGGTGGCCGTGTGATGTCGGCGCGTCGCGTCACGAACCGCCGAAGTCACTTCTGCCGTGACGAAGTCGCGCACGTTCACGACGCCGGCGATGACCTGCACCACATGGAGCCGCGGCCATGTGCCCACGCGGACGACACCGGTGACCTGAGCCTCGCCATGGGGCGCCCGAATCGTTCCCACGTCTGAGACCTGGCCACCTGCTTCGAGGTAAAACGGCGTCTGCGCCAACGCGACGAAGCCATGTTCACCGGCGGCAAGGCTGTCCACGGCGCGGCGACGCGCATCGAAGGCGGCCAGCACCTGCGTGTGCAACTCGGTCTGTTCATAGCCGCGAAAATTCGAATCGCCCGCTTTCTCGAGCGTCTGTCTCAGCTCTTCGGCCGCGTCCCAGGCAGTGTCGTGGACCTCACCGGACTTGAACGTACTCCTGGCGCGCGCCTTCTCGCGCTGGCCTTCCATCGCCTGGTTGAACGCGTCGCGATCGAGCGTCAGTCGACGCGACTCAATCATGTCCTCGATGAAGTCCTGCGGAATCCCGTGAGTGTCGTAGAGGCGGAACGCCTCGTCGCCGGGCACGACGCCGCCGGCTGCTGCCGCCCTGTCGAGCGTCTGCTCGAGCCGTGGCAAGCCGCTGGTGAGCACGGCGTCGAAGCGTTCTTCTTCAGTACGGATCAGTTGCGTAATGGATGTGTGTCCCGCCTGAAGCTCCGGATAGGCGTCACCGAACTGAGACACCACCGTGTCCGCGAGCCGATGAAGAAACGGCTGCTGCAACCCGAGCTTCTTTCCATGACGCATCGCGCGACGCATGATCTTGCGCAGCACGTAGCCACGCGATTCGTTTGATGGCACGACGCCATCGGCAATCAGGAACGTCATGGCGCGTATGTGATCCGCGATCACCCGCATCGACACATCGGACGGGTCCATCGTGCCGCGATGGCTCGTTCCGGCCAGCCCGCCGATCGCGTCCAGCAGCGGAGCAAAGGCGTCCGTCTCGTATGTCGAGAGTTTTCCCTGCAGGACCGCAGTGACGCGCTCGAGTCCCATGCCGGTGTCGATTGAAGGAGCGGGCAGCGGTTTCAGTCCGCCGTCCGGCTGTCGATCGAATTCCATGAAGACGTTATTCCAGATCTCCACGTACCGATCGCAGTCGCACTCGAGGCCGCGACACGGTCTGCCGACGGCTTCCTCCTGGCAGGGGAGGTCGGTGCTTCGGAAGTAGTAGATCTCCGAGCAGCGCCCGCACGGTCCGGTCTCGCCCATCTGCCAGAAATTGTCGGCGGGGCCGAGCTCGCCGACCTGTTCCGCCGGCAGGAACGCGCGCCAGATGTCGTACGCCTCGTCATCGCGCGGCACTCCGCCCTCGCCGCGGAACACGGTCGCGAACAGCCGCTCCTTCGGCAGCTTCCACTCGTCCGTCAGCAACGACCAGGCAAAGGGAATGGCCTCACGCTTGAAATAGTCGCCGAACGAGAAGTTTCCCAGCATCTCGAAGAAGGTGTGATGCCGGAACGATGGCCCCACGTTCTCGAGGTCGTTGTGCTTGCCGCTCACGCGCATGCACTTCTGTGCCGTCGCCGCGCGCGTGTAGCCCCGCGTCTCCCTGCCCAGAAACACGTCCTTGAATTGATTCATTCCGGCGTTGGTGAAGAGCAACGTCGGATCGTCGTGCGGCACGAGCGGCGAGCTGGGAACGACACGGTGCCCGTTCCGCTCGAAATAGTGGAGAAAAGACGCGCGGATTTCCTTCGAGGTCACACCAGTATTTTACCTTTGAGCTCTTCGCGATCTTCGGGCTACTCGTCGTGGCCCTTGTGCCGGCGAAGCAGTGCGAGGACGCGGTCGGGCTCGAAGCCCTGACCAATCAGATAGCGATAAAGGCGCTGGAACTCCCGGTCGTCAGCGATCTGCTCCCGACCGCGGAGGCGTTTGTGAAGAGCGGAGGCCATCAACGCATCCTGATCGATTGCCTCGAAGACGTCCTGGATTGCGCGCTGGGCCACGTCCGGCGCGATGCCGGCGGCCTCGAGCCGTCGCTTGACTCTCAGCTTCCCGCGCTTCTTGAAGCTTGTCTCGGCGTGGGCCATCGCACGCGCCGCGCGTGCGTCGTCGAGGCTGCCATCACGTGTGAGCCTGGCAATGGCGGAATCGATGGCGTCATTTTCGTATGCGCGGCGCGCCAGGCGCTGACGGATCTGGCGTTCGGACAGCTCGCGCCTGCCCAGCATTTTCAGCGCCGCGATGTAAGCGGAATCGGCCATGACTCAGGCGTCAGGAGATCCTGACTCCGGATTCTAGCTGCCGAAGCGGGTGATCTGCGCGTGTCCGCCGGCGGCCTTTTGTGCCGACTTGGCCATGTCGTCGCGCGTCAGGTCCGACATCGTCGAGATGCCCTGCACCTTCAGCTTGAACTCGTCGACGTTCGACGCCCACCGCAAAGCTTCGTCGTAGGACACCAGTCCCTGTTCCAACAAGCCGAAGATGGACTGATCGAACGTCTGCATCCCGTACTGTGAGGTGCCCTGGGCAATCGCTCCGGGGATGAGGTGCGTCTTCTCCTTATCCATGATGCAGTCCCGGATGAACGGCGTGGTAATGAGCACCTCGACGGCCGGGACGCGTCCCTTGATATCGACGCGGGGCATCAGACGCATCGAGACGACGGCCTTGAGCACGCCGGCCAACTGGATGCGCACCTGCTGCTGATAGTGCGGCTGGAATACGGCCACGATGCGATTGATCGTCTCGGTTGCGTCGAGCGTGTGTAAAGTCGACAGGACGAGGTGACCGGTCTCGGCCGCGAGCAGCGCTGTTTCGATGGTCTCGAAGTCGCGCATTTCGCCAAGCAGGATCACGTCAGGATCCTGTCTGAGCGCGCTGCGCAATGCGTGGCTGAACGAAAGCGTGTCGGCGCCGACCTCGCGCTGGTTCACGATCGACTGATTGTCCCGGTGCAGGTGTTCGATCGGATCTTCGATCGTGATGATGTGCGTCGTGCGGCTGCTGTTGATCTCTTCGATCATTGCCGCCAGCGTCGTGCTCTTCCCGCTCCCCGTCGTCCCGGTCACGAGAATGAGTCCGCGCTCTTCCGCGGCGATGGTCTTGAGCACCTTCGGGAGCGCCAGATCTTCGATCGTCGCGGCCTTCATCGGGATCACGCGGAAACTCATCCCGATGGTGCCGCGCTGCTGGAACGCGTTACAGCGGAACCGGCCCAGGCCGTTGACGCTGTACGCCAGATCCACTTCGTGCTGTTCCTTGAATCGTTCGCGCGAGGTCGTGGGCAGGACGGTGGCTGCCATCGCCACCATGTCTTCATGGTCGACCCGCTTATCGGAGAGCGCAGGCACAAGAACGCCCCGGACCCGCAGCATGGGGTAGCTGCCGACTTTGAGGTGGAGGTCCGACGCGCCGCTTTCGACCGCTAACCTCAGGAGGTCGTTAACGTGCATCCGGAGGGCTTATCGGCGCTTTCCGGCCCCAATTGCAGTGGCTTCAGGCGTGGTGACGGGCTGCAGCCATCCGTACGGATCAGGGGCTTCCCCCTTCACAACCTGGAAGAATTTCTGCTGAATGGCCTCGGTGACCGGCCCGCGGCGCCCTCGCCCGATCTTCACCTTATCTACGCTGCGGATCGGCGTTACCTCGACGGCCGTACCGACGAAGAACACCTCGTCTGCGATATACAGCATTTCACGCGGCAGCGTCTGTTCACGCACTTCGAAGCCCATGTCGCGGGCAAGCGTGATCACGGAGTCGCGGGTGATGCCGGACAGCACCGAATTGCCGATCGGCGGTGTGAAGATCAATCCATCACGGACGATGAAGACGTTCTGGCCGCTGCCTTCGCTGAGGTTCCCGCCCGTGTCGAGCGCGATGCCTTCGGCGTAGCCCTCGAGCACGGCTTCGAGCTTGATCAACTGGGCATTGGCGTAATTGGCCACGCTCTTCGCCATGGCCGGCGTGGTATTCGGTGCATTGCGCGCCCAGGTGGCGATCTTCACGTCGATGCCTTCTTCAATGGCCTCCTTGGTGAAGTACGCCGGCCATTCCCAGAGGATGATGGCCACGTCGATGGGGCAGGCGCGCGGGTCCACACCCAGAGAGTCGTAGCCGCGATAGATCAAAGGCCGGATGTAACAGGCCTTGAACCCGTTGGTCTGAATCAGTCTGAGGGTCGCGTCCGTCAGCGTCTGCTGGTCGTATTCCGGATCCATCCGGTAGATCCGGGCAGAATCGAGCAGCCGGCGCATATGAGCGTCCAGGCGGAAGCAGGCTGGCCCGTTCACGGTGTCGTAGCATCGGGCACCCTCGAAGACGCCGCTGCCGTAGTGAACGATGTGCGAGGCGATGTGGATGGTGGCCTCCTTCCAGTCGATCACCTTGCCGTTCATCCAGATCTTGCCCGTACCCGGAAACGCCATGACTGCTCCTTTGCAAGATCGTAGCAGTGGCTGCGCGGATTCCCTAATGTTCGGCGGACATTCCCTGTTTATTGCGCTTCGTTGCAGAACGGGCAGCGATCCGTCCGGGCGTGAAGCGGCTTGCGACACTGCCAGCAAAAGCGGGCCTGGGGCGTTTCGCGGGCTTTGAGCCGTGACTGGATGTCGGCGACGTTGGCATCCATGAGGTCGAGCCCAACGGCCGTGCGGCGGCTTTTAGCGCGTCGGCCCGCCGGAGCCCGCGCCGCCAGCAGATCCTCGAGCAGGTCACCGGCGCGCTGGTAGCGGGCCGTGAGGTCAGGCGCCATCGCGCGCATGATGATGTCGTTGATGGCTTTGGGGAGGCGTGCGTTCTTGACGCGGGGGGCCGTGACCAGCTCACCGCTCATCAGCTTCTCCAGATCGGCCGGCGCGGGAGTGTTATAGGGCAGCTCGCCAGTCACCATTTGGTACATCGTGACGCCGACAGAGTAGACATCGCTGGCGAACACGGCTTTCCCATGAAACTGTTCGGGCGCCATGTACGGCGGGCTGCCGATCACCGTCGTGCCGTGCGCGGCGATTTCGAGGAAACGCGACGTACCGAAGTCGGTGACCTTCAGCATGCCTGTCTCCGACAACAGCATATTGCCCGGGCGGATATCGCGATGCAGCACGCCGGCGCGGTGCGCGTGATCGACCGCGTTGCAAATCTGACAGGTGTAGTCGAGGGCCTTCCCGAGGTCGAGCGCGCCCTCACGCATAATCTCGTGTTCGAGCGTCTCGCCCGGCACGTACTCCATGACGATGAAGAACACATCGTCCAGCTTCTCCGCGGTAAGCATCGTGACGATGTTCGGATGGCTCATCGAGGCGAGTAAGCGCGGCTCTTTCAGCATGTCGCTGAAATCCAGGTTCTGCTTGTGCGGAACCTTGATGGCGACGTTCTTCTTGATCCAGGTGTCTTCGGCGAGATACACGCTGCCGAAGCCGCCGCTGCCCAAATGCGACAGCACGCGGTACTTCCCGATGGTCTGACCCCGGAGAAACATGTGGGAGTGCGCGGAGTATACCCCGCCTTTGTGCTCGGCGCTTCGGCGCGGAAGGTGCCCGCCGTGCAATGTCCGCTTTCAGTCGGACGATGCCGCACGGAGATAATGGCGTCGTGCGCGCACGATTCTTCGCACCAGATGCTCACGCGATCGGGAACATCGTTACCTTGCCGGACGATGAAGCCGCGCACCTGACGCGCGTGCTGCGCCTGAGGCGCGGCGACGCGGTCATCGTGTTCAACGGGCGCGGGCAGGCGTTCGAGGCGACGGTCGAGATCGCGCGCAAGGACAATGCACAGGTGCGTCTCGTCGCGACGCACGAGCCCGCTCCGGAACCAGCCGTGGCGATTACGCTTGTGCAGGCCGTGCTCAAGGGCGACAAGATGGACGACGTCGTGCGCGACGCGGCCATGATCGGCGTCGTCGCGATTCAGCCTGTCGTGGCCACCCGGAGCGAGGTGACGCTGGCGTCGGTCGTGCGCGGCGGACGGCGCGAGCGATGGGAGCGGATCGCGGTGTCGTCATCGAAGCAATGCGGACGCGCGGTCGTTCCAGCGCTCCTCGAGCCGGAACCGTTCGACGCCGTGGTCTCACTCATCGACGAGCGCCAACTGCCCGTCCCGGCTCTGCTGCTCGTCGAGCCCCGGGCCGGCGCCGCCGTGGTTTCCCTGGGTGAGATCGAAGGCGGTCGGCCGCGGGAAGCGAGCCTGCTGATCGGGCCCGAGGGTGGCTGGACGGTAGAGGAGATCGGATCCGCGTCCGAGCGCTGTCAACTCGTGACACTCGGAGGACGGACGATCCGCAGCGACGCGATGGCGCTGGTCGCGGTGGCGGCGCTCTTCGCGAGGTGGAATGAGTACTGAGGCATCCCGAACGGGATGCCTCACGGGTTCAGAAACGGACGGAGCAGGGTCGTCCAGAGTTGATAACCCTGCGGCGATAAGTGCAGGCCATCCTCGGCGAAGAGCTCCTTCCGCGGCTTCTCATCCCAGCCGAGCATTACGCCATCGACATCGAGAAATGCCACCCGGTCGTCTCGACTGCAGATCGCCCGGATCATCTCGTTGGTCGTCCGCGCACGATCGATGGTCAGCCAGCGCTGCGGACTCGGCTTGATGCCGATGAACACAATGCGCGCCTGGGGCAGCTTGGCGTGAATCGACTTGATGAAGCGCTCGACTTGCACGGCCACGTCCTCGGACGTCTGGCCAGCATCGATATCGTTGTCACCGGCGTAGGCCACGATGAGGCGAGGCTCGTACGGCAGCACGATCCGGTTTACCAGCCGGACCGAATCGATCAGTGACGAGCCCCAGAGCCCACGGTTGATGATTCTGAGGTCCGGAAAATACCTGACCGGGTCCCAATCGACGATCGTCGAGCTGCCGACGAAGACGATTTGACCCTTCGGCGACGGATTCGTCCTGTCGAGTGCCTCGAACGCCGCGACCTCTTTTTCGTATCGCGGATCCTGGGCGGCCGCAGAAGCGGCCAGCAGCAGCGCCACACAAAGGCACCAGCCTGTTCGCACGCGGAAAGGTTAACATCACCTCGTGCGGTATCTCGTGACGGCGCGCGTAAAGCCAGGTCAAGCCGATGCGCTCGATCGCGCTATCGTGGACGGCACGCTGGGTGCCGGCTCGATTGCAGGCGATGAGTACCTGCACAACATGGCCGAAGCCCGCGAACTGGGGGACGGGCGGGTGAAGTGGGTCGAGACCTGCTTCTGCGCGATGCCACTCGCCGAGGAACGGCCGTACTGGGAAGTCTATTTCGAGCTATTGAGTATCAAGGACGCGCACGCACGAAGCCGCTGTCGGCACGAGTCGGGCGAGGAGTCCTGGGCGTGCGAGAACTGCGACTGCACCGCGAAGCTGGAGCAGAGGCTCGCGCAAACGGGACGGCCGTTTCGCGAGCGCTCCGACTGAAGCCCGCCACCTCCCGGCGTTACAAAGCATTCAGTCGCGTGACGAGCGTGCGAACTGAAGCCACCTTCTTTCGGAGCTTCTTGTCCGGTTGCGTCGCATCCATCTGGGCAAAGAACTGGGTGATGGCGCGTTTGAGCGGCGCCGGCGTGCTCGCGAAATTCCGCTCCGCGAGTCTTTCGAGGAGCTCCACATAGGCACGATCGGCGACTGCGTTCTCGCCCCAGCGCGGCGCACGCCCGACATCGAAATCCGTGTTTGGTAGCTGCACGCGCCCGTCGCGCGCATCGATGATCAGGGCTCGATACCGTTCGCGCGTTTCGCGGAAGCTCTCGGCAAAGAGCTTTTCGGCCGCTGGTGTCGGCACTCTGAATTTCAGTGCGCTGAGCGGACCGATCTTCGGCATCACTCGAGTCAGCAGTCCGATGAATCGCGCGAGAACGCCTGGTTTCCGGTACTTCGTGCCGTAGGCCTGCTCGTACTGTCGGCGCGTGAACGAATACACGAACGCGTTCGGTTGGACGGTGGGCGCGAGCTGACGGATGTCGTCCTGCTTGTGTTTCCAGGCGACACGCGTCATCTCCGGAATCAACTGGCTGACCGCGTACCGGAACGTGCCGATCGCGAGGTCGGAGTCGCCGAAGAGTTCCTTGAATGCGATGCCGTAGGTGGCGACAAACGCGCGCTCGAGCACCGGCATGGCGAGTTCGAATCCGATGTGCTGGCGGTGTGAGTCCGGTAGATAGGCGCCGGTGGCGGTCTGGACGACATCGAAGGCGAATTCGACCATGACGTGACGCTTCGGATCTTCGGCGTAGATCACGTCATTGCCGAACTTCGACCGAAGCTTCGGGTAAATGATCGGTACGGATTTGTTGACGGCGACCGGATGTCCGATGTTGTCCGACGCGTAGTGCGAGACGGCTCCGAGCGCGAACGCGAGCTCGTCAACCGTCTGCGCTTCGCGGACCAGCGTCTCAACGAAGTCGCCGGAACGCACGTAGTGCACCAGATCGGTGAAGAGCTTGTTGCCGAACGGGTAATAGCCGAGATCCTGGATGACGGACCCGCCGTACGCGAACGCGCGGGCCTGTTGCAGGTCGGCCGCGGTCGTCTTCGGAAAGCGCTGGCGCAGCAGCGGTGCGATCACGTCGTCCCACGCCGTATCGACGACGGCTTCGTGCGCGAGGACGGAATATGCGGAAGCCGGTGCCGGACTGATCAGGCTCAGGGCCGCAAGCATCAGCAGTCGCGGCGCCCAACGAACGAAGCGCCGTTTACCCACGCTTCAATACACGTCCGAAGTCGAGACCGAACTCGGGCTTCGCGCGCGTTCCCGATATCCGAATCGGCAGGCGCGTACCGCCGCCGGTGCGCCGGAAGAATGGCTGGGCAAGTCGCGCCAGCAGCGATTTGAATCCGCTCGTCATGTCCGCGAGGCTCGCGTCCGTCAGCAAGTCGCCCTTGAAGTTCATTTCCTGACTGTGCAGGTCGTAGTACCCACTCAACCGCACGGTGGAACCGGGCACGGCAAACGTGAGCTCCGAAAACGTGAGCGTACCCCTCGCCAGGCGGAAACGTCCGCGAAGGTTGGAGACAATGCGCTCGTGCTCGGCGCCCTCGTCGCTTTCCTCGCCACGGCCGCGCCGGCTGAGCGTGGTAATGCGCCGTTGCACGTTGAGGTTCGTAAACCGGGCCTGCGCCAGTTGAAACGCGCCGTCGAGTTGCAGCCGGTCGACGACATCCTCCGGCCCCGCGGGCAGCACCATTCGTGTCGTCAGGTCCACGCGGCCGACGAGGGGAGACTTTGTCGCCTTCACGGCCAACTGCATCAGGTCTTCGAGCCGGGCTCCGTTGAGCCGGACGTCGAGATTAATGTGACGTCCCGTGACCTCCTGGGTCCGGACAACCGAGCCGGTGGCCGTGATGGACGAGTTGTTCAGTTGCGCATCGACTCGTTCGAGAATCGTGTCGCCGTTGGTGCCGTCGACAATCGCCTTGAAGCGCGTGTTGAGGGGCACCTTCTGTCCGGCCAGGTCAAGAGAGAAGTCCGGGGTTTCGGTGGTGCCATCGACTTCAATGCGCTGCAGCACACCGTGATAAGAGCCAGCGGACGACAGGGTGCCACCAAGGCCCTTGATCACGTCCATGTCGGCGTTCTGGAAAATGTACTTGCCGCTGACCGGTGTCAGCCCGGGTTCGTCGGCATGCCATGGGCCGAACATGCCCTGGGTATCGATCACGCCCCGGGGAACTGGATTGATGAGGCCGGCATCGAAATGCGATCCCCCGGTCGCGCCGAAATCGTCCATCACGAGGTTCTGAAGGTCCCAGACGCGTGGAAGCCGATCAGGTCGCTTCGAGTGGACTTCCACTCGGGCCGAGCGGGACTCGATCCGATTGATCAGGAGCGGGGACGGTTGGTCGGGGTGCGGAACGTGCGGTTCATCGCGATCAGAGTCCTGAAGATGAAGCCCGCCTGGTGGGATTCGAATCGCGAGTCCCACCATTCGCACCGTGTCGAGGCGCACCGGCGTCTGCAACAGGCCGGCGATCCCGGCGGACGTCTCGAAGGAGTCGATGGAGATGAGCGGCGGAACGTCGGTTCGCCCCCGGTGGCGCAGCGTCAGCGCTGTGCCAGCCGCGCGCGGTTTCGGAAAGACCGACGGGTCCAGTGAGCCCAGCGCGACCTGACTCTCGAAACGGGCGTTCAGCGCGTCCACGACGCGGTCGCGAAGGCGGGGAGCCGATCGCGCGGCCCACGCT
>Ga0207650_10002356_pt1 | contig 13130 bp, 13 predicted proteins | sample KBSS63metaG_FD_184325 | JGI IMG/M metagenome (GOLD analysis project Ga0207650, IMG submission 184325) | Switchgrass rhizosphere microbial communities from Kellogg Biological Station, Michigan, USA - KBS S6-3 metaG (SPAdes) (version 2) | ecosystem: Host-associated > Plants > Roots > Rhizosphere...
ACCAACGCGACGAGCCTTCGCCGCGTCTTCTGCGCGCGATTTTTGTCGGGCGCGTTCACGCGGCGCAGTATAGCATCCCGGCGTCATGTCGAGTTCCTTCGGTCGTCTCTTCACGGTCACCACCTGGGGCGAGTCGCACGGTCCGGCGGTCGGCGTCGTCGTCGACGGCGTGCCCGCGGGACTTCCGCTCGACATGGAACTCGTGCAGAAGGATCTCGACCGCAGGCGACCCGGGCAGTCGTCGATCACCACCCAGCGAAGCGAGGCCGACACCGCCGTGCTGCTCTCGGGCGTGTTCGAGGGCCGGACGACCGGCACGCCGATCACGATCCTCGCCTGGAACCAGGACGCCAAGAGCAAGGACTACGACGCGCTCAAGGACGTCTTCCGGCCCGGCCACGCCGACTTCACCTACGCGCAGAAGTACGGGCACCGGGACCACCGCGGCTCGGGCCGCGCCTCGGGCCGCGAGACGCTCGGCCGGGTCGCCGCCGGCGCGATCGCCAAGCAGCTGCTCGCCACCCGCGGCGTCTCGATCGTCGGCGGCACGGTGCAGGTTTCCGACGTGGTCGCCTCCGGGCGCGACTGGGCGGTCGCCGAGTCCAACGCGATCCGCTGCCCGGACTCCGAGGCGGCTTTGAGGATGATCGAGCGGATCGAAGCCGCCCGCTCCGAGCACGACTCCGTCGGCGGCGTGGTCGAGGTGGTCGCCCGGGGCTGCCCGGCCGGTTGGGGCGATCCCACGATGGAGAAGCTCGACGGCGAGATCGCGCGCGCGCTCATGTCCATTCCCGCATTGAAGGGCGTCGAGATCGGCGACGGCTTCGCCGCGACGTTCTTGAAGGGCTCGCAGTCGAATGACGCGATGGGCCCGGAGGGTTTCCGCACGAACCGCGCGGGCGGCATCCTGGGCGGCATCTCGACCGGCGCCGACATCGTCGCGCGCGTCGCGGTCAAGCCGGCGAGCTCGATCGGCAAGGCCCAGGAGACCGTCAACGCTTCCGGGGAGGCGGTCACGGTCGCGGTCGAGGGGCGCCACGACCCGTGCATCTGCCCGCGGGTCGTGCCGGTGGCCGAGGCGATGCTCGCGATCGCGCTCGCCGACGCCTACCTCCGCCAGTGCGCGCTCCTCGGGGCGCGCTCGGTCATGGACTCCGGGGCGAAGGCCTGATGGTCGTCGTCATGGGCCCGGGCGCCGACGAAGCCCAGATCGAGGAAGTCGCCTCCCGCCTGCGCCTCATGGGCCTGTCCGTCCATCGCTCCGACGGCAAGGAGCGCATCATCCTCGGCGCGGTCGGCGACCTCGGCGCGCTCGACGTCGAGGACATCCGCCACCTGCCCGGCGTCCAGGACGTCGTCCGCATCTCGGTCCCGTACAAGCTGGTCTCGAGAGCGTTCCAGCCCGAGTCGACGATCGTCACGGTCGGCGGCGCCACGATCGGGGGCAAGCAGGTCGCGATCATGGCAGGCCCCTGCGCCGTCGAGAGCGAGGAGCAGGTCGAGGCCGTCGCCGTCGCCGTCGCGCGCTCGGGCGCTTTCATTCTCCGCGGCGGGGCCTACAAGCCGCGCACCTCGCCGTACACGTTCCAGGGCCTGGGCGAGGAGGGCCTGCGCATCCTGCGCCGCGTCGCCGACCGCCACGGGCTCGCCGTGATCTCCGAGGTGCTCGACACGCAGCACATCCCGATCCTCGAGAAGTGGGTGGACGTGCTGCAGGTCGGCGCGCGCAACATGCAGAACTTCGCTCTGCTGCGCGAACTCGGCCGCATCCGCAAGCCGGTTTTGCTCAAGCGCGGCTTCTCGGCAACGATCGAGGAGTGGCTGATGTCGGCCGAGTACATCCTCGCGGGCGGCAACCGCCAGGTGATGCTGTGCGAGCGCGGCATCCGCACGTTCGAGACCATGCTGCGCAACACGCTCGACCTCTCGTGCGTGCCGGTGATCCAGCAGCTCTCGCACCTGCCGGTCGTGGTCGATCCCTCGCACGCCGTCGGCGTCCGCGACAAGGTGCCGCCGATGGCCTGCGCCGCGGTGGCCGCCGGAGCCGATGGGTTGCTCATCGAGGTGCATCCGCATCCGGAAACCGCACTTTCGGATGGGGCGCAGTCGTTGTATGTGCCGCAGTACGAGGAGCTGGTGGTTCGGTTGCGCGGCGTGGCGAAGGCGGTCGACCGCACTCTTTGATTGCCGGCCGCGGTTCGCGGTCCCCATTTCTATCCGCGCCGACACGGATAGACCCCCCTGCACGAAATCTTCGTAACTCGTTGGGACCCAGTGAGTTTCGTCCAAATATCGAATTTTGGGGACCGATCTATCCGTGCCGGCACGGATAGACCCCCCGCACGTGGTCTGGACACGACTGCCACGGCCGATCGCGTCCTCCATCAGAGGTGCCGACTGTCATCCAATGGACGAAAGGAGGACTCGGCCATGCAATTTCAAGTCGTCGCACTCCCACGCGAAACGTTCGCACCGCTGTTCGCCCTCGACGATGCCGCGCTACGCGCCCGCGGCATCGAACGCCGCATCGACGAGGAAGGCGGCGCGCCGTGCCGCGTCAGCCTCGAAGACTCGATGCCCGGCGAGACGCTCTATCTCCTGACGCATACCCACCACGACGTCGCCTCGCCTTACCGCGCGACCGGGCCGATCTTCGTCCGCGAGAACGCAAGCACCGCCCGTCCAAAACCGAACGAGCTCCCGAAGATGCTCGAACGACGCCTGCTCTCGCTGCGCGCCTACGACGCTCAGGCCATGCTGGTCACCTCCGAGGTCGTCGAAGGCGCACGCCTGAGGGAAGCGATCGAGACCATGTTCGGCCGCGAGGAAGTCGCCTACCTGCACGTCCACAACGCCCGCCCCGGCTGCTTCAACTGCGCAGTGGAAAGGGCGCCCTAGCCATGTCCGATCCCGTCCGGCGGCCGTCCCCGCAAAGTGGTACAAACGTTGGCGTGAACCTCGACCTCGACCTCTGCCTGCGCGCCCTCGGGACCCGCGACCGCCGTTTCGACGGGCGGTTCTTCATCGCGGTGCGGACGACCGGCATCTACTGCCGCCCGATCTGTCCCGCGCGCACGCCGAAGCCCGAGAACGTCACGTTTTTCGCGACGCCCGCCGCCGCCGAGGAAGCCGGCTACCGGCCGTGCCGGCGATGCCGCCCCGAGACCGCGCCGGCCTCGCCAGCCTGGCAAGGCACGAGCGCGACGGTGACGCGCGCGCTCCGCCTGCTCGGCACCGAGTCGCGGGTCGATCGCCTGGCCGACCGGCTCGGCGTCGGCGAGCGCCATCTCAGGCGACTGTTCGCCGAACACCTCGGAGCCTCGCCGCGATCGGTCCTGATGAGCCAGCGCGTCCACTTCGCGCGCCGGCTGCTCGATGAGACCGACCTGCCTTTGGAAGACCTCGCGCATGCCGCGGGCTTCGGCAGCGCGAGAAGGCTGCGCGCAGCGGTGACGCGCACGTTCGGTCGCTCGCCGGACGCCCTGCGCCACGCCGCGCGCCACGCGAAGTCGCGCGCGCGGGCGTCGGGGGAGGCGCCGCTGACGATGAGGCTGCCGCACGCGAGCCCATACGACTTCGCCGGCATGCTCGCGTACCGCAAGGCGCGCGCGATCCCGGGCGTCGAGACGGTGGACCAAGGCGTCTATCGCAGGAGCGTGACGACATCGGCCGGCGCCGGCGTCATCGAGATTGCGCACGCGCACGATGCCCTGACACTCAGCGTCTGGCTGCCGGGAACGCCCGACCTGTTTCCCCTGGTCGAGCGCGTGCGCCGCATGCTCGACCTCGACGCCGACACGGTCGCGATCGGCGCGCACCTGGCGAAGGACCGCGCGCTCGCCGCGCACGTGTCGAGGCGCCCCGGCCTGCGCGTGCCGGCCGCGTGGGATCCGTTCGAGCTCGCGGTGCGCGCGATCCTCGGCCAGCAGGTGAGCGTGGCGGCGGCAACGACGCTTTCCGGCAGGCTCGTCGAACGCTACGGCACCGCGCATCCGGTGGGCGAGAAGCACGGCGTTCCCCGGCTGTTTCCGAGTGCGGCCACGATCGCGGTAGCGGGGGAAAACGGACTGGCGAAGCTCGGCATGCCGGGCGCCCGCGCACGCGGCCTCGCGGCATTTGCGCGCGCGGTGGCTGAAAGCGAGCTGAGTCTTGCGCCCGCGGCGGACCTCGAGTCCGCAATCACCGCGATGTGCGCCGTGCAAGGCATCGGCCCCTGGACCGCGCACTACGTTGCGCTGCGCGGCCTCGGCGAGCCGGACGCGTTCCCGGCGAGCGACCTCGGACTGCGCAAGGCGCTGGCGCCGAACGGAGCGAAACCGCTCTCCGAAGCCGAGCTCCTGAAGCGCGCCGAGCGCTGGCGCCCGTGGCGCGGGTATGCCGCAATCCACCTCTGGTCGTCGCTCGCTTGAGGCTCGTCCGCCACGCCTTCCTCGGCGCACTGCGCGCATACAGAAGGCTGTTCCTCATCGTCGCGCCGATCTACGCGGGGATCATCCTGCTGAGCCACACGCCCGTCCTGCCGTGGATCGCCGCGCGCATGGAGCCGGCGATGACCGCGTTCGCGCTGCCGGGCGGCGCCGCGCTCGTGCTCGTGCTCGGGTTCGCGATCAACATCTACGCCGGCCTCGCCGCATGCGCGGGCCTCGCGCTCTCGCCGGGGCACGCGACGACGCTCGCGCTCATCCTGGGATTCACGCACAACCTGCTCGTCGAGGGCGCGCTGCTGTTCAAGCTCTCGCGACGCGCATGGCTGTGGATGTCGCTGCGCATCGCGGCGGGACTGATCGCGGGGGTCGTGTTCGGCCCGATCTTCGCGAAGGCGTGGCCGGGCGCGACCGCAATCGCGGGTGCGGAGATCGTGAAGCACACGCTCGCGCACGACCTCTTCATCAAGGGAGGGACGTCGCTGCTGCAGCTCTTCCTCATCCTGGTCCCGATCGTCTTCCTGCTCGAGATCCTGCAGGGACTGGGCGCGCTGGCGAAGCTGCGGCAGCCCTTGCGGCCGCTGCTGAAGTTCCTCGGGTTCGAGGAGGGCGCCTCGGAGGCGCTGATCGCGGGGCTGTTCTTCGGGCTCGTCTACGGGGCGGGAGTGATCCTCGATCGCGTGCAGGAGGAGGGACTCTCCGAAGACCAGGTCGGCAGGCTCTGCCTCACGCTCGTCCTCTGTCATGCGATCGTCGAGGACACGCTGCTGTTCGCGCCGGTGCATGCGGTGCTGTGGCCGGTCGTGGTGGTGCGGATCGCCGTCGCCGTGGCGGCGTTGATCGCGTTTCGCCTGTTCGCGCCGCGCATCGCGCGCGCAGCTTCGGTCCCAGCCCCTTGACAGGACGAGCGTTATCGGGTTTTCTGTGCCCGCACGCCCGACCGTGCGGCGCCCGAACGCCGCCGGCCCGGCATGCTTCGTGGGCGATTAGCTCAGCTGGCTAGAGTACCTGCTTGACATGCAGGGGGTCACTGGTTCAAGTCCAGTATCGCCCACCACTTCGCTTCTTCAGTTCAAGTAAGACCAAAGCTCACGACGGGCGCCGTGACCGCGGCGCCCCGTTTCACAGGCAGACGCAGGAGCGCACCGTGCTCGAGATCCCGGATTACGACCCGAACGAAGCCGTCGTCGACGAGGTCGACGCCCAGGGCCGCCCGCCGCTCTCGACCGTCCGCCACTCGGCCTCGCACGTCATGGCGGCCGCGATCAAGCGGCTGTTCCCCGACGCCCATCTCGGCGTCGGCCCCGCGATCGAGGACGGCTTCTACTACGACATCCAGATGCCGCGCCCGTTCACGCCCGAGGACCTTTCCGCCATCGAGGAGCAGATGGCGAAGATCATCGCGGCGGACGAGCCCTTCGTGAAGAAGATGTGGACCTCGGACGAAGCGATCGAGCACTTCCGGTCCCAGGGAGAACTCTTCAAGGTCGAGATCATCGAGGACCTGAAGAAGATCGGCGTCAACGAGGTGTCGAGCTTCGAGAACGGCGACTTCCTCGACCTCTGCCGCGGGCCGCACGTCAAGAGCACGAAGCAGATCGGCGCCTACAAGCTGCTCTCGATCGCGGGCGCGTACTGGCGCGCGAGCGAGAAGAACCCGCAGCTGCAGCGCATCTACGGCACCGCGTGGCACACGCGCGCCGAGCTCAAGGACTACCTGCATCGCCTGGCCGAGGCCGAGAAGCGCGACCATCGCAAGCTCGGCCGCGCGCTGGATCTTTTCAGTGCGCACGAGGACGTCGGCGGCGGGCTCATCTTCTGGCACCCGAAGCTCGGCATGGTGCGTCACCTGATCGAGACCTACTGGCGCGAGGAACACCTCAAGCGCGGCTACAACTTCGTCTACACGCCGCACATCGCGTCGGAGCGCCTCTACACCACGAGTGGCCACCTGCAGAACTACGCGGACCTCATGTACTCGCCGATGGACATCGACGGGTCGCCGTACCGCGTCAAGCCGATGAACTGCCCCGGGCACATCAAGATCTACCAGTCGCGCGGGCACAGCTACCGCGACCTGCCGATCCGCTTCGCCGAGCTCGGCACCGTCTATCGCTACGAGCGCTCGGGCGTGCTCCACGGCATGCTGCGCGTGCGCGGCTTCACGCAGGACGACTCGCACATCTTCTGCACGCGCGATCAGCTCGCCGAGGAGATCACCGGCGTGCTCGAGCTGACGCACACGATGATGAGCGACTTCGGCTACACCTACGAAGCGTTCCTCGCCACGCGCCCGAAGGACAAGTCGATGGGCACCGACGAGGAATGGGCGTGGGCGACCGAGGCGCTCCGCGAGGCGCTCGTGCGCCGCGGGATCGCCTACCAGGTCGACGAGGGCGGCGGCGCGTTCTATGCGCCCAAGATCGACATCAAGCTCTACGACGCGCTCGGCCGCGGCTGGCAGGGCCCGACCATCCAGGTCGACCTCAACCTGCCGAAGCGCTTCGGCGTGACCTACGTCGGGCAGGACGGCCGCGAGCACGAAGTGGCCATGATCCACCGCGCCATCCTCGGCTCGCTCGAGCGATTCGTCGGCGGGCTGATCGAGCACGTCGCCGGCGAGTTCCCGCTCTGGCTCGCGCCCGAGCAGGTGCGCGTGCTCTCGATCTCCGAGGCGAGCGAGGACTACGCGCGCCACGTCATGAACCTGCTCGTCCACGAGGGCGTGCGCGCGACCGCCGACCTGGGACCCGACAAGGTCGGCGCCAAGGTGCGCCTGGCCGAGACCGAGAAGATCCCCTGGATGCTGGTGGTGGGGGAGCGCGACGTCGAGTCGAAGACGGTCTCGCCGCGCCGCCACAAGGGCCGCCCGGAGGCGGCGATCCCGGTCGAGGAGTTCCTCGAGCGGGTGCGCGCCGAGGTCGCCGCCAAGAAGCGCGAGGAGGCGCCGAGCCCGGCCCAGGCGGACGGAACGCCCTAGGCCGGCCCGTTGCGCCCCGGCGGGAGACCTGCTACATTCCCCCGGACATCGTGAGCGAAGTGGAAGCCCGAACGTGGCTTCCCACCCCCTGCGGGCCCAAGGCCCTGCGTCCGGGTCGAGTGACGGGAACCGTCCGTCGAAGCATTGCGCTTCGGGGCGGGGTCATCGCATTTCGACCCTGCCCCGAAGCGCTTTTGTTTTGCGCCGACGGTGGACCCAGGATCGGGCGGCCCGCCCGAGGGACTCGCGATGGGGACCAAAGTGGAGGTGGCCTATCCCCGCACCGTTTCGCCCCAACGAGACCCGGATCAACGAACGCATCCGTGTTCCGCAGGTCCGCGTCATCGCCGATGACGGCACCCAGCTCGGCATCCTGGGCGCCCGCGAGGCGCTCGCTCTCGCGCAGGAGAAGGGCCTCGACCTCGTGGAGGTCTCGCCCACCGCGCGCCCGCCCGTGTGCCGCATCATGGACTACGGGAAGTTCAAGTACGAACAGAGCAAGCGCGAGCGCAAGGCCAGAAAGAAGCAGCACGTGATGCACCTGAAGGAAGTCAAGCTGCGGCCGAAGGTCGCCGAGCACGACTACGACTTCAAGGTGGAGCACGCGCGCCAGTTCCTCGAGAAGCGCGACAAGGTGAAGTTCACCGTCACGTTCCGCGGGCGCGAGATGGCGCACCAGGAGCTCGGCCACCAGATGCTGCAGCAGGTGATCGCCGACCTCGCCGAGATCGCCTCGCCCGAATCGATTCCCCGGAGCGAGGGCCGCACGCTGGTGATGATCATGCTGCCGAAGGCGCCCAAGGTGCCGGGGCAGCCCGCGACGCCTGCCACTGCAGCGTCGCCCGCGGGAGCCGCTCCGGCGGCGAAGCCGGCCGACAAGCCGAAGCCCGCTCCGAAGCCGAAAGCCGCCGAGGCGAAAGCCGAGACCGTGAACGAGGGCGGCGCGTAGTCCACAGGGAGAGACCATGCCGAAGATGAAGACCAACCGGGCTGCGGCGAAGCGCTTCAAGCTCACCGGCTCCGGGAAGATCCGCCGCCACAAGGCCTATGCCCGGCACATCCTGACCAAGAAGTCGCGCGGTCGGAAGCGCAAGCTCGCCAAGGGCACGCTGGTCCACGAGACCGAGGTTCACCGCGTCCTGAGAATGCTCGGCCTGCGTTAGGCCCGGACCGTCGCGCTCTGCGCCACTCGACTTCGATCGGAAGGGAAGAGAACCATGCCACGCACTAAGACCGTCGTCCCGGGACGCCGCCGCCGCAAGAAGGTGATGAAGGCGGTGAAGGGCAATTTCCAGGGCCGGCGCAAGCTCTACCAGACCGCCAAGGAAACCCTGCTGCGCTCGATGCAGTTCGCCTACGAGCACCGCCGAACCAAGAAGCGCGAGTTCCGCGCGCTCTGGATCACGCGCATCAACGCCGCCGCGCGCATCCACGGGCTCTCGTACTCGGCGCTCATCTCGGGCCTCAAGTCGGCCGAGATCAACATCAACCGCAAGGTCCTCGCCGACCTGGCGGTGAACGACATGCCGGCGTTCGCGCAGCTGGCGGAGGTCGCCAAGCAAGCGCAGGCCGTGTGAGCGCCCCCGCGCTTTTGGAGAGCCTGGGCGCCCTGCGCGTCCGGGCTCTCGACGATGCGCGCCGTGCCGCCTCGCCCGAGGCGCTGGGCGCGGTGCGCGTCGCGGTCCTCGGCCGCAAGGGTGAGCTGACCGCGATCCTGCGCGGGCTCAAGGACCTCGCTCCCGACGAACGAACGACGGTCGGCGCCGAGGCGAACCGCCTCAAGGACGAGCTCGAAGCCCTGCTCGCCGAGCGCGCCGAGTCCCTCGAGGACGCCGCCGAGGCGGGCGCGAAGGGGCTCGACGTCTCGCTCCCCGGACGACGCCCCTGGGTGGGCCGCCGTCACGTGCTCAACGCCGTCGAGGACGAGCTGGTCGACATCTTCCACGGTCTCGGGTTCACCGCCGGCGGGGGCCCCGAGGTCGAGGACGACTTCCACAACTTCACCGCGCTCAACCTGCCGCCCGGCCATCCCGCGCGCGAGGCGCACGACACCTACTACGTCAGCGACTCGCTCGTGCTGCGCACGCACACCTCGCCCTGCTGGATCCGCGCGATGGAGCAGGGCCAGCCGCCGCTGCGCATGGTGTTCCCCGGCCGCGTCTATCGCGCCGAGGCGGTCGACGCCTCGCACATGGATCAGTTTCATCAAATCGACGGGCTTTACGTCGAAGCCGATCGCCCGGTGACGCTGGCCGACTTGAAGAGCACCTTGGTCGAGGCCGCGCGTCGCATCATCGGAGCCAAGGTCAAGACGCGCTTCCGCCCGGGCTACTTTCCGTTCACGGAACCAAGCGCCGAGCTGGACGTCTCGTGCATCCGCTGCGGCGGCCAGGGCACCGACGGCGGGCAGCGCTGCGCGGTGTGCCGCGGCTCGGGCTGGCTCGAGATCCTGGGCGCGGGCATGGTCCATCCCGCGGTGTTCAAGGCGGTCGGCTACGACCCCGATCGCGTGACCGGCTTCGCCTTCGGCTGCGGCCTCGACCGGATCGCGATGCTGCGCTACGACATTCCCGACATCCGCCTGCTGCTCGAGAACGACCTGCGCTTCCTGGGGCAGTTCTCGTGAAGTACCCGCTCAGCTGGCTCAGGGAGTGGGTGCCGCTCGAGGCCGACGCCGACGACATCGCGCGCCGCCTGACCGCGCGCGGCTACCCGGTCGACGCGATCCACCGCACCGGGCACGACTACCCGAACGTCGTCGTCGGCCACGTGCTCGAGGTCGCGCGCCATCCCGACGCGGACAAGCTTTCGCTCTGCGTCGTCGACGCGGGCCTCCAGGCGCCCTTGAAGGTCGTCTGTGGCGCGCCGAACGTGAAAGCCGGGATGAAGGTGCCGCTCGCGCTCGTCGGCGCCGAGCTGCCGGGCGGGCTCAAGATCAAGAAGTCGAAGATCCGCGGCGAGACGAGCGAGGGCATGCTGTGCTCGGCGCGCGAGCTCGAGATGGGCGGCGACCACTCGGGGATCCTCGCGCTCTCCCCGGATGCGCCCGTGGGAAGACCGGTGCGCGAGGTCTTCGGCGAGCCCGACGTCCTGTTCGAGCTGGACGTGCCCTACAACCGCCCCGACCTCCTGTGCGTCTCGGGCCTCGCGCGCGAGCTCGCGGCGGCCTACGGCGTCGCCCTCGCGGCCGGGCCGCTCCAGCGCTTCGACGCGCGCGTCCAGACGGGGGGGACCTTCAAGGTCACGGTCGAGGATCCGCAGGGCTGCGCGCGCTACCTCGCGCAGGTCGTGCGCGGCGTCACCATCGCGCCGTCGCCCGCCTGGCTCGCCGAGCGGCTCGAGCGCGCCGGGATGCGCCCGATCAACAACGTGGTCGACGTCACCAACTACGTCATGCTCGAGATGGGCCAGCCGCTGCACGCCTTCGACCTCGACACGCTCGAGGGCCCGGCGATCGTCGTGCGCCGCGCGCACGCGGGCGAGCCGCTGACCACGCTCGACGGCCGCGAGCGCAAGCTCACGCCCGAGCACCTGGTGATCGCCGACGCGCGCCGCGCCACCGGTCTGGCCGGCACTATGGGGGCCGAGTTCGTGGAAGTGACTTCCGCGACGAAGAATCTCCTGCTCGAGGCCGCATGGTTCGACCCCGTGCGCGTCCAGCGCATGGTGTCCGACCACGGGCTCATGTCCGAGGCGGCGCGCCGCTTCGGCCGTGGCGTCGATCCCGCGCTCGCGCCGGCGGCGATGGCGCGCGCGCTCGCGCTCTTCGGCGAGCTCGCGGGCGGCCGGCTCGACGGCGCCGCGACCGACGTCTCTGCCAGGACGTTCGCGCCGGTCGAGATCGAGTTGCGTCCGGCACGGGCGATGCGCCTCCTGGGCGCTCGCATCGCGCGGGACCGGATGGCGAGGGACCTCGAAGCCGCGGGCTTCGGCGTCACGGATCCGGGCGGGGGGGATGAGACCCCGCTGGTCGTGACCGTGCCGACGCGCCGCCGCGACGTCACCGGCGAGACCGACCTGATCGAGGAAGTCGGCCGCTCGTTCGGCTACGACCGCCTGCCCGATGTCCCGCTCACCACCGGCGGCTCGGTCGGCACGCGCCCGGACGATCGCCGCCTGCGCGACCGCGCGCGCGAAGCGCTCATCGGGCTCGGCTTCACCGAGTGCCTGACCGCCTCGCTCGACGATCCAGCGCGCCTGGCGAAGACCTGGCCGCTCGCGCGCACCGGCGAGCCGCGGCTCGTCACCGTGCGCAACCCGGCGGGGCCCGAGACGTCGGCATTGCGCTCGGACCTCGTGTCCGGGCTCGCTCGCGTGGCCGCGCACAACCTGCGCCACGGCGCGGCCGGGCTGCGTTTGTTCGAGGTCGGGAAGGTATTCCATGCGCGCGCGGGAAACGAGCGTCCCGACGAGCCGTACGAGGTGTGCGCGCTGGTCGCCGGCTCGCGTTTCGCCGAGGCCTGGGACCGCGGGCAGGCGACGATCGATTTCTTCGAGGCGAAAGGCCTGTGGGAGGCGTTCCTCGAGCGTCTCGGCGTTGACACCGCGGAATGGGCTCCCTATTCTGGTCGCGGCTGGAAGTCAGGGGAAGTCGCGGATTTACGGGCCAAGGTTCATGTGGCTTACGCAGGACGCCTCGGGCCGCGCCTGGCGCGCGAGCTCGACCTCGATCTGCCCGTCTACCTCTTCGTCGCGGAACTCGCGGCGATGGGTCGCGTGCGGCGCGAGACGCGGCGCTTCGCGGGCTACACGCGCCTGCCCGGCATCAAGCGCGACCTCGCCTTCTTCCTGCCGAGCGAGACGCCGCATGCGCGCGTCGAATCCCTCCTGTTCGCGAAGGGTGCGCCCCTGCTCACCGAGGCCCGTCTCTTCGACGTGTACGAGGGCAAAGGCGTGCCCGAAGGAAAGAAGAGCCTGGCGTACTCGCTCACGTTCCAGGCCGCCGACCGGACGCTCACCGAGTCCGAGATCGAGGCCGTTCAGCAGTCGATCGTGACCGCGCTCGCCGCCGAGACCGGCGCCGTGCTGCGGGACCGTTGAACACGAAGAGGGAGCTCCCATGGCAGAGTTGATGACCGAAAAGCTCGAGGGCCTGGACGCGCTGGCGGACCAGATCGAGCGGGCGGCGGCGGCGATCGCGCGCCTCAGGGACGAGAACGGCAAGTTGAATGCGCACGTCAAGGACCTCGAAGGCAAGCTCGGCGCGGGCGAAAAGCAGCTCGCCGGCCGGAAGCTCGACGAGGTGCTGTCGGAGCTCGACCTCCTGCGCGGCGTCGAGAAGCAGTGGACGACCGAGCGCAAGGAAATCGCGCACCGCATCGAAGACCTCGTCAAGAAGCTCGAAAAGCTCGAAACCTAGCGCGTGGCGGCGCAAGGAGGAGCGATGGAAGACAAGGGCGTCGTGCACGTCGACATCTTCGGCAGCCAGTACACGATCAAGCGGGGGTCCGAGGACTCCGAGTACATCCTGCGCGTGGCTACGTACGTCGACCAGAAGATGCGCGAGATCAACGAGAAGCTTCCGGTCGCATCGGTCGCGAAGGTCGCGGTGCTGACGTCGCTCAACCTGGCCGACGAATTGTTCAAGGAACGCGAAGGCAAGGTGCGCGACGACCTCGCGCTCGACCGCCTGGCGAAGAGCTCGCGCCGACTCGAGGCGCTGCTCGAAGGCGTCGAGTAGCACAGGCACTTGTCGCCGCGCCGCGGGGCTTGCTAGACTCATCGAA
>Ga0207650_10002363_pt1 | contig 13123 bp, 12 predicted proteins | sample KBSS63metaG_FD_184325 | JGI IMG/M metagenome (GOLD analysis project Ga0207650, IMG submission 184325) | Switchgrass rhizosphere microbial communities from Kellogg Biological Station, Michigan, USA - KBS S6-3 metaG (SPAdes) (version 2) | ecosystem: Host-associated > Plants > Roots > Rhizosphere...
CAGATGGCCGCCTTCAACTCGCCGGTCTGGTTCAACGTCGGCATCGAGCCGCATCCGCAGTGCTCGGCGTGCTTCATCAACTCCGTCAACGACACCATGGACTCCATCCTCGGCCTGGCCAAGACCGAAGGAATGCTCTTCAAGTACGGCTCCGGAACGGGATCGAATCTCTCCAGCATCCGTTCGTCGAAAGAGCTCCTGGCCGGCGGCGGCACCGCGTCGGGCCCCGTCTCCTTCATGAAGGGCTACGACAGCTTCGCCGGCGTCATCAAGAGCGGCGGCAAGACCCGCCGTGCCGCCAAGATGGTCATCCTCAACGCCGACCATCCCGACATCGTCGACTTCATCGAGTCGAAGGAGAAGGAAGAGAAGAAGGCCTGGGCACTGATCGACGCCGGCTACGACGGCGCGTTCAACGCGCCCGGTGGCGCCTACGATTCGGTTCAGTTCCAGAACGCCAACCACTCCGTGCGCGTCACCGACGACTTCATGCACGCCTACGAGAAGGACCTCGACTGGCAGACCTGGTCGGTCACCGAGCCGAAGGAAGTCATGGGCACGTACAAGGCCCGCGAGCTGATGCGCAAGATGGCCGAGTCGGCCCACCTCTGCGGCGATCCCGGCATGCAGTTCGACACCACCGTCAACGACTGGCACCCGTGCCCGAACACGGCCCGCATCAACGCCTCCAATCCGTGCTCGGAGTACATGTTCCTCGACGACTCCGCCTGCAACCTGGCCTCGCTGAACCTGATGCGCTTCTACAACGAGAACACCGGCTTCGACGTCGAGGCCTACCGCGCCGCGCTGCGCATCGTCATCACCGCGCAGGAGATCACCGTCGACTACGCGTCGTATCCGACGAAGGCGATCGAGAAGAACTCGCACGCCTTCCGCCCGCTCGGCATCGGCTACGCCAACCTCGGCGCGCTGCTCATGGCCCGCGGCATTGCGTATGACTCCGAGGATGGACGCGATTACGCGGCGGCGATTACGTCGATTCTGTCCGGCGAGTCGTACGCGCAGTCGGCGCGCATCGCCGAGAAGGTAGGTCCGTTCGAAGGCTACGCCGTCAATCGCGAGCCATTCCTGCGCGTGATCGACAAGCACCGCCGCGCCGCCTACCGCATCAACACCCGTCCGCTGCCGGCCGACCTGGCCGACGCCGCGGCCAAGGTGTGGGACGAGGCCTACGCCCTCGGCCAGCAGCACGGCTACCGCAACGCCCAGATCTCGGTCCTCGCGCCGACCGGCACCATCGCCTTCATGATGGATTGCGACACCACTGGCATCGAGCCCGACATCGCGCTGGTGAAGTACAAGAAGCTGGTCGGCGGCGGCATGCTGAAGATCGTCAACCAGACCGTCCCCACGGCCCTGAAGCGCCTCGGCTACGACCCGAAGCAGATCAACGAGATCGTGCAGTACATCGACGAGAACGACACCATCGAAGGCGCGCCGCACATCCTCGACGCGCACCTCACCGTCTTCGACTGCGCCTTCAAGCCGAAAAACGGTACGCGCTCCATCCACTACATGGGCCACCTCAAGATGATGGGCGCCGTCCAGCCGTTCATCAGCGGCGCGATCTCCAAGACCATCAACATGCCTTCCACGGCCACGATCGATGAGATCGAACTGGCCTACCACGAAGCGTGGAAGCTCGGCCTGAAAGCCGTCGCCGTCTACCGCGACGGCTGCAAGCGGTCGCAACCCTTGTCAACCGGCAAGGACAAAGAGAAGCTCACCGACCTCGGCGTCACCCCGACCGCCGTCCGCAGAAAGCTCCCCGACGAGCGCGAGTCGATCACCCACAAATTCTCCATCAGCGGCCACGAGGGCTACATCACCGTCGGCAAGTACGAAGACGGCACCCCCGGCGAGATCTTCATCACCATGGCCAAGGAAGGCAGCACGATCTCCGGCCTCATGGACAGCTTCGCCACAATGACCAGCCTCGCCCTCCAGCACGGCGTCCCGCTGAACTTCCTGGTCGACAAATTCACGCACACCCGCTTCGAGCCTTCGGGCTTCACCAAGAACCCCGAAATCCCCATGACCAAATCGATCATGGACTACATCTTCAAGTGGCTGGCGACGAAGTTCCTCGACCGCGAAAGCCAGAGCAACGCCGGCGTGATCCTCCGCGAGGACGCCGCGCCGGTGATCTCCAAACCGATCCCCAACGTAGCCCCGCTGACAAAGGAGGACGCGACCTTCGTAACCTCCCTCGCGACTCCATCCGTCATCGCCGCTCCCAAGGACGCGGACGGCCCCAACACCCGCAACACCGCCACCTTCCGCTACCAGCAGGACGCACCGTCGTGTTCGGATTGCGGCTCAATCATGGTGAGAAATGGGGCTTGCTACAAATGCTTGAACTGCGGGAGCACGAGCGGGTGTTCGTAGAGACTTTTTCTGGCAGGCGCTGTGAAGGGCGGCCGAAAGGTCGCCTTCTTAGTTACGGCAATGCCCTCAAACTGTGAGGATCGCATCCTCGTGTTGTTCGGAGCTCTGCAACATGCGAACACTCCGACACGGTGACTAGGCCTGAACCGAGCGCTAAGTATCTGTGCGCTTAAGCACCTGTCGTTTTGCGGTGCACAGCTATCAGGCGAACGTGGCCAACGTGACTGCGTGTGGTCCGCTGCATACGGATTGACGGAGGGCGGCACATGCGGTAGCTTGAGCGCGAAATCACCCGACAAGCAAGGAGCCCAAATGGAACATTGGCTCATCGAACTCGCCCGCGGAAGCGGCGGATTCCTCCATTTGTCCATATCCCTGATCATCGTTGGCATAACGCTGATCATAATAAATATCACTACACATGCGCTAATTGAGAGTTATCGCTCGCGCTCTGACCGGCGAGCGCTGGTTATCAGAAGCTTGCGGCCTGTAGAGAATGCCGCGGCAGACTTGGTCTCACGATTATCTGAGATGCTCGTGACTCACCAAGTACCTATGCAGCGAACTATTGCTGCGTACGATCCAGCGATGTCGCTAACGGAGCGCCTACCGGTCCTGAATCCAATTTCCATGAATCGCCACGAGTCAACGGCGTTTCGTCTCGTGCGCTTTCTCGCACTCGCCGAGGAGTTCCGTCGAGACACCGCCGACATCGCGTCTTTTCAGCTGATAGAAGAGGCGGAATACTTTCTTGATCATAAAATACCCGTCGGATTGAAAGGAAATCTGTACGAAGGGCCACTCCTTAGTACTGAACTTCAGCAGGAGCTTGGTTCAACCTTACTCTTGGCCTCAAATGAGCGTCGTACTGATGTCGGACACCTTTGTGAGTGCCTCCATCGCGACGAATATAGCCGACTTCTTTTTCAAAGTGCCCTTGGTGTCTTCCGCTTTGACGTGACTCCGTTGGCTGACGACGGCACGATCCGGATCGACGATCAAAATTGGCGCCGCATTTTGACGCTATCCCATTTAGGCATCTATCTCATCGATTTTTTCCACAGGTTCGCAGATAACTCGCAATGGGAAGAGCAGCGGTTGTTCTTTGTTCGCCTAATAAGAATGTGGAACACGATCGCCTCAAAGGCGCGGTATCTATACGAGCCCGGCGACCTGACGACGAACAGTTACATCGATACATTTCCTGGGCAACTAACGCCGAGTGGCTTAGGACGTAATCTGCTGGGTAAACTTGCAGATCTTCTCCACGTGCGGCGATTAATAGAGCGCCGAAGAAAATGGATTTACCTTAATTTGCGGGGCGCTCGTTTTAGACGCCGGCACGATACAAAACGAATCAGGAAGTGGGGTGTCGCAATCAGAACTCGCGACGGATGGCGCAGTGTTCGGTGGACCGATGATCTATATACCGTTCTGCGATCGGTTCGTGATGTGTTGAAAGTCCGCTCGTCATTAATCTAGGCCCGTCGGTGCTTCTTCTTTGCACTTCAAACCGGTCGTTTCGTGCGCCTAGTCCTTAAATTCCTAGTTTTGAACACTGTGGTGTGTAGATCGGTGGGCGCAATGATGCTCTGATTGTCAGCGGAGGCAATCATGACGCGCACCGCATCCTTCACCACGCATGCTGCGAAGGCGTTGAGCCAGCGGCGGACCATTCCGATCGAGCTGCCGGAGTTTGCGATTCGGGCGCTGGAGCATCGGGTGGAGATGACCAATGTCGATGCGGACGAGGAGGAGGTGGTGTCGTTCAACGACGTCGTCGAGTGGTATCTCCTCTCGCCGCTGTCGGTGAAGGAGATGCCGCACCTCGAGGACGCCGTCCCGGGCTTCACGGCCGCGCTGGTGCGGTGGATGATCGAGTCGACGTATAGCGGGCCGCAGTGAACCCGTCGGCGAAGCCGGCGTAAGAACCGTAGCCCCCGCTTTCAAGCGGGGGGAAGTCAGATACGCCCAACCTCGGGAGCCCGCTTGAGCGGGCGAAAGAAACGTTCCACGGAAACCTCTCTTTCGCGCGCTAAAGCGCGCTCACACATCGGGCGTGCTCGTTTTCCCACGGGTGAACCCGTGGGCTACGATTCTTACGCCGGCTTCGCCGACGGTTCGGTTCTCCATCTCTCCAAGCAGCTAGCGCGATTGAGCAGGGAGACCGGGTTCACGCGGAGACGCGGGGGACGCGGAGAAAGAGACTCCGCGATCTCCGCGGCTCCGCGTGCAACTGGTTTCCTGTGAATTCATTCGCGGAACGTGTGAGCTCATTCCGGTTATCCGTTCACTCATTCCGATTTTCCATTCACGGATTCTGATAATCCGTTCATGGATTCTGGTTATCCGTGAATGGATTCTGATGATCCAATCACGGATTCCGGTTATCTCTTGCTTCCATTTTTGACTGACAATTTGTCAGGAGTTTGTTACAGATTTTCGCTAATTGCTCCTTCCAACCCATTGCAATTGCTGGACTTAAATGACCAGTGAGGCAATGTTTGAGCATATTGACTCCGGACACCTCGCCCTCTAGGTTGGGTCCGCCAGGCGATCCAAAGCAGCGCGCGCGGGACAACCCTGGCGGAAAGGAGAAAGAGGCTATGGTCACGAAGAACAACGGTCAGAACCTACAGGCTCAATCGCCCGACCTGGCGACGCTCGATAGCGTCATCCAGCAGGCGGTTGCGCAGTTGCAGGGCGTCTATCAGCTCCTGCCGGATTTCGTTCCGGCTCCGGCTGACGGCGTCAGCACCATCCGGTCGGCTCGCTCGTTCTCGGACGACTTCCTCGAAGCCAGTGCCGTCGCGGCTGAAAACAACGCGACGATGCAGGCCACGACGGGACTCGATCCGGTCCGAACGCGGCTGGTCATCACCCGCAATCTGCGGTTCGAGCCTCTTGCTGCCGCCGCCGAGGCGCTTGCGCGGGACATTCGGTACAACATGTTCCGCGAGCGTTGGAGCGTCGTGCAGCAGGCGTTGCAGGTGTACAACCTCGCCAAAGGTTTCACCCGTAACGAACGTGCCGGTGCGCTCGTCGCGCACGTCCGCACGATGCAGTCCGCCCTCGGGCGTTCTGGCATCCGGCGCAAGGCGAAGACTCCGCAGTCGCCCGGTCCCATTCCGCAATAGCAGTACGCAGTAGGTGCAAGGTAGAGACGGTCTGCGCGAGACGTCGCGCAGGCCGTTTTTTATCCGCAGATGGACGCAGATTTCCGCAGATTAAGACGGATGTGTGTCAGATAGGTTCATACTGGCGATCATGATTGGAAGTCTTGGAATGCCGGAACTGCTGATCGTTCTGGCGTTGGTGGTCTACATCGCGATGCTCATGTGGGTTTATCGCGATGCGTCGCGGCGCGGGATGAATGCCTGGCTGTGGGTGGTGGTCGTTTTCTTTTTTCATCTGCTCGGATTCGTCGCATATCTGATCGCGCGGGCAACTCGTGCAAAATGAGCGCGGATGATTCGCTTTGAGGGGACGCTTACACCCGCCACGTACCGGCGGGCGCTGACGGCTACGTACCGGCCAATACTGGGCTTCGGTTTGTTCCTGATCCTCGTTGGCGTGATCAACCTATGCTTTGCCGAAGTCGATAAGCCGGTTTCGTTCGCGATGCCGTTATTTCTCATCCTCTTCGGCGTGGTCCTGTTTGTAAGCCCGAGGACGACCGTGAAGAGGGCCTTCGCCACCGATCGTCTGCTCTCCGAGCCGATTACGGGCGAAGCTGACGAGCAGGGCGTGCGACTGGAACAGCCGCACGGGCGGGCCGACCTGCCTTGGGCGCTGATGCACAAGGTCGTGCTCACTCACACCGCGGTAGCGGTCTACCAGTCCGCGCAGCTTCTTCGGATTTTTCCCCGTGAATTCTTCGCCGATGAAGAATCGTGGCAGGCCTTCCGCCGGCTCGCCGCCGCGGCCGTATCGGCCAAGCCTGCGCCACCGCATCCGTTACGCGTGCCGTTGCTTTGGATGGCCATCGTCATCGTGGTGTTCGTTCTTTGGGAAATCTACAGGCGGACCTAACGAAAAGGCGTATCACGCAAAGGCACAAAGAAGATCTTTTGTGTCCTCTGTACTACTAACCCATAGATTCTGCGCGCCCCGCGAAGATTTTCTTTGACTGTTCTCGCGTGTCCGTTCCATCGAGAGTCCTTCTCCCCCGGCGTCTTTTTGCCGGGGGAGAAGGTGCCGAAGGCGGATGAGGGGGCGGAGCTTGCGCGGACCTCGGTTTCAGGCGCCGCCCCTCACCCGCACTCCGCTTCGCTGCGTGCCTCCCTCTCCCCGGAAGAAACTCGGGGAGAGGGACTCTCGACCGGAAAGATGCTTTTGGTTGCGGCTACGCCGCGCTGTGCCTCTGTGGTTGAACGCTTTTTAGACGTTGCGTTTGTACGCAGCGGCGTAGCGCTTCGACGCTTCCGGGTCGGAGCTGACCTGGCGGATGGCGCGTTCGAATTGTTCCTGCGTCAAGCCGCGATCGGACAGGATCTTCATCCCCTCGGACGGATGTTTGTGGATCGAGGCGCCGAGTTCGCCGAGTTGTTCCGGCGTCAGCGATGGGGTGCTGGCGGTGACGGCGGCGTTGCCCGTGGCGGGAGTCGATGATGACGTGGCGGGAGTGGTCGTGTTGTTCTTGCAGGCGGCGATCGCCATCAGCATCGAGAGCGCGAGCAGTGTGTTTTTCATCGTCCTAATCCTTTCCGTGACCCTTGCCGCCTTTTTCCTTCTGCTGTCCCGGCGGACCTGCGCCGCCCGGGCCGCGGCCGTGTCCATGATCGTTCTCCTGCGGCGGCGCGGCCGGCGCGGGAACGAAGACCGGCTGCGGAGGTGGAGCGGCCGACGACATCGGCGGCGGTACGAAGACGACCGGCGCTCGATCGTGTCCGTGTCCTTTTCCGTGACCCTCGCCATGCACCTCGGCGTGGCGCTCCGCTTTCTTCGCCTGGCCCGGCGGGATGTGAACGACCCGAGGAGCGACCGCGACCGGTTGCGGCTGGATGACGCGGACCGGTTCCTGCCGCATCGCTTCGGCGCCGGTTTGAACGCCGTAGATCTTCTTCAATTGTCCGGGAGGGCCGCCGTGCGGATGGGCGTGCCACTCGGCAACGCGCGTGCGGACGGGGCGCGGTATGTAGTCCTGCGTCACGACGATGTTCGACGCGGCGGGAGCGGGCGTGTACTGCGGCAGGCGCTGATCGATGACCGTCACGAGCGCGGGACCGGTCACGCCGTTCGATACCTGCGTCTGCACGTACGGGACGAAATCGGGTTGCTCGACGAGAGCGACCGGAACGTACCGCAGCGTGTCGACGAATTGCGCCGGCGGGACCTCGGCCTGATTGAGCGTGCCGAGGAGTGAGGCGAGTTGGTCCTGCGGGATGCCGGCGATTTCCGAGATCGCGGCAACAGCCAGTGGCATGGCGATCAACGAGAGGAGATCGTTCGAGTTGCCGGATGCGAGCGTCGACGCCGGCGAATAGATGTAGTTGTCGCTGAGGACATACGACGGCGTCACGTCGACGACCTGCACCGGTTGCAGCGTCACGCCGTATTGCGGCAGGCGCTGATCGATGACATCGACGAGCTGGAATCCGTTGACTCCCTGCGATTGCTGCGTGACGACGTACGGCACGAAGTCGGGCTGCTGCAATGCCACCGGCGCGTAGCGAACGGTCTGCACGAACTGCGGCGGCGGAACGTCGGCCTGGTTGAGCGTGGAGACGAACTGCGCGAGCTGGTCCTGCGGGACGCCGGTGACGCGCGACGCGGCATCGACGGCGAGCGGCATGGCCACGAGGGAGAGGAGATCGTTCGTGTTCAGCGCGCTGGCGTGGATGGGAATCAGCGCGAGGATCAGCAGCAGAAGCGCGGGCTTTCTCATGCGTTTCGCTGGTGCAAGGAGGGGACCGTTTGCCTACAATACCCACCAAAATTCGCAACTGAGGGAGAGCTTCGTATGAATCGTCAGCTTCGCAGTTTTGCTGTGCTCGTCATCCTTGCCGCTCCGGCGGTGTTCGCGGCCGATGTGAAGGAAACCGTTCATGTCGTCATTACCGGCGGGAAACGTGCGGGGACCTACGACGGCAGCACCGATCGCGGCGGCTGTTCGGCGGGGATGACCGGGAAGGGATCGTTCGGCAATCAGTATTCGCTGCCGAAAGAGAATGATCCGAAGGTGCTGAACAGCGTCCAGCTCATCGTGCCCGATGCGAAGGCGGCGGCGTCCGGGACGCACAACTTCTTCCTCAACGTCGCCTTCGGCCGGATCTTCAAACGCGACGCGGAGTACAAGGTCGACACGGAGAAGAAGAGCGGCACGGGAACGGTGACGGTGCACGACAAAGGCTCGACGGCGACGATCAACTTCGACGCGAAGACGGCGGATGGAGTGCACCTGGTCGGGACGATCGACTGCAAGAGTGTGATGCGGGGGCAGTAGGTTTTCGCGGGGCAAGCGTAGCGCCGATGGCTCGGCGCTACGCCGCGTACAATCCCGGCCGGAGGTACGGCCATGCGTCGCTTTTTCGTCCTCGTCCTTCTCCTCGCTTCGACGGTAGGCCTGCATGCAGCTTCCTTCGAGGCGAGGTCGCCGCACTATGCCGTTGCGATCGATGTCGTGCCCCTCGGCGCGGAAGACACGCGTTACGACGTCAGGCTCACCGACCTGGCCACCAGTCAGGTGCTGGCTTCACCCCAACTGACGGCGAAGCGCGGCGGGACGGCGGACGACGAACTCCACGTGCAGGGTCTCAATGTGTGGATTCATGTCGCGGAAGGCTCGCGGCTGACGGTCAACGTCGAGATCGAGCGTGACGCCGACACGATTGAAACGATTCAGTCGAGCTGGTCGACGCGTTCCAGGACGGCGGCCACGAAAGCGCCCGATGGTCCGTTGCGCGTCGGTGGCGATGTGAAAGCGCCTGTGGTCATCCGAAAAGTGGAGCCGGTCTACACCGAGGAAGCTCGCAGTCAGCGGATCACGGGCATCGTCATCGTCGAAGCCACGATCGGCCGCGACGGTCTGGTGAAGAACGTGACCGTCCTCAAGCCGCTGCCGTTTGGTCTGGACCAGGCGGCGGTCGACGCGGTGAAGCAGTGGCAGTTCAAACCGGCCACGCGCAACGGCGAGCCGGTCGACGTCGTCTTCAACCTCACCATCAACTTCAGACTGCAGATGGCGCCGCCGCCACCGGATTGAGGCCAGCGGCCAGCGTACAATCTGCGGACGGAGGTATGGCATGCGCAGACTGTTCATCCTCGTTCTTCTCCTCACTCCGCTGATCGCGACGGCTCAACCCTATCCCGTCGGAGATGACGTCAAGGCGCCGGTTCCGATCGTCCACGTGAATCCGCAGTATCCGGAAGAAGCGCGGCAGCAACACATCAGCGGGATGGTGGTCCTCGAGACGGTCATCGACCACACGGGCGCCGTGAGGGACATCAAGGTTCTCAAGGGGTTGCCGAACGGGTTATCCGAGGCCGCCGTCACCGCCGTGAAGCAGTGGGTCTTCAAGCCGGGCACGATGAACGGCGAAGCGGTCGACGTCCTCTTCAACCTCACCATCAACTTCAAGCTCGATAAGAACGATACCTACGACGGCCCGATCCGCGTGGGCGGCGATGTCATAGCGCCCGTGGTGATGGAGAGGGTCGAGCCCGTGTACACCGACGAGGCGCGGAAAAAGGGGATCAGCGGCATCGTCATCGTCGAAGCGGTCATCGGACGCGATGGTCTCGTGAAGAAGGTAACCGTCCTCAAGCCGCTGCCGTACGGCCTCGATCAGGCAGCCGTCGACGCCGTGAAGCAGTGGAAATTCAAGCCCGGCACGTTGGAAGGCAAACCGGTCGACGTGATCTACACGCTCACCGTCAACTTCAGGCTCGACAAGAAAGAGTCGAATTCGAATTGACTCGCGGCTTTTGATGCGTGCGCTTGTGGATGTCGCAAGCATCACACGCTGCGGGTTGTCACGTTTCCCCCTCCCTCCCAAAGCGGTGGCTCTGCCACGCGCACTCCAAAGTGCTGCGCACGAAAGTGATTTGATGCGTGCGCGAGGCGAGGCATATTTCGCGAAGCTTTGGAGTGCGGTGGCGATCGAGCCACCGCTTTGGGAGGGAGGGGGAAATGTGCCTTCGCGCCGCTTTTGATGCCTGCGCGGCGCAAGCATCACCCGCTGCGGATCGTCGCGCTTCCACCGCCCTCCCAAAGCGGTGGCTTTGCCACGCGCACTCCAAAGCTTCGCGAAATGTGCCTCGTGCTGGGCGAGCATTTCTACGTGTCGTAGTGCGAAAGGAAGTCGCGTGAGAGGGGAGTATCCACGGTACGTAGAACGCGATGGGCCGAGGGAGAATCGAGTGCATGGACTGGCCGCATGCACCGCTGCATCGATTCGTTGAAGGCGACGCGATTTACTTCGTCACTGCAGCTACCTATCTGAAGCAGCATTTCTATCGCACGGCGAAGCGGCTTGATGCACTGCAATCGCGCGTTTTTGCGCTGGCCAGAGAACATGAGTGTTCGCTCCAGGCGTGGTCGATCTTCTCGAATCATTACCATCTCGTCGTTTCCGCCGACGGCGAAAAGGTTCGCGAGATGCTCACACGGTTGCATACCGCGGAGGGGCTCGATGCGAATGAGATCGACGGCACGCCCGGCCGGCAGGTGTGGTTTCAATTTCGCGAGACCGAGTTGACGTTCGAGCGTTCGTGGCTGGCGCGGTTGCGATACACGCATGAGAACCCGGTGCACCATCGCGTTGTGCCGGACGCCACGCTGTATCGCTGGTGCTCCGCCTCCTGGTTCGAGAGCAACGCGCGGCCTGCGTTCGTGAATAGCGTGAGGAACTTCAAGATCGATCGCGTCAACGTCGCCGACGATTTTGAAGTGAGCCTCGATTGACTCCCGCCGCCGCGGCGCGATCTACTCACCCACGCAGGAGAAGACGATGACGATCGATCGACGGGGATTCCTCGGGTACGCTGCAATCGGATCGGCCTTGGCGCTGGCAAAACCGTTGAGTGCTGTGGCGCAAGCGGCGCAGCCGTCGTATCCACCGGTGGAATTGCCGCTCGAGGAGATCACGATTGGCGAACTGCAGGATGGGATGGCTGGCGGGCGCTGGAATTCGCACGCGATCGTTATCAACTACCTCAATCGAATCGACGCCATCGACAAGCATGGGCCGATGGTCAACTCCATCATCGAGTTGAATCCCGAGGCGCTGGCGATTGCGGATGCGATGGATCGGGAGCGGAAGGCGGGGCACGTTCGCGGACCGCTGCACGGCATTCCGGTGGTGATTAAGGACAACATCGATACCGCCGATCGGATGGCGACGTCGGCGGGGTCGCTGGCGCTGGCGGAGAACCATGCCGCGCGCGATGCGTTTGTCGTTTCCCGTCTTCGCGAGGCGGGAGCGGTAATCCTCGGCAAGACGAATCTCAGCGAGTGGGCGAACTTCCGGTCGACGCATTCGACGAGCGGCTGGTCCGGCCGCGGTGGGCTGACGAAGAATCCGTATGTGCTCGACCGCAATGCGTGCGGATCGAGCTCGGGAACGGGATCGGCGATCGCAGCGAACCTGGCGACGGTCGGCATCGGCACTGAGACTGACGGATCCGTCGTCTGTCCGTCGTCGGCGTCGGGCCTGGTCGGAATCAAGCCGACCCTCGGCCTCATCAGCCGCGCCGGCATCATTCCGATCGCGCACAGCCAGGACACGTCCGGTCCGATGGCGCGCACCGTCCGCGATGCGGCCATCCTCCTCGGCATCCTCACCGGAGCCGACGAGCGCGATCCGGTGACGGTGTCGAGCCGGACGAAAGGGCACGCCGACTACACGCGCTTTCTCGACGCGGACGGTCTGAAGGGCGCCCGCATCGGCGTGGCGCGGCAGTACTTCGGATTCAACGACGCCACCGACAAGCTGATGAAGGATGCCATCGCGCTGATCAAATCGCTCGGCGCGACGATCGTCGATCCGGCCAACATCGCCACGAACGGCAAGTTCGACGCGACCGAAAACGACGTGCTGCAGTACGAGTTCAAGGCGGACATCAACAAGTACCTGGCCAACGCGCCGGCGTCGGTGAAGTCGCGCACGCTGGCCGATCTGATCAGGTTCAACGAGGAGCATCGCGCCGAGGAGATGCCGTACTTCGGGCAGGAGATCTTCGAGCAGTCGGAGAAGCGCGGGCCGCTGTCGGACAAGAAATACATCGCCGCGCTGGCGAAGAACCATCGGCTGGCGCGCACCGAGGGGATCGACGCGACGCTCGCGAAACACAAGGTGGACGCGATCATCGCGCCGACCGGCGGCCCGGTTTGGGCGACGGACCTCGTCAATGGCGATCACTTCACTGGCGGCTATTCGTCAGCGTCAGCGGTGGCGGGCTATCCGCACATCACGGTGCCGACGGGAATGGTGTTCGGGTTGCCGGTCGGGGTGTCGTTCTTCGCGGGAGCGTGGAGCGAGCCGACGCTGATCAAGTACGCGTACGCGTTCGAGCAGGCGAGCAAGGCGCGGCAGAAGCCGAAGTTTCTGCCGACCGCTGGCCTGTCATCGTAGCCCTTTCGTGCGCAGCACTTTGGAGATGAGATGAGAAGGCCAATCCCCGCGCAGTAGCCTTTGCGTGCGAGCACAAAGAGCTCTGCAAGAAAGGAGATTGGCCGTGGCGAAGCGTATCAAGAAAGAGCGTAGCAGCAAGA
>Ga0207650_10002372_pt1 | contig 13103 bp, 12 predicted proteins | sample KBSS63metaG_FD_184325 | JGI IMG/M metagenome (GOLD analysis project Ga0207650, IMG submission 184325) | Switchgrass rhizosphere microbial communities from Kellogg Biological Station, Michigan, USA - KBS S6-3 metaG (SPAdes) (version 2) | ecosystem: Host-associated > Plants > Roots > Rhizosphere...
CGCCAAGCCCGCGGACATGGCGGCGTTCATCCGCTCGCACGTCTACGACGGCGAATATCAGAAAGCGATCTAGCTGCCCGGCCGCAGGAGTTGGGCGACGCAGCTCGATCACTCCGTTGCGAGGAAGATCGCCGAGGAGACCGGCAAGCCGTTCGTCTCGGCGCCAAACAAGTTCGCCGCGTTATCGGCGCACGACGAGATCGTCAATGCCAGCGCCGCCATGCGCACGCTCGTCAGCGATCAGCGCCTTCCCTTGCGCGAGCCTCCCGCGAACACCGCCCGGCAGGCGGGGCTGAGGTAGCGACGATAGTGCGACATGCAGGCCGAGACCCGCTGCACGTCCGGAACATATTGGTTGCAGAGCCGCATCGCGTCCGGTTCGCAGGCTGCGCGTTGTTCCGGGGTCCACTGCTGCTGCGCGGCCGCGGGCGACGACGCGAATGTGAGCGCAAGCCCGAAGAGCGCTGCGAGCCCGATGACCGGTCGCAGATTGCGTTGTGCGGTGCGAAGTCCCATTATCAAACCTCCGTTGGGTGTTTATGGCGGTACTTCTAGTCAATTCAACAGCCATGGCAATAGCAGCGGCACCAGCAGCGCCGTCAGCAAGCCGTTGAGGCCCAGCGCGATGCCGGCGAAGGTTCCCGCCAGCGGATCGACCTGGAAGGCGCGGGCGGTGCCGATTCCGTGCGAGGTCAGACCCGCGGCGAAACCGCGCGCCGCATAGTTCCGCAATCGCAGTGCATCCATCAGCGGCGTCACGATGATGGCGCCGGTGATGCCGGTGAGGATGGTCAACACCGCGGTCAGCGCGGGATCGCCGCCCATCTTTTCGGCGATGCCCATGGCAATGGCGGCGGTGGCGGATTTCGGCGCCAGCGCCAGCATGGCGGCACGGTCGAGCCCGAACGCGCGCGCGAGCCACACCGCGCAAGCGATGGCGGTCATCGATCCGGCGATCAGCGCGACCAGCATCGGTACCAGCGCGCGGCGGACCTGAGGCAGGTGACGCACCAGCGGAACCGCCAGTGCGACGGTCGCCGGGCCGAGCAGGAAATGCACGAACTGGGCGCCGGCAAAATAGCCGGGGAAGGGTGTTCCGGTGGCGACCACGACGATCGAGACGAACGTCACCGCGATCAGCACCGGGTTGGCGAGCGGATTGCGCCCGCAGGCGGCGGAGATGGCGTCGGCGGCGAGATACGCGATCAGCGTGGCGGTGAGCCAAAGGAGCGGGGAGCCGGAGAGATAGACCCACAGATCGACGAAGTTGATCATGACGGTTCTTGGGTCTCGGGTTTCGCGGGCGCGAGATCGTCGGCGCGCAGCAACCGCGCCAGTCCCGCGAAGACGAGCGCGGTCACCGCCAGCGTGATCAAGGTCGTGAGCACCACGACGGCGACGAGGCGCAGCCCGGCGCCGCTGAGCAATTCGAGGTGCTGCACCACGCCGACGCCGGCCGGCACGAACAGCAGCGACAGATGTTGCAGCAACCCGTCGGCGGTATTGCCGAGCGCAGCCGGCAGCGGCGCGCGTGCCAGCATCAGCGCGAACAGCAGGATCATGCCGACAACCGGTCCGGGGAAGGGCAGGTCGAGGCTGCGCACCACCGCTTCGCCGGTGAGCTGGCAGACAAGCAGCGCCGTGATCGCGGCCAACATGCGTACACCTCGTGGGCGCGGTAAGTTGCGTGAGGCAAGCCGCAGTTACCCTTGTTTTTCCGCAAGCTGCAACCCAGTTTGCTTGCAACAAGCCATTGTCACCACGAGGCCAGCATGATCATCGATCTGAGCGGCAAGCGGGCCATCGTCACCGGTTCGACCTCCGGTATCGGCTTTGCCATCGTGCGCGGGCTCGCGAGCGCGGGCGCGGCCGTCCTCATCAACGGTCGCAGCCGCGACAAGGTGAAGGCCGCACAGCGCCGCCTGGAGAAAGAGGTCCCGGGTTGCAGCGCCGATGGGGTTGCCGCCGATCTTGCCAGCGCCGCCGGCGTGGCGGACTTCCTGCGGCATGCCGGCGAGGCCGACATCCTGGTGAACAATCTCGGGATTTTCGAGCCGAAACCGTTCGAGGCGATCACCGACGCGGACTGGCATCGGTTCTTCGATACCAATGTCATGAGCGGGGTTCGCCTGTCGCGTCACTATCTGCCGACGATGCTGGCGCGCGGATGGGGGCGGCTCGTTTTCATCTCCAGCGAGTCGGCGTTGAACATCCCGGTGGAGATGATCCACTACGGGATGACCAAGACCGCGCAGCTGGCGATCGCGCGCGGGCTTGCCGAATCCGTGGCCGGAACCGGCGTCACCGTGAACGCGGTCGTGCCCGGCCCGACACGGTCGGAGGGCGTGGCAGATTTTTTCGGCAAGCTCGCCAAGGAGCAGGGGGTATCGGAAGAAGAGATGGAGGCGCAGTTCATCGCCCGCAATCGCCCGACCTCGCTGCTGCGCCGGCTGGCGACGCCGGAGGAGGTCGCCAACATGGTCGTCTATGTCTGCTCGCCGCAGGCCTCGGCCACCACCGGCGCGGCGCTGCGCGTCGACGGCGGCGTGGTGCGGGCGATTGCGTGAACACCCGCGCAAGCCTAGCGATTGGCGGTCATCCGGGATCGGCTGCCGCGACAGCCCTCAGCTCTTGGGAGCCTTGCGGCGCATCGGTTCAAGGCTAACACTAGCTTTCCCTGCAACCCCTTTGGGATAGGACCCGGATGCGATTGCCTCTGACCGGTGGATGCCAGTGTGGACGCGTGCGCTATCAGATCAGGGCGGAGCCGCTCGCGGTCTATGTCTGTCATTGCACGGAATGCCAGCGGCAGTCGGGCAGCGCCTTTGCGCTCTCGCTTGCGGTGGCGCGCGACGCCCTCGTCGTCGACAAAGGCGCACCCGCCGTCTGGCGCCGAGAGGTCGAGGGTGGCCGCATGATCGATTGCATGTTCTGCGGCGTGTGCGGCACACGGCTGTTCCACAACCCCGAGCGCAATCCGCAGGCTTCGATCGTCAAGCCGGGCACGCTCGATGACACCTCCTGGCTCAAGCCGGTGGGACACATCTGGACCCGCAGCGCGCAATCCTGGGTCCCCATTCCGCAAGACACGGTGAACTACGAGGGGCAGCCACCGGACCTCTCGCGCCTGATCGAGGCCTGGAAGGCGCAGCAGGCGGCGAAGATATAGATTCACGCCGATGCGTCCTCCCGGGCCTGTGACCCGGGGAGCCCATCTCTGTCGGCAAGCGTCTTTTTTCGAAGGAGATGGATTGCCGGGTCACCCCGGCAATGACCATCGATCCATCAATACCTGTTGGCGATCGGCAACTCCTCCGCCGGGAACAGCGTGATCACCCGGCAGCCCTTATCCGTGACCACGACCTCCTCCTCGATGCGGGCGGCGGAGTAGCCGTCGGTCGCGGGACAATAGGTCTCGAGCGCGAACACCATGCCCTCCTTGATCTCGGTCGGGTGCTCGAGCGAGACCACGCGCGAGATGATCGGCCGCTCGTGCAGCGCCAGTCCCAGCCCGTGACCGAATTGCAGCCCGAAGGCCGACATCTCGTCGGGAAAGCCGAATTCCGGCGCCTTCGGCCACACGCTGCATACCCGGTCGGTGCTGACGCCGGGCTTGATCAGGTCGATCGACATGTCCAGCCATTCGCGCGCTTTCTTGTAGGCGTCGTGCTGCACCGGCGTCGCGCGCCCGACATTGAAGGTGCGGTAATAGCAGGTGCGGTAGCCCATGAACGATTGCAGGATATCGAAGAATGCCTGGTCCCCCGGCCGCAGCATGCGGTCGGTGAAATTGTGCGGGTGCGGATTGCAGCGCTCGCCCGAGATCGCGTTGATCGCCTCGACGTCGTCGGAGCCGTGGCGGTAGAGGAACTCGTTGACCTTGGCGACGATGTCGTTCTCGCGCACGCCCGGCTTGAGCTCCTCGCTGATCAGGTGATAGGCGCCGTCGACCATGGCCGCGGAACGGTTGAGCAGCGCGATCTCGTCGATGTTCTTGAGCTCGCGCGCCTCCAGCATCACCTGCTGGCCGTCCACGACCTTGAGCCCGGCCTTCTCCAATTCGAACATCATCGGCGGCTCGATGATGTCGACGCCCACCGGCATCTTGTCGACGCCGGCCTCCTTGATCAGCGACGCGATCTCCTTGGCGTGGCGCTCCATCAGCCCGAATGCCGGATTGACGGTGCCGCGCAGGCCGATGAGGCCGGCCTTGCAGTTCTCGGGCTTGAGCCAGGGCGTATAGAGCCTGTGGTGCACGGCGGCCGAGCCGAAGTCCCACAGGATGGGATCGCCGTCGCGGGTCAGCAGCGCCCAACGGCAGAGCTTGTCGCGCTCCCACTCGCCGATCTTGGTCGAGGTGATGTAGCGGATATTGTTGACGTCGAACACGAGCAGCGCGCCGAGCTCGGACTTTTCCAGCGCCTGCTTGACCCGGCTCAGCCGGTAGCGGTGCAGGCGGCGGTAGTCGACGCGTTCCTCGAAATCGACCCCCATGGTGCCGAGCGCCGGCAGCGCCCGGCCCCAGTTGTAGCGGGGATTGATGTCGTCGGCGCTGATCTTGCGGACCGTATCGTCCATGGGGTTCTCCTGCGATCGTTCTTGTCTTGTGGCGGCGCCCGCGGGCGGCCGGGGTGATGGTCGCGAGTATAGCGAGCTTTTCATTGCGATAGTGATCGGCGGCTTGCATAATTCCCGGCAGAACAAGTGCCGTTTGGCGGCCGACACTTCCGAGGAACACGTCCGATGGCTCTGGCCGACGTCGCCGTCAAGTCCGCCTGCGCGGTCGATCCGCGCGCGGCCGTCGCGGCAATTCCGCGCCGTTACAACTTCGCCGCCGATATCCTCGAGCGCAACCTCAAGGCCGGGCGCGCCGGGAAGCCGGTCTACATCGATCCGCGCGGGAGCTGGACCTATGGCCAGCTCGCCGAGCGCGTCGATCGCTTCGGCAACGTGCTGCGCGCGCTCGGCATCCGGTGCGAAGAGCGCATTCTGCTGGCGCTGCTCGATACCATAGACTGGCCCACCGCCTTCCTCGGCGCCATCAAGGCCGGCGTCGTGCCCATCCCCGTCAATACGCTGATGACCGAGGACGACTACCGCTTCATGCTCGCCGACAGCCGCGCCAAGGTGCTGGTGGTGTCGGAGGCGCTGCTGCCGAAATTCACCAATCTGATCGGCTCGAGCCCCGATCTCATGCACGTCATTGTCGCCGGCAACGACGCCCGCGGGCATCGCCGGTTGGAAGATTTGCTCGCGCAGGTGGATGCGCGATCCGTCACCGCGGCGACCACGCGCGACGACATCTGCTTCTGGCTCTATACCTCGGGCTCCACCGGCCGGCCCAAGGGCGCGGTGCACGTGCATGCCAATCTGCGGCTCACCGCCGATCTCTACGGCGGCGGAGTGCTCGGTCTGAAAGAAACCGACGTGTGCTTTTCGGTGGCCAAGCTGTTTTTCGCCTATGGGCTCGGCAACGCCCTGACCTTTCCGATGGCGGTCGGCGCCACCACCATCCTCTCGCCCGACCGGCCCACGCCCGAAGGCGTCGCCGCGATCCTGCGTCAGCATCCGGTGACGGTGTTCTACGCCGTGCCGACCTTCTATGCCGCCATGCTCGCCAGCCCCGATGCTCCCAAACGATCGGACCTGCGGCTGCGATATTGCGTCTCCGCCGGAGAAGCCTTGCCGCCCGATGTCGGGCGGCGATGGAAGGAGCGTTACGGCGTCGACGTGCTCGACGGCATCGGTTCGACCGAGATGCTCCACATCTTCATTTCGAACTATCCCGGCGAAGTGAAATACGGCACGACCGGCAAGCCGGTGCCGGGCTACGACATCCGCCTGGTGGACGACGCGGGCAATGTGATCACGAGCAAGGGCGAGATGGGGGAACTGCAGGTGCGCGGGCCGACCGGCGCGATCATGTACTGGAACAACCGCGAGAAGACACGCGAGACGTTCCTCGGAGAATGGACGCGCTCCGGCGACAAGTATCTGCAGGACGAGGACGGCTATTTCGTTTATTGCGGCCGGCGCGACGACATGCTCAAGGTCGGCGGCATCTATGTGTCGCCGTTCGAGGTCGAGGGCGCGCTCTGCACCCATTCCGATGTGCTGGAGGCCGCGGTGGTCGCCTGGCCGGACGAAGACGAGCTGATCAAGCCCAAGGCGTTCGTGGTCCTCAAGTCGGCCGACAAGGCCGGCGAAGCCCTGGCGCAGGCGTTGCAGGAGCACGTGAAGACGGCGCTTGCGCCCTACAAATATCCTCGCTGGATCGAGTTCCGCGCCGAACTCCCCAAGACCGCGACCGGCAAGATCCAGCGCTTCAAGCTCCGGGCCGAAAGCGTACGCTGACGTCGCCTCCCACCGGCGTCATGCTCGGAGCACCCACTGCACAGACAGGCGCAGACAATGCGGAAGACTTTTCTCGGCCGCACCGGGCTCACGATATCCGAGCTTGCCTTCGGCGGCGGCGTGACCGGTGGCATCCTGATCAATGCACCCGAGGCGATCAGGCACGACGCGCTGCAGCGCGCGGTCGCGGCTGGCATCAACTGGATCGACACCGCCGCCATTTACGGCGACGGCGCGTCGGAGGAAACGATCGGCCGGCATTTGCGCGCGCTGACGCCGCAGCCCCATGTCTCCACCAAGGTCCGGCTGGAAGCGGATGACATGCACGACGTTGCCGGCTCGATCGAGCGCAGCCTGGAGCAAAGTCTGCGGCGCCTGCAGTCGGATTCGCTCGCGCTGTTCCAGCTGCACAATCATCTCGGCCACGGCGTGGGCGAGCGCCTCGCATTGCCGCCGGAGCAGGTGCTCAGGCGAGGCGGAGTCGCTGACACCTTCGATCGGCTCAAGCAGCAGGGGCTTATCCGCGCGTGCGGCATCACCGCCGCCGGCGACACCGCCGCCTGCCTCGATGTGATCAACAGCGGCCGTTTCGACGCCGCGCAGATCTATTACAACGCGATCAATCCCAGCGCCGCCTGGGCGCGGGTGCCGGCGGGATGGCGGGGCGGGCAGGACTTCTCCGGGCTGGTGGCGGCCTGCACCCATCAGGATATGGGCATTCTCAACATCCGCGTGTGGGCGGGCGGCGTGCTGGCCAATCCGCAACCGCCCGCCAAGCTGTTCGTGATGACCTCGGGCACCGACATGGCGAACGAGATCCGCTGTGCCACTGCGGTGCGCTCGGTGCTGGGCGACGATTATGGGTCGCCGGCGCAGGCCGCGCTGCGCTTCGTGCTCGCCAACCAGGACTTCGCGACGCGGGTGATCGGCATCACCGAAATTGCCCAACTCGACGCAGCGCTCGCGGCGGTGGCGGAGGGGCCGCTGCCCGCCGCCGCGATGTCCCGGCTCGAAACGCTCTGGGCTAATGGATTCGGGTAGGTGTTCCAGGGTGGCTTGTTCCCTCGTAGTCGAATGGACCACGATCGGGCATATTGAGCGGATCAGGAGAGGGCTGCCCGATGCCGATTCAGCATCCCAACGCCAAGCGCGCGTATATCACGCATGAGGGCCGGTTCTTCGCCCATCCGTTTCGCATGGTTTTGGTCATCGAGACCGACCTGCACACCAACCCGCAGCATCCTGATTTCGACGCGCATAAGCTCAACGACCTGATCAATGCCGGTCAGGCCTATGTGGCGGCGCAGAGTCGACAGATCGACGGCTTTCACATCATCCCGACCAACGATCCGATTTGAGGCCGGGAGCACGGCTGCGGCGGGGATCAACACTGTGGGTCCCCGCTCGGTTGACGTCGTGCCGTCAGATGCACTATAGCGCATGAACTATAATGCCGGTGATCGACAGGGCCCGCTCATGCCGAAGGCGAGATCAAAACGTGGCGAGGCGCGCAGGCCGGAGGCCGAGCGCCCCGAGCATGACGCATTCGTCACCGCCATCGGCAGGTTGGTGCGGCTGTCCCGCGCCAAACGCGGTGTGACGCGGCGTCAACTGGCGCAGGAATCCGGCGCGTCCGAGCGCTATCTCGCGCAGATCGAAGGCGGGCAGGGCAATCCGTCGGTGCTCATCCTCAAGTCGATTGCGCAGGCGCTCGACGTTCCGATCATCGATCTCTTGCCGCGCGCCAATGGCCGCCCCGCGGCAATGACGCATGTGCTCGACGTGCTTGCCCGCACGCCGGCCGCAGAACTCCCCGCGCTGGCCGAGCTGATCGAAAGTCACGCCGCCCGGCATGTCGCCGCCGACCGCGGGCGGCGCATCGCGCTCGTCGGGCTGCGCGGGGCCGGCAAGTCGACGCTGGGACGGGGTCTTGCCGAGGAGCTCGCTTGCCCCTTCATCGAGCTCGACCGCTTGGTCGAGCAGGATTACGGCGCGCGCATTCCGGATCTGATCGAGATGGCGGGACTGGCCACCTTCCGCCGTTACGAGCGCGCGTGCCTCGAACGCGCCATCGACGAACACGATGCGGCGGTGATCGCGACCGCCGGCGGCATCGTCTCGAATGCCGACACCTACGCGCTGCTTTTGCGCCGCACCCACACGGTCTGGATCAAGGCGCGCCCCGACGAGCACATGCGCCGCGTGATGGAGCAGGGCGACTTCCGCCCGATGGCGCAGAACCGCGAGGCCATGGCCGACCTCGTCGCCATCCTGGACGCGCGCCGCGCCGACTATGCGCGCGCGCAGGCCGAGCTCGATACCTCGGGCGACACGGTCGAGGAAAGTTCCGCGAAACTCGCGCGCGTCATCGGCGCGCTTGACCCGGCAATGCATCCATCTTTGGGCAAACGGGTTCTCTCGATGGATGCCCGGGCCAAGCCCGGGCGTGACGGCATACCGCGTGATGACGTGAAGCAACGACAATTATGACCACGCTCGCCGATCAAGGTTTCCTCCAGCTCGGGCAGACGCGGCTCGAATACCGCATGATCGGCCCGCCGCCGGACGCGGCCCCCACCCTCGTGCTGCTGCACGAGGGGCTCGGCTGCGCCGACATCTGGGGCGGTTTCGCGCAAGAGCTCGCCACCGCCACCGGAACCGGGGTTTTCGCCTATTCGCGCGCGGGCTACGGCCGGTCGTCGCGCTCACAGCTGCCGCGTCCGGTTTCGTTCATGCACGACGAGGCGCGCGAGGTTCTTCCCCTCGTGCTTGACGCCATGGGCTTCCGGCGCGGGCTCCTCGTGGGTCACAGCGACGGCGCGTCGATTGCCGCGATCTATGCCGGCAGCGTGCAAGACCACCGTGTGCGCGGGCTCGCATTGATGGCGCCGCACTTCTTCACCGAGGACATGGGCATCGCCGAAATCGCGCGTGCGAAGACCGCATTCGAGACCGGACCGCTGCGGGCCAAGCTTGCGCGCGTGCATGCCGACCCCGACAACGCCTTCTACAACTGGTCCGGCCCCTGGCTCGATCCCGACTTCCGCAACTGGGAGCTCAGCGATGCGCTCGCCCATATTCGCGTGCCGATCCTGATCGTGCAGGGCGAGAACGACCAGTATGGCACCCTGGCGCAGATCGAGATGGCGCAGCAGGAATGCTATTGCCCGGTCGAGGTCGCGCTGTTGCCCGATACCCGGCACGCGCCGTACCGCGAGGCGCCGGAGGCGACGCTGCGCGCGATCGCCGACTTCGCAAACCGGCTGCTGCGCGATCACCACGAGGGCGACTTCGCCCGCACCGACGCCGGGCCTGGCCGGGTTCGGTCACTCTAAGCGGCGGGCGTCCCAAACACGGCCGGCTGAATGAAGGTTGAGGAAACCCATGGCTGACGGAGAGCGCAAATTGAGCAACGGCCAGAGCCGGATCGATTTTCAGACCGATCCCTCGAAATATCGCCATTGGAAGCTTGAGGTCGACGGCGACGTCGCGACCTTGCTGATGGACGTCGACGAAAAGGGCACGTTGTTCGAGGGCTACGAGCTCAAGCTCAATTCCTACGACCTCGGCGTCGATATCGAGCTGGCCGACGCCATCGAGCGGCTGCGCTTCGAGCATCCGCAGGTGAAGGTCATCCTGCTGCGCTCGGCCAAACCGCGGGTGTTCTGCGCCGGTGCCAATATCCGCATGCTCGCCGGGGCGACCCACGCCCACAAGGTCAATTTCTGCAAGTTCACCAACGAAACCCGCAACGGCCTCGAGGATGCGAGCGAGGCCTCCGGCCTTTCGACCATCTGCGTGATCAACGGTACCGCGGCGGGCGGCGGCTACGAGCTCGCGCTTGCCGCCGACCACATCATGTTGATCGACGACGGCTCCTCGGCGGTTTCGCTGCCGGAATTGCCGCTGCTCGCCGTGCTGCCCGGCACCGGCGGGCTCACCCGCGTCACCGACAAGCGCAAGGTGCGCCGCGACCATGCCGACGTGTTCTGCACCACCGAAGAGGGCATCAAGGGCAGGCGCGCCGTGGAATGGCGGCTGGTCGACGAAGTGGTCCCCGGCTCCAAGCTCGAAGAGACGGTGGCACAGCGCGCCAAGGATTTCGCCGCCAGATCGTCCCGCGCGGGCGATGCCAAAGGCATTGTGCTCGCGCCGCTCAAGCGCGAGCGATCGAAAGACGCCGTCGAGTACGGTCTGGTCTCGGTCGCGTTCAAACGCGACGCCGCGCTGGCGAGCGAAGCGAGCGGCCAGCGCGGCGATCCCAAGGTGCGCGCGCACAGCGCGTCGGACGACGCGCGTAAACGCGCTGATGACACTCGCCCTGAACCGGGCTCGTCGGCGCGCGCGCGGCTTGCGACCATCACGCTGCGCGGGCCGGATGCGCCGCCGCCGGCGTCCGCGGACGCCATGGTGGGACAGGGCGCCGCGTTCTGGCCGCTCCAGCTCGCGCGTGAGCTCGACGATGCCATTCTCGACATCCGCGCCAATGAATTCGACGTCGCGGCGATTCTGTTCAAATCCTCCGGCGACCCCGCGCAGGTGCTCGCCTATGACCGGTTCCTCGACGCCAACAAGGACCACTGGCTCGCGCGCGAGATCCGAGGATTGTGGAAGCGCACGCTCAAGCGCGTCGATCTCACCTCGCGCTCGCTGGTCGCCCTCATCGAGCCCGGTTCGTGTTTCGCCGGCACCCTTGCCGAGCTCGTGTTCGCGAGCGACCGCTCCTACATGCTGATCGGGAAGCTCGCCGGCGACAACAAGCCGCCCGCGACGCTGGCGCTCGCCGAGGTCAATTTCGGCGCCTTTCCCATGTGCAACGGGCTGTCGCGGCTCGCCAGCCGGTTCCTCGCCGATCCCGCCGATGTCGACAAGGCGAAGGCTGAGATCGGCAAGATGCTCGACGCCGAAGCGGCGCAGGAACTCGGCCTCGTCACCTTCGCGCTCGATGATATCGACTGGGAAGACGAGATCCGCGTGTTCCTCGAGGAGCGCGCGAGCTTCTCGCCCGACGGCCTTACCGGGCTCGAAGCCAATCTGCGCTTCGGCGGCCCCGAGACCATGGAATCGAAAATCTTCGCCCGCCTCACCGCCTGGCAGAACTGGATCTTCCAGCGTCCCAATGCGGTTGGCGAGGAGGGCGCGCTCAAGCGCTACGGCACCGGCCAGAAGCCGGTCTTCGACACGCGGAGAGTGTGATGGTTTCGGCCCCCGTGTCCCGGACGAGTGTAGCGAGCGCGCTTGCGAGCGAAACGAGATCCTGGACCCGGCTTGAGACTCGCGAAGTGCAATATTGGACTGCAGGCGCAACATCGGGAGCCGTCGTGCCGCCCCTGGATCCCGGCTCTCGCGCGCAAGACGCGCGCTCGGCCGGGACACGCGCTGGACCGACACGGCAGGCATAAAGGAGTCAGCCATGAGTGACATCGTCAACGTCGATTACTCGACCAAGATCCCGAACAACGTCAATCTCACCGAGGACCGGCAGGTGCTGCGTGCACTCGAAGGCTGGCATCCCGGCTACATCGATTGGTGGAAGACCATGGGCCCCGAAGGCTTCCAGGAGGCGCTCGTTTATCTGCGCACCGCGGTCTCGGTCGATCCCAAGGGCTGGGCCAAGTTCGACTATGTGAAGATGCCGGACTACCGCTGGGGCATTCTTCTTGCTCCGCAGGAGGCGGATCGCAAGATTCCGTTCGGCCAGCACTTCGGTGAGCCCGTCTGGCAGGAGGTTCCCGGCGAATACCGCGCCATGCTGCGCCGGCTCGTCGTCATCCAGGGCGACACGGAGCCGGCCTCGGTCGAGCAGCAGCGCCATCTCGGCAAGACCGCGCCCTCACTCTACGACATGCGCAACGTGTTCCAAGTCAATGTCGAGGAAGGCCGGCATCTCTGGGCTATGGTCTACATCCTGCAGAAATATTTCGGCCGCGATGGTCGTGAGGAGGCCGAGCAGCTGCTGCAGCGACGCTCCGGCGACCCCGACAAGCCGCGCATGCTCGGCGCCTTCAACGAGGCGACGCCCGACTGGCTCTCCTTTCATATGTTCACGTTCTTCACCGACCGCGACGGCAAGATGCAGCTCGAGAGCCTCGCCCAGTCCGGCTTCGATCCGCTTTCGCGCACCTGCCGGTTCATGCTCACCGAGGAAGCGCACCACATGTTCGTCGGCGAGACCGGAATCGGGCGGACCATCCAGCGAACCTGCGAGGCGATGAAGGCCGCCGGCATCGAGGATCCGAACGATATCGGGAAGGTCCGCGAGCTCGGCGTCATCGATCTCCCCACCATGAAGAAGAAACTCAATCTCCATTACACGCTGTCGCTCGACTTGTTCGGCTCCGAGGTCTCGACCAACGCCGCCAACGCGTTCAACGCCGGCGTCAAAGGCCGTTTCCAGGAGACCAAAATCGAGGACGACCACCGGCTGGAGAATTCGACCTATCCGGTGCTCAAGTTCGTCGACGGGGAGATCAAGCGCGTGGACGAGCCGGCACTCACCGCCATCAACATGCGGCTGCGCGACGACTACACCGCCGACTGCCAGCGCGGGCTCGACCGTTGGAACAAGATCATCGAGCGGATCGGCGTCGATTTCCGGTTCGAGCTGCCGCACGTCGCCTTCCATCGCCAGATCGGCGAGTTCAAGGACATCAAGGCGAGCCCGACGGGCGAGCTGGTCGACGACGCGACCTGGAACCGGGAGAAAGACAAGTGGCTGCCATCAAAGGATGACGGCGACTTCGTCCAGA
>Ga0207650_10002374_pt1 | contig 13100 bp, 9 predicted proteins | sample KBSS63metaG_FD_184325 | JGI IMG/M metagenome (GOLD analysis project Ga0207650, IMG submission 184325) | Switchgrass rhizosphere microbial communities from Kellogg Biological Station, Michigan, USA - KBS S6-3 metaG (SPAdes) (version 2) | ecosystem: Host-associated > Plants > Roots > Rhizosphere >...
TGAAGTCGTCGGCATCTTCCAGCGGCTCTCGTTCGAGCATGCGGTCGGCGTGGCCAATTCCGCGATCGAGGAATTCACCTCGGGGCGTGTCGGCAGCGTCTACCTGGTCTACAACGAGTTCAAGTCGGTGATGACGCAGAAGCTCGTGGTCGAGCGCCTGCTGCCGATTCCGCGGCTCGATTTCGAGGCCGGCAGCGCCGCTGGCCCGACCCTGGACTACATCTTCGAACCAGCTCCCGAGCTGATCTTTGCCGAACTGCTGCCGCGGCACGTGCAGGTGCAGGTCTATCGCGCGCTGCTCGAGTCGAACGCGGCGTTCTTCGCCGCGCAGATGACGGCGATGGATGCGGCGACCCGCAACTCCGCCGAGATGATCGAGAACCTCACGCTCTACATGAACAAGGTGCGGCAGGCGGCCATCACACGCGAGATCATCGAAGTCGTGTCGGGCGCCTCGGCGACCTAACCAGCGTCAGCGAGAGAAGGAACAGAGCGAATGGCACGCATAGGAAAAGTCGTCCAGGTCATCGGGCCGGTCATCGACGTCGAGTTCACGGGCGGACTCCCGGCGATCTACAACGCGGTGCGCATCGTGTCCGAGGCCAAGCCCGGCGTCGAGGCAATCGACGTCGTCGCCGAGGTCGAGCAGCACCTCGGTGAGAACCGCGTGCGCACCGTGGCCATGAAGCCCACGGACGGAATGACCCGCGGCATGGAAGTCATCGACACCGGCGCGCCGATCAAGGTGCCGGTCGGCCCCGAGACGCTGGGCCGCGTGCTCAACGTCCTCGGCGAGCCGGTCGACTTCCCGGATCGGCCGGTGCAGTCGAAGGAGCACTGGCCCATCCACCGCGACGCGCCGACGCTCGAGCAGCAGTCGACCGAGCTGCGCATGTTCGAGACCGGCATCAAGGTGATCGACCTGCTCGAGCCGTACCTCCAGGGCGGCAAGATTGGCCTGTTCGGCGGCGCCGGCGTCGGCAAGACCGTCATCATCATGGAGCTGATCAACAACATCGCCATGAAACACGGCGGTGTGTCGGTGTTCGGCGGCGTGGGCGAACGCACCCGCGAGGGCAACGACCTCTGGCTCGAGTTCCAGGAATCTGGCGTGATCGACACGAAGGACTTGTCGAAGTCGCGCGCCGCGCTGGTCTACGGCCAGATGACGGAGCCGCCAGGCGCCCGCCTGCGCGTCGGTCTCTCAGCCCTGACGGTCGCCGAGTACTTCCGCGACGCCGAGAACAAGGACGTGCTCCTGTTCATCGACAACGTGTTCCGCTTCACCCAGGCGGGCTCGGAAGTGTCGGCCCTGCTCGGCCGCATGCCATCGGCCGTCGGCTACCAGCCGACCCTGCTCTCGGAAATGGGCCAGATGCAGGAACGCATCACGTCCACCAAGAAGGGCTCGATCACGTCGGTTCAGGCGATCTACGTGCCTGCCGACGACTACACGGATCCGGCCCCGGCCACGACCTTCGCCCACCTCGACGCCACCACCAACCTGTCGCGGCAGATCGCCGAGCTCGGCATCTACCCGGCGGTGGATCCGCTGGCATCGACGTCGCGGATTCTCGACCCGCGCGTCATCGGCGAGGAGCACTACGCGGTGGCGCGCTCGGTGAAGCAGGTGCTGCAGCGCTACAAGGACCTGCAGGACATCATTGCGATTCTCGGCATCGACGAGCTGTCGGAAGACGACAAGCTGACCGTGACGCGCGCGCGCAAGATCCAGAAGTTCCTGTCGCAGCCCTTTTTCGTCGGCGAGCAGTTCACCGGTCTCAAGGGCAAGTACGTGAGTGTCGCCGACACGGTGCGCGGCTTCAAGGAGATCGTCGAGGGCAAGCACGACGCGCTGCCCGAGCAGGCCTTCTTCATGGTCGGCACCATCGAAGAGGCGGTCGAGAAAGCCGCGAAGCAGGCCGCCTAGGAGCGGACATGGCAACCCCCGCGCTTCCGACCTCGTTGAAGCTGGAAATCGTCACCCCCGACCGGATCCTGGTCACCGAACAGGTGGACGAGGTGCAGGTACCCGGTGCGGAGGGCTACTTCGGCGTGCTGCCGGGCCATGCGCCGCTGCTTGCCTCGCTGCATGTCGGCGAACTGTGGTACCGCATCGGCCAGGAGAAGCACTACCTGGCGGTGGCGTTCGGTTTCGTCGAAGTGCTGCCCGACAAAGTCACGATACTGGCGCGCATCGCCGAGCGCGAGGGGGATATCGACATGGCCAGGGCCGAAGCGGCCATGAAGCGGGCTGAACAACGCATCGGCGAGCCGCGCAATGACATCGACTTCGAACGCGCCCGGATCGCGATGATGAAATCGTTGATCCGGCTGCAGGTGGCGTCGCGGGCGCGGACGCGAGTCTGAGAGCGCTTACCGGTATAAACTGCCGCGCAGGCAGTGCTCGCTAACCTCCGACAGGTTTTCCGCTACCGGGCGCTCATCTCCAGCCTCGTCGCCCGTGAACTGAAGGCACGCTACCGCGGGTCGGTGCTCGGGTTCCTCTGGACCTTCGCCAACCCGCTCCTGCTCCTCGGCATCTACACCTTCGTCTTCACCGTCGTGATGCCGGGGTCTCGCGGCGGCACGCGGCTCGAGCCGTATGCCCTGTTTCTCCTGTGCGGCATTCTGCCGTGGACCTGGTTCCAGAGCTCGCTCGTCGAGAGCTGCAGCGTGCTCGTGGCCGGCGGAAACCTCATTCGCAAGGTGCTGTTTCCGGCCGAAGTCCTGCCGATCGTCACCGTCCTCACCGGTCTCGTGAACTTCGCACTGAGCCTGCTCATTCTGGCCGCGTTCCTGGCCTACTACGCGCGGCCGGTCAGCGCCGCCGAACTGGCGTGGCTGCCGGTGATCGTGCTCGTGCAGCTGACATTCACGTTGGGGCTGTCGCTCCTCGTCTCGAGCCTCACCGTGCACTTCCGCGATTTGCGCGACCTGGTGGCCAACCTGCTCACCCTCTGGTTCTGGGGCACGCCAATCATCTACTCGATGTCGCAGGCGCCGGAGCGGTTTCACCGTCTGCTCGGCTTGAACCCGCTGACACACCTGATGGTCGCCTATCAGAGCGTGCTGTTCCTCGATGGTCCATTTGACGACTGGCCGGCGCTCCTCTGGCTCGGCCTGCTGTCGCTGGCGCTGCTCGCGGTGGCGTACTTCGTGTTCGACCGCCTCCGCGATACGCTGGCCGAGGAAGTGTGATGCACGCCGTCGAGGTTCGGGACGTCCGCAAGATCTACCGCCGCTACGGGCGGCGCAAGAGCTTCGGTACGCTGAAGAGCGCGCTGCTGAGTGGCGGCCTGTTGCGCCACCTCCGGCCCGACACCACGTTTCTCGCGCTCGACGGCGTGACGTTGGACATCGACGCCGGGCGTACCGTGGGCATCATCGGCCGCAACGGCTCCGGCAAGAGCTCGCTGCTCAAGCTCATCGCCGGCATCGGCAAACCCACGTCGGGCACGCTCCGTGTATCCGGACGGGTGTCGGCGCTCATCGAGCTCGGGGCAGGATTTCATCCCGAGATCTCGGGGCGCGAGAACGTGTTCATCAACGGCATGATGCTCGGGTTGTCGAAAGCGGAGATTGCCCGCCGTTTCGATGACATCGTGTCCTTCGCCGAGCTCGGCGAATTCATCGACGAGCCGGTGAAGACCTACTCGTCCGGCATGTACATGCGGCTGGGATTCGCGGTGGCGATCAACGTCGATCCCGACGTGCTGCTCGTGGACGAAGTGCTGGCGGTCGGCGACGAGGCCTTCACCCATAAGTGCCTCGAGAAGTTCGCCGACTTCAAGCGCCGGCGCAAGACGATTGTGCTGGTGACTCACACGCTCGATCTGGTGACGCGGCTCTGCGACGAAGCGGTATGGCTCGACGGCGGCAAGGTGCGCGCGTCCGGCGATCCCAAGCGCGTGGTGGATGCCTACCTGCTCGAGGTGGCGAGCGCCGAGAATCGTCCGCGCACCGAGGCGGTGCCCGATGCAGCGGCCGCGCCGGATTCGAACGGGGCCGGACGGTGGGGTTCGCGAGAGGCCGAGATCGAACAGGTCGAGCTGCTGCGCGCCGACGGTCAGCCCGCTCATGTCTTCGAGTCGGGTCAGCCGATGCGGATCCGCGCCCGTGTGCGGGCGCCGCGCCCGCTGCAGGACTTCGTGTTCGGCATCGGCCTTTTCACCGCCGACGGCGTCTGCTGTTTCGGCACCAACACCGACATCGAAGGGGGCGTACCTCGCGAGCTGTCGGGAAGCGGTGAGTTCACGGTCGACATCGACCGGCTCGATCTCGTCGCCGGCGCCTACAAGCTCGACGTCGCCGTGCACCGTCAGGACGGCGTTCCCTACGACTATCACCGGCTTCTCTATTCGTTCCGCGTGGCCTCGCCGGTGAAGGACACCGGCATCTACCGGCCGCGCCATCGGTGGACCTTCGGCGGCGGCATCAGCATCGCGGAACCGGGCGGGCAGCCATGAGGAGCAGACCGGCGCCGGCGGGTTCGGTGGCCGCCGCGACGGCGCTCGCCACGCGGGTGCAGACCGCGGGAGGGCTGGTCGTCTTCACCAACGGCGTGTTCGATCTACTGCACCCCGGACACGTGCGCTACTTGCAGGACGCGCGCCGGCTCGGAAACACGCTGATCGTCGGGGTGAACTCCGATCGATCCGTACGCGCCAACAAAGGTCCGGAGCGGCCGATCAACCCCGAGCATGAGCGTGCCGAAGTGCTGGGCGCGCTGGCCTGCGTCGACCTCGCGGTCGTCTTCGACGAAGACACACCGCACGCGCTCATCATGCAGGTGCAGCCTGACGTTCTCGTAAAGGGCGCCGACTGGGGGGAGCACAACATCGTCGGACGCGATATCGTCGAGGCGCGCGGCGGACGCGTGGTCCGCGTGGAGCTGTCGAAGGGGTTTTCGACCACCGGCCTGATCGAGCGCACCCGCACCCGAGGACCGGCGAGCCCGTAACCTTTCCCTCATGTCGGTGTCCACCCCATCCCTCGTGCTGCGTGCGCTGTTTGCGCGCACAGCCTCGCGGCTCGAACTCGATCGCCTCGCAGGCACCATCGCCGGTCTGAGCCCGGCGGTCAAAGCGCTGGCCGCCGTGGCGGCCGCGCGCGCGCGTCCGGGGCCGACGCTGCTGGTGGCGCCCACCGATCGAGACGTCGAACAGCTGGTCGCCGACGCCCGTTACTTCTTTGCCGCGCTCGAAGGCGCCGCCGGCGCGGCGGCCGAAACGGCGGTCACACCGTTTCCGTCGCTGCAAGTCGATCCCTACCGGGGCATGGCGCCGCACTTCAAAGTGTCCGCGGCCCGCGCCCGGGCCCTCTATCTGACGGCCACCGGCCAGGCGCGCCTGATCGTCGCCTCGGCGGCGGCACTTCTACCGCGGGTGAGCGTGCCGGAGCGCTTGCTGAAAGCGTCGATCGAAATCCGGTCGGGCACCGAGATCGCACCGCACGACCTGGCCGATCTGCTTGCCGACGCCGGCTTTGCCCGCGAGGATCCGGTGGATGAGCACGGCTCGTTTGCCGTCCGTGGCGGGATTGTGGACATCTTTCCGGCCGACCACGAGGAACCGGTTCGCCTGGAATTCGTCGGCGACATGGTGGAGACGCTGCGCCGGTTCGACCCGGCGACGCAGCGTTCCGCCGCAGAAGTGGATCACGTGACCGTCGTGCCCGTGCGGGAAACGTTCGGCGGCTCCGGCGACGACGAGGAGCCCGCGGCTCCCACCACGCCGGCGCTCGATTTCTTCTCCGTCAAGGGGGTGCGGCTGCTTGTCTCCGAGCATGAGCAGGTGGCCGAGCAAGCAGTGCGCGTGCGCGACCAGCTCGAGGCCAGCTTCGGCGACGGAGGCGGCCGCGCCCGCTCGTATCTGCCGCCGCCCTCCGAGGCATTCGTCACCTGGGATGACCTGGCCGATCGGCTCGGCGCCGCGCCCATGCTCGAGGAGCTGGCAGTCGGCGAATCCGGTCCCGCACTGCGCGAAGTGCGCTGCCAGCCGGCGATGGAGTTCCACGGCCGCGTCGGCGACTGGATCGCCGATCTCCGCCAGGCGCGCGAGCGCGGCGACACCGTGCTGTTCGTGGCCGACAGTGCCGGGCGTGCCGAGCGTGCCGTCGAAATCCTCCGCGACTACGACGTGGTGGCGGTGCCGGTGGAGCGTGCGGAGGAGGCCCACGCCGCGGCGGTGCTGGTGGCCGTTGGTGCGCTGTCCCGGGGATTCCGGCTGGCGGATGCCGCGCTCCAGCTCTACGTCGAGCGCGACGTCTTCGACGAGGAGCGACGGGCGGCCGACAAGCGGCCGGGCATCGCCAAGGCGTTTCTCTCCGATCTGCGGGATCTCAAGGTGGGTGATCTGGTCGTCCACGTCGATCACGGCATCGGCGAGTTCGTCGGGCTGAAGCAGCTCGGCGTCAGCGGCAGCGATCGCCCGCAGGAGTTCCTGGAGCTGCGCTACCAGGACGACGCCAAGCTGTTCGTTCCCGTCGAGCGCCTCGATCTGATCCAGAAGTACACCGGCGGCACGCGGCCGGCACTGGATCGGCTGGGCGGTACCACGTGGGAGAAGGCCAAGACGCGCGTCAAGAAGGCGATGCGCGACATGGCCGAGGAGCTGTTGCGGCTCTACGCGCAACGCAAGGCGGTGGCGGGCTTTGCCTTCTCACCCGACACGCACTGGCAGGAAGAGTTCGAAGGCGCGTTTCCCTACGAACTGACGCCGGATCAGGTCACGTCGATCACGGACATCAAGCGGGACATGGAAGCGACGACGCCGATGGATCGCCTGCTCTGCGGCGACGTCGGCTACGGCAAGACCGAGGTAGCCATGCGCGCCGCGTTCAAGGCGGTCATGGACGGCAAGCAGGTGGCGGTACTCGCGCCGACGACGGTGCTGGCGTTCCAGCACCAGAAGACGCTCGTCGAACGCTTTTCCGGGTTTCCGGTCACGATCGACATGGTCAGCCGCTTCCGGACGCGGCAGGAGATCAAAGAGGCGCTCGACAAGGCGGCGGAAGGCAAAATCGACATCCTGGTCGGGACCCACCGACTGCTGTCGAAGGACGTGACGTTCAAGGATCTGGGGCTGCTCATCGTCGACGAGGAGCAGCGCTTCGGCGTGGCGCACAAAGAGCGCATCAAGCAGATGCGCAAGAAAGTGGACGTGCTGACGCTGACGGCCACGCCCATCCCGCGTACGCTCAACATGTCGCTGGTCGGCATCCGCGACATGTCGGTCATCGAGACGCCGCCGAAGGATCGGCTGTCGATCCAGACCAACGTCGTCAAGTTCGATGCCCCCGTCATCGAGCGTGCCGTCCGCAACGAGCTGGCGCGCGGCGGCCAGGTGTACTTCGTCCACAACCGCGTCGAATCCATCTTCTCGATCGGCGGGCTGCTCCAGCGGCTGGTGCCCGAGGCCAAGATCGGCATCGGCCACGGCCAGATGGGCGAGGACGAACTCGAACGCGCGATGCTCGGCTTCGTCGAACGCAAATTCGACGTGCTGCTGGCGACAACCATCGTCGAGAACGGGCTCGACATCCCGAACGCCAACACCATCATCATCAACCGCGCGGACCGCTACGGGCTCTCGCAGCTCTATCAGCTGCGCGGACGCGTCGGCCGCTCGGACCGGCCCGCATACGCGTACCTGCTCACGCCGCCGCAGGAAGCGCTCTCGCCGGTGGCGCGCAAGCGGCTGGCCGCCATCAAGGAGTTCAGCGACCTCGGCAGCGGATTCCGCGTAGCCGCCCTCGACCTCGAGATCCGCGGGGCCGGGAACCTCCTGGGCGGCGAGCAGAGCGGCCATATCGACGCGGTGGGCTTCGACATGTACATGAAGCTGCTCGAAGAGTCGGTGCGCGAGCTGAAGGGCGAGGACCTCCAGGACGACCTGCGCGCCATGGTCAATCTGCGGGTAGACCTGAAGATCGAGGAGCAGTACGTCCCCGACATGAACCAGCGGCTGATGGTCTACCGCAAGGTGGCTTCCGCCCGGACGGAACCCGAGCTGAACCGGGTGGTTGACGAGATCCGGGACCGCTACGGGGCCCTGCCATCATCGGTGCTGAATCTGGTCGAGTACGGCCGCATCCGGGTGGCCGCGGACCGGCTCGGCGTGGAGTCCATCGACCGCGAAGGGCAGGCCGTCGTCATAAGGTTCAGGCAAAACGCCCGCATCGACCCACTCCGGCTGGTGAAGGTGGTGGGGGAGTGGCCAGGCGCAACCCTGGTTCCGCCGGTTTCGCTGAAATTGAGCCTGGATGCGCCGGTCACGCCGCTTGGAAGCCGGAAGCCCGAGGTGCGGCCCGACGCGCCGGCGGGTCACCGGCCCGGCCGGCGGGCGCCGGCCCGGCCGGCGGCCGCGCCCAGCTGGTGGACGGCGAGGGCCACAGCCGGGGAAGTGACCGGCGGGTTCACGAAAGAGGAGATCCTGCGCCGTCCCGAGGCGGATCCACGGGCCGACGGCGGGATGTTCTCGCGGATTGAGGGGCTGCTGAAGGCGCTCTTCTAAACCGCCCGCCCGGAGGGCGGTCAATTGGGCGCGGCGCTGGTAAAATACTGATCGCGAAGGAATTGCATGCTTAGATCGCTCGTAACGCCGGCCGCCGGTATTTTCATGGCGCTCTTGCTCGTGGCGCCGCTCGGCGCGGAGATCTTCGAGCAGGTGCTCGTGAAGGTCAACGGCGAGATCATCACCAAATCGGACTTCGAACAGCGTCAGGTCGCCGAACTGCGTAACCGGCCCGAGCTTGGCAACGTCTCGCCGTCCAGCCCGCAGCTGCGGACGGCGATCAACGAGATTACGCCCGACCTCATTCTGACCGCCGTCGACGAACTACTGCTGATCCAGCGCGGCCGCGAGCTCGGTTACGTGATGGGCGACGAGCAGTTCAACAACATCCTCAGCGGCATCAAGAAGCAGAACAACCTCGAGGACGAACAGAAGTTCCAGGCCGCGCTGAAGCAGGAAGGGCTGACACTGGCGGACCTGCGGCGCAACCTCGAACGGTCGATGCTCGTGACGCAGGTACAGCGCGCCGAGGTCAACGACAAGGTCAGCGTCAACGACGAGGAGGCGCGCACCTACTACAACGCGCACCCGCGCGAATTCACCACGCCGGCCGAGTTCACGTTGCGCGAGCTGCTGATCGAGGTACCGGCGAGCGATCGCGGCGTGAATGTGGCTCAGGACGACGAGGCCAAGACCAAGGCCGAGGAGCTCCGCAAACGGCTGACGGCGGGAGAGCCGTTCGCGCAGCTGGCGGCGGATTTCTCGGCATCGTCCTCGAAGGCCAACGGCGGCCTGATCGGTCCGATCAAGCACGACGAGCTGGATCCGCGTCTGCAGAAGATCCTCGACTCGATGCAGGTGGGCGACGTCACCGAACCGTTGCGAACGCAGCGCGGCTACCAGCTGCTGAAGCTCGAGACGCGCACGGAGACCCGGGTCAAGACCTTCGAGCAGGCGCGTGGCGACATCAGCAACAAGGTGGCCGACCAGAAGCGGCAGGTCGAGCTGCTGAAGTATCTCGACCAGCTTCGCGAACAGGCGACCATTACCTGGCGCAACGACGATTTGAAGAGAGCCTACGACCAGGGGCTCGAGAAGCGGCACAAACAGCAGGGCGCCGCGCCGCCGGCCTCGCCCGCGCCGCCACCGGCGAAGCAGTAGCGGCAGTCGCGATGGACGCTTCGTCCCAGCTACCGGTGCCAGCTGCAGACGGCGTCTCATGGTTTGCCGTCTGGACCAAGTCCCGCCACGAACAGGTGGTCCGGACGCAGCTGGAACAGCGAGCCATCGAAGCGTTTCTTCCGACGGTGGCGCGGTGGAGCCGCTGGAAGGACCGCAAGAAGAAGATCGATTGGCCGCTCTTTCCCGGCTACTGTTTCGCCCGATTCGATCCGCGGCAGCGGCTGCACGTGTTGAAGTGCGGCGGGGTGGTGAACATCGTCTCAGTCGACGGTGAGCCCGCTCAGATCCCGGCGTACGAAATCGACGCCATCCGGCAGCTGGTCGAGAGCGAACTGGCCTTCGATCCCTGCCCGATGATCCGCGAAGGGATGATGGTGGAGGTGACGCACGGGCCGCTGAAGGGCGTGGTGGGGCGTCTGTCCCGCAAGAACGACAAGGCGCGGCTGGTCTTGTCGGTGGATCTGATCGGCCAGGCGGTGAGCGTCGAAGTCGACGCCGCGGACGTGAAGGCCTACTGAACGTGAAAATCGGAACGGTGAACCTCGCGTCGCCGCTGGTGGTCGCGCCGATGGCGGGCATGACCGACACGGCCTTTCGCCGCCTGGTGAAGCGCCACGGCGGATGCGGCCTCGTCGTCACCGAAATGGTGTCGTCGGAAGGCCTGGTGCGCGGCATCGATCGCACGCTCGAGTACGCCGAATACACCGAGGAAGAACGGCCGGTGTCGATCCAGATTTTCGGCGGCGACCCCGCGAAGATGGCGGCCGCGGCGCAGGTCGTCGAAAGCATGGGCGCCGACATCGTGGACGTCAACATGGGCTGTCCGGTGCCGAAGATTGCCAAGCACAACGCTGGCTGCAGCCTGATGCGCGAGCCGGGGCACGCCGCCGACGTCATTCGCGCCATGACGGGAGCGGTGAAGATTCCAGTGACGGTGAAAATGCGGGCGGGGTGGAACGACGGGTCGCGCAACGCGCCGGAGCTGGCGCGCCGCGTGCGCGACGCGGGCGCCGCCGCCGTCACCATTCACGGACGCACGGCCGAGCAGTCGTATTCGGGCCGCGCCGACTGGGACCTCGTGGCGCAGGTGGCCGACGATCTCGGTATCCCCGTTTTCGGCAGCGGCGACTGCGTGGAGCCCGACGAGATCCTGGCGCGGCTGCGCCTGGGCGTGAGTGGCGTGCTGGTCGGGCGCGGCGTACTGCGCAATCCCTGGATCCTCGCGCAGGCGGCGGCGCTGGCCCGGGGCGAGACGCCGGTTTCCGTCACGCTGCAGCAGCGCGGCGACTTCCTTCGTGCCTACATCCGGCTGCTGCTCGACGAGCGGGTATCGGAAGCCGACGGCTTCCGCCATCGCGCGCCTGGTCAGAGCGAGGATGCGCCACGCCACGCCCCGGCTCGCGGCCGCGAGCGATGGGTTATCAACAAGGTGCGGGCGCTGTGCGCCTGGTATTCGAAGGGGCTCGAGGGCGGATCGATCCTGCGCTCGCGCGTGAACACCGCTGACAGCCTGACGCAGCTCGACGAGATGATCGACGAATTCTTCGCCGCCGAGCCTGTGGCGCCGCTCGCGGCGATCTGATTCCGTACAAAGAAAGGGCCGCCTGAAGGCGGCCCTCACGTACCCAAAGGCCAAAGGCGAGAGCCCAGAGGCCAGAGGCTTCCAGGTTCTCAATAGCTCGACCAGCGCTGGCGCGACGAGCTCACCGGCTCGAGGACGTTGCTGTGCGGTGCGGCGCTGCTGCCCTCGGACTCGGCCGGCGACGGCCGGCGATTCGAGCGCACGAGGGCCACCAGATACTTCTTGTCCACCGCGTGCGAGGCCGCCTGGCGCAGCGACAGCTGGCCGCGGCGCACCGCGCGCGCGAGCGAATCGTCGACCGTCGTCATGCTCATGCCGCCCTCGCGCTGCAGGCGCGCGATGCCCGGGAAGTCACCTGACGCCAGCATCGCCGACACCTCGCTGGTGCCCACGACGAGATCGCGCACCGCGATGCGGCCGCCGCCGAGGCGCTGCAGCAATCGATAGGCAAAAGCCACGCGGAACGACGTGGCGAGAGCGAGCCTCGTCTGGGCATCGCCGCCGGCGGAGCCCCGGCCGACGACGGCGCGCAGCGCCTGCATCGACGTCGGCGCCAGAACGCCCAGAATCACCAGACGGCCACCCTCGGCGGCATTGACGACCTCGCGCATAGCCGCTTCAGACGTCGGCGGCGCCACGATCAGCACGTCCGGGAGCTCGCTCGCGGCGGCGCGGATGGCGGCGGCGACGTCGCCGTCGTTGCCGTTGAACTCACGCTGGCTGACGAAGGAGCCCGAGATGTCGTGGCGCGCGGTTCCAGCCGCGCGAAGCGAGATCACGTAGCCGCCGCGCTGGCGGCCCGCCAGGTCGCCGACGGCCGCTGCGACGGCGGCCACGTCGGCGGTGCTCGGCGCCGACACGACGATGAGGCCGTCGCCGTCGCAGGCCGCGCGCACCCGCCGCGGAATGACCCGATACAGCGCCCGCGTCGGTACCTGCAGCCGCAGGCGCATCATCAGACCGCTGCCCTGATCGTCGGTGAACGACCAGCAGGTCACCTGGCCGACCGCCGGCACCGGCCACGTCATCTCGCCGTGCGCGCCCAATTCCCAGCCTTTGGAACGACCGTTGTTGAACTCGGTGACGAGCTCCTCGAAGCGCCAGTTGTCCACGACATCGGCAGTCAGCGGGTCGATCCGATCCTCCACACGAACGAGCGGCGTCGCGCCCGCCCGCAGATAGAGTGCCGTCGCGCCGCGACCGGCTGCGCGCGTGGCCCACGCAGTGAGCCCAATCGGCTGGTTCTCGGCGGCGCCATGGTCGGCGGAGGGCGGTTCGACGAACTGGAGATCGGGGGATGCGTTCACGGTGGACTCCTCGTAAGCCGGAAGCTGGGGCCGGTGCGATTCGGGCGCGACCGGCTGACTGAACGTCCAGGTCGTGCGTTCGGGTTCGGGCGCGGCGGGGCTGTCGTCCGTCGCGGGCGGCACCTGCAGAAACAGCTCTTCGTACCGCCCGTTTGTCGACTCGGTGAGCGGCTCGAGCTCGGTGGCGGCGATTTCGTGCACGGGGGCTTCCCGCTGCTCGAATTCGTCGCCGGTGAGGGCAAATGACGGCACCGCGTCGAAGGCCCCTTCGGCGGCTTCGCCCACCGACACCTCGAGCCACTGCTGCGGAGCGTCCGCGGCCTCGGCGGTGACGTCGTGAACGTCGATCGCGACGGGTGCGCTGACGACTTCCGGTTCCGGCGCTGCCGGGGCGCCATTCGGCGCAGGCGCGCACTCGCGCAACTCGATCGTCACCTGGCCGGAGTTCCGTTCGGCCCACGCGCTGAGCAACAGCTCCCCGGACACCGTGACCTCCTCGAGGACCTGGCCCGA
>Ga0207650_10002375_pt1 | contig 13100 bp, 12 predicted proteins | sample KBSS63metaG_FD_184325 | JGI IMG/M metagenome (GOLD analysis project Ga0207650, IMG submission 184325) | Switchgrass rhizosphere microbial communities from Kellogg Biological Station, Michigan, USA - KBS S6-3 metaG (SPAdes) (version 2) | ecosystem: Host-associated > Plants > Roots > Rhizosphere...
ACAGTGGTTCGAGTTCCGCAGCGTGCGGGACGTCGAGTTGATGTTAACGTTCTCTTCGAAGGTATTCACCACGATGGACCGCTCGGTCTCGACGGCCTGCGAGCTGATTTCGGCCACGTGACGGAACGACTCGAAGACCGAATCCACGTTCAGGTGGTTGCTGACCGAAACCGAGGCGGACGAGGCCGCTTCGCCGCCGAAGCTCACAATACCCAGATCGATTCCACCACCCGAAGAACCAGCGACGGAAGCGGTGCTGGAAAATGCGGTTCCGAAATCGGTTTTCACGCTTGCGAGGGACTCAGTCACCCGGCTCACGTAAGAGAAGAAGTTGGAACGTTGGCTGAAGCGGGCCGAGGTGCTCGTGGCGTGGCTATATCGATCGAATTGATAAATCTTGACTTCCTCCTGCGGGAGCAATGTGAGGCTGTGGACGATGGGTCCCTGCTTGCGGCCCATTGGACAGAGCGCGTGCTCGAAGCGGGCCCGAATTTTTATTCCGCCTCGTGCGACAGCGGCCGCCTGCTCGAGGCGAAGATCGTATTCGCGGAATTCAAAGACCTTGAAGCAATGCTTCCACGAGAGCCACGGAGTCGGGGGCGGCCCGTCGCAACCCTCGTGAAGAGGACCCGGATCGCAGTCGGGGCGCGGAACCAGTACCGCCTCGTTGAATTCATTTTTAGTTGCCATTCGTTCCTCCCATTGGATGGTCGGATGCCCGGACTCGGGCGTTGAGATTGTCGGAGCGCCTGCTACTCGCGCGGCTTGAAGAAAGTTTTCTCCGCTGGAGTTATGTTGTCAAGTACTACAGACGATAATTTATAGGGCTGCTCATCACAGTTTGACGCTCGCGCGATTGCGATTTGATTACGCGCTTGTAAAACTTTACGTGATGTTTGTCATAGGACCACGGAAATAAACGCGGCGATTTTTGAAGAGCAAGAATTTTGCAAACACCAAACCTGACATTTTGTGAGGTTTGAAATTTTCCAACAGCAAACCTCACAATTTTGTGAGGTTTAGAATTTTCACGGTTCGATGTAGATGCGGGATTGAGCGGACGAAGAAAACCCGATCCAGCCCAAAGGCTGAATCGGGAAGAGTGCGGCATTGCGCCGCAGGGAGGAGTATTGATCAGTTCTGCAGCGAATGAACGGGCGCCGCCCCGCGCTGCGTGAACCAGGATATTTGATGCAGATGGCGAACGTCCGCGGCATTCGCGGAAAGTATTTGGATGGCGACTCCCAGTTGTCCGGGCTCCAGAAGCGTTTGGCGCTCCTGAAAGAGCGTCGTGCCGTAAGCCATCGACGCTTTCTCATACCCCTGCGACAGTGGCTGATTGGCGGTCGTAGTGGTTGCATCGGTCGTATAGGTTTGAACACCAAAGACGGCTAGCGCGGCGACGACCAACAGTCCTGCTACGCACTTGAATACGACGGCAGCACCGAAGAACAACTCCCGCTTGAACGCTTCCGTCAACTTTTCTCTTTCATGTTGGCTAACCATGGCTTGCCTCCGTGTGCGGCGAAACGCTACTGATGAGAACCTGGTTTTTGGCCCAAGCGATATCAGAACGTCTCAATTTGCTTTTCGGGTTGCGTCGCCTGATTCACGTACTGCGCGGGAAAATATTCGACGGCGGCGGGCGCATTGTTGGCCTGCGGCGCGGAATCGAGCGCGGCGCTGCTGCCCGGGTGGATCAACTGCAGTGAGCCGAGCGTCGCGACGACAACCAGCACGATGAGCCCGGCGATGTGGTGGCCCGGCCCGAATTCTTTGCCTGTGCGTTTGGTGGTTTTGAGAAAAAGCTCGTGAGTAGTCATGATGTCATCCCCTCTTCAAAAATGATTTCGGAGTTTGCCGACCGTTTCCGGTCAACGTGATGACAGAGTAGGACGTGCGGCCCGCGCTATGTAGTAAGTATTAGTGGGTGGCGGAGTGACTTATTACCGGGTTCCCGGCGACTTATACCCGGTGCACGGGTGAGGGCACAGATCAACCGGAAGCCATCTCAAAAACCGTTCGCCCTGATGTATAGAAGGGCGAATAGGTTTGCGGGAGTGCGGCCATCCATGCTTCGATTACCTCAGCACGAACGGCCTTGACGGGTTTTTGAGGTGGCTTCTATTTATCGCAAGCTCGGAGCCAGGCGGCTGCCAAGGCTACCAGTGGGCGGGCGGCTGCTTGTTCATCACGATCGTTCGATCGTGCACTTCGATGTAGCCGCCGATGACCAGGTCTTTCATGATGCGGCCTATCATCTCGCGCGACGATCCGACGCGGTCGGCGATTTCCTGATGCGTGAGCTTCTCCGGCACCCGCAATTTCCCCGAATCTTCCACCGCGAGGTTCAAAAGCAGTTTCGCCACGCGGCCGTAAACGTCCATCAGCGCGAGCGACTTGATGTTGTTGGTCGCCTTGCGCGTTCGCTTGATGAGCCGTGAAATCAGGAAGATCCCGACATCGGGATGCTTGACGATGTGCTGGTGAAGTTCGGCGCGGCTAACCACAGAAAAGGTCGAGGGCTCCATGGTCATCACGGACGCTGACCGCGTGCCGCCGTCGAGCATCATCTCGCCGACGTATTCGCCGGGGCCGAAGATGTCGATGACGACCTCCCGCCCGTTGTCGTCGCTTGCGTAGACCTTCACTTTGCCGGCCAAAATTATATAAAGGGAATCTCCCGCGTCCCCTTCCTGGATGATTGCGACATTCTTTTGGAACTTACGCAACTGCCCGAGCGACGCAATCTCACGCAGAACGTCGTCAGTCAGCAATTCCAGTTCATGAGGATTCGAGGCAAGCGACATACCACACCCAACATCGGAAAGCTTTCAGTCTAAGCACAATTTCCGGCAAAGACAATTACGACTGAATGCCTACACCCATTAATCTAATGCGACGCTTGAACAGTGTAGGACGCTCGATTACGAATGCAGCCGCGACTCCCTAATCAAAAATGGTTTGCGCTCGGCAACCGCTTGCAATGAAGCAAGAATTGCAAATTTATTACACGGAAACGCTTTGCAGAGATGCGGGAAGTATTTGCAAGCCAGGCTAGATGCCGCAGCAAAAAAATCCAATGATCGACCAGGGACGACATTAAATCAGGAGAAGGCATCCCAAAATCCATTTGCGCTGCGGATAGAAGCCCGTCCTGATGCCCGGAAGGAGGTGAAGAGGGCGGGCCCGGAACAAAGGCGGCCATACGTGCTTCGATGCCGAAGCACGGATTAAAGCCGCTGGCTCCGGCGTGACGGTCATCGCACAGACGCCGCCACTGCGAATTTTCACGGCGCATCAACGTAACAGCTCCTTGTCGGGCCCCCGTCAATTTGATCCGACTCATGACAGCATTTATGGGGTTTCTGACCCGGTTCGGGCGTGGTGTAATTTTTACAAAAAACCCCCGTCGTTTTCTTCAATTGTCATGCTTAAAAATTATCCTGTTTTGGGTTATATTTTCTATTCGGGAAATTTTATGACAATGGAAATGGCCCGGGGCAATGCCAACTTGGAAAGGAGCTCCCATGAAGAAAGGTTTATTTGCGGCTTTTCTAATCGCACTTTGCACAAACGCTGAAGCGTCGCTGATCTTCGGAAATTCGGTCACCGCACCGTACCAAAACGGGTCAAACTTCGGAACAAAGGCCGTTGGGTTTCTCACGGGAGCGAGCGCACTTTTGCTCGACGACATCCAGGTCGCGCTGGGGGGACACGACAGTTCGGGCGGCACCCTGACGTTCACGCTGAATGCGGATGCCAGTGGGGTGCCGGGAAGCTTCATAGCAACGATTGGTACGTCGCCGACCATCGCCGGCTTCGGACCTACGGCGGCTTATACGCTTACACCGGCCGCACCCTTGTTGCTGGCTGCGAACACCACTTACTGGATTGAGGTAGCGTTCCCGGCAGGAGCTCCCCCGGCCTGGGACCGGACCAATCCACAGATTGCGCCGAGTTCGGGGTTGGCGACATTCATCGGGTACGCAATTGACTCAGGTGGCGGTTTTGCGCCGTCCACCACATTCAACGCCATCATCGTCGAAGGACGAGCCATTGCCGCCGCTGTTCCCGAGCCCGAGACCTATGCGATGATGCTTGCCGGTCTTGGCCTGCTTGGATTCATGGCGCGCCGCCAGAAGCTGGCCGCGTAGTCAATCTCCGCAGCACCTGGTTTTTGCCCCTCGCAAGGGCCGGCCGGCTGCGCGCGAAGTGGTGGACGATGCGGGCATAAACCCGGATTAACCCCAGCCTTTGTGTTCAGCAGCCGCAACCTCACGCGGCCATCATTTAGCCGTCAGGGGCGAAACCGGCACGTTTCCATTGCCGGATTTCGCGAGTGCCTGGGCGACGAAGCCCGACGCTTTTGCGTCCTCGATGAATTCACGCAGATATTCGATGCCGGCGTCACGGCCTTTCCGCACCGCCAGGGTCTGTTCGACGACGAGGAACCGGCCTTCGAGGATGCGCGAGCCTAGCAGCTTGTCCCTGACTTCGATGAGCTGATGCCTCAAACCCGCAAGCACTTCCACTTGTCCGCTGCGCAGTAACTCGAACGCCGTCGGGTTACCGGGACCAGTCACGAGTTTGGCTCGCTTCAGAGTGCGGGCAAGATAAGGCTCGAAAGCGCTCTTGGCCGCCACGCCGACGCGCAAGCCTTCCCGGTCTACGTCGGCCGCCGTCAGCACCGGCGAGCCCGGCGGCACCATGTATGTGGCCTCGATCTGCAGATAGCCCGCGGTAAAGTCCATGGCGCTCTCGCGGCCCGTTCCGGTTCCGCCCGCCAGCGCACCAACATCGATCTCGCCCGCAATCAAAGCATCGGCCATCTTGCCGGAAAAATCGAACCCGACCAGTTCCAGGGGCACATTGATGCGCTGGGCAATTTCGCGCAGCAGGTCAACCGATACACCGCGCAGTTCTCCGCTGACCGGGTCTTTGGTCGCGATGATGGAATTCGCGTAATTGATCCCGGCGCGCAGTTTGCCGGTCGGCGCAAGATCGGAGCGGACGGCGGGTGCGATAGCAGGCGTGCTTGCGCACGACGCAAGCACGAGGCATACAAGGCCAAGCACGACTCTGGACACGATGGACGATCCGGTACGGGGCGGGCTGTTTTCCGGTCTTGGAACGCTTACTTTTTGTCGTAGTAGCGCAGCACACCGCGCCAGAACGCGTCGCGTTCACGGCCAAGCGATGTGTTTCCGGCTTCAGCGGTGGCATTCGCCGCCGTTTGGACAATCACTAGTTTTAATTCCGGATCGATGAATATAGATTGGCCATACACACCGAGCATCATAAATCGTCTTTTTTGGCCGGGATACGTCCAGAATTGATAGCCGTATCCCAGATAAGGAGTTGCTTTCCCCGGCCGGAACTGCTCGGGTTGGCGTTTCCAATCGGTGGCGTCGAGGAGGAACTCACGTGGAATGATCTGATTGGGCGCCGGCAAATCGGGACGCATTCCGTCGTTCGCAAGAACCACTCCCAGTCGTGCGTAGTCCCGCAGTGTGGCATTGAAGTTGCCCAGACCAATTTCCAATCCAGTCTTGTCAGTGTTCCAGATCGCAGTTTCTTCTGCGCCTATCCTTCGCCAAAGGCGCGCCGTCAGGTATTCGCTCAGGCTCACACCGGTCGCGCCGCGCGCCACCGCCGCCAGACTGGCGCTATGCGGACTCGCGTAGTAGAAGTGTGCCCCTTGCTCGGTGTCGCGGGCCGTTACGCTGCGAGCGGCGGCTTCCACGCCGTCGCGCGCAATCGCATCCGAGAAACGCTGGGTATCGCCGCTTCCATCGTAACTTTGCTTGTAGCGCGCGCCGGACGCCATGCGCAGCAGATTACGAATGGTTGTCTCACCCAGGATCGACCCGCGAAGCCTGGGCGCGTACTGCTCCGCCCGATCGTCGAGTGATGTGATTTTGCCTTCCTCCAGAGCATAGCCAATCGCGAGCGCTGTGATCGATTTCGCCATCGACTGCGAGGTGAACCGATCGCTTGGCTTGCGATTGTATTGATAGCGCTCGACTTGCACCTCACCGTCCTTGAGGATGAGGAGTCCCATGATCCGCTGGCGAGCCAGCATATCGTCCACGGTAAGGCCGCGCAGCTGATCCACATCCCAGCGGTAGTCGGGTTCGACCGCCGCGACGGGAAGACGCATCGGCGCGTCTGAGCGCGCGAGCACATGCGTGCCGCCGCGGAAGATGCCGGGAATATCCGCTTGATGCGAGAACGATCCGACCCGAACTGATTCGTCGTAATACCATGTCCTGGCCGTGCCGATGGGATAGCCGAGATCCCTCCCGAGTTTCTGCTCGTCCGGCGCTGCGAGAGCGGGCGAGAGCAAGACGTATGCGAGAAGCGCCATCGTGCACCAAACGATGGTTATCATTTCCCGGTCAGCGTCGCAGTCGATCCGTGTCACCGTAAAATCCACCTTGCACAGAAACACCGATACGAGCTCAAGGCATGACCATCCGCTATCGGATTACGTCATCCGCCAGCACGAGTAACGTCTGCGGAATAGTGATTCCCAGGTCCTTCGCGGTCTTCAAATTAAAGGCCAGTTCGAATTTGGTCGGCTGCTCGATCGGCAGATCTGCAGGTTTTGCACCGCGCAGAATCTTGTCGATAAATGCAGCAAAGCGCTTATTCAGCTCCGCCTGGGTATCGGAATAGCAAACCAACGCGCCGGCCCTCAGCACGCTTTTATATTCGACCATGGTCGGTAGCTTGTGGGTCAGCGCATTTCGCATGATTTCAGTTCGGTTGTCGTAAAACAGACCATCACCTGGAACAATCAGCCCCTGTCCGCGCTGACGAACCACTTCAGCGACCGCGCTTCCAAGCTCGCTCGCCGTGTCGACTGGAATAAATATCGGTTCTATTCCGAGCGACCGGCATCCCTTCTCCAGTTCTTTTCGGACCGCCCGATAATACGGGTTGTCTGATTTTTCGAGCCAAGCGACGCGTCGCACCGTCGGCACTACCTCGAGGAGCATCTCAAGTCGCTTCTGGTCAAGCTCCGGACCGACGATGGAATAGCCGGTAATATTGCCGCCCGGCCGCGCCATACTGGCAACCAGGCCAGTGCGAACGGGGTCGCCCGCTGACCTCATGACAATCGGTATGGTGGTAGTGGCGTTTTTTGCTACAAGCGTAGCGAGTGTTCCATGCGTCACGATGATTTCCACCTTGAGCCGAACGAGTTCCTGGGCAAGTGGTGTGAGAAGTTCCGACTTCCCATTCGTATAACGTCGCTCGACCAAAAGATTTTTACCTTCTATCCAGCCAAGCTCACGCAACGGTCGGTACGCGATTTGAATATCTGGCGGATTAGGCTGTGCGCCATCAGCCAGAACGCCGATTCGGCGTACCTGTGTGCCGGTTTGCGCTGCTGCGGTGAGCCGCGACCCGAGAAGAGCGCCAGTCAACGTGCTGATAAATATCCGGCGGTCCATTATTTAATCAACGATGAGGTAATCTCTGCACGCTACGCCGGTAGTACTGCAGGGTCAAGGCGAAACATGGCGCGTCCGCCCATCCTCGTCGCTCTTTCGCGGTAAAAAGCTAATGCGTTGCTTTGCCCTTGATCATCGTGCGGTACAGCAATCGCTTTTCCGATTCTTCATAATCCGCGGTGGCCGCGTGCAACGTCGCGCGATTGTCCCAGATGACGAAATCACCCGTGCGCCACTGATGGTGATATTGCAGATCCATGTTCTGCGTGCTGTGATCGTAGAGCTTCCGCAGCAATGCTTCGCTCGCCGCCGGATCCATGCCATCGATGTAGTCGGTCATCGTTTCGTGGACGTAGAGCGCCTTGGCTCCCGTTTCGTCATGCGTGCGGACTACGGGGTGGGGAACGGGCGGCGTTGTCTTCATCTGCTCGTCGGTAAGTGACGGCACTTTGCGTCCCGCGCGTTTTTTGCCGTAATAGTGAATGGCCGTTAGCTTGTCGATCTCGGATTTCGTTTTAGCATCCAGCTTTTCGTAAGCCAGGCGCATATTGACGTAACGCGTGGCGCCGCCCTTGCCGGGAACTTGCACGGCGTACAAGACAGTCGCCTTCGGTGGTTCTGCAATGAAGCTCTCGTCGGTATGGAACATGGTCCCGCGGATGATCCGCTTGCCGTCTTTTACATCGCGGTCTTCGCTCGACACGACGCCAGCCTCGGGGTGATCGTCGAGCCGGAATGATTCCATGTGCTGAATCTTGGGGTCGCCGAAATTGCGCGACGCGTTCAGGAAAGCACCGATGTCGGCGAACTTCTGGTCGCGCACGCACAGCAGCAGGTTATCGATAAACGCCTGGTTGAGCTGATCGCGCTCGGCGGCGGTGAGGTTGTTCAGATCGACGCCGGTAACCTCGGCGCCCATCACGTTGCTTATTTTCGTAATCTTCATCGTATTCTCCTGTGTCTTTTCCCTCTATCTCAGTCCATCTTCGCGCCGGAGTCGCGGATGACTTTTTGCCATTTGACGATGTCGTCTTTGATGAAAGCGGAAAACTGCTCGGGCGTCGTGCTGACCGGTTCAGCGCCGAGCACCGCCCATTGTTCCCTGACCGCGGGCAGGGCGATGATGCGAGTCACTTCGCCATGCAGCCGTTGCACGATTGCCTGCGGCGTATTCGCCGGCGCGAGCAGCCCGTACCAGAGCGAGACTTCGTAGCCTTTCAAACCTGCTTCCACAATGGTGGGGAGCTCCGGCGCGGTCGGCGTTCGTTTGGCGCTGGTCGTGGCAAGCGCGCGCAGCTTGCCTGCTTTGGCTTGCGGCAGCGCGATCGGCGATCCCGGAAACATCAGTGCCAATTGGCCGCCGATCAAGTCGCTGACTGCGCCGGTGATGCCCTTATACGGAACATGCACGAGCTTCACGCCGGCGATGGTGTTGAACATCTCGCCCGCGAGGTGCGGCGGGCTGCCATTTCCGGGAGAGCCGAAAAACAATTCGCGCGGCCGCGCCTTCGCCAGCGCGATCAGCTCTTTGACGGACCTCGCGGTCACGCTGGGATGGACCACCAGGATCAATGGCGACGTCGCGAACAGCGTGATCGGGGCGAAATCTTTCAGCGGCTCGAACGGAACGTTCTGATAGAAACTCGGATTGATCGTCAGGTTGTTCACCGTCATCAACAGCGTGTAGCCATCCGGTGCGGATTTGGCGACCGCGACGGTGCCGATATTCGTATTCGCTCCCGGGCGGTTGTCGATCACCACGCCCTGGCCCCACGTCTCGGCGAGGTTCTGGCTGATCGTTCGGGCGAGGACGTCGGTTGGCCCTCCCGCTGCCAGCGGCACGATTACGCGCACCGGTTTGGCCGGATAGGATTGAGACAGCGCCGCTGCGCTCCAACCGAAGATGGCGCAGGCAAATAACGATGCGCCAAGTGCGCGCGCAATGCCGGCGGGGCACTGCGCCGGCTTGAGCTTACCGACGGACATGAATTTCGTTTGCATCTCGCCCTTTGCGATATTCATGATTCTACTAGAGGCCGCGCCAGGGAATGCATGCTGGAATTGAGCGAATAAACTTCCAGGCCTGACATTCGTATAATCGCGCATACTTGCGGCACCATAAGGGGGCAACATGACCTATCGTCGTAAACTAATCATCGCGCTGTTGGCGAGCTCGCTTGGCGTGCCGTTGGCATCATTCGGTCAGCAGGCTGCGAAGGTGGCCCGTATCGGCTTCCTGGAAGCATCCAGTCCGTCCGCTATCGCGGCGCGCATTGAGGCATTTCGACAAGGATTGCGCGAACTTGGATACGTCGAAGGTAAAAACGTCGCAATCGAGTACCGCTACGCGGAGGGAAATTTTGATCGCCTGCCCGCGCTCGCAGCCGAACTGGTGCGGCTCAATGTCAACGTGATCGTTACGGGCGGCCCGACGGCAATCCCTGCGGCCAAGGCGGCGACCACGGTGATTCCCATAGTCATGGCGTTCGATACCGATCCGGTTGGCTCGGGATTCGCCGCCAGTCTCGCCAAGCCTGGTGGCAACATCACAGGATTGTCTACCCTGGCCCCGGAGCTGAGCGCAAAACAAATCGAGCTTTTGAAGGAAATCGTTCCAAAGCTCGCTCGTGTGGCCGTACTGGGTACTGCGAGCCGGCCGGGTAGCGCGCATGCATTGCGAGAAGTGGAAAACGCCGCGAAAGCGTTAAAAGTGCAGGTTCAATTTCAGGACGTCGTCGATCCCAAAGGCATTGATGCTGCATTCCTCGCCGCGAGGAAAGGCAGCGCTGACGCAGTCCTCGTGCTGGGCAGCCCGCTTTTTAATGCTAATCGAATGGAGCTTACGGAACTGGCGAGCAAGAGCCGCTACCCCGTGATCTACGACCGGGCGGAATTTGTGGAAGCCGGAGGCCTTATGACCTACAGCGTGAGCCTGGCCGATCTCGCCCGCCGCGCCGCGACTTACGTCGACAAGATCCTGAAGGGCGCGAGGCCGGGTGACCTGCCGATCGAGCAGCCGACCAAGTTCGACCTGGTCGTTAATATGAAAACCGCTAAAGCGCTCGGCATCAAAATTCCCAACTCGCTACTCGCGCAGGCGACGAAGGTAATCGAGTAATACCTAGCCCTTCTTCGGCGACCACCCGTACGCCTTGGCGCACGCGCCGCCCATCAGCATCGCGCGTTCACTGGTGCTGAGGCGGTCTGTCTCGAGGAATGGTTTTACGGCCTGTTCGTAGTTGACCACCGCGAAGGCGCGAGTCCAGTCGGTGCCCCAGAGGCAGCGCTCGAAACCCCACGCGTCGAATATTTTTGCGAGCGGGTCCCAGATGTCGGGATAGGGATACGGCTTTTTCGACAGCGTGCAGGCGCCGCTGATTTTGATCACCGCGTTCTTGCGTTTCGCGAGGTCGATCACCTTCGGCAGATCGGCCCACGGCTCGGCGGCGAGCTGCTCGGGCGTGCGCGGCTGCATGATGCCGATATGATCGATGATGAAGCGCGTGTCCGGATGACGGTCAACCAGCGCGGTCCCCACGTCTATGTTGCCCCAGCACAGCATGTTCACCGGAAAATCGCACTTAACGGCCGCGCGCAGGATCCGGTCGAGGCCCGGGTCGTCCGCCTGACGCTTGCCTTCCTTCGGCAGCATGATGCGGATGCCGACCGTGCCCGGCGATTTCTTCCACTCGGCGACGACATCGGCCACTGCGGCATTGTCCGGATCGACCGGCTTCACGAGCGCGAACCGGCCGGGGTGTGCCTTTTGCACTTCGACCGCATAGCTCGCGTCGTAGCGATACATCGCAAAGGGCGAGATAAAGATAGCGCCGTCGACGCCCACCTTATCCATCGCCGCGACCATCTCGTCGCCGGTGACGTGAGGCGGCCAGTTTGGCACCGTGTGCCAGGGCCGTTTCGGCGTGTTCGCTTCGTATGCGTGGATTTGGCAATCGATGATAGGCATTGCGGGAGCTCCTCTGTGTAAGAGGGGTCATTGTAATGCAAGAGATGCGCTTGCCGCGTCGGGCAAGGGCGGGTCGTGCGCGCTTGCCACGGCAAGCTCAATTCCTGCCAGTCTGGCGCCCCGAGTCTCGCCGACGGGGTAAATAAGTCACCATAAACTTGTGCGCTGATTGTGTATCCCGACGGCATAAGCGCATACAATTGAAATTGTGATTGGCAGCAGGGCGGGGGAGAATCACATGAATGCACCGCGTAAATTGCTCCTGGTTATTTGTGTGGCGGCAGCGATGCAACCGGCCGCTGCCGAATATCCGGATCGGCCCATCCGATTCCTTGTCTCGTCCGGCGCCGGCGGCTCCCCCGACATCACTGCGCGCATTTTTGCGGCCGAGTTGACCAAACAGTTAGGGCAGCAGGTGGTGGTCGATAATCGTCCGGGCGCCGGTTCCGTGATGGGAACGACTTTGATGGCGAAGGCCCCACCCGACGGCTACACCATAGGTTACGGGACCATCGCGCCCATTGCCATTCAGCGCAGCTTGCAGCCCAGCTTGCCGTACGACCCGGACAAGGAACTGCAAGCCGTAGTACAGATTACTTCGACACCGAACTTGCTGGCCGCTTCGAAGTCGCTATCGGTCAGCTCGGTGACCGCGTTGATCGGCTACGCGCGAAACAGTCCCGGCACGCTCCTATACGCGTCCACCGGCACCGGGACCAGCCAGCACTTGACCGGCGAGTTATTCAAACTCATGACCGGTGTTCAGATGACGCACGTACCATTCAAGGCGGCGACGATGGCGTTGACGGATGTGATCGGCGGTCGCGTGCAACTCATGTTTGAAAACATTAGCTCCGTTGGACAGCACGTAAAGTCGGGAAAAGTTCAGGGGTTCGCGGTGACGAGCAGCAAGCGCGTCGCGGCGTTCCCGGATCTGCCGACGATGGACGAAGCCGGGGTGCCGGGGTTTGAATCGATTTCGTGGGGCGGCATCGTCGTGCCGGCGGGAACGCCGTCGGTAATCGTGGCGCGGCTGAACAGGGAAGTCAACGCAGCAATCGCGTTACCGCATGTGAAGGAAAAATATACCGGGTTTGGCAACGACCTGGTGGGAGGCACGCCCGCGCAATTTACCGCGCAAATCAAGAAGGACACCTTGAAGTGGGCCGACGTCATTAAACGTGCGGGCGTGACGGCCGATTGAGCGTGGAGGAAAGATATTCAAAATCGCCGAAACCCGGCGTGCAAACCTTGGACGACTATCTTCCAACTCGTCATCCATAACTTATCAACCGTTATATCGTCCCCTTTTTCTTGCGGGCGACGCAATGCAGCGTCGCAGCCCACGGCGCGACCTGGATGTCCAATCGCCGCCAAATACGCACGTAAATAAGTCACAACCTCGGCTATCGGCGGCCGGTGTAAGATGCAAGCGCTGCTGGTGCCTATGACGTACCCATAAACGCCTGGGAGGGTGATTGGTATCACGTCGTCGATTGCTTATCGCGCTCGGGGCAAATCTGCTATCTGCTCCGCTTGCTTCCTTTGCTCAACCGCAGGGCAAAGTCTGGCGCGTTGGTTTCATGGCATCACGTCACCTGGATTTTGTCGACTCAGACTACAATTACGGCCCGTTCCGGCAGGGCATGCGCGAACTCGGCTATGTCGAA
>Ga0207650_10002376_pt1 | contig 13099 bp, 10 predicted proteins | sample KBSS63metaG_FD_184325 | JGI IMG/M metagenome (GOLD analysis project Ga0207650, IMG submission 184325) | Switchgrass rhizosphere microbial communities from Kellogg Biological Station, Michigan, USA - KBS S6-3 metaG (SPAdes) (version 2) | ecosystem: Host-associated > Plants > Roots > Rhizosphere...
TCGTCCGCACCGGGTTCGGGGCGATCGACCTCGGTGAGCTCGAGCACCTCCGGACCACCGAAGTCGCGGAACGTCACCGCCTTCATCGAAGCCATGCTCATCGGCGGCCGGAAAATGCGGCCGCGCCCTCCTTGTAATCGTCGCGCGCCTCTACCATGCCTCGCACCGCTTCGATTTCGGCGCGCTCCGCGTCCGACGTGCGGCGCGAGAACATTGCCAGGCGCTTGGTGGCCTGCACTGCCGCGGGCGAATAGCTGGCGATTGTAGCAGCCCACCGTTCCGCCTCGGCCGCGACATCGTCCACCACGGCGTTGACGAGGCCCCAACGCCAAGCCTCCTCGGCGGGAATGTTGCGCCCGATCAGCAACATCTCGAGCGCCTGAGCGCTCGGGATGACCTGCGGCAGGTGGAGCGCGCTCACCGCCGATATCATTCCATGTTTCACCTCGGGATAGCCCAGCACCGCACCCTTGGCGGCAAGGCGCAGATCACAGTGCAGCGCCAGGGTCATCCCCATGCCGATGCAATAGCCATGCAGCGCCGCGATGACAGGTTTGACGAGAGGGACACCTACGCCGGGAATGGCACGCAACAGAATATCGGTGGTGACCATCCGTCCGGTGCGGTTGATTTCCTTGATGTCGGAACCGGCGCAAAACGCTTTTTCACCGGCGCCGGTGAGCACGGCGACGCGGACGTCAGGGTCATCGGCGATCTCCTGCCAGATCGACCCGAGCCGTTCCTTGGCTGGGACGTCGAGCGCGTTGAGCACATGCGGCCGGTTGAGTGTAACGACCGCAACCCCGTTTGCACGCTTGTCCAGAAGAACCGACATCGTCTCACCAATTTGCCACGCGTTGCAATGCTTGTAGCAGGATGAACGGGCCGCGTCGCGACCGGCCGGTCCGCGTATCGCTATGCGTGTGGCCGGCATGGCCTGCAAGATAGCGGCGCGACAATTGATTTTTCCGATTGAACGCGGGATCATCATCGGTCAGGTCGGACAGCGCCGTCCGATCTCAAAAGAATGCCACCGTGCATGACTGAATTGGCCGCCGCGGCAATGGCAAACGGGGCCCAGCTTCGGCTCCGCCAGCTGACAAAGGCCTTCGGCGCGACCAAAGCAGTCGATCAAATCTCGCTCGACGTTCCAGCCGGCGCCTTTGTCTCCCTGCTGGGTCCGAGCGGCTCGGGCAAGACGACCACGCTCAATCTGATTGCCGGGTTTCTCACGCCCGACTCAGGTGACATCCTCCTGGACGAGCACTCCATCGCCGATGTTCCGCCGCACAAGCGCAATATCGGCATGGTGTTCCAGTCGTATTCGCTTTTTCCCCACATGACCGTCGGCGAGAACGTGGGCTTTCCGCTCCGCATGCGCACGCGGCTGTCGCGCCAGGATGCCCGCCGGCGGATCGACGAGATGCTGGCTTTGGTGCAACTCAGCCATCTCGGCGACCGCTACCCCCGGCAGTTATCGGGAGGACAACAGCAGCGGGTCGCGATGGCGCGGGCCCTCGTCTCGCATCCGCGCCTGTTGCTGATGGACGAGCCGCTGGGTGCGCTCGACAAGAAGCTGCGTGAGCAGATGCAAATCGAGATCAAGCGCATTCACCGCAACGTGGGCACCACCGTCATCTACGTCACCCATGACCAGACCGAGGCGTTGACCATGTCCGATCTCGTCGTGGTCATGCACCAAGCCCGTGTCGCCCAGGTGGGCACGCCGCGCGCGCTCTACGAGGCGCCCGCCAACCTGTTCGTGGCCGATTTCCTGGGCGATTCGAACCTGTTGACCGCGACAATCGCGCAAGTCCGCGGGGACGAATTAGCCGTGGAGATCGGAAGCGGCGAGCGAATACATGCCACACGCAGTGCGGCGGCAGCGTCCCAGGGCAGTGACGCCGTCGTCCTGATCCGCCCGGAAGACATATCGGTCACCGCCACGGGTGAACGGACGGACGGACGAGATGTCCTTGCCGGCACAATCAGGGACATCAGCTATCACGGCGATACTTTCAAGCTCGACGTTGCCGTCGGCGCGGACGTGCTGAAGGTTAGGGTTGCCCGCGAACGCGGCGCCGGGATGGAACGAGGTGACCGGGTGTTCCTGACGTGGCGATCAAGCGCGGTCCGGCTGCTGCCGGCCGGCGATCGGCCGGGCGATGCCGGCAACCAGGGCGAGCCATGACGGCTTTGGTCGAGCCGCGAGCGGCGCCGCTGTTGCGCCCGGCACGGCCATCCCAAGCCTGGCTGTTGCCGACAATGCTGCTCCTGCCGTCCCTCGCATGGATCACCTTCTTCTTTTTGGCTCCGCTCATCCTGATGTGCTGGCGCAGCCTCGCGAGCGAGGGCTTCTCGCTTGAGACCTACAGCGTTCTCTTCACCTCTCCGCTGTTCACCAAGGTCATGATCACGACGGTCAAGACGGCCGGCATCGCCACCGTCTTCGCGCTGCTCCTCGCTTATCCGCTGGCCTACGTGCTCACGATCAGCGGCGGGAAGATGCGCGCGCTGATCCTGGTGTTTGTCCTGATCCCCTATTGGGTCGACATCATCGTGCGCAGTTTTTCCTGGCTGATCCTGCTGGGCGACAATGGCATGGTCAACAAGGCGCTCATGGGGCTGGGCATTATCGGCATGCCGCTGCAACTGCTCTACAATCCGTTCAGCGTCCTGCTCGCGATGGTGCAGATCCTGCTGCCGCTGACGACCGTAACCTTGTTCGGCGCCATGTTGCGGATCGATCGAACGCTCATCACGGCAGCGAAAATCCATGGTGCGAGCGGATGGCAAGCCTTTCGCACCGTCTTCTTCCCGCTGAGCCTGCCCGGAGTCTACGGCGCCGGCCTGCTGGTTTTCGTGCTGGCGCTCGGCTTCTACGTGACGCCGGCCCTGCTCGGGAGTCCGCGCGAAACCATGATCGCGCAGACCATCATGGTCGAGGCAAGCCAACTTCTCGACTGGCCGCAGGCGAGCGCAGCCGGCGCCGTGCTCCTCATCATCACCACGTCGATCGCGGCGCTCTACAACCGCTACTTCAGCCTCGACCGGTTGTGGGGAGGTTCCGACAATTGAGCACGATCGCAGGCAGGCTCGGACTGGGCGCGGCCGTGCTGGCCGTCCTTGTCTATCTCATTTTCCCGGTGATCGTGGTGGTGGCGATCTCGTTCAGCTCGGGCAATTTCCTGGTGTTCCCGCCGCCCGGCTTCTCGCTTCGCTGGTATGAGAGCATTGCCGGCGATCCGGAATGGGTCAGCGCGCTGTGGGTCACGCTCAAGGTCGGCAGCCTGTCCGCTCTGATCGCCGTCCTGCTCGGCGTTCCCGCTGCCTTTGCGCTGGTGCGCCACGTTATTCCAGCGAAGGCGCTCCTGAATGCGCTCATCCTCTGTGCGCTGGTAACCCCGCCGATCGTCACCGCGCTCTCGACCTATCTGTTCTTCGTCCCGCTCGGACTCGTGAATACTGTCGTCGGCCTCGCCTGCGCGCACGCGGTGAGTGGCATGCCTTTCGTCGTCATCAATACCTCTGCGAGCCTGCGCAGCGCCGACGTCAATCTCGAGCGTGCCGCAGTGATCCACGGCGCACACCCGCTATGGGCGGTGCTGCGCATCACCCTGCCGATCATCTCACCAGGCATCGTGATTGGCGCGATTTTCGCGTTCGTGCATTCCGCGCATGAATTGCTGGTCGCAACCTTCGTGCTCGGCGGGGTCGGCAAACCGGTGGCGGTGAAAATCTGGTCGGGCGTACAGGCGACATCCGATCCCACCATCGCGGCCGCTTCTGCCATCCTCATCGGGCTTGCTATATTCACATTCGCAAGCGCGGCTGCGACGCAATCGCTGGCGAAGCGGCGTACGGCATAGGGGCATGCCATGATCGACCGATGCAAGGACACCGAGGTCGAGGAAACCTGCGCGCGCCTGCGCCGGCTGTTGGCGGGGACCCGCGGCCTGGGCCGGCGTGAATTCATCAAGGCACTCGGCCAGGCAATGGCCGGCTCCGCACTGATCTCTCTGTTTCCACGCGTAGTGCCGGAGGCCGCGGCAGCGGAGCCTCCGGTCACCGCCTTCGTATTCGGCGGCGTGTGGAAGAAATCGGCCATGGCAGCGTTTGGCGAGCCGTTCACCAAGAAAACCGGCATCCCCGTCGTCTACCAGGACCCCTACACGTTCGCGAAGCTGCGCGCCATGCACGAGGCCAAGGCCATGCAGGTCGACGTGGCTTCGGTCCAGGGCGGGGAAATGTTCCAGGCCAAGCGCATGAACATGCTCATGCCGCTCGATTTCAACGTCATCGACCGATCCGTGCTGGCCGAGCGGCAACTCCGCCACGGCAATGCCATCGGCGCGCATACGCTGTCTCACGTCATCTGCTACAATAAAAAGAAATGGCCAGGTGAAGATCACCCGAAATCCTGGGCAGACTTCTGGGACGTACAAAAATTTCCCGGTCGCCGCGTGCTGCGGCGCGAGGAAGTCTGGGTGACGGAAGCCGCGCTCAAGGCCGACGGCGTGAAAGACAGCGAATTCTATCCGATCGACGTCGCCCGCGTGTTCCGCAGCCTCGACCGCATCAAGCCGCACGTGAAGGCGTGGTACTACGACAACTCGCAGGCCCAGCAGCTGATGGAGCAGGAGGAAGTCGATCTCATCGCCATGATGAACGGGCGGGCGACCGAGTCCATCCTCAACGCCAAGGCGCCGTTCGAGATCGTCTGGAACGAAGCGATCTGCGAGGGCGGCGTCCAGGGCTGGATTGTACCGGCGGGATGCCCCAACCCGAAAGGCGCGATGAAGTTTCTCGACATCGTCGGGCGCGCGGAATACCAGGCGGTGTTTGCCCGCCTGATGTATTACGCGCCGCAGAATCCCAAGGCTCTGGATCTGCTCGAGCCTGCCATCGCCAAGCTCATGCCGACTTACCCCGAGAACGAGCGACTCGCGCACATCATCAATTTCGAGTGGTGGGCGGACAATCTGCCGGTGATGCAACGACGCTTTCAGCAATGGCTGCAATCCTGAGAAGGCGGGCGGACCATGAACGCCATGCGTGCGCTGCTCGATCCCAAGGCCGTCGCGGTCGTGGGCGCCTCTCAGCGCCGCGGCCGCGGCACCAATGTCATCGCCAACCTGCGGGACTGCGGCTTTGCCGGTGAGGTGTTCGCGGTCAACCCGCGCTACCAGGACGTACTGGGCTACCCGTGCGTTCCCAGCGTCAGCGACCTCCCCGCCTCGGTCGACTGCCTCGTGGTTGCTGTCGCCGCCGACGCGGCCTGCGACGTTCTCGAGGAGGCCCACGCGCGGGGTATCGCCGCGGCCATCGTGCTCGCAGCCGGCTTCGGGGAAGGTGGACACGGGCACGCCCGCGCCGCCCGGCTCCAGTCGCTGGCGGATCGCGGCATGCGCATCTGCGGGCCGAACTGCTTCGGCCTCGTGGGCGTGAAATCCGGGTTCGCAGCCTACAGCGGCCCCCTCTCCCGGCCTCTGCGTCCCGGCCCGGTCGCCATCGTGTCGCAAAGCGGCGGCCTCGGCGCGAACGTGTTCGCGCCGTTGATGACCGACCGCGAGCTGGGTTTTGGCCATTTCGTGTCGTGCGGAAACCAGATCGGGACGACGGTCGAAGACTACATCGAATATTTCACTGACGACCCCGACATCACGGTGATTGCGGCCGTCATCGAGCAGCTCAAGAACCCGCGCAAGCTGATCCGCGTCGCTGCAAAAGCCAATGCGCGGCGCAAGTCGCTGCTCCTGTTTCAGGCGGGCCGCTCCTCCGCCGGTCGGATCATGGTGCAGTCCCACACCGGCGCGCTCGCCGGCGATGCCGAGATCCTCGCGGCGTTCCTGCGCCGCTGCGGCATCGTCCAGGTCGAGCGCTACGACGAATTCGTCGAGACCGTCGAGCTGTTCGCCGTTGCACCGCGCGACGAAACGGCCGGCGGCGAGCTCGTGGTAATCTCCGGCAGCGGCGGCGGAGCCGCCATCGCGGCCGACGCGCTGCACGACGCCGGCGCCGCGCTCGCGTCCCTTCATGCGTCGACCAAGGAGCGCATCGCAACGGTGCTGCCGGAGTTCGGCAGCATCACCAATCCCATCGATGGCACGGGCGCCATTTACGATGATCCGGCGCTGCTGCCGAAGATCGTCGATGCGATCCTCGCCGATCCCGCCCGTCCGGTCATCGCCGCGAGTGTCGCCGCGAAGCCGGCCGGCAACGAAACGATGCGGCGCTTTGCCAGGACATTCGCCGACGCCGCGCGCGCGTCCGGCCGCACCGTCGTCGCCTATCAGTACAGCCCGCTCGGCGGGCCGCTCGATTCCGAGATCATCAAAACGCTCCACGGCGCCCAAGTCCCGCTATTGCTGGGGATATCGAATGCCATGGGCGCGCTGAAGCACCTGCCGCAGCGGCGCGCATACTGGGCACGGGCGGCAAACGCCGATGCTCCCGGAGAAATCCGGAGCGATGCGGATGCCGGCGGCGACGCACCGCAATGGGATTTTCTGGCCGCACGGCAGGCCCTGGTCGCGAGCGGCGTGCCGGTGGTCGACGCGGTCCTTGCGCGCTCCGACGACGAAGCCGTTGCCGCGCTACACCGGTTTGGCACCGCCGTCGCCGTCAAGGCTGAGGCTCCGGGCCTTGTCCATAAGAGCGACCTCGGCTGTGTCCGGCTCGGCTGCACGGACGAGCGGCAGGTCCGTGACGCCTATGCGGCGGTCGTCCGAAACGCACGCAACGCCGGTTTCGAGGGTGGCGCGCTGATCCAGCCGATGGTCAAAGGAATCGCGGAGGCCTATGCCGGCATCATCGACGATGCGTTGTTCGGTCCGGCGATCTGCTTCGGCCTCGGAGGCATCTTCGTCGAGATCCTCGATGATACGGCAACCGAGATGGCGCCGCTCACCCGCGAGGATGCGCACGACATGATCCATCGGATCAAAGCGGCGCCGCTGCTGGAAGGCGCGCGTGGACGTGAGCGCGCGAACGTCGAGGGGCTCACGGCTCTGCTGGTCGCCCTTGGACAATTCGCGCTTGCCCACCGTGGACGCTTCCGCGCCCTCGACCTCAACCCCATCATCGTCGGCCAGACCGGTGTGGTCGCGGTCGATATCGCCATCGAACCCCTCATAACCGACGCGCCGGATGTGATCGCCAGCGCCGCCGAATAGCGCTTTGCAGCAACGAAAGGACGAGGGATGAGCGAAGGACCGGGCAAAGGAACGAGCAAAGAGCTGCTCTACACCGTGGAGGAGAGCATTGCGACCATCACGCTCAATCGACCCGAGCGGATGAACGCCCTGACCCCCGCCCTCGAAGCCGAGCTGCATCGCGCGTTCGATCAGGCGGATGCCGACCGCGCCGTCCGCGTCATCATCCTCACCGGCGCCGGCCGCGCGTTCTGCGCCGGCTACGATCAGGGCCAGACTGGAAAATCCGGCACCCGGCATTCCGATCCGAAGGGCAAGTCGCACGCGGAGTTCATCGAATTCTGGCAGCGCAACGACGCGGGCCGGGTCGGGCAATGGACCCACATGTGGCGGCTCGGAAAGCCGATCATCGCGGCGGTCAACGGCTGGGCCATGGGCGGAGGCTTCTGGTATCAGCTCGCCGCCGACATCACGATCGCCTCGGACCAGGCGGTGTTCGCGCAGCCCGAGGTTCGCCACATCTCGAACACGACATTTCTGCTGGGCGCGCTCTGCGGCTGGAAGGCGGCGAACCGCTGGGGACTGACCGGCGATCATTTCGACGCACAGGAGGCCCTCCGTATCGGCATGGTGAACGAGGTCGTCCCGCACGACCAGCTCATGGACGCCACGCGCGCGCTGGCGAAACGCATTGCGCTGGTGCCGGAGCCCTCGGTGCGGCTCAACAAGTCCATTACCATGCTGGGCATGCAGGCCGCCGGAGTCTATTCCGGCCTTCTGCTCGAAGGAGCCCTTGGCGCGCTCGCACACTCGTCGCACAATGAGTTCCGGGAAAAGCTGTTCGAGACGCAGCGCGAGCACGGGCTCAAAGCCTATCTCGACATGCGCGACGGACCGTTCCAGCCGGAGCCCATGGGCCCGCGGTCGGCCAAGGGACGACAAAAGAAGGCTGCACAGTGATGTACGTTTGGCGCGCGCGGCATGCGGCTAATAGAGGACGGGGATAGCGATGTTCGATCCTCGCAATCGCGATGCTAGCGTCGACGAAGCCTGCGCGCGGCTGCGGAGCGTGTTGGTGCAGACCCGCGGTCTCGGGCGGCGCGATTTTCTGTGCATGCTCGCGGAGGCGGCGGCCGGATCGGCGTTGCTGTCCCCCCTGGCCGCGCTCGCGGCGCGTACGGCACAGGCCGCCGAGCAGCCCGTCACCTATTTCACCTATGGTGGCGCCTGGAAGCAGGCTATTTCGGCCGCGTTTTTCGATCCCTTCACGAAGAAAACCGGCGCCCCGGTGCAATATCAGGAGCCCTATTCATTCGCGAAGCTGCGCGCCATGCACGAGGCCAAGGCACAGCAGATCGACATGGCCGGACTGAGCGGCATGGATGTCTACATCGCCGCCCGCATCAAGATGATCAGCCCGATCGATTGGAGCCTGGTCGACAAATCGGCGCTCGACCCCCAGCAGCTTCACCATGAGAACGTCATCGGCTGTTCCAGCCAGTCGATGAACATTTGCTACAGCAAGAAGAAATGGCCGAATGGCGAGCACCCGAACTCCTGGGCGGATTTCTGGAACGTGGAGAAATTTCCCGGCCGGCGCGCGTTGCGACGCGATGCCTTCTGGACCATGGAAGCGGCGGCGAAGGCCGACGGCATCAAGGATGACGCCTTCTATCCTCTCGACGTCGACCGGGTGTTTCGCACCCTTGATCGCATCAAGCCGCACATCAAGGCTTGGTGGTCGGACAACTCGCTGGCGCAGCAACTGATGGAGCAGGACGAGGTCGATCTCATCTATATGACCAACGGGCGCGCCACCCAGTCCATCCTCGACCACAAGGCACCCTACGAGATGATTTGGAACGAGGCGATTTACGCCGGTCATGCCGAGGGCTGGATCGTGCCGGTCGGCTCACCCAATCCCAGGGGCGGGATGAAAGCCCTCGATTTCATCGGCCGTCCCGAATACCAGGCCGTGTTCGCGCGCCTTCTCTACTACGCGCCGCAGAATCCAAAGGCCCTCGATCTCCTCGACCCCGCACTGGCCAAGCTGCTGCCCTCGTATCGCGACAACGAGAAGGTCGCGCACATCGTCGACTACAGGTGGTGGGCCGACAACAATGCCCGGGTCCAGCGGCGCTTCGAACAGTGGCTGCAATCCTGAAGATATCAAAATGAGCGTGACCCCTCGCCGGAGGCTTTCGCCTGTCGGGAATGGCTCGGCGTTGTTCTCCTCGTGGACGGACGGCGCAACCGCCGCGTACACCCTATCGTTCGCGGGCCACGAATGTTCGTTGCCGCCGTGAGCGAAGCGTCCCAGGCTGTGACAGAAACCCGATACATCGGCCACTCCATCAAGCGGCTTGAAGACCAGCCCTTGCTCACGGGCGCAGGCAACTTCGTCGCTGATCTGCGCTTTGCCGACACGCTGGAGGCGGCCTTCGTACGCAGCCCGCATGCCCATGCCAGGATCCGCGCCATCGACACCGGGGCGGCGCGGCGGCATCCCGGCGTGCACGCGGTGTTCACGCTTGCTGATCTCATGCCGTTGCTCGCGCAGGAGCGGCTTCCGCTCCAGTTTCGCACGGCGCAGCTGCCGCCCGACATCACCCCGCTCGTTCTCGCCAAGGACGAAGTCGCCTTCGTCGGCGAGACGGTGGCGGTGGTCATCGCCTCGACGCGTTACCTCGCCGAGGACGCGGCCGCACTGGTCGTGGTCGACTACGAGCCGCTCCCCGCTGTCGCGGACTGCCGGCAGGCGCTGGTGCCGGGATCGCCGCGGGCCCATCGCGCCCGCGACGGCAATCTGCTGACCGCGTTCCGGCAATCCTATGGCGATGTCGAGAGCGCGTTCGCGCGCGCTCCCCGCCGCGCCAGCGTAAACCTCAAGCAACATCGCGGCGGCGCGCATTCGATCGAGGGACGCGGCGCGGTTGCCGTCTACGATGTCAACGAGCACCGGCTGACCCTGTGGTCGTCGACGCAGCTCGCCCACGAGGTGCGCGCCTTTCTGATGATGCTGCTGCGGCTCGACGAAAATCAGCTGCGCGTGGTTGCGCCCGACGTCGGCGGCGGCTTCGGCGCCAAATTCGTCATGTATCCGGAAGAGGTGACATTGGCGGCATCGTGCCTGCTCCTGCGCCGGCCCATCAAATGGGTCGAAGACCGGCGCGAGCATTTTCTCGCCGCCGTGCAGGAGCGCGATCAATATTGGGACCTCGAGGTCGCCTTCGATGACGACGGGCGGCTCCTCGGCGTGCGCGGGGAGATGATCCACGACGAAGGCGCCTACACGCCCCAGGGCATCAACCTGCCCTACAACGCGTCGACCGCGCTCCCCGGTCCCTACATGCTCCCTGCGTATCAGCTCGACGTGCGCGTGGCCGAGACCAACAAGGTCGCCACCATGCCGGTGCGCGGCGCCGGCTATCCGGAAGGCGCATTTGCGATGGAGCGCCTGCTCGACCGCATCGCGGACGAGCTCGGCCTCGACCGCGCGGAGGTCCGGCGCCGCAATCTCGTGCCGCCGGAGAAGATGCCGTATGTCTCCCCCCTCAAGACCCGGGCCGGCTCGCCGGTCGCGCTCGACAGCGGCGACTTTCTCGGCTGCCAGCGCATGGCGCTCGAGGCCATCGACTATGCCGGCTTTGGCCCGCGCCAGAGCCTCGCACGCGCCGAAGGCCGCTATCTCGGCATCGGGATCGGCAATGGCGTGAAGGGGACGGGCCGAGGCCCGTTCGAATCCGGCATCGTGCGGATCGGCCGTTCCGGCCGCATTTCCGTCTACACCGGCGCCATGCCGATGGGGCAGGGAATCAAGACTGCGCTCGCGCAAATCTGTGCCGAGCAATTCGACGTCGCGCCCGCGAGCGTCGCGGTAGCCGCCGGAGACACCGCCGTCATTCCCTACGGCCAGGGCGGGTTCGCCAGCCGCCAGACCGTCACCGCGGGCTCCGCGGTCCATCTCGCGGCGGTCGCGGTCCGCGACAAGGCGCTCAAGGTCGCCGCCCACTTGCTGGAGGTGAGCGTGAGCGACCTCGAATTGCGCAACGGCCGAATCGAGATCGCCGGTGCGCCGGGGAGCGGGCTGACTTTGCGCGAAATCGCCGAAGCGGTGGCCGGTGTTCCCGGCTATTCCATGCCGGGCAAGTTCGAGCCCGGACTTGAGAGCATGCAGAGCTTTCTGCCGAACGCGCTCACCTATGGCGGGGGCTGCCACGCCGTCGAGGTTGACGTGGATATCGAGACGTGCGGCGTGCGCATTCTGCGCTATGTCGTGGTCAACGACAGCGGCCGGCTCATCAATCCGATGATCGTGGAAGGCCAACTCACCGGCGGCGCGGCACATGCGATCGGCAACGCACTGTTCGAATGGATGGGCTACGACGACGCGGCGCAGCCGATCACCACCACCTTTGCCGATTATGTCATTCCGGGCGCCACCGAAATTCCCAGGATCGAGGTGAAACACGCCGGTTTCCCGTCCCCGCTCAATCCCCTCGGCGTGAAGGGGGTCGGCGAATCCGGCTGCGTGCCGGCCGCCGGCGCGATCATCTCGGCCGTGGAGAACGCGCTCGCACCGTTCGGGGTGCGCATCACGGAGTACCCGGTCACGCCGGCCCGGCTGTTTGCGCTGCTGTCCGGCTCGGACAAGAAGCAGTGAGCGACGGTACTAAAATCGTTCGCGCTCGAGCTGGCGCCAGCGCGACATGCGCCGCTCCAGCCACATGACGAGTTCGGTCAGCACCACGCCGACAATCGCAATGACGATGATCGGCACGAACAGCTTCGCGGTGGCGAACACATTGGCGTATTCGACGATCATGCCGCCGAGCCCGCTGATGGCGGTGAAGAACTCCGCGACGATGATGCCGATGATCGCCAGCCCGACCGCGAGGCGAATGCCCGCCATGATGAAGGGAACCGCCGCGGGCAGGATGATCTTCCAGAAAATCTGCCATTCGGTCGCGCCGTAGGCCCGGCCGATCTCCAGCATGGAGCCGCGGACGTCGCGGATGCCGGCAAAGGTGTTCACGGTGATAGGAAAGATCGCCACCGAAACCAGGATCGTGACCTTGCCGACGAATTCGAGGCCCGCCCATAGGATGATCAGGGGCACCAGCGCGATGCGCGGAATGGCATAGAGCGCATTGATGAAGGGATCGAGCACGTATTCCAGGGTGCGCCATTGCGCCATGACGATGCCGAGCGCAATCCCGACCACGATCGTCAGCGCCATGCCGACCGAGAACGGCCACAAGGTCTGAATCAGCGCTTTCTTCAGCGCGCCGCTCTGGATCAGCTGCAGCGCGGCCTCGAAGATCGCGCTCGGCGGTGCCATGAAGATCGGGTCCATGCGACGGCCGTAATATTCCCAGATCACGAAGAAGACCGCGACCGAAACCGTACGGATGGCGTTGGGGCTGGTCAGGATCTCGCGCAGCCGCTGCGACAGCGTCGGCTGCGGTGCAGGAACCGATTTGCGGGGAGGCATCTCCTGCGACGCGCTCATGGTTCACTCCTCAGCATGTCCCGCAATTCGGCCCGGTACCTGCTGAAATCGGGGTGCGCGCGCACGTCGCCGCCCAGGCGCTCGGCGGCCACCGGCGACTCCACGATGGTACGGATGCGCCCGGGCGCGGTGTTGAACACGAAGATGCGGTCGGACAGGAACAGCGCCTCGTCGATGCTGTGGGTGACGAAGACCACCGTTGCACCCGTGCGCGACCAGATCATGAGGAAGTCCTCCTGCAGCTGCTCGCGCGTCTGCGCGTCGAGCGCGCCGAACGGCTCGTCCATGAAGATGAGAATGGGCTTGCGCATGAGCGCGCGCGCTATGCCGACCCGCTGCTGCATGCCACCCGACAATTCGTGCGGATAGTGCTCGGCGAAAGCGGCAAGCCCGACCAGCTCGATGAAGTGCCGCGCCAGGTCACGGCGCTCGC
>Ga0207650_10002383_pt1 | contig 13085 bp, 17 predicted proteins | sample KBSS63metaG_FD_184325 | JGI IMG/M metagenome (GOLD analysis project Ga0207650, IMG submission 184325) | Switchgrass rhizosphere microbial communities from Kellogg Biological Station, Michigan, USA - KBS S6-3 metaG (SPAdes) (version 2) | ecosystem: Host-associated > Plants > Roots > Rhizosphere...
GTCGCCTCGAACCCCTTCTGCCGCCGGAGCGAGCATCCGTCCCTGCATTCCGCCCAATCCAATCGCAAGGCCAAAATCCGATGGAAAGGCCTGGTCAGGGTCGAGGCCCGAGAAAGCCGGGCAACGCGGCGGCCTGCTTCACCCAGTTCGCCATCTGCGCCTCGTCGAGCTCGTCGCCTTCGTGGATGTCGATGTAGCGCGTGTCCTTGCCCTTGCTGGCGCCGGGCGGGACCGGTCGCAGCGACGTGCCGCGGAAGAAGGCTACCTTGACGTAGTGCGTGAAGGTGTGGAGCCCCAGGAACCAACCCGGCCCTCGATGCCGTACAACGGCGAGTTCCACTTCACGGCCTTGCTCACGTTGGGCACGTTCCGCACGATGAGCGCGTCGAGGCGCTTCCCGAGGTCGTGCTTCCAGCCCGGCATCCCGGCGATGTACGCCTGCACCGGGGCGTCGCCGTCTGCCTTGGCGATGCGCGGATTGCCGCCGGCGAGGACGACGGCGACCTTCTCGCCTTTTTGCACCTTGATCGGCTTGGCCTCAGTCGCACCTGGTTTGGCCTTCGCGCCTGCCTTCGGCGGGGACTTGGCCTTCGGGCCTGCGCTCGCGGTCTTCTTGGCCTTCGCCGCGCGCTTCATGTCTTTTTACTTTTGTCCACTTTCGCTCGAGCACCGGCAGGCGCTTTCTTCTTCAATTTGAGCTGATTGTAATCAACAGCGGCACGCACGAGATTTTTCAGAGCACCCTCGTCTATCTTCTCGCCCTCGTGGAAGTCGATGGCACGCCTTGTGTTCCCGTCAAGACTGGAGTTGAAGAGGCGCGATGGATCCTTCAGGGCCGCCCCTTTGGCGAAGGTCATCTTCACGACGTTCTTGTAGGTCTCGCCTGTGCAGATCAATCCGTCGTGCGACCACACCGGAACCCCTCTCCACTTCCACTCCTCGACGACTTCGGGATCGGCTTCCTTGACCAAGGTACGGAGCCGGCTGAGCATCTTGCCCCGCCAGTCGCCTAGCTCCTTGATTCTCGCGTCTATCAGCTGAGAAGGAGACGTGCTGTTCTGCGGCCCGCTCTTCTTCATGTCCGTTTCTCCGCCTTAGTCCCCGAGGCTTTGATAAATGGCGGTCATCGCCACCGTGCCGATCCTACCTGGAGCGGCGAATGCGGCAATTATCCTGGCAGCGATCCGCTCCATGCGCGGCCGCGGCCAGGCATGACACAAGCGTGCCGGCAAAGCGCGAACTCGCAACCTGCGACACAGAGCCAGCTTTGAATTGTGCCGGCGGACGTCAATCGATCCGCGCCAAGACCTGCTCCAGATTTCCAAAGAACTGCTGCCACCCGTGCTTGGCGCCCTGGTAGGCCTGCTGCTGATCCGGCCGGAAGCCGGACTGCTCCATGCGCAGGCGAGTCCCCATGCGCGTAGGGGTGAGCGTCCACGTGACGACACTCTCGAGACCATAGGCCGCCCATGTGTAGGACAGCGTCTTGTTCGGCTCGACTGCCATGACCTGACAGTCGACAGCGCCCCAGTCTGCGCGAAGACTGAAACGGTGGTCCACGACCGGCTTGAAGTCGTTCTTCATGAGCCACTCCTCGATCAGGTGTGGCTGCGTGAGCGCGCGCCAGATCTTTTCCGGCGGATGCGGTATCTCACGTTCGACAACGACGGAGAGCGCTGCGGTCGCAGTATTGGTCATTGGTCCATCCTTTTGAGCAGATCTTCGAGGTCGTCGAACCGGCTCTGCCAGAACCCGGCCATCTGGCTTGTCCAGTCGATCAGCGGGGCAAGCGCGCCGAGCTGCGCGCTATAATGGGTCTGTCGTCCTTCATGACGGTCGCGCACCAGCCCGGCCTGCCTCAGAACGCCGAGGTGCTTTGACACGGCCGGTTGTGAGACCCCGGACTGCGCTGTCAGGGCCCCCACTGTCTGTTCTCCTTCGCGGCACAGTCGTTCGAAGAGAGCCCGCCGAGTCGGATCGGCGAGCGTTCTGAACAGCACATCGTGAGCGCTCGGCATGATCCAATCGATAACCCGCTGGTTATTGATCTACATATAACCGCCGAGTTATGCGTCAGTCAAGCAGGAACCTGGAGCGCCACCATGATCCCCTGGCGCTCTCGGATCCCGATGCAGCGGCAATTCTCGCCTATATGCATGTCACCGCAACCAATCCCGCCATCCGCTCTCGCGCGCGGTGAGAAAATCCAGCGGCTCCGGCTTGGTGTCGTCGAACGCCGCCGCGGTGAGCGGGCCGCCCATGACCGCGGCGGTGTCGAGATTGAGCCGGCGCTTGCGCAGATCGGGCGCGCCGGTCCGCAGCGGGGTGTGGCCGTGCACGAAGAAGCGGCCGCAATCGACCTCGTCGCACTCGCTGAGGAACGGCTCGCGCATCCACACCATCACCTCGTTCTCCTGCTTGTTTAGCGGCACCGACAAATCAACGCCGGCATGGACGAAGAAGCGCAGCCCGTCGTCGTGGCAGAACGGCAGGGCGCGCAGCCATTCGAGGTGGGCGTCCTCGATGCGCCCGTTGGCGCGCCGATAGTTGCGCAGCGTGGTGGCACCGTTGTTCGCCAGCCACAACGGCATGGCGCGCTCGTCCTCGTGCGCCGCGATCGCCATCTGCTCGTGGTTGCCGCGCAGGCAGACCATGGTGCCGGGCTGCGCCTGCTGCCGCCGCATCAAGAGTTCGACCACGCCGCGGCTGTCCGGGCCGCGATCGATGTAGTCGCCGAGACAGACGTAGCGCGCCGGCCGGCCGCCGGCATGGGCCTCGCAAGCCGCCAGGAGGCGGCGCAGCTTGTCGAGGCAGCCGTGGATATCGCCGATGGCGAAGGTGAGGGGTGACATGGGCAAACCGAGCCGGCGGCGGACAGCTCGCGACGGCAAGCCGAGGAGGCGGAATCAGCGCCATTCTATCGCCGCCGGCTCCGCCCGCCACGCCGCTCGACCGGGAAAGCAGCCTGTCCCCCCACGGCCGCACGGCCGGCCGGGCGGGGCGGGGATGGCCGGCAGAGGGCCGTTTTCCGCAGAAAACGCCGGAAAAACCCCTCCCCGGGTTCCGTTTAGTCGCGAAGCGGTCACATTCTCGTGCGGTTATCGCGCAAGGTGGATCTGCGCCCGCGCGGGCGCGCAATGGGGGTATCAAACATGGCCTTTCTCAATACGCGTGATTCCGCCGATCTCGACGACTCGGTGGAGACAGCGGTGGAAGGGGAAATCCGGGAATTCGTCCGTCGCGACGTCGCGACCAGCCTTCGGCGCCAGCCGGAAAGCGACAGCGAGATGGTCGCCAACAACATCACCTCCCTGCTGCAGCGCGTGGCGGGCACCTCGGTGCAGGAGATCGACAAGCTGATCTCTGAGCTGCAGACCCTGCGCGACATGCTGCAGAACGAGGGTGCGCGCGTGCAGCGCGAGATCGTCGAATATGCCACCCTTAGCCAGGCGGCCTTGCAGTCGACGAAGATCATCGCCGAAAGCCTGACCGGCTGGAAAAAGGTGCCGGACGCCCCGAGCCTGCGCGACTAAGGCCGCGGCGACCTAGCGAATCACAAGATCGGCGCGCCGGCCCTGGGCCGGCGCGCTTTTTTTGCGTGGGTGGGATGCGGCGGCCTCCTCGCCAGGCTTCTCCCCGCAGACGCGAAAGAAAGAGGCCCCGCGAGCCGGAGCCGCGGGGCCAAGTCGAGGGAGGAAACGCCCAGAGGGCCGTGGTAGAGGACCTACCACCATCGTCGATCGCTCGGCGACCTTTGGACCATAGACCAAGCGGGCCGATGCCAATGTGATGCAGATCACACTTATGACGATCTCCTGCGGCGGGCGGTTGTCCCGGGTCTCGTCCCGCAAGGTCTCTCTCGGCCTCATCCTTCGAGACGCTCGCTGCCAACGTGCCGATGTCGGGTACACCGACATCGGTGCCCGCCGTCAGGATGAGGGCGGGATCAGACCTTGATCTTCTCGTCGGCCATGACGCGCTGGACCGCGGGACGCTTGACCAGGCGGTCCTTGAACGCGGTGTAGTTCTTGAGCTCGCCCATCGGCAGCTCGCGCCGGACACCCCAGGTGTAAAAGACGAAGCCGTAGGGATCGAGCACGGAGTATTGATCGGCGAACCATTCGCGCCCCGCCAGCCGGTCATCGATCTGCTTCAAGTAGCCGTGGAAGGTCTTGAGGCCGGTTTCCTTTATCGCGGGATACGCGGACGGATCGGCGGCGTAGCGCTCGGGCCGCCCGACGTGGGCGTGCGCGGGATGCACGCTCGCGGCAAAGAAGCCGATCAGCGACAGCGCCTTGGCGTCGGCGAGCGGCTCTTTCGGCCACAGGCCGAACCGCTTGCCGAGATAAGGCAGAATGGCGGTGTTCTCGCTCAGCGGTTCGCCGTCGTCGAGCCGCAGCACCGGCACGCGCCCCTGCGGGTTGATCTTGAGATAGGCCTCGGTGCGCTGCTCGCCGTTGGCGAGGTCGACCTTCTGCGGCTGATACTTCTCGCCGCTCTCCTCCAGCACGATATGCGCCGCCATCGAGCACGCGCCCGGAGCATAATACAGTGTCAGCATTCCACGTCCTCCTCACACGATAAACCATGGTCGGCCGTCGCCGCGTCGCGACGAACCGCTCAACCGCTTTTCTTCGCCGCCGGCACCGGCAGGCCTGATATCTTCACATTGACCGAACCGAGATGGGTGCGGCTGGTGAAGTACAAGGTTTTCCAGTCGTCGCCGCCGAAGGCGATGTTGGTGGTCGCGGGATGGCCGTGCACGATGCGGCCGAGCTTCTTGCCCTGCGCATCGAGGATCCAGATCCCGCCGGCGCCGCCGCAATAGACGTTGCCAGCGACGTCGACCTTCATGCCGTCGGGTACGCCGGGCTCGCTGCCGCGCAGGTCGGCGAACACCCGGTCGCTCTGCTTGGCGAGCGTGCCGTTGGGTAGGACGTCGAAGGCGCGGATGTGGCCGCGGCGGGTGTCGTTGACATAGAGCACGCTCTCGTCCGGCGAGAACGCGAGCCCATTGGGGAAGACGAAGTTGTCGACGAGGAGGCTGAGCGTGCCGAGGTCGGGCGTGAGGCGATAGACGCCGGCGAAGGTCAGGTCCCACTGCTCGGGCGCGGCGGGGCTGCTCCACGGATCGGTGAAATAGATCGCGCCGTCGGACTTGACCACCACGTCATTGGGCCGGTTGAGACGCCGGCCCTGGAAGCTGTTGGCGAGCACGGTGAGACTGCCGTCGAGCTCGCGCCGCGTGACCCGCCGGGTGTCGTGCTCGCAGGAGAGCAGCCGACCCTGGAGATCGCGCGTGAGTCCGTTGGCGCGGTTGCTCGGCTCGAGGTCCACGGTCGGGGCCTGCCCCGGCACGTGCTTCATCCGGCGGCTGTTGTGGATGTCGGTGAACAAGAGGAAGCCGCCCTCCTTCCACCACAGCGGCCCCTCGGCCGGCCCAAGCGGCCCGCCGAAACCGGTGGCGAGTTCCTTGATCGGCTCATTGGTCGCGATGATCTTGTCCAGCTCGGGGGCAAGCTGCTCGATGCGCTTCTCGCTCTGCGCGACGGCGCGGCCGATATCGCCACCCAGGGCAACGCCGCCCGCGGCCGCGGACAGCGCCAACATGCGTCGGCGCGAGATGTCACGATCCATGTCCATGGTGAATCCCTCCCTTGCGCCCGTTGCGTTTCTGTCGATTGGAATGAGCAATGATAGGCCGCGCCATCGGGCGAAACCAGTGTGGCGGATTTGACGTTCCTATCAGCTGCCCTCCGGCCGGGCACGTGATCCGGTGCGGGCGGCGCAGCCGATCCGTGAACGCGAAAACTGTGATGGCGATCACATTGCCGATGACCGCGGCCTCGTAACCTTGGGTACTATTGGCACACGGACGGGGGCCCTCACGTGAACACACGACTTGTCGCCGGCGTCCTGGCGCTTCTGGTGTCGGGGTCATCCGCGCAAGCATCGATGACCCTTTCCAGCTGGCAGCCAGCTCAGAAGGCACCTGCGACGACAACCAGCACGGCGACGACCCCCAGCGCCGCCGCGCCTGGCAAGGCGCGCGCGCCGGTTTCGCCCCGCACGGTCACGAAGTCCAGCGTCGACACGCCTGCGACGGCCGCGACCGGCGGGTCCGCCGGCTCCAAACGCGACAAGATCGAGCAGGCCGAGGACCGGGACGAGCGCAGCGAAGAATCGGCCCCGCACAAGGCGCGACGGGTGCAGCGCGCGGCAGACGCGACCAAGGGCGACGACGATGACGCCAGGAGTTCTCGCAAGCGAGGCCTCGAGAAGATCGAGCGAATGCTGGAGGCCATGCACAGGATGAGACCTAATTTCTTTGCGCGCTGGCGATGAGCGCGCAGAACGCGGCGCGGCACCGAGCCATCCGGCGCGTACTGCCTTACGCAGCGCTCAGCATGAAATATTTGCAGCGGTAGCCCCATCGCCTCTCTTCCCTGACCGAGACGACCTGCAGCCCTGCGCGTTGCAATTCCGCACGGAGCAACGGTTCACGCGCTTTATAAAAGCCGAGCATGACAACGCCACCGACCGCAAGACACCGTTTCACATCTGCGAGGAATCGTTTCAGGGTGTCATAATTCTCATCAGTCACGGCTCTCTCTAGCCAATCCTTCGGCCGCTCTCCGTAATAGGGGGCGTTGAAGAAAATGAAATCAAACTTGTGCGAAATCGCCGCGAACAGGTCACCTTGAATGACATACGCATTCGATAGCCGGCGAGCGTCGAAATTGAAGGCGATGTTTCTGGCGGAATCGGGAGATATGTCCACGGAGACGACGAGTCTGGCTCCGCCTTCAGCCGCGAAGACCGAGACAATTCCGCAGCCTGCGCCCACCTCGAGAAAGCTCTTGCCTGCGAGGGCGGGAAGGCAGTCCACGGCGAATTTTGCGGACCAGTCATATCTCGGACTGAACACTCCGGGAAAAATCCTGATGGCTTTGTCCCGATACGAAATGTCGTAGGGGCGACGATGCAGTCTCATCAGCCAAAGAAATACTGAGATTCGCAACGACATCTGCCACCTGCAAACTACGGGTTTGCGGACTATCGGGGGCGTTGGATTGGCGGGGAAGGTGGTGAACCTGCTGCTGGCGACGGCGACTGCCGCGTCACCATCAAGAAAATTGCAAAGACGCATCCATTGTAGCTGCCGATGATAGGCCGCCGCGGCATGCGACACCAGTACGGCCGCGGCCTCGCGCGACGGCGCGGATCGTCCGCCATCCGAGAGCGACGGATGGACGACGCCTGCTTTCGACCAGCGCCCCTTTAGTGCGTGACCAATCGCGGAAGCCGCTCCGTCAAGATGCGCTCGGCTTCTTCCGCAATGCGCCGCACGATCTCGGCGGCGGGCAGAATGTCATGGATCAACCCGGCATCCTGCCCCATCGAGAGGACGGCTTCCGCGGTGTCTCCGCTCTTGCGTGCCGCCTGCACGCCGGCAAGCGCCTCGGCCCGCTGCTTGCGCAGTGCCCATTCGCGTCCGGCCCATCGTTCGATGAAGCCGTTGCGGCGCGACCGCGACATCGCGCCGGGCCAGACGATCCCGGCTGCGATGTCGGGAATCTCGGACAGCAGCGTATCGTGGCCGTCACTGTCCAGGATCGCCTGCTTGAAATTGGGATGGAGGGGCGATTCCCGGCTGGCGAGGAAACGCGTGCCCAGCAGCACGCCGTCGGCGCCGAGCGAAAGCGCCGCGGCGAGACCGCGCCCGTCGGCGATGCCGCCCGCCGCCAGAACGGGAACCGGCGCGACCGCGTCCACCACCATGGGAACCAACGCCATGCTGGCTTGCCAGCCGACATGTCCCCCGCCCTCGGTGCCCTGGGCAACGATGACGTCGGCTCCGCCTTCCGCCGCGCGCACTGCCTCGGGCACGCCGCCGGCCATGAAGGTGACCTTGCAGCCCGCCGCATGGGCGCGGGCAATGAACGCTTTCACGTCCTGCTCGGGCCGCGGCCAGGCGAACGCGATCGCCGGCGGGCGCAACGCGAGAGCGGCGGCAAAGCCGTCTTCATCGAGGTCGAAGAGAAGAAAATTCAGCGCGAACGCCTTGTTGGTCCGCTCCCGGACCGCCGCCGTCCCGGTTCGAATCTGATCCGGGCGCATGTAGTGGCAGCCCATGGCTCCAAGCCCGCCCGCGCTCGACACGGCGGCCACCAGATCGGGCGAATAGATCGAACCCATGCCTCCGAGCGCAATCGGGTGCTCGATATCCAGCAGGTCGCAAACCGGCGTCCGGATCATGCTGTTCCTCCGTCAAAGCGGTGCGGGTTCGGGGCATTAGTGCGCGCCGGGTGACCATCCCAGCGGCGCGAGATATCGGCGGCCGGTCGCAAGCGGTTCCGGCTCGAGCGGCGTGGCCAAGGTCGTGTTCCAGCGGGCCAGGAAGCCGGCCATCGCGATCGTCGCCACGATCTCGACGATCTCCTCATCGGACCAATGCCCGCGAAGTTCGGCGAACATCCCATCGGTCACGGCATTCGGCAAAGAGCTGGCGGCGACCGCGAGATCGAGCGCGGCCGTTTCAGCGGCGCTGAACAGCGAGCTCGCCCGGTGGTCCCACGCCGCCGCGAGCTTATCCTCGGCGATACCGAAATGCAGGGCGCCGCTCGCCGTATGCGCCATGCTGTAGGGGTCGCCGGCGGTGCGGCTCGCGACATGGGCAATGATGCGCTTGAAACCGCGGTCGACCTTGCTGTCGGGATCCCAGATCGCGCGCTGCATCGCCACGAACGCCGCCACCAGCTTGGGCTTGCGCTGCATGGTCAGCACGCTGTTCGGCACGAATCCCAGCGTCTGGTAGAACGAGTCGAACTGCGGCTTCAGCTCCGGCGAACGCTCCGGAGGCAACGGATCGAGCCGAGACGACGCCTTGGCCATTGGGTTCATCGGACACGCTCCCCATGGATGCGGGCTGCGGACTGCCGTCGCATTGCCATCAGCGCACGTTTTGCAGCAGCAACAGCAGGCCGCCGACGATGCCGATATTGGCAAGCATGCCGTTCTGCATGCCGGTGCGCATCGGGCCCTGCACCTCCCAGAACCGCAGCAGGAGCGCGGACGCCACGACGGTGAATACCAGCAGGAGGACGACGCCAACGGCGGGATGCCAGTTGAACAGGACCAGCGCGCAGCCGACGAATTCCATGGCCTGACCGATCCAGAACGTCAGCTGCGGGAACGGGGCCTTGAAGGTCGTCAGACGCTTGACGTGGTCCTCGATATGAACCTTCTGCAGATTGCGCAGGCCGACTGCCAGAAAGAACGCCACGATCAGCAGCCTTCCGGCGGTGTCGAGCCACGATGCATCTTGATAGTACATGTCACGTCCTCCCTACGGCGGTATCAGCTGTCCACGTCGAAAATCCCGCTCGCTTCATTGGCGCCAAAGTCAGCCGAACATCCTGTTGGGCAGAAACAAAGCGAGTTGCGGAAACATCAGCAGCAGGACGATGAGCAGTCCCATCGCGTACCAGAACGGCCAGATGCCGCGAAAGATCGTGTACATGGGCACGTCCGGAACGATGCCCTTCACGATGAAGACATTGAGCCCGACCGGCGGACTCAAGATGCCCATCTGAATGATGAGCACGGCGACCACTCCGAACCAGATCAGATCGACATCGAGGGCTTTGAGCACCGGCATGACCACCGGCAGCGTCAGGATCAGCATGGAAATATCCTCCATGAAGGTCCCCAGCAGCAGATAGGTCACGATGATGATCACCAGGATCCCCATCGTGCCGACGTCGAAGCTCAGCAGAAATCGCACCATGATTTCCGGCAGCTGCGACAGCGTCATGAACGGAATGAATACGTAAGCCCCCATCAGGATCAAAAAGATGGTGGCGCTCGTCCGCATCGTCTGCAGCACGATCGCCTTCAAGACGGTCCAATTCAGCTTTCCACGAAGCAGGGCGACGATGAGGGTCAGGCCGGCGCCGAAGCCGGAGGCCTCGATCGGCGTGAACAGGCCCGCATACATCCCGCCGATGGTCATGAAGATGATGGCGATGATGCCGATCGACTGCTTGAGGGTCCTGATCCGCTCGCGCGACCCGGCGCGCGGGCCGGCAGGGCCGGCCTCCTTGCGGAGCGTCGTGACGATCCAGATGGTCGCGAGAAACAGCAGCGTAAGGATGATCCCGGGAATGACGCCGGCGAGAAACAGCCGCCCGATCGCCTGCTCGGTGAGCAGGCCATAGATGACAAGGCCAGCACTGGGCGGAAAGATGAAACCCAGCGTGCCGCCCGAAGCGACGGTGCCGGTCGCAAGGCTGTCGTCGTATTTGAACCGACGCATTTCCGGCAGCGCGACCCGCCCCATGGTGACCGCGGAGGCCGCCGCCGAGCCGCAGAGCGAGGCGAAGCACGCGCAGGCGATCACCGTTGCCGAGGCGAGCCCGCCGCGGATGTGCCCCACCCAGGCATAGGCCGCGTCATAGAGATCGCGCCCCATCCCCGAGGCGCCCGCCACGTTCCCCATCAGCACGAACATGGGAATGATCGAGAGCTGGTAGAAGCTCGCGATGGCAAAGGTTTCGGAGCTCAACGACGGCAATGCGTGCGTCCAGCCACGGATCGCGACGGTGCCCAGAAATCCGGTGATCAGCATCGAGAGGCCGACCGGCATCCTCAGGACGAACAGAACGAAGAGCGCACCGAGGCCAAGAAGGCCGACCGCCGTGTCGCTCATTGCGGATTTCCCATGGCGCGGCTCTCGTCGAGCAGCACCGGGACCTCGCGCTTCACCGCCAGCACCACGGCTTCGATGACAAGCACCGCGGCGTAGAGCCCGACGCCGATGGAGAGCGCCTTGTAGACAGGCGAAAACGGAATGTTCAGGAGCTGAGTGCTTTCCCCCAACCGCGCCGCCGTCTCTCCGGTCACAAAGAGGCGCCAGGACCATATCGCCGTCACGCCCGCGGCGAGGACCTTGACGCACACGCCCGAGATCCACTCGAACTTGGGTCCGACCAGCGTGGTCACCATGTCGGCGGTCACGTGCGCGCCGGTCCTTCCGCCGTACCCGATCGCGCAGGACACGATCAGCACCAGCAGCACGACGGCGAGGTCGAGCGAGCCATAGAGCGGCGAGTTGAAGACATAGCGGCCGACGACGTCGATGAGGATGACCGTCATCAGCGCCGCCAAGACCGCGCCGCCGCAATAAAGCGCGACCGCGCGCACGACGCGGTCGATGGCGTGGAGCGGCGAGTAAACCGTCAACGCGCGCAGGGCTCGACCGATCATCGCGGTCCTCTCGGGCGTCGCGCGCCGCCGGCCCGGCTCATTTGTTCAGCGCTTGATAGACCGTCCGTGCATCGGCAATACCGCTGTTTTCGAGATCGCCGATGATCTTCCGGGTGACGGGTTGCGCGGCGTCGAACATGGCTTGGCGCACGTCGGGGGCGAGCGCGATGACCTCCACCCGTTTGCCCTCGCGTGCCGCCTTGAACGCCTCCTCGGACCAGTCGTCGAATATTTTCGCTCCCTTGAGGCTCAGCTCCTTGCCCGTGAGCCGGTCGAAGGCGGCCTTCTGCGACGGCGTCAGCGCGGCGTAACTCTCCTTGTTCATGATCGAGCCGCAAGGGTTGTACAGCCCGGATATGCCGAAGCTCGTAGACTTGGCGATCTCGGCGAGCCGGAACGGCGGCAGCAGCGAGGTGGCGGGCAGCGCCACCATGTCGACCACGCCGGTCGACATGGCGTTGAACATGTCGTTGAGGTCCATGGGCACCGGCGATGCGCCCCAGGCCCCCACGATCGGCGCGAACGCGGCGCCGGGAGTGAAGACCTTGACGCCCTTGAGATTGGCCAGGGTCCGCACCGGCTTTTCCCGCGAGGTCAGCACCGCCTGCGAGACCGTGTACATAAAGACGTTCTTCACTTCCTTGTAGTCGCTGGCGAGCGCGGCCTCGGGCAGGCTCCACAGCCGGGTGGTGGCATCGACCGCGCTGGTCGCCGCCCCGGGGAGCACGATCAGCATGGTCTTGGCGAACACCTTGGCGTGAAACGCGTGGCAAATGTCGGCGATGTCGGCCACGCCTTCGACCGCGCGCTTGTATTGCTGGAACGGCCCGGCGCCGAGCGTCCCGCCGGCATAGACCTTGAGCGTCAGATCGCCGTTGGTCTCCTTGGCAAGGTCGCGTCCGAGCTGTTCATAGAGGCCCACGATGCGATGGGTCGGCGGCAGATAGGTCGCGAGCTTGAGCTCCTTGGCTGCGGCCGGTTGCGTCGCTGCGAGCGTCCATGTCCAAGCCAGCGCGACCGACAGCGCTGCACACACGCGCGATACTGGTCGCCTTCGCATATCGGCTGCCATGATGTTCCTCCCTCTGATCTCCCGTCCCCAGGCGCGTTGTTGTTTGAGCGAATTTCTGCGCGCGAGGTCTCGACGTGCTAGCGATTCATTGCATCGGTCCCTGCTTCAATGGCGCTTGCCCCACAACCGCCGCGAGGCGATGTCGGCACCCTCGCGCGCCGACTTGAGCTTGGCCCATACGACATCCTCGGCGACCCATTCCCGCCCGGCAAAGGTGCCGAAGCCGCAATCGGTGCCGGCGATGACGCGTTCGCGATCCCCCACCACCGCCACCGCCTCCTCGATCCGCCGGGCGACCACCTCCGGATGCTCGACAAAGTTGGTCGTGGTGTCGATGACGCCGGGTATGAGAATCATCTCGCCGGGAAGCTTGAAGCGCTGCAGCGCCGCATATTCGTGCTGGTGCCGCGGGTTGCTGAATTCGATGCTGAGGGCGCCGACCGCGGCTTTGGTCAGCGTGGGCAGAAGGCTGGCCAACGCGATGTCGTGGGTGTGCGGCCCCTCCCAATTGCCCCAGCAGCAATGGAGGCGCACCTGCTCGCGCGGAATGCCCGCGATTGCGATATTGATCGCCGCTACCAGCTGCTCGCAGATGGCCACGAACTCCGCCTCCGTCTTGTCCTGGAAGATGATGTGACGGTCCATGGCGAGATCGGGGGCGTCGATCTGCAGGATAAAGCCGGCCCGATGGATCGCCAGATACTCGTTGCGCATCTCCCTGGCGAGCGCCAGCACGTAGTCCTGG
>Ga0207650_10002384_pt1 | contig 13084 bp, 10 predicted proteins | sample KBSS63metaG_FD_184325 | JGI IMG/M metagenome (GOLD analysis project Ga0207650, IMG submission 184325) | Switchgrass rhizosphere microbial communities from Kellogg Biological Station, Michigan, USA - KBS S6-3 metaG (SPAdes) (version 2) | ecosystem: Host-associated > Plants > Roots > Rhizosphere...
GCACCAGCGGCGCCTTGCCGCTCACCGCATCGCCACCTATCACCGGCCCTACCACCAGGCGGTCGGCGAGACCATCGCCAGCGTCGCTGCGGCGAGCGGCAAGGCGCCGCTGGTGCTGTCGCTGCACTCCTATACGCCGGCCTGGAAGGGTGTGCCGCGGCCATGGCACGCAGCGGTGCTCTGGGACACCGATGATCGCGCCGTGCTGCCGCTTCTGTCCATGCTGCGCGCCGAGGGTCTGGTTGTCGGCGACAACGAGCCTTATGATGGCGCGCTACGTGGCGATACGCTCTATCGCCACTGCATGGTCACGGGCATCCCGCACACGCTGCTGGAAGTCCGCCAAGATCTGATCGGTGACGCTGCCGGCATCTCCGAATGGGTCGACCGGCTGGCGCCCATCTTTACGGCCATGAACGACGATCCGGCGCTGCACCGGTATCAGATCTTCCCGTCGCGCACCGGCCCCTATGCATAAGGAGAACACGATGACCGAACTCAGCCAGGAACAGCAGACCGAGTTCGAGGCGGCGGCCTTTCGTCGTCTGGTCGGACACCTGCGCGCACGCGGCGACGTCCAGAACATCGACCTGATGAACCTCGCCGGCTTCTGCCGCAACTGCCTGTCGAAATGGTATGGCGAGGCGGCCGGCGAAGCCGGGGTGCCGCTCACAAAGGATCAGTCGCGCGAGATCATCTACGGCATGCCCTATGACGCGTGGCAGAGCCTCCACCAGACGGAAGCGACGCCTGTGCAAAAAGCGGCTTTTGAAACCAGCAAGCCAAAAGAATAGATCAAGCTTTAGCAAATCGGCTTGACCTCCAGCGCCGTTCGCGGCACGTCATGCCCCGATCAAACCAATCCGTCCGTCCAACGAGCGGCCCCTGCCGTCGACACGGTTGCCGGCCAGCGCCTTGCGTTTTACGGCCCCTTGTCTGTCTATTGAGGAAAGAGATCCATGAGTGAAGTAATGGGTGCAGAGCCGGTCGCGGCTGCCGAACTGAAGCAGTTCATCGAGCGCATCGAGCGTCTGGAAGAAGAAAAGGCCGCCATCAGCGGCGACATCAAGGACGTCATGGGCGAAGCCAAGGGCCGTGGCTACAAGACCCCCTGAACTTTTATGTTTTACTATATTTATCAATAGTTTACTGCGAGCATAATGTCAAATGTTTATGTTCCGGTCTGGACCACAAAATCTGGTTGATGTGCCGTTTCAAACGGCAGGAACCGACAGCTATCTATAACCGCAGGTAAAAGGTGAGAGACTGATATGGAAGAAGCTACAGGCGTTGAAGGCGTTGCCGCCGCAGAGCTGAAGCAGTTCATCGAACGCATTGAACGGCTGGAAGAAGAAAAGGCAGCTATCGCCGGCGATATAAAGGACGTGATTGGCGAAGCCAAAAGTAGAGGCTACGACAGTAAGGCGATCCGGACCATAATTCGTCTCCGAAAGAAGGACGCAAACGAACGCCTCGAGGAGGAAACAATTTTGCAGACTTATATGGCCGCCCTAGGTATGGAGTGATCTTTTTGGTCTGGGAGCGGTCACCGCCCCAGACCAGGTTATCGGCTCAAGTCGACATCAGCGAGCGCGGCAAGTAGGGCAAGTTCCTCAAGTAAAATAATCCTATTCCCTGGCGGGAGCTTCATTCTCACTGAACCGCCCACGTAGGTCAGATCAGCCTCCTCGAGAAAGTCTTCGTTCGTTAACCTGACGACCAAATTTCGAATAAGCTGCTTCTGTTCTGGGGTCGCGTTAGCCATGACTTTCACAGACGGAGACTTACGACCTGACAAGGCGGCAAGATCGTTAACATCAACGCCCGCAATTTTTCGCAAGGCTTCAAGTGCCAAGTTTAGGGTCTTGAGGGCGCGACGTCCATCCTCAAGCTCTTCGCGGACCAGGGTCTTATCCAAGATGTCAGGTAACGCACTCACTATCTTGTCGACTTGGTCTTTCCTCGTTCCTGGCCGGGCCGGCTTGATCCCACCAGAGCTTTCTGCCGTTCGCGCAGATAGGTACGCCTTCATTAACTTGTCGTGCTGGATGGTCCCAGAGACGGGACCTTTCCACTCGGAGTCAAAATTCGCCGCTAAATCCCGTAGCTTGACGTAGGCCTCAATGCCGGCAGAGTTCACACGTGTGTGAGGCGGACGAAAGTGCGTCGTGCTAAAGCTGTGCTTTCGGGCCAGTGCATAAGCACGTCCCGACAGAATTTCGTCGCAGGCAGTTTCGAGCCGCGAGATTGTTGCCGCTCGTACCGACGAATCTACCGCTTTGGCATCATCTTTGAGCCTTTTTAATATCTCGGATGACGACATCGTCTCGGCGGAAGGCGTCGTACTCAATCTGCCCACCCCAAAGCGGCTCCTGTTTGGGCGAGCACCTCTCTGACTCTAGTTTGGCGTTCAGGCCCAAGGTCGAATGCACCTTCAAGTAAACTCTGAAATTCCCCAGGTGCGTCGAAGGTAGTCAAAAGAAAATCGCCAAAAGCTAGAAGTGAGCGTTTGCTCTCGTCGTCGGAGATCTGGACCAGGACGTCATTCAAATTGTTTGACCGCAATATCTTGCGGACGATGTCTTTATACTGAGGTTCTGGGTCTCGATCCAAATCCATGTAGGCGGCGGGAACTCGAACTCTGTCTTTCATAAGGATGTGCATGAGACCGAAATCGGGCACGTCCCTTAGTTCGAGCGTCACCTTTTCTTCATCCAAATCTTGCCCGGACGAGACTACCAGACTGCCTGGAGATATGCCGTGAGCAATAGCTTCTCGACGCATGTCCTCTAATCCGCGTAATGTTTGGTTTTCAGCAACCCACTCCAACATCAAGAGCTCTCTACGGCGATCTTCCGCTTGCTTAGCGACCCTGAATGGAGGGTAACCCTTTCCCGTCTTTTCCACGTGTTCTTCCTCCTTCGTTGCCCATTCCAAACTGCGACGAGCACACTCCCTCATTTCCCATGCGAGGATGTTTATCCTTCTTGCCACGCCGGGAATATGATCGGTGACAAGAATACGGTAGGCGCATCTAGAGCATGCTCTCGGTCTCCACACCGGAACAGCTCGGCCATCTTTGTCGCGGCCCCCTTTGCTGCAATCCCCTCCACCACAAATGCTATGCTCAAAAAAATCGAGGGGCGGTGCGCCGTGCATAGCCAAGCCGAGTTGCAACTTCTTCACGCCTGCTGTCCCAACCTGACCGTTTGAGTAAGCAGCCGAGGAGATTTCCGCTAAGGCGGCTTCTTCGCCAGAAGCCGCTCTCTCGAGAAGGTTGGACGGCTTCATCGCCTCGGATAGTTCGGTGTGTACTCGAAAGTTGGATACCTTGTTATAGTGGTACATCATGGCAAGGGTCTTGTGGCCAGCCATTGCCATGACCGCGCTGTCGCTGACGCCTCTCTCCTTAAGCAGAGTCACAGTCGTTACGCGCAAAGAGTGCAAATCGAAGACCGGCTTCCCGTCGCGAACCAGCGGGTAATGGTATCCGAGGAGAGAGTCCACCAATGGCTGGACGTGTATGCAAAGTTCTACATAGTATTTGAGTAGATAATCTCTTGATGCGGGTTGAATTTTATGCGCATCAGGCTCCCTAAATATGGGATAGACCTTCGTTAGCCTATCCGTTGAAGCATACTCACTTGTGTCCCTTCCAAACAACGGTTTGATCGGAGCTTTCATCGGGCAGTATTTTACAACAAGTGTCCGCATTTCTCTAAGGGTCCTAGCAAACGTAGTATCCATCCATGGAGGATCATAGGGCCCGGTCTTACTTTTGCTTACATGTGCGCTGAGAACTTTGCCCCGCTCAATGTCATATATCTCTGTCGCAGTTATGAAGCTTTCTTGACGACCGAGAGTTGCGGTTGGCAACGGATTGTCCATAAACCTGAGTTTCTCAAGATCAATCCATTGTTCATCACCTTCGCCGCTGTCCAACCATAGCGCGCTATCTGTTCTGAGACCGAACAAGAGAATGGCCTCAAGGATCAGAGGAACTGCCGGCCAGAACACGGTCTCATAGAGTTTACCGACACGGACCTTTTTCCAGAAGCGGTCGATACCGCGTGCAAAAGCATAATCGTCCTTCCTGTGCTCTGAAAGGAGTGTGTCCCGCACTATGCGGATCAGCGCGTCTCGGTGGGTCGTTCCAGACTTCGTCGCTCCGTTTTTACGTTTTGAGATTTTGTCCATAGTGACATCGAATGGCTTGGATTTTTTTGAAGCAAATTTGTCGCGGGTTGCCACGATCACCCACCCTTGGGCCATCTTACTTATGGCGTCGGTGCCAATTCCACGCGTGCTGTCGGCAAACTTTTCATTAAGAAAATTGACGAAAGTCGGTGATTCTTTACTGAAATCATTTACATGCCTCGCCCGGTCTATAGTGGCGAAGGATACAGGCGCATCTTCCGGGCGCAACGTCAGAAGATACATCAACCAACAATCAAGCGCAGAAACAACCTGCTTGATTGCTTGCACACCATACGACTTCAATATGCTTCTCAGTTCTACCGCCCATGCCTTCACATGTGCGGGTACGTCATCTACGGAATTGATTTCTATACCCGTCTTCAGGAATATACGCCTCGTGTTTTTCGGCGTTGGTGCAATGGTCCAATTAAATGGTTGAGCGCTGGAACTCCGCACTTGTTTCATTCTATTGAAGAACCGGCTGTTTTCGTCTTCAAATGTATCTATTGAAAAATGATCTGCAAGAATAAAATATATCTTATTAAGTGCCGTTGATTGCATATTATTTAGCGAAACACTACGTAATTCACATTTATACGCAATTATTTCTTTAACCGCCAGCATCGTAGCTGAAGAAAATCGCTTTGCGCCAAACATATTGGTGACTAATCCCAGCATGGCGAAAGCAGGCTTGACGTTCTCGAATGTCTCTTTGGTCTCGCCTTTCAGGAAGCTGTAAAGAATATCGATAACATCTCGCCACCCGCTACTCGACATCGAAATCATAAGTGGTTCAAGGCGATATGGGAAGATATTGCGAACCCCGCCCCAGAATTCCGTAGGGAATAACCAGACGCCTTCTGCGGCCAAAAATTGGGCGAACCACATTGGCCCATAGATATAGCCCGTCCCGTGCCCGCTTGCCTCATCCGGCTTGGGCATGGATTGCTGCTCATACATGAAGCGCTTTGCGTCCATCGCAAGTTCAGCTAGAATTGCCTGAGGTTCCTCCGAGGCAAATATCCTTGCTTTCGTCGCTTCGAACTCAATACTTGCCGTCTGAGTAACCTGTAGAACCTCGTCGAGGTCGCGACTAAGTATTTCGGTCATTAGGGCGCGCTGCTGCGGCATTGTTAGCGCGATAACCGCTTCCTCAACGCTTGTACCTTTTGGCGCGTCCTGACGTTCCTTTCCATGGGGTGTTAACGCAGGAAAGTGGCCGAGTGAAATCATCGCCTGGACCACGCCTCGTCGACGCAGATGAACAAATTTCTTGACTGCCCCCTGGGTAATGAAGCCGAAAAATTGCCCCTCCCTCAGACCATTGTAGGCTGTTTTCAGGTCTAGTTGCCCGTACCTTTCTATAACAGAGCCGAATGGCATTAAAAACAAATCTAGCAATTCGCTTCTAAGTTTAGTTTCAAATTTATTCCATAATTCCTGCAGCGCAATGTCGGTGACAGATCTCAGTTGTATGATTTCACTCGATCGATTAATAATGAATCCTTCCGGCTCTCCAATAATACAGTTACTTTCATCACGAAATTCAAGCATTTTAAGCGCCTTTCATTGCAGCGGTAATCGAGTTGCTTATGTTCTGAAAACGCTTTCCGTAGTCATCCTGACTATCAATGTGATTGTGACGAAGCATTATTTGCCTCGTCTCTTTCTTTATATTGAGGACATACTCGGCATACCATTTGTAGAAGTGGCGCAGGCCGTGGATGTGAGCACCTGGATGGTCAGCAGGTATGCCGGCGCGTGCTAAAGCGCGATGGAGAGCAGCTTCAGCATTTTGATACCGAAGCGGCATTCCGCGGAATTCTTGGTTCACGCCATTCATGAAAAAATAGGGATGTTGTCGGCTGTTGTCGCTCGCAGCATGTTCGTTTTGAATTTGTCGAGCTAACTCTCCAAATTCGAGACCTCTTTTCTTGTCGATCCAGTATCCCCAGCTAAGATGACGCTTTTTGTCAAAGATCATCACGCCTTTAAATCCGACAATTTCTCCGAATATTTCGGCCGAGATCCGAGAATTGCGACCGAATTGCTTGCGGAGGTAAGTTTCGCGGTCCAATCCGAATTGACTAAACGATCCTGTGTACGTGGACGCCTCTGGATGGGCCACAACTACGAAGGGTTCATCACCTGTGTCGTAGTGCGTAAATTTACGTCCGTACGAGCCTGGGAGGATATCACATAGCCAGAGATGAAGAGCTTCGCAGATCCTCAAGCCGTAGTAAGCGAGCAGTATCCAAAGCGCTCGGTAGAACAGATTTGTCTCAGAATCTATTATCGACTCGATTTGGTCGATGCTCAGAGTGGTTGTCGATGACTTCCCAGACCGATTTCTCCGCTTTGCATCTTTAATCAAAGATTTTGGTAGCACAAATGTGTCATCGACCATCTCGTGCCAACGTTTATAGTTTGCGTCGAGATGAGCCAAGAAGCGCCCTTCGGGCAAGTTGGGGATAGCTCTATCAAAAAGCTCTGTTGCGCCAGTAAAAACGCTTCGAAACGTCGGCGATGATCGGCTGGAGCGCGCGAAGTTCTGCAAATATCTTAATTCTTTGACAATGTTCTCATAACTGACCGGCTTCCAATGCGGGAATCTACGATCTTCAATTGCTGGAGGATTGTGGATTCGGTGGTAGAGGTAACCCCATACTATTGCGTCGAGATCCCCTGGGTCGGCGAGATTGAAGTCAAAATGTCCCCAGAACTCCAAGAAGCGAGCGACCGTAGTACAGCCGTCTCTGGAGTTGGCGTAACTGGCCGTCATCGCTGGCGTCGTGACCCAATTGAAGGCCTCGGTAAGTATTGCAACTTCACCATTTTGCTCAATTAGCAGAAGCGGCAAATAGATCCTTCGTGCTACAGCGTCCGCGACAGTTACTCGAAGTAACTCCGGAGGGCGCAGATCAAATGGCACGTCGACGACCAACGTCGAACATCGCGAAAAAGGGTTTATCAAGCAACTCGCAAGCATCATAGCTCCGTTTGAAAACAAAACCCGCAGGCCCAAGTTCGGTTCGTCGTCAGATTGATCATCTGCGACGTTACGTGCGTCTGTTGAGAAGTCGTCGCGTCTCAGCCAGCTCGGCAATTTTCCACATCGATTCAGGACGGAAATTGTATTTGCACGTAATTGATGGTGCCGGTCGAAGACGCAGGTCAGCAACCTCGTCGCCGGATGACTTCGAGTTTTTCATGAACAATGAACCTATGTTTTTTAGATTTGCGTAATTGCAGGCGTTGTGCCTACCGAAGTGGATCCACCGCCTCTTTAAGCGGGAGCTCCGCCTCAAAATGGTTGTCGCCGCTGATTGACAGGCGATCCCATCCTCCTCCCAACGCGCTCGTCAGTTCGGGCCGGCTAGGGGACCTTTCCTCTTCATTTCGTGGGACGGCCAATACGCGATCCTCGAGTGTCTTTCTTGCCCCCTTCATCGCAGCCATTTCAGTGAGAACCTCTGCGAGTTCGCTATAACCATCTTTCCCCATGCAACGTCCTTCCATGTTGAGAGTCACTGCTTTCTCAGCCGTGTCACACACCGGCATGTCGAGGTGCGACGCATCTGCACAGCGAGTTTGGTCTGCTGAAAGTGGTTTCACCTCCTACTTCTTTAGCATCGTAGCTGCATCACTCGGGCTACCATTACAGGCAGCCTACCGGCATTAGATAGAACTGTAAACCATTGATTTTAAGCGGAATTGTCAACATTTAATGGCTCGGAACTGTCTGCCTGTACGAGGAAAAACCGTGCATTTTTTCGAGATCAAAAAGCCGGCGAAAATCAAGGGACTAGGTCTAGGGCAAGGATTCGCATTTTCGTAGTTTTTAGGCCAATTCCAAGGATTCGCAGATTTGGCTTGGCACCGGTTTTGCGGGCCCAAAAGGCAAAAATGTGTGGCATTAGCCATCACCACATGGGGGGAATCGTGACTGCGATGACCGAGTCGCCGCCTCTGATTCGCATTGATTGCGGTGGCACGGCCGAGCTGCCCGCCGAGGCAAAGGAGCGAGATAACGGACCTCGTCTTTCTTGGTAGCCATCCGTGTCTCGGATCCGCCGACAGCCGGACCTTTATGGAAGCGCTTTTCGGCTCTTTCCACATCAACGCCGACGATCCCGGAATGGAGAGAGCGTTGACGCGGCGTTGAGCGGCATGGGAGTTGCCTACGCCAAGGCATCAGTGGTCTTCGTTGGCTCCGTCAGCGGGCGGCGCGGCGATCCTCTTTATGCCAGAAGCAGGGGGGCGCGCCTTCGCCCGTCGGCGGGCACCAACCTGGATATCCTGGCCAGGCCAAGCCAAAAGGTTAGCCCTGCTCGTTTGCCCACATCAGAAATGATCGTGGTCCAAGCAGCACTGAATCCTTTCGGACGGATTTTATCAGCGCTCTACCCTCGAGATCATCAAGCACAACAATCAGGCTTTCCACCGTGCTCAAGATCAACCTAATGCAATCGATAGACTGTCTGAGCGCTGCCTCTGGAGTGGCCTCAGGAAAAAGGCTGGCACGTTCCAAGGTGTTGAGAACAGTTATGCGCTCCACATTGCGTTCCAGCCATTCCGCTAAGTAGTTACCGCCTTCATCCGGATGCTTGCGCATATAATTGGCGATCGCGTCGACCAATACGATATCCGTGATCAAAAGACGAAGCCGGGGCTTTAAGAGAACGTCGAGCTTCCGCTTTTGCGAAAGTGACCTCATCAAGCCATTGTCCAAGATCATCAGATAGGGCTGGCGTCGCTCGTTCTCGACATGGATGTTATCTAGCAATTCGTGGACGCTCTTTACTTCAGAAATAAAGACATCGTCACCCCGGTCCTGCTCTTCCTCCTGTTCAAGCGCCGCGTTGATTTCGGCGATGGCATCATCGAGTTTCTGCCCTTCCGCGGCTGGAAACTCTCCCCGAACCCTGTCCTTTTGCAGAACTTCGACCCGTCTCGCTGCCACATACTGCACGACCGCTCTTTCGACGATACAGGCCCGATCTCTACGGTCCGCAAGAGCGATCTCGTCGACAAGAGCCAGAAGGCTGTTGCTGACAACCAGACATACCGGATCTGAAAGCGGGACATCGTCGACCGAACAAGCGGTGCACTCGTTTTCGGTGGTCATGGTCGGTCCCCGATCTCATCCGAATCCCGGTAGCCGTCGAGGGCGCGGGTAACGTCGTCGCCTTCCATCTCCAAGCGAGCCAATAATTGCAGAGCTAGCGAGCGGACGACCGCTGTCCTGCCTTCGATCATAGCTGTAGCACGCTCCAACTGCTTCCGGAGAATCTCTTCGACACGAAGCATAAGTCCGCGGTTCCAATGCGCCGCCTGCAGCGACGCTTCGTCGAACTCGCCGATGGTGGCGAGGCTGGCACCCATTCCGAACTGGCTTTCGATAGCAATGGCCAAGCGTGTCGCCTCGGTCAGATCGGATCCTGCGCCGCCGCCTGATCCGGCGTCGTGCGAACCCAGGATTACCTGTTCGGCCGCCATTCCACCGAGAAAGATCGCGATCCGATCCAGATAATAATCTCTGTGCTGACGGATCCAAGCATCCTTGATGAAAGCGACACTGCCCAATACCCGTCCGCGCCCCGTGACAGAAGCTTCGATACTCAGCCGCTCAAGGTCGAATCCTAGCAACGACCCGACCACGGCGTGTCCCACTTCGTGTATGGCGGTCGCCTCGAGGACGGCGGGTGGGACCATCATCTTTTTCGGAATAAGTCGCCGGATATCGTCTCCAACCAGCGACCGCCTTTCACGACGTGCCACCCGGCGAGCCTCGCGGATGACCCTGGCGATGTCTGCGCCGGTGAAACCATTGATTTCGTGAACGAATTCGGTGAATTCGTCCGCGGTTAGATCGCCCCGAAGGTGTGTCCGGAGGATGCCTGCACGTGCAGCTTCGTCCGGAAGCGGTATCGGTATATGGTGGTCAAGCCGGCCTGCACGTACGATGGCGGGATCCAGGACTCTTGGGTTATTGCAAGCTGCAACGACGACCACACCCTCGCGGCTCTGCACCCCGTCGAGGCACTCGAGAAGTCCGTTAATCGTGTAGCGGATATAATTAGCGTGATCTCCGTGAGCACCTTCCCTGTCACCGAAGGAATCCACCTCGTCGATGAAGAGGATGGACGGCGCGGCGTCTCTCGCCTCGTCAAATGAGCTCCGCATCCCTCGCAGAAAGCTGCCGAGGTGACCCTCGGCCTGCCATCGTGCGGCGGAACTGTAGACAAGCTTCACACCGCACGTCGCGGCGAGTGCCTGTGCGTAAATTGTTTTCCCGGTTCCCGGAGGGCCAGAGATGAGAAGGCCCTTGTCGACGTCATGCCATCCGATAGTTCCGTTGCGCCAGCCTTCGATGTCCGTGGCGAGGTTAATTCCCCACTCCTTTGCATCGCCGAAACCGGATAAAGTTTCCAACCGAAGCTCAGTCGGCTCGTCGGAAGGCTTTTCCCGAGGCGTCTCGGTCTTAGGACGAAGTGCTGCGATCACTCTGTGCAACGGACGCCCACGACGCATCACGTTGCGTAAGCGGTCCAATTCCGTGCTTTGCATGAGATTGGCGTGATCATCGCTGATCTCGATACGATAAAGCCTTCGTAGGACCCCCTTGATCTGACGTGCTGTGGGAGGGACTACCTCGGTCACGAGGTCGAAGACACCATTGAAGGATTCAGGGATTAGATTGGCGGCCTCGACGACGATCAAAGTCCGAGGTTGCCGCAGAAGCTCGTTTAGCCTGGATGTGGCAGTATCTATCGAATTGGACTTCAGAATGGCCGGATTATTCGCCGTGAGACGACTTCTTCGTGCACTCGGGTTCAGGAATGCCTCTGTCGCCATCCTGTAAATCTCGGCGTCTGCGGCGGGGACAACAAGAGCAAGAGCGAAGAACTTGCATCGCTGGTAAGGTCTGAATGCCGCCGTGATCGCACACAGTGCGAGGTGTTCGACCGCGGACAATGGGTCGTCTTTGTGTGTGGCCGGCTTCTTCATGATTGTTCCGGGCAGGATGCCGATTTGGACAGAACCGCGATCAAGGGACCGAACTCAGCGAGTTGTCTGCCGGCAGGTCTCGGACACGGATCTCTATGACTCCGCGCTCGACCAACTTGTTGGCGAAGTCGATGATCGTGCTCCGCTCTTCGGCTAGGACCCCCACAACCCGCTCATATTGCTGCAGCAGGATGCGACGGACCTCTACCTCGACATCCTGCGGCAAGGGTGTTTGACAGTCGATATCGCCGAGATCACGAATGTAGACCGGCACTTCGCCCAAGCCGTAGGAGGTGACGAGCCTCCTAGCCAGCACGGTGGCGAGTTCGACGTCCGTCCCTTTACCACCGCCCGACCCGATCGATCGAAGCCCGAGGGCTATCTGCTCTGCAGCCATCCCTCCCAGCGCGGTGGCGATGCGGCAGCGAATGGATCCTTCGGTCGGCAGCCAGTCCTCCAATGCCTGGTATCTGGTCGATCCTCCCTGATAATCGTTTTTCGACGGATCGAACGTCTCCCGGATGCTAACGGTGGCAGTATCGGCATAGGCGAACCTGAGGGCCGCGACCGCGTGCCCGCACTCATGGACAGCAAGACGGAAACGTTCGAACTCCGTAAACCGTCTTCGTATTGGAAGGCTTGCTAGGACATCACTGAGATCGACGCCACGGCTATGTGTCCGAGCACGGCGCAGGGCTTTTCTCGCCAGAAGTTCGAGGTCCGCACCCGAGCATCCGTCGAGATCGGATGCCACATCTCTAAGTCCGGCAGCGTCAACTGTACGGGCAAGATGATATGAAAGGATTTCGGCTCGTGTATCCCGATCGGGCAACGTCAGCGCGAAATGTTCCTCGATACGCCCGCTCCGAAGGAGTGCGGGGTCGATAGCTTCGGGATTATTCGTCGCGCCGAGAAGGACTACCCCGTCAGGGAGCGCTGACGTCAGCGAAAGAAGCTCGTTGACCACGACCCGCCAGTATTCCTTGTGCTCACCGCTGAGTTTGCCTCTGTCTCCGATGCCGTCGAGTTCGTCCATAAAAAGCACTGCGCCGTCGGCTTCTGCCGCCTCCATAAATGGTTGCCGCATGGCCCTGAGCGTGTCGTCAAGATGTCCGGCCGCCTGCCAGATTCCGACTGTCGTTGAAATCAACTCGAATCCAAGGGTTTTTGCGAGCGCGCCCGCGAACGTCGTCTTTCCGCAACCGCTAGGCCCGCTCAGCAGCGCCCCCCGCGAGACGGCCCCCCATTGCAGCGATCCCTCTCGCCACAGAGTGACGTCCTGCACCAGTTCGGTAGCCCATTCTTTCGGCTTGTCGAATCCTGGAAGTTCCTGCAGCGCTGATCTCGCATCCGTTTCCTCGTGCACGCTGGCAATCTTATCTAAGTCGTCGGTTGTTATGCTGCATCGACCCAGTGCAGCCACTATTAGCCGGTAAGGGCGTGCAGCCAAGCGCTCCACTACATCGTCCGGCAAGCGCGGGCGTTTCGTAGCCCTGCGCACCAGATTGACTTGAAAAGCGGTAGCTGGCGAGAGCGTCACTATCTCGTCAACGGCGAGACGGATTTCATCAGGAATCCTGGCCGCATGTTCCGCGATAATCAGCGCAGTGGTTCCTAGATCATAGGCGGTGCAATCCGCTATCCGACCCTTGGCAGGTCTGCTTGTATGAACGGAGATGCGGTGAATGCTCTCCTGATCGAGAACGTCGTTATTAAAAACGAACTCTGCGGCAACGGTATAGTCCTCGAGGCGATAGCCCGGAGGAAGGATACAAAGCAACCGGCAGTCACCGGAGGGGTCGAAGCACCTCGAGCGTCTCAGCGTCGCCCGCAGGCCGCAATACGCAAGCAGGGCGGATGGCGTTGCGGCCTGCGG
>Ga0207650_10002387_pt1 | contig 13074 bp, 9 predicted proteins | sample KBSS63metaG_FD_184325 | JGI IMG/M metagenome (GOLD analysis project Ga0207650, IMG submission 184325) | Switchgrass rhizosphere microbial communities from Kellogg Biological Station, Michigan, USA - KBS S6-3 metaG (SPAdes) (version 2) | ecosystem: Host-associated > Plants > Roots > Rhizosphere >...
GACGGCGAAGCGCGCTTTGGCGCCACAGAGAGAACACTCGTGACAGCGCCAAGACTGATCGTTTGGGGCGACGGGGGCAGCGTCGAAGTGCATGCGGAAAAGAACCCGACACGTTTTCTGCTCGTTTCGGGCAAACCCTTGAACGAACCGATCGCGCGCTACGGACCCTTCGTGATGAATACGCCGCAGGAAATTCAGCAAACCCTGCGCGAATTACAGCAGGGCACCTTTGCACAATAGGCGACAATGATGCCGTCAGCATGGAGGGGGGAGTTTTCAGCCGCCCTCCTGGTTTTTTGTCGTGGCAATGATTACCATCAATGGAGACAGTCTTCGTGAACAGCTAATGGCACCGAACAATTCACCACAGGCGACTCCCGAGCAGGAGCAAATGCGCCTGCCTTTGATCGAGCTGCACGGCGCTTTGGTCAAACTCCACAAGGCCCTGCTCGACTCGGAGCGTCAGGTCTATGAAAAGGATATCGGACGTATTCAGTCGCCGAATCATTTTTTCCAGCTTCTCACGGGCGATCCATTTTTCGCGTGGCTGCGGCCAATCTCGCAGTTGATTGTTGCCATCGACGAAACGCTCGACGCCAAGGAGCTGACGCACGCGGATGTGGACGCAGTGATGGCGCAATCAGTGTTCCTGCTGGTTCCCGCAACGACTGGCGGAGAATTCGGCGACCGCTATGTTGCCGCTTTACAGCGAGATCCGCGCGTCGTACTGACCCACGCGCAGGTCGCCAAGCGCATCGGCAGCCGCCGCCCGGAGGATTGAACAAAATCCCTCCGATCGGGAGTTCCTCGTGCGTGCAAATTACTTAGATCTATATTGTGTCATTCGAACGAAGAGAGAAATCTTTTTTGGGCCTGCGATACCTCAGATTCAGCGGGAACATATCGCAAGTTGTATGTCTGAAGGCTAAACTGCCTAACCTTGCGCGTGCAAAACCTTCCCGCCGGCTTCGACCGGCTTGGCATCGATCAGCACGAACGCGATCACACACGGCTCCTTGCTGCGATTGACCCAATTATGGATCGTGCCGCGCTGCACCAGCACATTGCCCGCCTTTAGATGAACGACCGAATCGTCAAGCTCCATATCGATTTCGCCGGAGATGACCACCGCGTAGTCGACCGAGTCAGTTCGATGCACCCGCGGCGCGACACCAGGCGCAAATTCGACGACGCGAAATACTGTCCCATTCTTTAATGTCGTTGCGGTTTTGCGCAGCCCCTCGTCAGTCTCGCCGGTATTGTCGACGGGAAATGATTCGGTTGTCCAGACTACGCAAGCCGTCGAACCCGGCCGCGCCGAAACAAGGTTTTTCGAAATCTCGTCGATCTTGACCACCGCATGCCCGTTATCATCGTGGCCGGTGACAACTCGTCGCAGTTGAAGTGCCATTTTATTTCTCCTTCACGGTTCTGCGCTCGGCTGGCAATCAGCCTGTTGAGCCGCTTCTCATTGGGGCCGATTTGCGACTGCCTCACTTGCCTTTCACCCGACGAGAACGAGCTTCGCAATCGCTGCTGCCGCGCACCAAGATCGTATCAACAAATCATTGGCCGTCTTACCCGTCATACCGGCGGACGCCGGTATCCAGGTGGAGTTGAGTTTCCTCGATTCCGGGTCGCGCTAGCTTACGCCAGCTTGCCCGGAATGACGATTCAATATCTCTTCAGAGACACCACACTAATCCAACTTCACATCCACGACCACAAACTCATCCGCTCCCAGCGCTTGCTGAAACACCGGCTTCAAATCTTCCTTTTTCGTCACAGCGAATCCTTTGGCGCCGTAGAGCTCAGCCAGGCGCGGCAGGTCGGGGATAAATAATTCGGTGCCGATGATGCGTCCGTTATAGCTCTTGATCTGATCGCGCTTCATGCCGCCGTAGGCGTCGTTACGCAGAATCAGTACGAAGATCGGAATCTTGTGGTAAGCCGCAGTGGCAAGCTCCTGCTGTTCCATCATGAAAGAACCATCGCCGGTGACACAGATCACACGCGTCTCCGGCCGGCCGAGCTTCACGCCCATGGCCGTGGCCAGCGCGGTACCGATAGCGCGGAACTCGCCGGCATGAATAATCGGATTCACTGCGTCGATGCCGCGCAACGTATCGCCGGTCATACCTGATGTGGTCAGGATTTCATTGCCCGTGAGCAAGTCGTTGAGCGCGCGCATCACCGATTCGTAGGTCAAGCCGTTATTGGCGGGTTTACGTTCGACATCGTTCTTCCACGCTTCTTTGGCCTGCTTGATCGCTTCTGCTCTCGAGCCATTATCCGTCGGCTTGGACTGTCGCTTTTTCACTTCATCGATGATTGCACGCAATGCAACTTTTGCATCAGCTTGGATCGACAACGCCGTCGGATAATTACTGCCGAGCTCATCGGGATCGATGTCGATTTGCACGATCTTGGCATTCGCAGGAATGATTTCGTGACCGAAGCGCATCGTCGTTCCTTCGCTGAACGTCGCGCCCACTGCAAGAATCAGGTCGGCATCTTGAAAAAATTTACGCGCGTAGGGCCGGCTGCCGAACCCGAGGCAGCCGAGCGCCAGCGGATCATTTTCCGGGAAAACGCCTTTGGCGGTGTAGCTCACGGCCACCGGCAACAATAAATGCTCGGCTAACTCACGCACTTCCTCACGGGCGCCGGCCCAGTCTACCCCAGTACCGGCCAGGACGACGGGAGTTTTCGCCTGGAGTAACAAATCGACGGCTACGCGCGCGGCGGCCGCGTCCATCGCGGGCGCGACCGGCTCCGCCGTACGGGTAAAGCTCAAAGGCTCAGGTAAATGAGCGTGCTGCAAATCCTCGGGTACCAGAAGAAACACCGGTCCCTGCCGTCCGCGCGTGGCTTGGCGGAACATCGAATCGAGCAGCGAGCCGAGCTCCTCGATGCGCTCGAGCTTCCCGCTCTGTTTTGTGATCGGCTGAAAAAGCCGGACATGCTCCATCCCATGAAACGAGGAATACGGGCTTTTCGCGGCAGCGGCGGTATCGATGTCCGAGGAGATTACAAACAGCGGAACGGATTCTTTATGAGCCTGTGCGACAGGTGTGACGATATTGGTTGCCCCACCGCCGGCGGAGACCAGACAAACCGCGGGTTTCTTGGTCGATCGCGCATAGCCGAGCGCCATGTTCCCGGCGCCCCCTTCATGTTGGGCATTGACGAATTTCATATGCGCCCGTCGCGCAATCGCGTCGCCGATCGCGAACGACGTGTGCGCCAGCACACCAAAAATATTGACGACTCCTCGCGAGCTCAAGTATTCGACTAAAGCGTCCGCGACAGTGGTTTGGCTCATGTCCCCTCCAGCGAATTCTCACGTTTGATTATTGCACCGGCCGTGAAAATGCAATCCAGTTTGTTGTAGTCGTTTCTGCGGCCGGTTTGAACCGGATCAGTTTCTTAGATCTCGAGCGGATATAGGGAATTCCTTCTCATGTCATGCCGGCGCATGCCGACATCCAGCGCTCTTTCATAGTCTAAATACATGGATCCGGCGTTCGCCGAAATGACAAAAACGCGACTTGAGGCTCTCCCAATTAACGACTAGATCGCGTGTTGGACCTACATCAGGCTACGTTTCTGACGATATCCGTGGTCCGCTTGCGAGCGCCTGCATCTCGTGACGCACGCCTAGATGCCGCCCGAAGTAGCGCACCAACAACGCCCCGCTTATAGTGAGAGCGATAATGAAAATACTGATGATACTTGCGGCCTCGCGATTGCTGACGGCAACTGACGAGAGCTCGAGCGCCATCAACGAGAGCGTCATGGTATCGCGCGAAGCGAGCAGAATAATGCTGCTGGTCGCACCGGCGGCGCTGACAAAGTTCATCACGGCCAAAAGAATCAGGCTCGGTGTCAACAACGGCAGCCAAATCATGACGTAAGTTCTCAACCATCCCGCGCCAGAGACGCGCGCCGCCTCCTCCATATCGGCGCCGACCTGAACCAGCACGCCTTTCATTATGTTGACTCCCGTGGTTTTGCCTTGGAGAAGAATCACGATGATCAGCGCCCAAATCGTACCGAACAGAAAATTCAGTCCCGGCGTGCCGATAAAAACCCATAACAAGCCGAGTCCCGCGAGGATGCCTGGAATTGCGCCGGCGCTCCAGATCATGAAGTCCAACGCGGCGCGGCCCGGCAATCGCGTGCGCACGAGAATGTAGGCGAGCATAGAAAAAAGCAACGGGCTGCATATCGCCGCGCTGATCGAGAGCACCAAAGTAGTCCGGAGCGCTTTCACGAAAACCGGGTCGCTCAAGACAAACCGCCAGTGCTCGAGCGTAAATCCTAAAACGAAGTAGCCGATTCGCTGCATAAAACTGCCGAGAACGAGAATCGCGAGCGGCCCTAACGTCAGCAGCGCAAGCAGAAACGCGATCGCAGCGAAAGCAACGTAATTCCAGTTGCCGAGGTGGATGAGCCCGGGACGAAAGCTGCCGCTAATCGTCGTGTAGCGCCGGCGCGCCAGAATCCAGCGCTGCAGCGGAATGATCAAAGCGATGATCAGCAGCGTGAGGCTCGCCAGAACCGTGGCCTCGCCATAATTGGGGATTTGATTTCTAATCAGGGTAAAAATTTTGGTCGAATAAACGAAGAATCCGATCGGCATGCCGAGCAGATATTCCGTTTCAAAAGACTGAAATACCCGGAGAAGCTGCAACGCAAAGACCGTCATCATCGGCGAAATCATCAGCGGCAGCGTCACTTTGAACACCGTCCGCAAGTTACCCGCGCCGCCGACACGCGCAGCCTCCTCAAGTGTCGCATCCATGTTCCGGAAGGCTGGCGTCAGTAGCATCACCTTGATCGAGATGCCGTGCCCCATCAGATTCGCCCAGATAATTCCCGGGACGCTGAAAATGTTGAACGGCCCCTGATCGAGATGAAAGAGGCTTTTCAGTGCGATGTTGATGACGCCGATGTCGGGATCGAGCAATGTGATCCAGGCAATCGTCGTCGGTAGCGCGGGCACCATGTAGGAAACCCAAAAAAGAAATTCCAGTGTGTGGCTGAAAGGGATTTTCGTCCGCGCCAACAGCCAGGCAATGCTGACACCGATCGGAAAGCTGATCGACACCGTGAGGGTCCAGATCAGCAAAGAGTTGCCGAGGGAGGTCAAAAGACCCGGGCGTTGGAACGCATCAATCCAGTGGCGGATGCCCCACGATCGCGGCTCGACAAACCAATCATTAGCGGTATTGAAACTGTTAATCAGAAGCAGAATCACCGGCCAGATCAAGAAAAAAGCAAGGGATAACAGCAACAGAGCCATGAGGAAATGGCCCTTGGTCAACTGCACGGCCGGCGCTTTCGGCGTGATCGCGAGCTGATCTATAGCGGACGACTGATTCACAGATTACTCGTTAAAGTCGTTCAACACGTTAAAACCGATTGCTATTACTCTTCTGTACTCGCTCGCGCTCTTCTCGCTTCACGCCCTTTTCAGCGTTTGCCTGCCGATTCGTCTTTTTCAAACTGTCGGATCCGGATGGATCAGACGGCTTGAACGGTTTGAACTCCTCAAGCTTTACTTCTGCCTGGTTTCCCAAATGTTATAGATCCATTTTTGCGCCTCTTCCTGGCGTGCGGCGAATTTCGGATCGGCATCGGGAAAAGCGTACTCGACGCCCGGTTTGCGCCGTTGGTCCGGCGTGACCTCGCCAAAAGGAATGTCGTTGCGCAAAGACGAACGATCGATGTTCGGTACCAGTGTATGAGTCAACGTCTGTCCTTCTTTGGATAAAAACCAGTTCACAAAGAGCTTGGCCGCGTTCGGATGCGGCGCGTTGGAAAAGACTGAGATGCAACAGCCAGAGCCGCCGGCGCGCACCAGCCCTACTTGCTTGGGTAGAAAGATCTGCTTGATTGGCAGTCCCTTCTTTGCCAACGCCATGAGCTCTTCCGTCCCCGTAGCCACCGCCTGCAGCGGGAATCTTCCACCGACAAGCCATGTTTCGAGAATCCGGCGATCATCGGAAAATGTGATGCCCGCGTTGAGAAGATATGTCCTGACCCATTCCGGCCCACGGTCGGGCTCGAAATAACTGTCAATCATCTGTCGTAGTCCCGAAGGATCGCCCATTCCCTGCCCGAGTATTTTTCCTTTCCAGCGTGGGTCGAAAAAGTCGGTTTGTTTTTTTATCGTCGCGACATCGGACTCCTTGAGCTTGTCCGTGTTGTACCAACTCTCGTACTGATCCTCTTTGGACACATGATAAATAAACACGTAGGCCGACGATTTGTCGGCGTACCAGTGGCGGCCGAGGTACCAGCCCGAAGGATCTACAACTTCCGGATGAATGAGCAAAGGTGTGAATGGAACCAGCGATTCCGACGGTACCAATCTCTGGTTGTTCTCCCGGCTGCTGATCAATGCCACATCCATGATGTATCTCCCCGCCTTGCGCTCGGCGAGCACCCGATTGACGGTGTCGGTGGCGTTACCGGTAGAGACTTCGACTTTGACGCCAAACTTTTTGGAGAATACATCGACCACTGGCCGATACTGACGCGATGGCGCGCCGCCTGAAGCTATCGAAAGCGTAGCTTCTTGTTTCGCCGCAGCGCTCAGCTTCGCCCACTCCTGTTCGAAGTTTGCTGGAGCAGCGGCGAAACCAGCACTGAAGCTAAGCAAAAGAAATAATGATCCGATCGATCCAATGGATCGGAGCAATCGGTCCGGTAGTCTTCGCGGCACATATTCGCCAGGAGATTTTTCTCGAAGGTTCATAGATCTAATTACTCTCCCTTGTGCGACCAATCGGTTGACCACGCGCTGTGTCCCTCGGGCCGCAATTTGAGCCAAACTCTTCTGCCCTCGTCAATCGGTTGATGTCGCTCGCCATAAACCATCATCAGGCCTTGGTCATCCACCTCGACCTGATACTCGACCCGCTCGCCGACGAAAAGTGTGGTTTTTACCGTGCCAGCGCTGATTCCCGACGGCATCGTTGCGCTAAGCGCAGGCTGAATCTCTACGTCCTCGGGACGAACCGCGATGAACACCGGATCGCCGTTTTTTATGCCGTTCGGATTGTAACTGCGGCCGAACACCACGCAATCGCGCCCGCCCGCTATGGCAATTGCAATCTGGCCTGAAGGATTGCTGCTCTGCACCTGACCTTTGAACAAGACGGTTCTGCCGACAAAATCCCGGACAAATTCATTGACCGGAGATTCGTACAAAACCCGCGGCTCGCCTTGCTGTTGCACCATACCAAAATTCATCAACGCGATACGGTTCGATAGGCTTAACGCCTCGATCTGATCGTGCGTAACGAACAACATGGCGACGCTCAAGCGTTTTTGCAGGAGCTTGACACTGATGCGCATCTGCTCGCGGAGTTTTGCATCCAGATTGCTGAACGGCTCGTCCAGCAATAAAACCCGCGGTTCAGTGACCAGCGCTCGCGCGAAGGCGACTCGCTGCTGTTGTCCTCCGCTCAGCAAAGGGCCGGGGCGATCTTCGAATCCTGACAATCCGACGAGATCGAGCGCGCGCTGCACGCGCTCGACGATTTCCCGTTTAGGAACCTTTCGAGCCTTGAGCGGGAACGCGACGTTCTGCGCTACGGTCATATGCGGCCAAATGGCGTAGGACTGAAAGACCATGCCAACATTGCGTTTGTTGGGCGGCAACGAAAACCGACGCGAGGTCACGACGACCGCCTGATCGCCGAAAAAAATGTCGCCCGCATCAGGTGTTTCCAATCCTGCAACCATGCGCAGCGTGGTTGTCTTGCCGCAACCGCTCGGGCCGAGCAAAGTGACGATCTCACCGTCATGTACATCGAGGGATAGATTCTGCACGGCGGGCTTGTTGCTACCGGGATAGGTCTTCCACAGACCACGCAGACTGACGGCGATCTTCGAAAGCGCCGGCGCGACATCGCGCTGCGCGACCGCAATTGCCTCGGCCGGACCGGTGTTGTCCATTGCGGCTCTTCTCTTACACGAAAGTAATCTCAGTGGCTACAGCCAATTGCGCATTTACATATTCGCGAGATCCATGAGGTATTTGTGACGATGATGGTGTGTCGCGCTTGGAAAACGGTGGTTTCCAAATTCCATTCTGTGGGAGGAACTGCAGCGTGTAGGATGCTTGAGGTCTGTCGAAACGCATCATCGTTCCGTACAGCCGTAAATGCTAGCGGTTTCCGCAGCGTGTGCCGAATGTAATCGAGGGATCAGCCGCCTGCGAGGCTTTGCGCGAAGGAACTTTTCAAAAACCCTTCGCTTCTTCTTTCATGTAAAAACCAAGCTTTTTCATCGCGGGCCAATCGTCGATGGAGAACAGGATCGTGTCCTGTTCAGTGGCATTCTCATGATAATGCCACTTCCACGCCGGCACAGCGAAGATATCGCCCTGCTCATATGCCAAGCGCTCGCTTTCGATTACGACAGCGCCTGCGCCTTCGAAGGCGAAGTAGAAACTCGTGCTGTTGTGGCGGTGCGGCAGCGTTTTCTGGCCTTTGCTTAGCAGCTGCGCTTGCCACGCAATCGTCGGCAAAGTCGGCCCGCCATCCACCGGGCTCGCGAGCATGATCATGATGCCGTCGTGGGGATCAAGCTCGTCGTTTTCTCTAAGCGCACTCAAAGCGCCGTAGGTATCCGCCCACGGGTAACGCATCGGCGGCAGCGGAAACGGTTGTTCGTTCGATATCGGCCGTGCGAGCCCGAGGGTGCGCTGGCCGTAAGCCGCGGGCTTTTTTATTTCTTCGTATGGCTGGTCGTCGGGCATGCGCTCATTGATATTTACGTTCGGATTATAGCCGTTGTCGTACCCGTCGATCCAGATTGCCGGCGTCGTATCCTTGTTCCAGTGATCGTGAAACGTCCAAGCCGGACTGACGATCACATCGCCGCGCTCCATCGGATAAGCTTCGTATTCGCAGACGAACACGGCATCCTTCGGTGCCTGGCAGACAAGCCGGGTTTCGCTCCGCAAATTCCGATGACACTGCGTGCGTTCCCTGGGCATTAAAATTTGTGCGTTCATCCAGATCGGAAATCTTCTCGCCTCAACACCGACGACGGAGCGCATACCGGTCATGCCATTAGGACCGACCGTGACAATCTCTCCCGAGCGCATCAGGCCGCGATAAATACCGTCCCACTTCCACTGCGCCGAGGTGTTGCCCTGCCGCGGCGTGGTGTGCCCGTCACGTCTGAGTCCCGCGCCGACGAGATGATGCTCAGCCAAAAAGCGCTCGAGATCTTCGTGTGTGGTTCCAACGTCAATCACGCTTTATCCTCGAATGATTTTTCTCACCGCGAAGATCACGAAGGAAACGAAGTTTCGGAAATTATCGGTTCTTCTCTTCGTGCTCTTCGTGGTGAAAATCCTATCGATCCAAGTGAAAATACCTTACACAATTATCGACCAATATCGCTCGCAATTCGTTTTCCGGCACGCCGGCGAAATCTTCGGCCAGATATTTTTGCGAATTCGGGAAATCGCTCGCCGCATGGGCGAAGTCCGTGCCCCACATGATTTTGTCATATCCGATACATTGGCGTCGTTTGATGCCCACCGGATCACGGAGAAAGCCCCAGTAGTTTCGCTCCTTGAGGTATTCACTCGGCATGCGCTCCAGTTTCGGCAATCCCCACGCTTCGTGAATCATGCCCATGTACCGTTTATAGTGGTCATCCACCTGCCACAGTCCATACTCTACCCAGCCAATCATCGTTTCCGCCCAATAGAATTTTAATTTGGGAAACCGGTCCCACACACCCGCGAAGGCCATTTGCAATGAAGCGGTCATGCAATCGTTCGTAAAACGAGTAAAAAACTTAAACGCGTCTTTCTGATGCACGTCGTGACCCGGGTCTTTAGCATAAAGAAAATCAGGCTCCCCTCTTCCGGATCCCATGTTTCCGGTGTTGTGATTGGTCAGGGCAATTCCCAAATCGAGCGCCGCTGCCCAGAACTTGTCGTCCTCTTCCGTCGGATAACTCTTGCCGCTGGGATAGCGGTCGAGCTTCACGCCTTTCATGCCGAGGCCGACGCAGTGCTCCAGCTCTTTGATTGCATCATCCACGCCCGTGGTCGGCAGCGTGCCCATACAAACCAATCGATCCGGCGCCGGCGCCATGTACTCTTCGGCGAGAAACTCGTTATAGGCGCGGATGCAATCGCAATAAAGGTCATCGTCTTTGGTCTGCCGCAGGACAAACGTGATCTGTGAAAAGAGAATTTCGCAATCGATGCCGTCCTGATCCTGTTCCGCCAAACGCTGCTCAGGCGTGCCGGTTCCCGCGCAGGTTTCGAACGTCGGAACTTGCTTGGCGAGGTCCGCGTGCGGTACGCGCACGCTGCGCGTAATCCCGATGGTATTGGGCTTGCCGCCATCAATCACGACAGCGTCGGAGCCGTTGGGCATCTTGATCCGCTTGGGCGCGCGCTCTCGATACTTAATTTGCACTCGATCGCGCCAGATGTCCGGATTGAGGTCGATATGCCCGTCAGCGGAGATGCATTTGTATGATCGTCCCATCTCAAATCCCTTCAATCTCATTCTTCTTCCCGGAATAGTCCCAGGCTTTCTAGCACCGGCCGATCGGTTACGGAAAACATTATTACGGGGGCTTTGCGCGAGAGATTCTTGAAAGAATGCCAGTTCCATGACGGGACGAAAAAACAGTCCCGCGCTCGCCAGGTGAGATCTTTCATTGCGGACTTCGATTTTCCTACGCTCGTAACTCCCTCGCCCTCGACGACATGATAGATTGTGCTGCTCGTATGGCGATGTGGAGCGGTGCTTTCGCCGGGAGGAATCATCTGAACCCAACAGCCGATCGTCGGCATGGTTGGGCCGCCGGTGAGCGGGTGACTGTACTCCAGCAACACGCCGTCGTGAGCGTCTAAAGGACCGCCAGCAGCCGTTTCATTCAGCGCCTCCCGGGTGTCACGCCATTTGTAGTTATACGGCAAGGCTGCGCTACTGCTACTCATCACGCGCGGGCGAATCGCGCCATAACGCTGCTTGCAGGCGCCATCGTGCCTGACGATCGGTTGCGCCGGACCCTCACCGTAGTTTTCCTCAAAACCGGCATCGAGATAACGAGTCAAATGCGAGTCGAGCACATCGAGCCAAACAACATTATTTTTTCCGGCATTGAAATGATCATGCCAGCTCCAATTTGGCGTCAGCACGAGATCACCCGGCTCCATCAGCATCTCTTCGCCTTCAACATTGGTATAAGCGGTGCCGTCGCCCTCGACGACGAAGCGTAACGCCGCCGCGCTATGGCGATGGCACTCCGCGCGCTCTCCCGGCTTGACGAGCTGGATCGACATCTGCAGCGTGCGTGTAGTTGCTTTCCTCGTATGGAGCGCCGGATTGACCAGCTGGACTGTGCGCCGTTTTGCTGCATCATCGATGCCGCCGAGCTGAACCACCTCGCCCGATTCCATCAAACACGAATAAATCATCGACCAGGGCCAAAGGTACGGCACAAGCTCAGGATTCTTTTCGCGCGCCTGCCAATGGCCGGCCAAGGAATACTCTGCAAGACGGGCGTGGAGTGCCTGAAGCTCGGGCGTGTCGGGAAGTGCATGAGGATCGCTCATAGTATGCCTCTAATAAATTTAGAAATTACTGATCGATTGAATTCTCGTTAAACTCAAATCAAGGAAAGATTCCTCGCCGTTCGCTCGGAATGACAAATCTATTGTGCTTGTCATTTCGAACCCATTCGGTTCGCTCAGGGTAAACTCCGCGAGAAATCTTTCCCGAACGGAACCATTGCGTCACGCCAACAGTATTTCAGAAAACAACAATTTTCCAGCCTGCGGCTAACAGCGGTAGTTCGAGTCACCCTTGGTACTGAACCGTATTCAGGATAGAGGTTGTTGCAAGAGGCCAAGCTGTGACATCTGCTCGCAATCCGAACTCGCCAGTATCTTTTGCACGGGAGATCGTTTGCCCTCGTTGTCAGCGACGATTTGAGTTGTCCGAGCTGCTAACCCTCTGCCCCTGCGGTTCACCGTTGATGGTTCGGTATGATCTCGACCGAGCCAAAGAACTCCTCGCTAAATCTCTTTTCTGTGATCGAGTCGCATCGCTCTGGCGTTATCGCGAGCTTTTGCCGCTACAAAGTGAAACAAACCTTATCTCGATCGGTGAGGGCTATACGCCGCTGCTCGACGCAAAAAACCTTGCGATCGAGCTCGGTGTGCGGCAACTCTGGATCAAGGACGAAGCGCAGAACCCGACCGGCTCCTTCAAGGACCGAGGCCTGTCGGTGGCGATCTCACGAGCCAAGGAGCTCGGTGTCACCAAGGCGGCGATCCCCTCTGCCGGTAACGCGGGCGGCTCCTTTGCCGCTTACGCAGCACGCGCCGGCATCGAAGCGCACGTCTTCATGCCGCGCGATACCCCAATGGCGAATCAAGTTGAAGCTGCGCAATACGGCGCGCGGCTCAGTTTAGTCGATGGCCTGATCAACGATTGCGGTCGAATCATCGCCGAGCGGAAAGCCGCTGAAGGTTGGTTCGACCTTTCAACTCTGAAAGAGCCCTATCGGCTCGAAGGCAAAAAGACCATGGGCTACGAGATTACCGAACAACTGGGTTGGCACGTTCCCGATGTCATCATTTATCCGACAGGCGGCGGCACCGGACTTATCGGCATGTGGAAAGCCTTCGGAGAGCTCGAAGAATTGGGTTGGATCGGGAGCGCGCGGCCGCGCATGGTTTCGGTGCAAGCGAGCGGCTGTGCGCCTATCGTCAAGGCCTTTGAGGAAGGCAAGACAGCGGCGGAGCCTTGGCAAAATGCCAAGACCGTTGCTTCTGGTCTGCGAGTTCCGCAAGCCGTCGCCGATTTTTTGATTCTGCAGGCCATCCGCGAAAGCGGCGGCACTGCGGTGAGCGCTAGCGATGAAGCGATGCTTGAAGAAATCCCTCGGGTCGGAAAAAGCGAGGGCATTTTTTTCTGCCCGGAAGGCGCGGCTTGCGTTGCGGCGCTGCGCCGACTCCGACTAAATGACTGGATCAGAGCCGCCGATGAGGTAGTGATTTTTAACACGGCTTCC
>Ga0207650_10002390_pt1 | contig 13068 bp, 16 predicted proteins | sample KBSS63metaG_FD_184325 | JGI IMG/M metagenome (GOLD analysis project Ga0207650, IMG submission 184325) | Switchgrass rhizosphere microbial communities from Kellogg Biological Station, Michigan, USA - KBS S6-3 metaG (SPAdes) (version 2) | ecosystem: Host-associated > Plants > Roots > Rhizosphere...
CGCCGTCGGAGAAGGAATCGGGCGTGACGTTGACGATGCCCATCACTCGCGGGCGATCCAGCAGCAGGCGGCGTCCGCCGCAGTCCAGGCTCAGCGAGGTCTCGAACATCACGGGAGTTCCTGATCGTGGGTGCGCCGCGATCGCGCACGGTGGGCGCAGCGCGACGCGGGCGGGAAGTGCGCGCTGGCGGGGTTCACCACTGGCGACGGCGAGCTGCGGAAGGACGATGGCATGACGGAACGGCCAAAGCGGGAAGGGATCATTGTCGCGCAGACCGGGGGCGCCCGACCACGCGACGACGCGGAGGCGGACGCGGCGCCGGTGCAGCGTGTCGCCATCGCCGGCATGAAAAGGAGGCCGCCGTGCCGGAGAAATGCGCTTCTGCGCCGGGGCGATCCGCAGCCCGCAGCGACGCGTCTGGCAATGGTGCGTCGCACGGGCTGGGCGCACATGCCGGCATCCCCTGGTTCGTGTACCAGGACGTGGCACAGCGCGACGAGCATGTCAGTGGGCTGCCACCCGATGCCGCTGATGCGTCGGTTGTGCCGCCGTCGCAGTGCGCGCACACGGCACGCGGCTGGCCGCCGCATGCGGCGCAGCCTTGCTGCTCGCCCCCAAGACGACGCCACCACCTCGGCGCTCGCTTGCGGGATGCACAGGCGCAACGCCACCAGCGCGCGCCAGCAAGAACCCCCAAGGCCGCCGCCCAATCGCGCAGGCAACAAAAAAGCCAGGGATCGCTCCCTGGCTTTTTCGACGAACCGATCAACGAGTCAGAGCTGCTCGGCCGGCCCGGCGATCGGCGGCAGCGGCCGCGAACTGCCCTTGTCGTTGCCGCCATCCTTGCCGTCCTTGCCGGACTTGTTCCAGCCCATCGGCGGCGGCGGATCGCGGCCTTCCATGATCGCGTCGATCTGCGGCACGTCGATGGTCTCGTACTCCAGCAGCAGCTTGGCCATCACGTGCAGCTTGTCGATGTTCTCGGTGAGGATGGTCTTGGCGCGGTTGTAGGCGCCGTCCAGGATCTCGCGCACCACGTCGTCGATCTTGCGCGCGGTCTCGTCGGAGACGCTCTTGTGCTGGGTGACCGAACGTCCCAGGAACACCTCGTCCTCCTCCTCGCCGTAGGCGATCGGCCCCAGCTCGTCGGACAGACCCCACTTGGTGACCATGTTGCGCGCCATCTTGGTCGCGCGCTCGATGTCGTTGGACGCGCCGGTGGTGACCTTGTCGGCGCCGAAGATCAGCTCCTCGGCCACGCGTCCGCCGTACAGCGTCGCCAGGCGGCTGTGCAGGCTTTCGCGGGTGGAACTGTAGCGGTCGCCCTCGGGCAGGAACTGGGTCACGCCCAGCGCGCGGCCGCGCGGGATGATGGTGACCTTGTAGACCGGGTCGTGGTCCGGCACCAGGCGGCCGATGATGGCGTGGCCGGCCTCGTGATAGGCGGTGTTGGTCTTCTCTTCCTCGCTCATCGCCATGGAGCGGCGCTCGGCGCCCATCAGGATCTTGTCGCGGGCGCGGTCGAAGTGGTCCATGCGCACCTCCTTGACCGTCTCGCGCGCGGCGAACAGCGCCGCCTCGTTGCACAGGTTGGCCAGGTCGGCGCCGGAGAAGCCGGGCGTGCCGCGCGCGATCAGCATCGGCTCGACGTCGTCGGCCAGCGGCAGCTTGCGCATGTGCACCTTGAGGATCTGCTCGCGGCCGCGCACGTCCGGCAGGCCGACCACCACCTGGCGGTCGAAGCGGCCCGGGCGCAGCAGCGCCGGGTCGAGCACGTCCGGACGGTTGGTCGCGGCGATCACGATCACGCCTTCGCCGCCCTCGAAGCCGTCCATCTCCACCAGCAACTGGTTCAGGGTCTGCTCGCGCTCGTCGTGACCGCCGCCCAGGCCGGCGCCGCGATGGCGGCCGACCGCATCGATTTCGTCGATGAAGATGATGCAAGGCGCGTGCTTCTTGGCCTGATCGAACATGTCGCGCACGCGGCTGGCGCCGACGCCGACGAACATTTCCACGAAATCCGAACCGGAAATGCTGAAGAACGGCACCTTGGCCTCGCCGGCGATGGCCTTGGCCAGCAGCGTCTTGCCGGTGCCGGGCGGGCCGACCATCAGCACGCCGCGCGGGATCTTGCCGCCGAGCTTGGTGAACTTGGTCGGGTCGCGCAGGAAGTCGACCAGCTCGCCGACCTCTTCCTTGGCCTCGTCGCAGCCGGCGACGTCGGCGAAGGTGATCTTGATCTGGTCCTCGCCCTGCAGCTTGGCGCGCGACTTGCCGAAGGACATCGCGCCCTTGGCGCCGCCGCCGCCGCCCTGCATCTGGCGCATGATGAACAGCCAGAAGCCGATGATCAGGATGACCGGCAGGAAGTTCAGCACCAGCGACCAGAAGCCCGGGCCGTTGGCCGGCTTCTGCCGGGTCATTTCCACGTTCTTGCTGTACAGCACGTCGACCAGCTTGTCGTCGCGCGGGCCGTACACGGTGCTCTCGCTGCCGTCGCTACGCTTGAAGCGGATCGCGGTCACCGCCAGCCCGGTGTCGTCGGTGAAGTCCACCGACTTCACCCGCCCGGCGTCCACTTCCTTGAGGAACTGGGTATAGGTCACCGAGTCGTTGCCCGGGCCGCCGGCCAGGCGCGGCGAGAAGCTCTGGAACACCACCATCAGCACGACGGCGACGACTACCCACAGCAACAGATTCTTGGTCAAGTCGTTCATCCTCATTGGCTCCGGTGTCCCTTCAACTCTTTCTCGATGCGTGATGCGACGGGTTCAGCTTACTTGATCTGGGCGCGCTTGCCCTGCCCGAGGGCATAGACCTCCGGCGAGCGCTTGCGCGACGCCGCCGGTTTGCGGATGGACACCTTGTCGTAACGGCGGCGCATCTCACGGATGTAATCGTCGGACCCGACGCCCTGGAACAGCTTGATCAGGAACGCCCCGCCCGGCTTGAGGTGGGTGTCGGCGAAGTCCATGGCCAACTCCGCCAGATGCATCATCCGCGGCTGGTCGACCGCGTCCATGCCGCTTTTATTGGGGGCCATATCCGACAGCACAAGGTCTACCGGGCTGCCGCCCAGCATGGCCTCGAACTGCGATAGCACCTGCTCTTCCCTGAAGTCGCCGTGAAGGAACTCCACGCCGGCCAGCGGCGGCATCTCCAGGATGTCCAGCGCCAGCACCCGGCCGCGCTCGCCCAGCGACTTGCGCACCTGCTGCGACCAGCCGCCCGGCGCGGCCCCCAGGTCCACCACCACCATGTCCGGGCGCAGCAGCTTGTCGCGCTGCAGCAGTTCTTCCAGCTTGTAGGCCGCGCGCGAACGCATGCCCTCGGCCTGCGCCTTCTTCACGAAGGGATCGGCGAAATGTTCGCGGAGCCAGCGTTGGCTGCTTTTGCTGCGGGTTGCCATGGGAGCGCGGTCGAGACGGACGGCCATGATACCCTGATCGCCCTTGGCAACCCCGTTCCCGCCTGCATGTCGATCAGCCTGACCCCGTCCCAGAACCGCTTCCTGCGCGGCCTGGCGCACGACCTCAAACCCCTGCTGCAGATCGGCGGCAAGGGCGTCACGCCGGCCTTCCTGGCCGAACTGGACGAGGTGCTGGAGCGCCACGAACTGGTCAAGGTGAAGGTCGGCGGCGAGGACCGCGAGGCCCGCGACGCGAGCATCGCCAGCCTGGTGCAGCAGTCCGGCAGCGTGCTGGTGCAGCGGATCGGCCACACCGCGATCCTGTACCGCCCGGCCAAGGAAGACCGCCAGATCGTGCTGCCGCGCGGTTGAGCGCGGCACGGTGACGCCATGCAGCTGACCCAGGACCTGCCCGACTACGCTTACACCCTGCGCATGGCCGACGGCCGCCAGGCGAAGGTGAACGACCGCTTGCTGACCCGCAGCTTCATCCTCGCCCCGGACACCCTGGTCGAGCAGTGGGAGGCCCCGGCCGCGGCGGACCTGCAACCGCAGCAGTTGCAGCCGCTGCTGGACCTGAATCCGGCACTGGTGATCCTGGGCACCGGCGAACGCCAGGTGTTCCCGCCCGCCGCGGCGCTGGCGCTGTTCCTGACCCGCGGCATCGGCATCGAAGTGATGAACAACGCCGCCGCCGCCCGCACCTACAACGTGCTCGCCGCCGAAGGCCGGCGCGTGGCGGTTGGATTCCTGCTGGAAGGCTGAACTGGAGTTCGCCCGGCACGCTGCAATCGACGTGTGAGACCACTTGGAGGAAGCGCCGTGATGTCCGAAGCAAAAACCACTTCAAATGCCTGGCCATTCCTTTCAGCCATTGCATTCATGTTCTTGGGCCTGACCTATAACCCGCTGTTCTTCGTCTGCTCTATCTTCTTGTTCTCGGCAACGGCGGCCAGACGCAACAAGAGTATCGGCATCGCTGGCGCAGCGTTCGGGCTTGCGTTCCTGCTGCTCCTGCTTGGCTATGGTTTCGGCAGGGACATGGCACTTCGCGATAACAGCCAGTCATCGGTTAGCCATCCAGGCCATGCTGCGGCCTGACAATTCATTCAAGCCGACGCCGCTTCGCGGCTCGACTTAGTTCCGGTGTTAGGCCACGGAAGGAGAGTTCAATGAGATGGATGGTTCAGATCGCAGCCGGTGCCCTGGCGCTTTGCATCGTCGGCTCGGCCAGCGCCAAGGACTGCGAGGCGGGCGCGTCGAACATGGCGGAAGTCCGCGCCTGTCTCGCGGAGCAGCAGACCACCGATCTCGATGCCGCGCTGTCGCGCGTTGCCTTGCTTGTCGGCAAAAACAAGCCCGCTGCCGCCGCGCTCAGGCAATCCCAGGCGAGTTGGCTCAAGTTTGTCGAGGACTCGTGCAGCTTCTCGGTTGCAATCGCGCCATCAGACGCATACCCCGAGGATGTGCGCACGAACTGCAGGGCTGACTTCACCGCGGCGCGCATAAAGATCCTTCAGGCCTGGTCCAAGCAACTCGGACCCGGCCGTTAAGTCGGCCGCGGCCTGACAGTTCGTCCAGGCCGGCACCGCTTCGCGGCGCGGCTTAACCCAGGTGCTCGGCCATCACGCCCTGCCTTTTGTAGGAGCGGCTTCAGCCGCGACCGGGCCCTACCTGTGGGATTCGGTCGCGGCTGAAGCCGCTCCCACGACAGCAAAGCGCCGGATTACTTCGGCGGCAGATACAGCAGCGGATCGACCGGCTTGCCGTTGTAGCGGATCTCGAAGTGCAGCATGTCGCGCGCCGCGCCGCTGCGGCCCATCTCGGCGATCTGTTCGCCGGCCTTGACGTTCTGGCCTTCGTTGACCAGGCGCTTGCGGTTATGGCCGTAGGCCGACAGCCACTGCTCGTTGTGCTTGATGATGATCAGCTCGCCGTAGCCGACCAGGCCGGCGCCCGAATACACCACCACGCCGTCGGCGGCGGCACGCACCGCCTGGCCGCTGCTGCCGGCGATGTCCACGCCCTGCTTGGTGGTCTCGCCGACGACGAAGCGGCTGACCACCGCGCCATCGGCCGGCCAGCGCCAACTGAAGCCGCTGCTGACAGGCGCCGGCGCCGCGGCGACCGGCGGGCGCGTGGCCGTCGTGGCGCTCGGCGGAGGCACGACGGCGCCACCACTCGGTCGCGTGGCGACCGCGCCGCCGCCTGGCGGATAGAGCTTGAGCGACTGCCCGGGATAGATCGTGTACGGCGGCGGCAGCCGGTTCCAGGCGGCCAGGTCCTGCGGCGCGATGTTGTTGGCGCGGGCGATCGCGTACAGCGTATCGCCACGGCGCACGGTGGCGCTGACCCCGGGCTTGGGCACCGACACGCGCGGCGTCGCCACCGCGGACTTGCCGGGCGCTCCGGGCGTGCGCACCACCGTGGCGCTGCTGCATGCCCCCAGGCCGGCCATCACCAGCAACCACACGCTGCCACGCAGGCCGTTACGCACCACCCGATCGACGCTCATCCGACCTTCGCTCTCCATATGACCCACACCACCAGCAGCGCCAGGATCGCCGTGGCGACCCAACCGAGCGGTTCGATCCAACGACGCAACGCGGCTTCCGCGCGCGGGCCGCCCAAGCGGATCGCGCCGGCCACCAGATACACGCGCTTGCCGCGCCCCACCACCATGCTCGCCAGGAACGGTAGCAGCGGGATTCCCACGATGCCTGAGGCCCAGGTAAATATCTTCAGCGGAATCGGCGTGAATCCGGCCAGCACCAGCAGCCAGAACGCGCGCCACGGCGACTCGGCGACGACGTCGCGCAGATGGTTCACCTGCGCATCGATCTTCTGCGTCCAGCCCAGCCACTCGATCAACGGCTGCACCGCGGCGAAGGCGAAGTGGCCGAGCATGTAGCCGACCAGCGCACCGGCCAGCGACCCCATCAAGCTCAACGTGGCGAACCACAAGGCGCGCCGCGGCTGCGCCAGCGACATCGGCGCCAGCATCACCTCCGGCGGCACCGGGAACACGATCGCCTCGGCGAAGCTGAGCCCGGTCAGCAGCGCCGGCGCGCGCCGGTGGCGCGACCAGGCGATGGCGCGTTCGTACAGCGGCCCGAAAATCTTCATTCCATCCAGCTCCGGTGGTTCGACCCAGGGTGATTCAATCCAGCATGCCCGACAGCAACGGCACGAAGGTGACTGGCGCCAGGATGTCTTGTTCGATCTGCCCCTCGGCATCGCGACGCAGCCGCACCAGCGACTGCGAGGACGGGCCGCCCACCGGCGCCACCAGGCAACCGCCGGGCGCCAACTGCGCGACCAGCGCATCGACCAGCGCCGGCGCCGCGGCGGTGACCACGATCGCGTCGTACGGGCCGTGCTCGGCCCAGCCGATCCGGCCATCGTCGTGCTTGCTGCGCACGTTCATGCCGAGCTGGCGCAAGCGCTTGCGCGCCTGCCGCAGCAGGTCGCCGATGCGTTCCACGGTGTAGACCTCCAGCCCCAGCGCGGCCAAGATCGCGGCCTGGTAGCCGGAGCCGGTCCCCACTTCCAGCACCTTCTTCGGCGCCGCCGCGAGCACGGTCTCGGTCATCCGCGCCACCACCCACGGCTGCGAGATGGTCTGGCCGTGACCGATCGGCAGCGCGGTATCTTCGTAGGCGCGCGAGGCCAGCGCTTCGTCGATGAACAGATGCCGCGGCACGGTGCGCACCGCGTTGAGCACGCTTTCGTCGCCGATGCCGGATTCGCGCAGGCGCGCGACCAGACGATCGCGCACCCGCTGCGAGGTCATGCCGATCCCGATCGCCTCCGGTTGCAGCCGCAGCCGCGGCGTCATGCCGGGTCGTCCAGTGCGGCGGTGAGGCCGCCGACCCAACTGGCGACCGTCTCCAGCGCCTGGTAGCGGGTCAGGTCGACCTGGATCGGGGTGATCGAGATGAAGCCGGTGCGCACCGCGTGGAAGTCGGTGCCGGGGCCGGCGTCCTGCTCGCGGCCGGCCGGGCCGATCCAGTACACGGTGCCGCCGCGCGGGTCCGGCTGCGGCAGGCACGGTTCGGAGCGGTGGCGGTTGCCGAGCCGGGTGACCTCGAAGCCCTTGATCTCGCTCCAGGGCAGATCCGGCACGTTGACGTTGAGGATGGTGTCGGCCGGCAGCGGGTCGGCCTTGAGCCGCGCCACGATCTCCACCGCCGCGCGCGCGGCGGTCTGGAAGTGCCTGGGCTCGTGGTTGTGGCTGACCAGCGACATCGCCACCGCCGGCAGGCCGAGGAAGCGGCCTTCCATCGCCGCCGACACGGTGCCCGAATAGATCACGTCGTCGCCCAGATTGGCCGAGTTGTTGATCCCCGACACCACCATGTCCGGCTCGCCCTCGAGCATGCCGGTGAGCGCCAGGTGCACGCAGTCGGTCGGCGTGCCGGCGACGCTGCAGGTATGCGGATCGATGCGCTTGATCCGGATCGGCAGATCCAGGGTCAGCGAATTGCTCGCGCCGGACCGGTCGCGGTCGGGCGCGACCACGGTCACCTCGTGGCCGGCGCCGCGCAACTGCTCGGCCAGCATGCGGATGCCGGGGGCGTCGACGCCATCGTCGTTGGAAACCAGTACGCGCATGGTGCTCCTCGGAAAACCCCGGGCATGATACCGGATGCGTCCGGCCAGGTCGCCGACAGCGCGCTTGCGTGATCGCGTACGCAGGTTAGGCTGTGCGCATGTCGCAGCCCGAAGACGAAGATCCCGCCGCCCTGTTCCGCGCGGCGATCGGTGCGGTCACGCCGCTCAATGCGACGCCACCGGCCAATGCCAAGCCACGGCCGAAGCCGCGCGCGCGCATGGCCGAGCGCGACGAGGCCGAGGCGCAGAGCGAGTTCCAGCGCCTGCTGCGCGACGCCGCGCCGCTGGAAGCCGGCGACGTGGCCAGCTACCGCCGCGAGAGCGTGCCGGCGCGCGTGTTCCAGCGCCTGCGCCGCGGCCAGTTCTCGGCGCAGGACGAACTGGATCTGCACGGCGCCAACGCGGCGCAGGCCGAGGCACTGCTGCGCCAGTTCATCGCCGAGGCGCATGCGCACGAGTATGGCTGCGTGCGCATCGTGCACGGCAAGGGCCTGCAATCCGGCGGCGTGCCGATGCTGAAGAACCTGGTCGATCGCCTGCTGCGCCAGCGCAACGACGTGCTGGCGTTCCATTCGGCGCCGACCGCACAGGGCGGCACCGGGGCGATGCTGGTGCTGCTGGCGCGGCGCTGACCCGGCGCCGCGCGGCTCATTCCTGCGCCGCGGGCTCGGCCTGCATGCCCTGCCCCGCATCGGCGACCTCGCCCAACTCGTGCAGCAACGCGGTGGCGTAGCTGCCGGGCGGCAACGTGAAGCGCAGTTCCAGCGCGGTGGCGTCCGCGTCCAGCCAGCGCCATTGCAGCGCGCCGGCGCGCAAGCGAGTGGCGCGCCGCTCCTGCTTCAGCCCTTCGCGCTCCAGACCCTCGCGCAGGCGCAGCGCGACCGCGTCGTCCAGCGCTGCCAGTTCCAGCGCGCGTGCCGCCTCGGCGCTGCGCAGTTCGCCGGCGCCCCACAACGGCGCGGACGGATGGATGTCGAAGCGCTGCAGGCGTTCGGCCAGCGCCTGCGACCATGGCTCCGGGCCGAACACGCTGCGACTGCCGTCGAGCATCCACACCTCGCCATCCAGCGCGCTGTCCCAGTTGCCGGCGGCCACGCGTGCGGCCAGCACCCGGTTGAACAGTTCCGAACGCGCGGCCGACAGCAGCAGCGAGCGCTGCTCGCGGCGCACCCGGCGCCCGCCGAACATCGCCAGTGCGGCGCCGACGTTGCCGCCATCGCGGCCGAAGCGCTGCTCGCCGAACCAGTTGGGGATGCCGCGCGCGGCGATCTGCGCCAACTGCGCCTCGATCGCCGTGCGCTCGCCGCGCACCTCGCGCAACACCAGCACGAAGCCGTTGCCGGCCAGGGCGCCGCGCGGCAGCTTGCGGTTGTGCCAGTGCGCGTCCAGTACCTGCAGGTCGTCGCCGTGCAGCGCTTCCAGCGCCGGCGCCACGCGCTTGGGCAAATGCACCGAGAAACGCTGGGTGGTGACCGCATGCCGGTCCTTCATGCCCGCGTAGCCGATCGCCATCTCCGCCACGCCGGCCCACTGCGCCAGGCGGCGCGCGGCGAAGGCGGTGTTCATGCCGCGCTTGCGCACCGTCAGCAACAGGTGCTCGCCCTCGCCGGTGGGCGCGAACGCGGGCAGTTCGTCGACCTGAAAATCCTCGGCCACGCTGCGCATGCGCGCCTGCAGCGGCGCGGCACCGAACGCGCGCGGCAGATCGCTCACAGCGCCACCAGCAACGCCGCGGCCTGCGCCGCGATGCCCTCGCCGCGCCCGGTGAAGCCGAGCTTCTCGCTGGTGGTGGCCTTGACGCTGACGCAGTCCAGTTCGATCTGCAGCAGCGCCGCCAGGCGTTCGCGCATCGCCTGCGCATGCGGGCCGACCTTGGGCCGCTCGCAGATCACGGTGACGTCGACGTTGCCCGGGCGCCAGCCGCGCGCGCGCAGCAGGCCCACGCAGTGATCGAGGAACTGCGCGCTGTCGGCGCCTTTCCAGCGCGGGTCGGACGGCGGGAAATGCTGGCCGATGTCGCCCAGCGCCAGCGCGCCGAGCAGCGCGTCGCACAGCGCGTGGATCACCACGTCGCCATCGCTGTGGGCGAGTACGCCGCGGTCGTGCGCCACGCGCACCCCGCCGAGCATGAGATGGTCGCCGTCGCCGAAGGCATGCACGTCGTAGCCCTGGCCGATGCGGAACGGAAGCGGAGAAGCGGAAGTGTGTGACATGGCGTTCCTGTTGAAATGAGCGGCGCAGCCGGGGGCGGTCAGGCGCCGGCGTGCAGCGCGCGCGCGTACACCGGCAGGGCCTCGGACGCGGGCATGGCGTCGTCGGGATCGGCGGCGCCCCAGTGCGGATCGAGCCAGTCGGCATGCACGGCGCGTTCGACGATCTCCCGCAGCGGCACGTGCCGGACCGGGCCGGCGAACGGCAGCCGGCCGTGCGCCGACGACACCAGGCTGAAACGCAATTGCCGCGCCAGCCCGTCGTGCCAGCAATAGAAGGTCATCGCCGGCAAGCCCTGCGCGCGCAGCGCGGCCTGGCGGCTGTCCGCGACCGCCGCGACGAACCACGCAACGCTTTCCGCATCGAGCCCGGCATGCTGGTCCTCGCGCGGCGAGAACGCCCACAGATTGGACCGGGCTTCATGCAGCATGTCCTCGCCATCGATCACGATCGCATCGCCCGCCGCCTGTTGCAGCCAGGCGTGCGCCGCCGAACCCTCGAACCGCATCAGCCGCCCTGCCGCTGGAACAGTTCGAACTCGAAGCGGGCCAGGTCGGCCGGCGTGGTGACCTTGAAGTTGTCTTCGGCGCCCTCGACCAGCAGCGGCCGCAGGCCGAGCAGTTCCATCGCCATCGCGTCGTCGGTGACTTCGACGCCGGCGGCGGCGGCCTGTTCCAGCGCGCGGGTCAGCTGCAGGCGCCGGAACAGTTGCGGGGTCAGCGCGCGCCACAGCCGCTCGCGCGGTTCGGTGGCGTCGATGCCGCCGTCGTCGCCGGCGCGCTTGAGCGTGTCGCGCACCGGCGCGGCCAGGATCGCGCCGACCGGATCGCCGCGCCCGGTTTCCAGCAGCCGATCCAGGTCGGCCAACGCCAGGTTCGGGCGCGCCGCGTCGTGCACCAGCACGAAGTCGTCGGCCTTGACCGCATCCGGCAAGGCCTCCAGCGCGGCCAACACCGAGCCGGCGCGACTGGCGCCGCCGATGCAGGTCAGCACCGGCTTGCCCGCCAGCTCGGTCCAGCCGGGCCAGTCCGCGTCGTCGGCGCCGAGCGCGATCATCGCGCCCGCCACCGCCGGATGCGCCAGCAAGGCGTGCAAGGCATGCTCGATCAGCGGCCGCCCGCCGGCGTGCAGATACTGCTTGGGCACGGCCGCGCCGAAGCGGGTACCGCGCCCGGCGGCCGGGACCACCGCCCACACCGCGCCCATCAGGGCTGCTCGCCGGGCGCGGCCGGCGCCTGCTGCGGCGCTGCGCCATCGGCCGGAGCCGCCGCCGGCGGTGCCACCGGCGCATCCTCGACGACGCGATAGAACTTCTCGCCCGGTTTGATCATGCCCAGCTCGCTGCGTGCCCGTTCCTCGATCGCCGCCTCGCCGTCCTTGAGGTCCTTGACCTCGGCGGCGAGCGCGGCATTGCGTTGCTGCAGGCCTTCGTTGTCGCGCTTCTGGTGCTGGACCTGGCTCTCGAGCACCAGCACCTCGCCGGAATTGCCCGGACCGAACCAGAAGCGGTACTGCAGCCACGCCAGCAATCCCGCCAGCACCAGCAGCAGCCAGCGCCAGTTGCGCATGGCTTATCGCTTGAGCGAGACGAAGGCGTCGCGCCCGGCGTAGCGCGCCCCGCTGCCCAGCGCTTCCTCGATGCGCAGCAGTTGGTTGTACTTGGCCACGCGATCGCTGCGGCACAGCGAGCCGGTCTTGATCTGGGTGGCGGTGGTGGCCACGGCGATGTCGGCGATGGTGGTGTCCTCGGTCTCGCCGGAACGGTGCGAGACGATCGCCGCGTAGCCGGCCTTGTCGGCCATGGCGATGGCTTCCAGGGTCTCGGTCAGGGTGCCGATCTGGTTGACCTTGATCAGGATCGCGTTGGCGGTGCCGGACTCGATGCCCTGCTTGAAGATCTTCGGGTTGGTCACGAACAGGTCGTCGCCGACCAGTTGCACCTTGCCGCCGATGCGGTCGGTGAGCAGCTTCCAGCCGGCCCAGTCGTCCTCGGCCAGGCCGTCCTCGATGCTGACGATCGGGTACTGCGCGGCCCAGTCGGCGAGGAAGTCGACGAACTGTTCGCTGGTCAGGCGCTTGCCCTCGCCCACCAGGTGGTACTTGCCGTTGTCGTAGAACTCGCTGGAGGCCACGTCCAGGCCCAGCAGCACGTCCTCGCCGGCGGTGTAGCCGGCCTTGCCGATCGCTTCCAGGATGGTGTCCAGCGCTTCCACGTTGCTGCGGAAGTCCGGCGCGAAACCGCCTTCGTCGCCGACCGCGGTGGACAGGCCGTGCCCCTTCAGCACCGACTTCAGCGCGTGGAAGATCTCGGTGCCGGCGCGCAGCGCCTCGGAGAACGAGGCGGCGCCGACCGGCAGCACCATGAACTCCTGGAAGTCGACGTTGTTGTCGGCATGCGCGCCGCCGTTGATGATGTTCATCATCGGCACCGGCAGCGCCAGGTTGGCGGTGTTGCCCGCGGCCAGCGACTGCCACAGCGGCTGCTTGCGCGAGGCGGCCAGCGCGTGCGCGTTGGCGAGCGAGACGCCGAGCAGCGCGTTGGCGCCGAGGCGGCCCTTGTTCTCGGTGCCGTCCAGGTCGATCAGGCGGCGGTCCAGGCCCTGCTGGTCGGCGGCGTCGAAGCCTTTCAACGCGCCGGCGATGGTGGTGTTGACGTTCTCCACCGCCTTGCGCACGCCCTTGCCCAGGTAGCGGGTCTTGTCGCCGTCGCGCAGTTCCACGGCTTCCTTGGTGCCGGTGGACGCGCCCGAGGGCACCGCGGCGCGACCGAACGCACCATCCTCCAGGATGACATCGGCTTCCAGCGTGGGATTGCCGCGGCTGTCGAGGATTT
>Ga0207650_10002392_pt1 | contig 13061 bp, 9 predicted proteins | sample KBSS63metaG_FD_184325 | JGI IMG/M metagenome (GOLD analysis project Ga0207650, IMG submission 184325) | Switchgrass rhizosphere microbial communities from Kellogg Biological Station, Michigan, USA - KBS S6-3 metaG (SPAdes) (version 2) | ecosystem: Host-associated > Plants > Roots > Rhizosphere >...
GGCTGATCTACCAGATATCGGGCGTCAAGACGCTCAACGCCGTCTATCGCTCGCGCTTGGGGCGCGCGCGCATGGGGTTCGACTATGCGCTGTTCCGCCGGGGTCCGCTCACCATGGCGCCGTCGCAGCTCGGCCTGTTCACGCGTTCGGACCCCAAGCGCGAGCGCGCCAACATCCAGTTTCACGTGCAGCCGCTGTCGCTCGACAAATTCGGCGATCCGCTGCATGAGTTTCCCGCCTTCACCGCGAGCGTGTGCAACCTGCAGCCCACGAGCCGCGGCTTCGTGCGGCTGCGCTCCGCCGATCCCGCCGACAAGCCCGTGATCAAGCCGAACTATCTCTCGACCGACGAGGACCGGCGCGTCGCCGTCGATTCCATCCGCGTCGCCCGCAGGATCGTGGCGGAGCCCGCGCTCGCGAAGTACCAGCCGGTCGAATATCTTCCGGGTCGTGCGGTCGGCAATGACGACGCGTCGCTGATCAAAGCCGCGGGCGACATCGGCACCACGATCTTTCATCCCGTCGGCACCGCCAAGATGGGGCGCGCCAGCGATCCCATGGCGGTGGTGGACGAGCGCCTGCGCGTGATCGGGCTCGAGCGCCTGCGCGTGGTCGATGCCTCGATCATGCCCACGATCACCTCGGGCAATACCAACGCGCCCACGATGATGATCGCGGAGAAGGGCGCTGCGATCATCCGCGAGGACCGCCGCGCGTGACGAGGGCGGCGGTAGCGGCGCGCTTCTGTCGTCACTGCCGTGTCCCGGACGAGTGCAGCGAGCGCGCTTGCGCGAGCGGAACGAGATCCGGGACCCAGCGCAAGAATCGCGAAGCGCGATATCGTGAGGCTAGGGCCTGGGCTCTGGGTCCCGGATCTTCGCTCCCGCTGCGCGCTCGCTCGTCCGGGACGCGTGCCGGCTCAACCGGCTTGGCCCGGAGCTGCGCTTCCTCGGGTATCTGCCTGGAGATGCTCTGGGGGATTCTCTGAATACGGTATAAGGGCGCTGCCAGGCCAGGCGCCTGCCGGCAGTTTGGAGGCTGATACCTTGGACGACAGAGTATTGCGCGCGATTTCGGTGAGCAGAGACGTTGTGGTGAAGCTCGTTGAACGGGTCAAGGCGCTGCTGCTGACGCCGCGGCTGGAATGGAAGGTGATCGAGCAGGAGCCGGACACGCTCCCCGACCTGCTCATCCGCTACGTCGCCATCCTCGCCGCCATCCCCGAGGTCTCTCGCTTCGTCGGCCAATCCTTCATCGGCGACTATGCGCCGGTCCTCCCGAGCCTGTTGCGCCTGGTCATCGTCTATCTCCTGACCTTCGCCATGGTCTACATCATCGCCAGCGTGATCGATCTGCTCGCGGCGAGATTCGGCGGCCAGAGGAACTTTGCCAACGCCGTCAAGCTGTCGGTCTATTCCCACACGCCGCTGTGGCTGGCCGGCATCTTCCTGCTGATCCCGGGCCTGAACTTCCTGCTTATTCTGGGGATTTACGGTCTCTACCTGTTGTGGACCGGATTGCCGCTGCTGATGCAGGTGCCGGACGAAAAAGCATTGCCCTACGCGGCGGTCGTCACCGCCTGCGCGCTCGTTCCCGCGGTGGTGCTGGCGATCGTGTGAGACGGCGCGGTTACGGCAACGCCTTCAGGTGCCGGATCGGGCGGCCGGGCGTGAGCGTGGCGGCGGCCGCCACCACGGCATTGGCGTCGATGCCGTAGTGCCGATAGAGGTCGGGGATCGAGCCGGTCTGCCCGAAATGCTCGACGCCGAGCGGTCGCACGCGATGGCCGTGCACGGCGCCGAGCCAGGCGAGCGTCGCCGGATGACCATCGAGCACGGAGACGATCCCGCAATGCGACGGGACCTCCGCCAGGAGCTTTTCGATATGCGAGCGGGCATGGACGAGGCCGCGTTCGCGCGCGCGCTGCGCTGCGGTCCAGCCGGCGTTGAGCCGGTCTGCCGAAGTCACCGCGAGAAGCCCGACATCGCGCCGGTCCTCCGCCATCAGTCCGACCGCCTGGATCGCCTCGGGCGCGACCGCGCCGGTATAGGCGACCACGACCTGGCAATTGGGGCCGGGCTTGCGCAGCCAGTACGCGCCGTCGACGATCGACTGGCGCAGCTCCGGCGTCATCTCGCGCTTGATCTGCTCGATCGGACGCGTCGAGAGCCGCAGATAGACGGAGCCGCCGGTCTCGTCGCGCAGCCAGTTGCGCTCGGAGGATTCGCTCTCGCCGGCGCGCTGGACGTAGTCGAACGCGAACGCGAGGATCGCCGCGAGCTCGTCGACGAAGGCGGGCTCGAAGGCCGCCAGTCCGTCTTGCGCGAGACCGATCAGCGGCGTCGCGATCGACTGGTGCGCGCCGCCTTCGGGCGCCAGCGACAGGCCCGACGGCGTCGCCACCAGGATGAAGCGGGCCTCCTGGTAGCAGGCGTAGTTGAGCGCATCGAGACCGCGCTGAATGAACGGATCATAGAGCGTGCCGATCGGGATCAGCCGCTCGCCATTGATCGCGTGCGAGAGTCCGAGCGCCGACAGCAGGGTGAACAGGTTCATCTCGGCGATGCCGAGCTCGATGTGCTGGCCCTTGGGCGAAAAGTCCCAGTTGAAGGTGGAGGGAATGCGCTCGCTCTTGAAGGTATCGGCGAGCTTCTCGCGCGCGAACAAGCCGCGGCGGTTGACCCAGGGCCCGAGATTGGTCGAGACCGTGACGTCGGGTGACGTGGTGACGACCCGGTCCGCGAGCTCGCTCTGCTCGCGGCCGAGCTCGTTGAGCAATGCGCCGAACCCGGCCTGCGTCGACATCACCGGCTGGATGGTCACCGGCAACTGCGCCGGCGCCGGGAGGCGCGCGGCGCGGTGACGGCGCTGGCCTGCGACAAACGGCACCTGATCGAGGAACGTCTGCAGCACCGCCGGCGCGATGCTCAGGCCCTCGAACTTGTCCCATTCGTGCCCGGGCCTGACATTCATCGCGCGGCGCAGGCTTTCGACCTGCGCCGGCGTCATCAGGCCGGCATGGTTGTCCTTGTGGCCGGCAAACGGCAGCCCGAAACCCTTGATGGTGTAGCAGATGAAGCAGATCGGCCGTTCGTGATCGACCTTGCCGAAGGCCTCGAGGAGCGAGGGGAGATCATGGCCGGCGAGATTGGTCATCAGCCGCGCCAGCTCGTCATCCGAGCGCGCTTCGATCAGCCGGGTGACCGAGCCTTGATCACCGATCTCGTCGAGCAGCCGCCGACGCCAAGCGGCGCCACCCTGGAACACGAGCGCGGAGTAGAGCTGGTTGGGACAATTGTCGATCCATTGACGCAGCCGGTCGCCGCCGGGTTCGCGGAATGCCTGGTTCAGCAGCGAGCCGTATTTGAGGATGACCACGTCCCAGCCGAAGGCCTGGAACAGCGCCTCATACCGCGCCCACAGGCCTTCGCGGATCACCGCGTCGAGGCTCTGGCGATTGTAGTCGATGATCCACCAGCAATTGCGCAGGCCCTGCTTCCAGCCTTCGAGGATCGCCTCGAAGATGTTGCCCTCGTCGAGCTCGGCGTCGCCGACCAGCGCGATCATGCGGCCTTCGGGTTGGTCCAACCCCCAGCCGTGGGCGCGGACATAGTCCTGCACCAGGGACGAGAACAGCGTCTGCGCGACGCCGAGCCCGACCGAGCCGGTGGAGAAATCGACGTCGTCGGTGTCCTTGGTGCGCGAGGGATAGCTCTGCGCGCCCTTGTAGCCGCGAAAGTCCTCGAGCTTCTGCCGGCTCTGGCGGCCGAACAGATACTGGATGGCATGATAGATCGGGCTCGCATGCGGCTTGACCGCCACCCGATCCTGCGGACGCAGCGCGCGGAAATAGAGCGCGGTCATGATGGTGGCCAGCGAGGCCGACGAGGCCTGGTGGCCGCCGACCTTCAGGCCGTCGGCGCTCTCGCGCAGATGATTGGCGTTGTGGATGGTCCAGCTGGCGAGCCAAAGGATCTTTTTTTCGAGCTCGCCGAGGATGCGAAGCTGGTCGGTGTTCGGGTTCGCCTGTTCGCTTTTGGTCATTGGGCCAGATTCAGCGGTTCGTCCGGAATGACCAAGTACTTATGCCGTGGCGGAGCCAAAAGCGAGCCGCGATCGAGCTCCGGCCTATGGCGCCAACAGCACGCGGCGGCAGGCGTCCGGCAAGTCGGCCATGCGCGGCCCGGGCCGCGGCTTCGGCGGCGCCGGCGATGGCTTGGGGTGCAGGATCGCTTCGGTGAACCAGTGGTCGAGCTCCTTGCCGCAGCCCTCGTCGGCCGGCCGCGGCGGCTGCGGCGTGCATTCGGGATTGTCGGAGGGACAAATGAGCCGAACGTGGAAGTGATAATCGTGCCCCCACCACGGCTGTACCTTGTTGAGCCAATGGCGGTCGTTGCCGGCGTCGCGGCACAAGGCCTTCTTGATCGCCGCGTTGACGAAGATGCGGGCGACTTGCGGGTCCTTCGCCGCCGCCTTGATCACGTTGAGATGCGCCGGCGTCCACACCTTCGGATCGACGTCGGTGCGGTCTTCCGCGACGACCATAATGGCTGACATTTCCTCGCGCTCCTCGCGCGTGAGCTCGCGGTCGGGCATGGGCGTGAGCCAGATGTCGGCATCGAGACCGACCTGATGGCTGGCATGGCCGGTGCGCATCGGCCCGCCGCGTGGCTGCGACATGTCGCCGACCAGGAGCCCGTGCCAGCCGGTCTTCGGCGCCTTGTCGGCCAGCCGTTCCAGGAATTGCACCAGGTTGGGATGGCCCCAGTTGCGGTTGCGCGACAGCCGCATCACCTGCCAGGTCGCGCCGTTGATCGGCAGCGCCATGGCGCCGGCGAGGCAACCCTTGGCGTAGAAGCCGATGGTGCGCGCTTCCATCTTCGCCGGCGCGGTTTTGCGGCCGAACAATTCCTTCGCCGGGGTAGCGGGATCATCGGGATGCGCGAGCGGCGGCAGCGGCTCGGGATTGACGCTGCCCCGATCCTGGGCGGCGGCGCCTTGCGGCATCCACAAGAGAGCGGTGCACAGCAATGGCGCGGCGCGGCGCGCGGCGTTGCGCCACGCTGCGCCAAACGGCGCGTTCATCGTCGTCGTCATGCTCGCGGCATCCGAATTGAAATGAGGCCGCCCCCGCCGGGGCGCCGGACGGCCGAGTCGGCCGCGAAACCCCGCCTGCCAGCCGGGTAAACCGCGGGATTTGGCGCGTCAAGCGGAATGCGGCGGCGCACTCAAGGGCTCGCCGAATGTATAAGAGGAGCGCCGGTAGGTAGTATGATACTCAAGTTTCATTCCTGGCGCCGCGCCGCCACGGCGCGGGCGCGACGCCGGTAGGCCTCCGCCAGGCGCGCGGCGGGGTCGCGAAAAAGATCGGCTTCGCCGCCGGCCAGCTTGAGCAATCGCTGCTCGGTCGCCGCATGCGGCTCGATGCTGCCGTCGCCGCGAATATGGCCGGGCGTCAACCCTCGCCCAGCCAGTGCCCGGCCAACCAGCAGGCAACGGTGGCAATCCAGCGGGTCGCGTTCGGAGCAAAGCAGGCAGACACGATGGCGCACGGTTTCATCGACGACGCGGTCGAGTCCGGCGCGAAATTCCGGCTGTTTCGCCATCGCCTCGTAGTCGGCGATCCCGTCACAATAAAGTTTCGGGTCGCGTGGCCGGCCGCCGAGCGCGTCGCCGAGCGCGACATAGGCCATGCCGTTGGCCGCGAGCGTGGCCGCCAACGCCTTGCTCGAGAACCACGGGCACCAGCGCGAGAATGGCACCGAGCGCACATCGACGATGGCGCTGACGCCGGCGTCCTTGAGCAACGCGATGAAGCGATCGGCCGGCAGGTTGGAGTGGCCGATGGTCAGGAGGTCGGCCGCAACAGGGGCGTCGATCATGACACGCCGGCATCCCGCTCTGCCGACCGCCGCTGTCCCGGCCTCGCGTCAGGTGACATCGCGCTCAGCGTGCGGTCCGCCGCTTGCGGGTCGCCGCCACCTTCTTGGCCGAACGCGAACGCGCCGCCGCGGGGCGACCGGCAGCGGCGCGTCCGCCCAGACGCCCGCCTTTGCGCGAGGCGGCATGGCTGACTTTCTTGCCGCGACCGGAGCCGCTCTTCTTGCCGCCGCCGGTCTCCTTGTTGACCGTCGCCCAGGCGCGCCGCTCGGCTTCGTCCGGCGGGACGCCGCGCTGCTCGTAGCCTTCCTCGATGTGCTGCGCCTGGCGCTTCTGCTTGTTGGTGTAGCTCGATTTGTCGCCGCGAGGCATGACGTCTCTCCTCGGTAGTTTCCATCAACTCAGTGTGAATCAATGTTCCGTTCCGACAACTGGTTCCCAAACTTCGCGGAACCCCGCGCCGTGACAATCGTTTTCCTTGGGACATGCATTCAGGGAGAACGTGATGGCGATAGCAACCCAAAACCAAACGCTTGATCGGCGGGAGACCGCAAGCCTTATCGGCAGCGACAAGGTGGAAGGCACCCCGGTCTATCGCTCGAATGGCGATCGCGTCGGGCAGATTGAACGAGTCATGATCGACAAGCTGAGCGGCAAGGTCGCCTATGCCGTGATGAGCTTCGGCGGCTTCCTCGGCATCGGCGAGGACTACTATCCGCTGCCGTGGTCGCTCTTGACTTACAATCCGCGACTGGAGGGTTACGAGGTCAATGTGGGCGAGCAGCAGCTCAAGGGTGCGCCGAAATATTCGAAGCACGAGAGCTGGGATTGGTCCGACCGCACCCGCGACAAGCAGGTCTACGACTATTACGGCGTCGGCCCCTACTGGGCCTAGGCCGGTACAAGAAACAGATGGAGGCCACTGCGAGCCCCCGGCCACGGCCGGGGGCTTTTTCATGGCGTCCCGCAAGCGTGGACCTCCCGGGCGCGCTCCAACCTCCCTGGAATTTGGATTTATTTGTTACATTTCGCGCGTCTCGCTGCGTCGCCTCGTCGACACGCGAGCTTAGACTGCTGAATCGATCATCAAGGGGAGGGAATGGGACATGAGGTGCCACCAGCACTGCGCTTCGCGGGACGTTGTAGCGAGCCGACGCTCTTTCATTGCGGGTATTGCCTGTACAGCCCTCGTCCCGTCGGCGGCGCTGGCGCAATTGTCGGGCCCGGGATCCGACGTGGATGTCCGATTCATGCGCATGGCGATCGAGGAAGCGCGGCAGGGCGACTTCCCATTCGGTGCCGTGATCGTGCGGGACGGCGCGGTTATTGCCCGCGGGCGCAACCTCGGACGCACCACCGGCGATCCGACCGCGCATGGCGAGATGGTCGCGATCCGGCGGTGCCTGGCAGAGCATGGCCCCGCCGCGTTGCGCGGCAGCACGCTCTACACGTCGGGCGAATCCTGCGCGATGTGCATGGGCGCGATCATCTGGTGTCACATGGGGCGGCTGGTCTTCGGTGCGTCGATCGCGCAACTCGCCACACCAGATCATGCTGACCGATACCGAGATCTCCGCGAAGGCGACGTTCGCCCCGATCGCGATCACCGGCGGCGTACTCGCGGACGAGGCGCTGGCCTTGTTTACGAAGTAAATGCCACATCGTTGTTTCGCGACTGAGCTGTCGACGTCATTCGCTGGTGGGAGATGTTCATGATCGCTCTGCGTGCTGCAAAGGCGGCGACGGTCGCAGCCGTCGCCCTGTTCGCCAGCCTGGTCGCGTTCGGAAATCTCACCGACTACAACACCAATTTCGTTTTCGTCGAGCACGTTCTGTCGATGGACACGATCTTTCCGTTCTCGACCATCAAATACCGGGCGATCACCAGTCCCACGCTGCACGAGGCGGCCTACGCCATCATCATCGCCGCCGAGGTGCTGATCGCAGTGTTGTGCTGGATCGGCGCGGTCATGCTCCTGCTTCGGCTGCGCGCCGATGCCGCAACATTCAATCGCGCGAAGGCGTTTTCCGTCCTCGGCCTCGCATTGGGCTTCCTGCTTTGGCAGGTCGGCTTCATGTCGATCGGCGGCGAGTGGTTCGGGATGTGGCAGTCGCAGCAATGGAACGGCGTGCCGAGCGCGTTCCGATTCGTCATGACCATCATCGCGGTGCTGATCTTCGTGGCGATGCCGGATCAGGAGCTCGATCGACGGGGGACATCGTCAAGCGAGTAATGAGCTAAATTAGCGAATTTGAGGGAGCTGGTTTCGGGAACCGCGATCGATGCTGCCGTGATCACGCCGATCTCGGATCACCATGCATACCGCATTGTCCCGGTGCCGGCATAGGTGGATGAGTGGCCGGCGAACTCGCCGTCAAACTTGCCGAGGAGCGAGACGCCATTGGCGAGGCGAAGCTCGATGCCGGCCGAGGCGAGCGCAGAGTCCCTTGCCGGCGTCGCACCGTTGACGATGAAGCTCGCGCCCGGAAGCGTTAGGAATACCGCGGAAAGCGAGGGATCGCTGACCCAGTCATGGGCCCAGGCGAGCCGTGCGCGTAGCGCCAGCACCGCGTTGGGATTGAGCGCCAGCAGGCGATCGAAGCGGGTGCCGAGCTCGCTCCTGATATCGGTCGCGGTGCGATCGGCGTAGCCGAGCGCGAATCTGGTGACATCGGTCTCGCTGTAACTCGGTGTGCGGAAGCTTTGCGCCTGGATCGCCGCGTAAGGCGCGAGGCCGCCGAAGGCGGTCGCAAAGCGGTAGCCGCTTTCCAGCCGCGCGCCGAGACTCTGTGCGTTGAAGCGGGCGGTGAGATGATCGCCGGCGAAGGCGAAACGGTCAGTCGACATCCAGTGGTTGGTGAAGGCGAGAGAAGCGGCGAGATAGGCTGCACCCCAACGCGTCGCGCCGTAGGCGCCGGCCTGGAAGGCATCGCTCTTGCCGCCGCCGAGCCCCTGCGCCAGGCTCCAGTTGGTACCGCCGCCGGCAAGCGCGAAGCCCACGACCGTGTCTGGTGTCAGGCGATAGTCGAGGCCGCCGGCAAATCCGGCGGTGCGGGCGGAAAGATCGTGGCTGCCAATGATCGCCGGGTCACCGCTGGTGCGGTTCGAGCCGCCGAAGCCGCCGCCCCAGGCGCTCCAGCGCTGCGCGAAGCTCGCCGCCTGCGGGGCTTTCGGCGCCTTGAGCACAGCGGAATAGGCGAGCGCGATGTCGTCGGGCAGCGCCTCGCGCTCGGGCGCGAAGGCGAGAGCCGGGCCGCTGGTGCCGGCAACGCCGCCGCGCCCATCGACGAAGGGATCGAGCATGAGCGAGAGGAACTGGTTGGTCAGCTGGAAGCCGGCCTGCTGGGCTCCGGTTGCGGCTTCTCCGGAGAGCTGGGAGAGCGCATTGCCGAGATTGCCGCCGGTGAGGCCGAAGACGGTCACGAAATTGGGCGGCAGCGCGCCGCCATTGTTGAAGAAGCTGTTGAGCGCGCCGGCGACGTTCTTCTGGTTCTGGCTGAGGCCGCCGAAGGCGCCCAAGGTGGCGGTGAGGATCAGGATCACGTCGCTATTGGTGTAGCTCAGATTGGCGGTGAAGCCGGCGGGGAGATTGCCGGTGGTCAGTCTGCCGAAGGTGGTGCCGCCGAGCCCGCCCGCGGCTGAGAGGATGGTGAAGGTGCGCGTCGCATAGCTCCCCGATGCGAACGCCGCCGCCACGGTGCCGCCGAGTGCCGCGCTGCCGCCGGTGGTGACGTTGGAGGTTGAGCCATTCGCGGCATTGATCTGCACCAGATAGAGGGCACTCGACTGGAACGCCAAATTGCCGGCGGCCGTCATCGAACCGGGCGTGCCGATCGGGCCGGGAGCGAACATGCCGCCGCTGTTGACGGTGATCGCGCCCACCCTGCCGCTGCCGGCGAGCAGCGCACCGCTGTTGACGGTCACCGCCGAATTGGCGATCGAGCCGTTCACTACCAGCGCGCCGGTATTGACCGTGGTCGCCCCGGTATAAGTGTTCGTGGCGGTGAGGATGGTCGTGCCCGGGCCGTTCTGCTGGAAGGCGCCGGCGCCGGAGATGACATTACCGAAGGTGAATGTGTCGGACCGGTTGATGGCGAAGGTGCCGTTGTTGACGACGTTGCCCGCGATCGAGCCGCTTGCGCCGCCGTTGCCGAGCTGCAGGGTGCCGGCATTGATGGTGGTCGTGCCCGAATAGCTGTTCGCGGCCGTGAGAACGGTGGTGCCGCTGCCGTTCTGCTGGAAGGCGCCGGCGCCGGAGATGACATTACCGAAGGTGAATGTGTCGGACCGGTTGATGGCGAAGTTGCCGTTGTTGACGACGTCGCCCGCGATCGAGCCGCTCGCGCCGCCGTCGCCGAGCTGCAGGGTGCCGGCGTTGATGGTGGTCCCGCCGGTATAGCTGTTGGCACCCGACAGCGTCAGCGTGCCGTTGCCGACTTTCACCAGCGAGCCGCCGCTGCCGCCGAACGCGCCGCCGTCCTGGATCGTGCCGCTGACGGTCGTCGAGAGATTATTGCGGCCGACCGTGAGCTGGTTCTGGCCAAGCAGGAATGTTCCGGCGCCCGCAATCGAGCCGGCCGTGACCTGGTTGGTGCCGGCGGGCCCGGACGTGCCCGAAAAATCGACGATGCCGCCTGCATTGGCGATGAGTTGCGCATTGCCGCCGGTGGCGTTGTTCTGGAAGAACGTAGTGCCGCCGGAGTTGGTGATGACGGTCACGTTGCCGGCCGTGCTCGTGTCCAAGAAACGGACGGTGTTGCTGTTGGTAATGAAGGCATTGCCCCCGGTGCTGGTGTCGTGGAATTCAACTCTGCCCAAGTTGGTGATGGCGACGATGCCGGCCGAGGCGGAGTCGAACAAACGCAGGAGACCGGGGGGGTTGTTGAGGAAAGGAGAGAGGCCGGGACTGAGCGTTCCTGAGTTCTGGTTGAAGGTTCCATTATTGATGAAGGCAGCGGCGGCAGGCGTGGGCACAGCGAGGACAGTGCTCGCCAAGAGCGAAGAGAGACGCTGCCACTTGCGAAGGCACGGGTCTTTCAATTCGGCATCCCCCGAATGTAGAGGTTATTCCTCTCGCCGCCCCGCCCCCACCTGAAGCGTGCCTGTCGGTCGATATTCCCGCTCGGCGTGTCCGGATTGCCACACTTTCGAGATGAGCATCCCTCAGCGCTCCCGCCGATAGCTCCGGGCGCAGCCAGAGCGCGCGCCGGAAATGGTGCGATTGGTCCGCCCGCCGCGGAGCCCAAGCGCCATGCAGGCACGCAGTCACGCGTGTGTAGACTGCGGAGACTTGTCCGCGGCTGCCGGACATCCGCGCCTCAATCGCGAGTCGAATCAAAAACGTGGATGGCCGTGACAAGCAAAGCCACGACGCGGAGGGAGGTCGAGCGACCGCTGCGATGGTTGGCAATAAATCAGACGCCGGACGTCACACGTCCACTTTCAGCGCCGCGATGAAGGCCTCCTGCGGGATCTCGACCTTGCCGAACTGGCGCATGCGCTTCTTGCCTTCCTTCTGCTTCTCCAGCAGCTTGCGCTTGCGGGTCACGTCGCCGCCGTAGCATTTCGCGGTCACGTCCTTGCGGAACGCGCGCACCGTCTCGCGGGCGATGATCTTGCCGCCGATGGCGGCCTGGATCGGCACCTGGAACATGTGCGGCGGGATGAGCTCCTTGAGCTTTTCCACCATGGCGCGGCCGCGGCTTTCCGCGCGGGTGCGATGGACCAGCATGGAGAGCGCGTCGACCGGATCGGCGTTGACCAGGATTTGCATCTTCACCAGGTCGGCGGGTTTGTAGTCGGTGAGGTGATAATCGAACGAGGCGTAGCCCTTCGACACCGATTTCAGGCGATCGTAGAAATCGAACACCACTTCGTTGAGCGGCAGGTCGTACTTCACCATGGCGCGATTGCCGACATAGGTGAGCTCGACCTGCATGCCGCGACGGTCCTGGCAGAGCTTGAGCACGCTGCCGAGATAGTCATCCGGCGTCAGGATGGTGGCGCGGATCCAAGGTTCGTTGATCTCCTCGATCTGCATCGGGTCTGGCATGTCGACCGGATTGTGGATCTCGATCTCCTTCCCGTTGCGGAGCTTGATCTTGTAGATGACCGAGGGAGCGGTTGCGATCAGGTCGAGATTGAACTCGCGCTCAAGTCGCTCCTGGATGATTTCGAGGTGCAGCAGGCCCAGAAACCCGCAACGGAAACCGAAGCCGAGGGCGGCCGACGTTTCCATCTCGTAGCTGAAGCTCGCGTCGTTGAGCCGCAGCCTGCCCATGGCGGCGCGCAGGTCTTCGAACTGTGCGGCATCGACCGGAAACAAGCCGCAGAACACGACCGGAATGGCCGGACGAAAGCCGGGCAGCGCCTCGGTCACCGGCTTCCGGTCATCGGTGATGGTGTCGCCGACGCGGGTGTCGGCCACGTCCTTGATCGAGGCGGTCAGAAAGCCGATCTCGCCCGGACCGAGCTCTTCCATATTGAGAAGTTTGGGCGTGAATACGCCGACGCGGTCCACCTCGTAAGCCGCGCCCGTGCCCATCATGCGGATGCGGTCGCCCTTCTTGAGCACGCCGTCGACGATGCGCACCAGCACGATGACCCCGAGATAGCTGTCATACCAGCTGTCGACCAGCAGCGCCTTGAGCGTCGCGCCGCGGTCGCCGCGGGGCGGCGGCAGGCGCGTGACGATGGCCTCGAGCACTTCGGGAACATTGAACCCGGTCTTCGCCGAGATCAGGATGGCGTTCGAAGCGTCGAGCCCGATCACGTCCTCGATCTGCTGCTTCACCTTCTCCGGCTCGGCCGCCGGCAGATCGACCTTGTTGAGGACCGGCACCACTTCGTGATTGTTCTCGATCGCCTGGTAGACGTTGGCGAGCGTCTGCGCCTCCACGCCCTGGGAGGCGTCGACCACCAGCAGCGAGCCTTCGCAGGCGGCGAGCGAGCGGTTGACCTCGTAGGCGAAATCGACGTGGCCCGGCGTGTCGATCAGGTTGAGCACATAGTCCTTGCCGTCGCGCGCGCGATAGTTCAGGCGCACGGTCTGCGCCTTGATGGTGATGCCGCGCTCGCGCTCGATATCCATGGAATCGAGCACTTGCTCCACCATCTCGCGCTCGGCCAGACCACCGGTCGACTGGATCAGCAGGTCGGCCAGTGTCGACTTGCCGTGGTC
>Ga0207650_10002396_pt1 | contig 13054 bp, 12 predicted proteins | sample KBSS63metaG_FD_184325 | JGI IMG/M metagenome (GOLD analysis project Ga0207650, IMG submission 184325) | Switchgrass rhizosphere microbial communities from Kellogg Biological Station, Michigan, USA - KBS S6-3 metaG (SPAdes) (version 2) | ecosystem: Host-associated > Plants > Roots > Rhizosphere...
CCGCTCACTGCGCAGGCGGCCGGCATCGCCGACGGCGGCTGGTGCTGGGTCGAGAGCCGCTGGGGGCGCGTGCGCTGCATGCTTCGCTACAGCGAGGCGGTCGAGCCGGGAACGGTGTGGACGTGGAACGCGATCGGCAAGGGCGAGGGCGCTTGGCAGCTCGCGCCGGGCGCCGACGAGGCGAGGAAGGGATTTCTTCTCAATCACCTGATCAGCGACGAGCTTCCGACGGCGACCGGCCCGATCAGCAATTCCGATCCGATCACCGGCCAGGCCGGTTGGTACGACGTGCGTGTGCGGATTCGCCCGGGCGCGCCCGACGAGCCCGCCGAAACCTCCCCGCGCTTCGCCGCGGCCGCCGAATGATCGCCGCGCTGAAAGCGCTGTTCGGGCGCGGCGAAGCGGCGGCGGTCGCAGTGCCGGCCGACGCGCCCGTGCGCCAGCTAGCCCTCGTCATCGATCTCAACGTCTGCGTCGGCTGCCACGCCTGCGTGACCTCGTGCAAGGAATGGAACACCGGCGGCGCGGCCGGTCCGCTGTTCGACGACAACCCGTACGGCGCCAACCCGACCGGGACGTTCTTCAACCGCGTCCAGACCTACGAAGCCGGCGTCTTCCCGAACACCGAGACGATCCACTTCCCGAAGAGCTGCCTGCATTGCGAGGACCCGCCGTGCGTTCCGGTCTGTCCGACCGGCGCGAGCTACAAGCGAAAGAGCGACGGCATCGTCCTGGTCGACTACGACAAGTGCATTGGCTGCAAGTACTGCGCATGGGCGTGCCCGTACGGCGCGCGCGAGATCGACGAGGCGCGCCAGGTTATGACCAAGTGCACGCTTTGCGTCGACCGTATCGAGGACGCGACGTTGTCGGCCGAGGATCGCAAGCCGGCGTGCGTCAAGGCGTGCCCGACTGGCGCGCGCCTGTTCGGCGATGTCAAGGATCCGGATTCCGAGGTTTCGCGCGCGATCCGCGAGCGCGGGGGCTATTCGCTGATGCCGGAATGGCAGACGCGGCCGGCGAATCAGTACCTGCCGCGGCGCATCACCGCGGTCGCTGGCTCACCGAAGCACGCTGACGAGCGCGACGAGGCTAACCCGCGCGCGCCGGTCGCGGGGGCGGGCGCCGATCCGGCGTCCATAGCGCCGCGCCGATGAATCCGGCGTTCTCGGTCGTCGTCTTCACGACCGCGGCGGGTGCCGGGCAAGGGCTCGTCGTCGCTCTCGCCATCGCGCTGCTGACGGGCGTGCCGATGGCACCGTCATTCGTTCGTGCGGGCCTGCTGGTCGCGATCGTCCTGCTCGTCGTCGGCCTGGCGTCGTCGTTCCTCCACCTCGGCCGGCCGCTGCGCGCGTGGCGCGCCGCCGCGATGTGGCGCACTTCGTGGTTGTCGCGCGAGGTGATCGTGCTGCCGGCGTTCATCGCCCTGATTGCGCTCTGGTGGCTGTCGGCGCGCGAGCCGGGATCGCCGCCGGCGCGGCTCGCCCTGCCGATCGCGGCCATCGCCGGCGCAGCGCTGCTCTGGTACTGCACGGCGATGATCTACGCGTGCCTGCGCTTCATCGAGGAGTGGGCGCAGCCGCTCACGGTCGTCAACTTCATCCTGCTCGGCCTGTCGTCGGGGAGCGTCCTGGCGAGCGCGCTGGCGGCGCTGGCGGGCGAGAACCGCGCGCTGGCGCTCGCGGCGCCGCTGGCGCTCGTCGTCACCCTCATCGCCTGGGTCTCGCGGACCGCGGCGTGGCGTCGCAATGCGGACCTGCGCCATCGCTCGACCTTGCAGAGCGCCACCGGCATCGCCTCGGCGCGGCTCGCGCAGACGTCGATGGGCATGTCGGCCGGTTCGTTCAACACGCGCGAGTTCTTCCATCGCGCCTCGGCGGTGGCGCTGCGCCGGATCAAAGGCATCGCCATCGTCTTTGCCTTCGCCTTGCCCGCGTTGCTGGTGGCCGGCGTCATCGTCGGTGCGCTGCCGGCGCTCGCTTGCGTGGCCGCGCTGATCGTCCAGGCGCCGGGCCTGATCGCCGATCGGTGGCTCTTCTTCGCGCAGGCGAAGCACCCGCAGAACCTGTACTACCAGGTCGTGTCCTGACGCTGCTCAGCGGCACTCGAAAGCGAAGTTGCACACGCGCTGCTCGAGGCGTCGGCCGCTGCCGCGCGCGCCTTCGAAGCGGTCGTCGATGCGGTAGGCGTAGGGCGACGACGGCGGCGGGTGCTGGGCCGCGTAGTCGGGGTTGCCGGTGCGGCCATGGGCGTCGAGGCGGGCGTTGCCGTCGGCGCCGATCGGGCCTTCGATGCGCAGCCAGCCGGCCGAGTCGGCGACGCCGATCGCGCCCTGCAGCACACCGTTCTTCACCTGCGCGGGAAACTGGCGCTTGTAGCCGCGCGCCGCCGACTTCTCGGTGTTGTCGGGGCAGGTCATCGTCACTTGCCAGTCGCCATCGAAGGCGGTGGTCGAAGCGCTGCCCGATGGCTGGGCCACGGCCCATGTCGACAGGGCATTCGCGAAAAATGCCACGAAGGCGAACGATCGAAGGCGCATGACGAGAACCACTCGGCCGAATGCGCGGCATCTTAACTTCGGGCAAACGCTGACTCGCGCGCAACAAGCGCGCGCGAGGGCGATGGGATACTCGCGGCACGCTTCTTGATTGCGCCGATGCTGCGCACCTTCCCTCGACCCGGAGTTCACTGATGACAGATCCGACGCTTTCGCTTCGCAGACGCCAACTTCTCGCCGGTGGCGCCGGCGCCCTGGCCGGCACCGGCCTGATCGGCCTCGCCGGCGAGGCCGCAGCACAAGCCGCGGCGCCCGCGGCGAGTGCGGCGGCGACGGGAGCGCGGCCGCTGCCCGCCTACGTCGCCTGGAAGGATCCGAATGCGGTCATCGTCCACAGCGCGACGACGATCGAGACCAAGCGCAGCGCCTTCGGCACGAGCGGCATCACGCCGGCCGAGAACCTCTACATCCGCAACAACCTGCCCGCGCCCGATGCGTCGATCGTCGCCAACCGCGATGCCTGGCAGGTGTCGATCGAGGGCGTTCGCAATCCGCGCACGCTGACGGTCGCCGATCTCAAGACGATCGGCATCGAGACCGTCGCGACGGTGCTGCAGTGCTCGGGCAATGGGCGCGGCTACTTCCCGAGCAAGCCGAGCGGCACGCCCTGGGCCGTCGGCGCCGCCGGCTGCGTGCTGTGGAGCGGCGTGCCGTTGCGCTATGTCGTCGAGGCGCTCGGCGGCGTCGCGCCGGGAATGGTCTTCCTCACCGGCACGGGCGGCGAGAAGCTGCCCGAGAACGTCGATCCGCTGTCGGTCATGGTCGAGCGCTCGGTGCCCGTCAAGGCACTCGCCGACGCCATGCTCGCGTGGGAAATGAACGGCGCGCCCTTGTCGCTCGCGCACGGCGGCCCGCTGCGCCTGGTCGTCCCCGGCTACAACGGCGTCAACAACATCAAGTACGTCAAGCGCGTCGCCTTCACGCCGGTCGAGTCGCAAGCGAAGATCATGACCACTGGCTACAGGATCACGCCGCCCGGCGAGCAGTCGAAGGCGAGCGAGCCCTCGGTGCAGGAGCTCAACGTCAAGTCGTTCGTCACCGGCCCGGCCGGCGATCGCACCGTCAAGGCGGGTGTCGTCTACGTCACCGGCGTCGCGTTCAGCGCTGGCGCACCGATCCGTCGCGTCGAGGTGTCGAGCGACGGCGGCCGGACGTGGATCGATGCGTCCTTCGTCGGCCCCGATCTCGGCCGCTTCGCTTGGCGCCAGTTCGCCATGCCGCTGCGCATGGCGGCAGGCAACTACGTCGTCGTCAGCCGCGCCACCGATTCGGCCGGCAACGTCCAGCCCGAGCAGCGGCTCGAGAACGCGCACGGCTACAGCAACAACAGCTGGAAGGATCCGGCGGTGATGCTGAGCGTGGTCTGAGGCGGCGCATGCTCGATCGACTCGCGACGTCGGCGCGTCGGGGCGCCATCGGGGCCATCTTGGCGGGCCTGGCCTGCGGGGCGGCGAGCGGCGCCGACGACGACGCCGCGATGATGGCGCTCGGCAAGACGCTGTTCACCGTCGGCGCCGTGCCACCGTGCGCGCTGTGCCATACCCTGAAGGACGCCGGCGCGACCGGCGCCATCGGTCCTGCCTTCGACGATCTGCAGCCTGGGCCGGATCAGGTCATCGCCGCGCTCCGGAGCGGCATCGGTGCGATGCCGTCGTACCGCGGCAACCTCAGCGACGAGCAGATGCGCGCGCTGGCGCGTTACGTCTCCAAGGCGAGCGGCGGCGCGCGATAGCCGCGCCCATCGGCCGGGCCCGCCCTCGCAGCGGCGCGCGGGTCCCGCGCTCGCTGTTCTTCCTCTCCCGGCGCCCGTTTCCGGCGCCCGATAATCCGGCGCAGTGAACGAGCTTGCTGCGCGCGTCCTCGGATCGTGGATCCACCGCGTCGACCGCGCGAGCCTGCGCGCCGACGTCGTCGCCGGCGTGCTCGGCGCGCTGCTCGTCCTGCCGCAGGGGATCGCGTTCGCGACGCTTGCCGGGCTGCCGCCCGAGTACGGCCTGTACACCGCCGTCATCCCCTGCATCGTCGCGGCGCTGTTCGGCTCGAGCTGGCATGTCGTTTCCGGGCCGACCAACGCGAACTCGCTCGCTCTGGTCGCGACGCTGGCTCCGCTCGCCCTCGTCGGCTCGCCCGAGTACATCGCCCTTGCGCTCGCCGTCACCGTGCTGGTCGGCACGATGCAGTTCCTGATCGGCGCGTTGCGCTTCGGCACGATCGCCAACTTCATCTCGCCGGCGGCGCTGCGCGGCTTCATGGGCGGCGCGGCGGCGCTGATCGCGGTCTACGCGCTGCCCGACCTGCTCGGCTTGCCGGCGCCGACCGCGCATCGTCTCGGGGCGCTGGCCGAGCACCTGGTCGCCAACGTCGATCGGGTGGCGCCCGCCGCGCTCGCTGTCGGCCTGTTCACGGTCGCCGCATCGCTGGCGCTGAAACGCTGGTGGCCGCGCTCGCCGCACATGCTGCTCGGCCTGCTCGCCGCGACCGCGCTCGCGTTCGCGATCGACCGGATCTCCGGCGGCACCCACCGGGTCGCCGTCGTCGGGCCGATCCCGGCGATCTGGCCGCACCTGACCTTGCCGGCATTCGACCTGCGCCTGCTTCCCGACCTGGTCGGCATCGCCTTCGCGCTGACGATCGTTGCCCTCGGCCAGTCGATCTCGATCGCCAAGGCGGTGGCGGCGCGCTCGGGCCAGCACATCGACGCCAACCGCGAGTTTCGCGGCCAGGGACTGTCGAACATCGTCGGCGGGATGTTCTCTTCCTACGTTTCTTGCGGCTCGCTGAACCGGTCGTTCCCCAACCTCGACGCCGGTGCGCGCACGCCGCTCGCCGCCGTGTTTGCGTCGCTCTGGCTGCTGCTCCTCGCCGCGGTGAGCGCGCCGTTGCTCGCTCTGATCCCGATGGCGGCGATCGCGGCCTTGCTGCTGCTCATCTCATGGTCGCTCTTCGACATCGCCAGCTGGCGCCAGCTATGGCGCTTCAGCCGCCAGGACTTCGCCGTCGCCGCCGCGACCTTCCTCGCGACCGTCTCGATCCGGCTCGAGGTCGCGATCCTGCTCGGCACGATCCTGTCGCTCGTCACCTTCCTCTATCGCACCTCGAAGCCGGCGATCCGCATCATGGGCTTCGACGGCACGTCGCCGGCGCGGCCTTTCGTCGTGCGCGCCGACGTCCCGGAGCCGCTGCCCGAGTGCCCGCAGGTGAAGATGATCCGCATGGAAGGTGAGGTCTACTTCGGCGCCGTCTCGCACGTCAGCGACCTGCTGCGCGACCTGCGCGCGCCGGCGAATTCGCCCAGGCACTTGCTGGTGATGTCGAAGAGCATGAACTTCATCGACCTCGCCGCCGCCGACATGTGGCGCGCCGAGATGAACACGCGCCGCGGCCTCGGCGGCGATCTCTACTTCCATCGCCCGCGTGCGCCCGTGCTCGAGCTCTGGCAGCGCACCGGCTTCATGGCCGAGCTCGGCACCGACCACATCTTCCCGGCCAAGCGGATCGCGATCGCGACGATCTTCGACCGCCTCGACCGCGCCATCTGTGCCCACTGCACGATCCGCGTCTTCGAGGAGTGCCAGGGGCTGCCGCTGCCGATCGACGGCACGGCGAGCGAGGCGTCGCCCGGTTCGCGCACCCGCACCGGATCGTCCTGACGGGGGAAACGGCGCGAACGTCCCCCTTGTTGAGGGCGACAGCGACGGCAGCGAGAGGTTTCATTCGTGTCGCGAGACTCGGTTGAACAAGACCCTCTCGCACCCAGGGACAGGTCCCTCCCCTGGGGGATTTTCGAGGGTACATGGCGGCTTTGACGCCGCGTTTGCGCTTTCACTCTCAGAAGGGACCTCGTCACCTTCTTGCAGCTGTAGGTACTCGGATCGGAGAACGGACATGATCACACCCTCACCCCGCAACGACAAAGGCCACGCTCGGCGCCTGCTCGTCACGCTCGTCATCACCACCGCGGCTGCGGCCGTCGCCGCTGGCGTGCTCAAGACGCACCAGCCTGCCGAGGCCGTTGTTCAGCGCACTGCGACCAGCCCGATGCTCGCTGGTGCCATCGCCCCTGCCACGCCCGCGGCGCCTCGCCGCGTCGAGTGGCGGGATCCCTGGAAGCGGCCGGCGCCGCTCTCCGAATCGGCATCCACGTCGATCAACGCCGTGCCCGACGACGGCGCGATGCGGTCTGATCCTTCGGTGCCGTCCGCCGCCGCTGCGCTCGAAGGCGCCGCGGGCTCCTCGGACGAGCCGGCGACGTTCTGAAATCGTTGTTGGGGCGCGGTGCCGCGGCGTCGCGGCACCGCGTCGGGCCGGTCGGCGCGCCGTTGCGGGCGCGCAGAATGTCGACCATGAATGCCGCGACTGATTCGCCGGCACGGCCTGACGACGACGCACCGGCAGCCGCGCCGCGGACGCGCGCGGCGAGCCCGAACGACGCCCTGTTCGCCTCGCTCTACGGCGAGCTGCACCGGCTGGCCCGCCGCGAGGCGGCGCGCGCCGGTCCGGGCGCGGTCGTCAGCGCGACGACGCTGTTGCACGAGGCCTATCTCGACATGTCTCAGCGCGACGCTTTGGCGTTCGCCGACCGCGGCCACTTCCTCGCCTACGCGGCACGCGCGATGCGCCACGTCATCATCGACCGCGCTCGCGCCGGTGCCGCGCAGAAGCGCGGCGGCGGACTCGACATCACGTCGATCGACACCCAGATCGCCGAGACCGTCGCGGAACCCGAAGTGCTGTCCGGCATCGGCGCTGCCCTCGACGAGCTGGCCGAGCGCGAGCCCGAGCTCGCCAACGTCGTCGATCTCAAGTTCTTCTGCGGCTTCGGCGTCGCCGAGATCGCGACGATGCACGGCGTTTCGGAGCGGACGGTGCAGCGTCAATGGGAGAAGGCGCGGGCGCTGCTGTTCCGGGCACTCGACGAGCCCTCCTGACTCGAGCGTTGGCCAGCGGGACGGCAGAATTGCGTCCGAGCTCCTACCTCATGGCCAAGAAGACCGCGCGCGTCAGCGAGACACCGGCAACTCAGACCCTGCGTCGCGCGGGCATCGCCTTCAGCGAGCACGTCTACGAGTACCTCGCTCGAGCACGGCGGCACAGCGGAGTCGGCGCGCCAGCTCGGTGTCGACGAGCACGCGGTCGTCAAGACGCTCGTCATGCAAAACGAGAAGGGCGAGCCGCTCATCGTCCTGATGCACGGTGACCGCCAGGTCAGCACCAAGAACCTGGCGCGTGCGATAGGCACCAAGAGCGTCGAGCCGTGCACGCCCGATGCGGCCGAGCGGGCGAGCGGCTATCAGGTCGGCGGCACGTCGCCGTTCGCGACCAGGAAGGCGATGCCGGTCTACGTCGAGTCCACGATTCTCGCGCTCGATCGCATCTGCATCAACGGTGGTCGGCGCGGCTACCTGGTCGGCATCGCACCGCACGTGCTGACCGAGCTGCTCGGCGCTCGCCCGGTCGCCTGCGCGATCTGAGCTCGCCGCATCGCCCCTGCGGGCGAAGTGGATGCACGCAGGCGGTCGCACAATCCGCCCATGACGATGCACTCGACATCGGATCATGGTTGCGAGCCCTGCTGATCCGGCCCGCTGGCGCCGACTGAGCGCGCTGTTCGACGAAGCGCTCGACTTGGTGGCCGACGAGCGGCCGGCTTGGCTCGAGACGCTCGCCAGGCGCGAGCCCGATCTTGTCGATGAGCTGCGCGCGATGCTCGACGATCACGCCGCGAGCCGGGACGCGCACTTTCTGACGGGCAGCGTCGGAGCCACGTTCGACCCTTCCGGTGCCGGCGCGAGTCTGGCCGGCCAGACTCTGGGCGCATACACCCTCGAGCGGCCGATCGGCCAGGGCGGCATGGGGAGCGTTTGGCTGGCCTCTCGCAGCGATGGCCGCTATGCCGGCAAGGTCGCGGTGAAGCTGCTCAACGTGTCGCTCATCGGCCGGGCGGGCGGCGAGCGCTTCAAGCGCGAAGGCAGCATCCTGGCGCGTCTTGCCCACCCTCACATCGCGCGCCTGTTCGATGCCGGCGTGACCGGCGCGGGGCAGCCGTTCCTGGTCCTCGAGCACGTCGAGGGCGAACGCATCGACCGCCACTGCGACAACGCGACTCTCGACGTCGCGTCGCGCGTGAGGATGTTCCTCGACGTCCTCGCCGCGGTGGCGCACTCGCACGCCCACCTCATCGTCCATCGCGACATCAAGCCGGCCAACGTCATGGTCGCGCAAGACGGCGACGTCAAGTTGCTCGACTTCGGCATCGCCAAGCTGCTCGAGGAAAGCACTCCGTCGGGCGAGGCGACCGAGCTCACCCGCGAAGGTGGGCGCGCCTTGACGCCGGAGTACGCCGCGCCCGAGCAGCTCCTCGGCGAGCCGGTGACGATCGCCACTGACGTGTACGCGCTCGGCGTCCTGCTCTACGTGCTGCTCGGCGGACAACACCCCGCCGGCACGACCAGCCGATCGCCGGCCGAGCTCGTGAAGACCATCGTCGATGCGCCGGCGCCGCGGCTGTCCGACGCGGTCGCCTCGACTCGCACGCTGCCGCCGCAAACGCTTGCCGAGAACGCGGCGTACCGCTCGGTGACGCCCGACAAGCTGCAGCGGCTGCTGCGCGGCGACCTCGACAACATCGTCGCCAAGGCCTTGAAGAAGAGCCCAGGCGAGCGCTACGCGACGGTCGATGCGTTCGCCGAGGACCTGCGCCGCTATCTCTCGCACCAGCCGGTGAGGGCGCGGCCGGACAGGCTGACGTACCGGATCGCCAAGTTCACCCGGCGCCATCGCGCCACCGTCGCCGCCGGCGCGCTCGCGATGACGGCGATCTGCGTCGGTCTCGCCGCCTCGCTCTGGCAGGCGAGCGAGGCACGCCATCAGCGCGACCGGGCGCTGGCGCTGCTCGCACGCAGCAACGCGGTGACCAACTTCTTCGAGTTCCTGCTCACCGACGCGGGGCCGCCCGACAAGCCGCAAACCATCAACTCGATGCTGGCGCGCAGCGAATCGCTGCTGCGCAACGACCTCCAGGGCAATCCCGAGCAGCAGGCCGCGATTCTCCTGACGCAGGCGTCGTACCACGTCACCGTGGGCGATCCGGGACAGGCCGAGCCGAAGCTGCGCCGCGCCCTGACGCTGGTGCACAGCTCCGAGGACAGTGCCTTGCGTGCGGAGGCGAACTGCCTGCACGGCTTCGCGGTCTCGCTGCTGGGCGATGCCGACTCCGGCAAGCGCGAGATCGAAGCAACGTTGCGCACCGGATCGCTGCCGGCATTCGTCGCCGCCAACTGCCACCAGCAGATGGCATTCATCGCTGAGAACGAGGGCGACGGCGCGGCGACGCAGCGCAGCGCCGAGGCCGGGCTGGCGATCCTGAAGACGGCCGAGCGCCCCTATCCCAAGCTGGAGGCATCGTTGCTCGGCGACCTCGCCTACGCCGAGCAGCTGCAGGGCCGCAACGACAGTGCGGATCGCCTCTACGCCGACGCGCTCGCGAAGCTGACCGCGTTGGGACGCGATCGCTCGCCGCTCGCGGTCGGGATCCAGAACAACTGGGCGATCGCCAGCCTGGCTGCCGGCGACATCAAGCGGGCGCTCGCGCTCTACGAGCAGTCGGCGCGCGCGCTGCGCGAGCGCGATCCCGACGGGCCGCTGCCGCCTTTTCTCAGCGGCAATCTCGCGCGCGCGCTCGAGCTGAGCGGCCGCCCCGAGGATGCGCTGACGGTGTACGCGCAGGCGGTTGCCGACGGCATCAAGGCCAATCGGCTCGATTCACGCCTCTTCGGATTGCTCGGCTCGGCCTCGGCCTACTGCGAGCTCGGCGACGTCGAGCATGCAGCGCAGGCCCTCGCCGAGGCGCGCGCCGCGATGAAAGGCGCCGTGCCGCCCGGAAGCCCGCCGGCGCTGGCGGCAGAGGCCGTCGCGGGAAGGATCGCGCTGGCGCGCGGCCAACTCGACGAGGCCGAGCGCCTCTTCACCGCGACGCTCGCCGCGTTCGAGACGCGCAAGCAGTCGAACGGTAGCGCCGTGATGCTTTACCTCTATCGCAGCGAGGTCGCCCGGCGCCAGCAGCGCACCGATGACGCGCTGCGCGACGCGCAGAGCGCGCTCGCGATGGCGCGAAGGCTGCAAGCCGGCATTCCCTACTCGAGCCGGACCGGGCTGGCGCATCTCGCCGTGGCCGATGCATTGCGGCAGGGTGGCCGCAGCGAAGAGGCTCGCGCCGCCCTCGCGTCGGCGCTCGACCATCTCCGGCACGCGCTCGGCGACGAGCATCCGTCGACGCGTCTCGCGATGGCGGCGCAGGCTGGCGGCGTGCGGCAATGAGCCGCGGCGCCGTAGCCAGACCCCCGCGCCGGCGCGGCCGGCGCAGAATCGGCGCAGCGCTGCTTCGCCTCCCCTCATGACCGCCTTCCTGCCGCTGCTCGTCACGCTCGTCGCCTATCTCGTCGGCTCGCTGTCGTTCGCCGTCATCGTCAGCCGCGCGATGGGGCTGAGCGACCCGCGCACCTATGGCTCCGGCAATCCCGGCGCGACCAACGTGCTGCGCTCGGGCAGCAAGGCGGCGGCGATCCTTACCCTTCTGCTCGATGCGCTCAAGGGCTATGTGCCCGTGGCGCTCGTCGTTCGCTTCGGCCCCGCCTACGGGCTGGGGGAGGGGACGGTCGCCCTGGTCGCGGTCGCCGCCTTCCTCGGTCACCTCTGGCCGGTGTTCTTCCGTTTCAAGGGAGGCAAGGGCGTCGCCACGGCCGCCGGCGCGGTGCTCGGCATCGATCCGCTGCTCGGCGCGGCGACGCTCGCGACCTGGCTGATCATCGCCGCGTTCTTCCGCTACTCGTCGCTGGCGTCGATCGTCGCCGGCGTGTTCGCGCCGTTCTGGCACGTGCTCACAGACGGCCTCGACACGATCGCGCTGGCACTGCTGGTGATCGCTGGCCTCCTGATCTGGCGCCACAGCGCCAACATCAAGCGCCTGTTCGCCGGGACCGAGAGCCGGATCGGCAGCAAGGCGGCGCCGGCCTCGGGTGCAACCTCGCCGAAGGGTAGACGCGCGGCTCGTCGCTGAGGCCGTCGACCGCGCTCGCAACCGCGCCCCGAGGGGCGCGCGACACCGCGAGCCGATCGCTAGTAGGAAAGCCCCATGGCGTCGCGCACCTCGCGCATGGTCTCGCGCGCGACGGTGCGTGCCCGTTCGGTGCCGACCTCGACGATCCAGTGCACGCGCTTCGGATCGGCAAGGTATTGCTCGGCGCGCTCGCGCCAAGGCGCCTGCTCGCGGATGACCGCCTCGATCACCGGCTGCTTGCAGTCGAGGCAGCCGATCGACGCGCTGGTGCAGCCGGCGACGACCCAGGCTTTGGTCTCGTCGTTCGAGTACACCTTGTGCAGCTGCCACACCGGGCACTTCTCGGGATCGCCAGGATCGGTGCGCCGGACCCGCGCCGGATCGGTCTGCATGTGGCGGATCTTGCGCGTCACCTCGGCCGGCTCCTCGCGCATCGCGATCGCGTTGCCGTAGCTCTTGCTCATCTTCGTGCCGTCGAGGCCGACGAGCTTCGAGGTTTCGGTGAGGAGCACGTCGGGCTCGACCAGGATCGTCCTGCCGGTGCCGCGAAGATGGCCTTCGAGGCGCTCGCGGTCGCTGGCGCCGAGCGATGCGCTCGCCGCGATGATCGCCCGGCCGCGCTCCAGCGCTGCCGTGTCGCCGCCCTCGCGGTACGCTTGGCGAGCCGCCTCGAATTCCTTCGCGCGCTCCTTGCCGAGCTTCTTGAGCGCTGCCTTGACCAGGTCGTCGAAGTCGGGCTCGCGGCCGTAGAGGTGGTTGAAGCGGCGTGCGACTTCGCGCGTGATCTCAACGTGCGGCGCCTGGTCGACGCCGACCGGCACGTACGCCGCCTTGTAGATCAGGATGTCGGCGGCCTGCAGGAGCGGATAGCCGAGGAAGCCGTAGGTCGCGAGGTCGCGGTCCTTGAGCCGCTCCATCTGGTCCTTGTAGGTCGGCATGCGCTCGAGCCAGCCGAGCGGCGTCCCCATCGCCAGCAGCGTGAACAGCTCGGCGTGCTCGGGCAGGCGGCTCTGGATGAAGAGCGTGACCTTGTCGGGGTCGAGACCGGCGGCGAGCCAGTCGGTGACCATGTCGTAGACCGAGCTCTCGATCACCTCGCGCTCTTCGTAGTGCGTCGTCAGCGCATGCCAGTCGGCGGCGAAGTAGAAGCACTCGTACTTGTCCTGCAGGTGGACCCAGTTCTTGAGCGCGCCGTGCCAGTGGCCGAGATGCATCGCCCCGGTCGGGCGCATGCCGGAGAGAACGCGGCCGCGCGAGGTCACGGCCGCGCCTTGGCTGACGGACGGCGCCGGGTCGCCCGGCGCGGGGGATTGATCGCTCATCGACGGCAAGCAGGCAAAAGCGGCTCATTGTAGGTATCGGGCCCGGCCGCGCCGATACACTGCGCGCGCCGATGAAGAACATCGTCATCCTCATCTCGGGTCGCGGCTCCAACATGGAGG
>Ga0207650_10002401_pt1 | contig 13047 bp, 8 predicted proteins | sample KBSS63metaG_FD_184325 | JGI IMG/M metagenome (GOLD analysis project Ga0207650, IMG submission 184325) | Switchgrass rhizosphere microbial communities from Kellogg Biological Station, Michigan, USA - KBS S6-3 metaG (SPAdes) (version 2) | ecosystem: Host-associated > Plants > Roots > Rhizosphere >...
CTTGTTCCGTTAAGATAGTCGGCTTTTTCACGGCGGGAGTCAGGCAGCATGGCGCAGCAGTATCAACCGGGGCAACGCTGGATTAGTGACAGCGAAGCAGAGCTGGGGTTAGGCACCGTTCTGGCACAGGACGGCCGCTTGTTGACCGTGCTCTATCCGGCCACTGGCGACACTCGCCAGTATGCGCTACGGAATGCGCCCCTGACCCGCGTGAGGTTCTCGCCGGGCGACTCCATCACCCATTTCGAAGGCTGGAAAATGACCGTACAGGAAGTCGACGACGTCGACGGCTTGCTGGTCTACCACGGCCTCAACGGGCAGAACGAGCAGGTCACCCTGCCGGAAACCCAGCTCTCCAACTTCATCCAGTTCCGCCTGGCCAGCGACCGTCTGTTCGCCGGGCAGATCGACCCGCTGGCCTGGTTCTCGCTGCGCTACCACACTCTGGAGCACACCAGCCGCCAATTGCAGTCCTCGCTGTGGGGCCTGGGTGGCGTGCGTGCGCAACCTATTGCCCACCAACTGCACATCGCCCGCGAAGTGGCTGACCGCATCGCGCCACGGGTGTTGCTGGCCGACGAAGTGGGCCTGGGCAAGACCATCGAAGCCGGCCTGGTCATCCACCGCCAGTTGCTGTCGGGCCGCGCCAACCGTGTGTTGATCCTGGTACCGGAAAACCTGCAGCACCAATGGCTGGTGGAAATGCGCCGCCGCTTCAACCTGCAGGTTGCGTTGTTCGATGAAGAACGCTTTATCGAAAGCGATGCCGCCAACCCGTTCGAAGACACCCAGTTGGCCCTGGTGGCCCTGGAATGGCTGGTGGACGATGAGAAGGCCCAGGACGCGCTGTTCGCCGCCGGCTGGGACCTGCTGGTAGTCGACGAGGCCCACCACCTGGTCTGGCATGAAGAAAAGGCCAGCGCGGAATACGCACTGGTGGAGCAACTGGCCGAGGTGATTCCTGGCGTGCTGCTGCTCACCGCTACTCCGGAGCAACTGGGCCAGGACAGCCACTTCGCGCGCCTGCGCCTGTTGGATCCGAACCGTTTCCATGACCTGCAAGCCTTCCGCGCCGAAAGCGAAAACTATCGCCCGGTGGCCGAAGCCGTGCAGGAACTGCTCGACAAAGGCCGCCTGTCACCGGCGGCGCACAAGACCATCCAGGGTTTCCTCGGCAACGAAGGCGAAGCGCTGCTCAGCGCCGTCAACGATGGCGACACCGAAGCCGGTGCACGCCTGGTGCGTGAGCTGCTCGACCGCCACGGCACCGGCCGCGTGCTGTTCCGCAATACCCGCGCCGCCGTGCAAGGCTTCCCCGAGCGCAAGCTGCACGCCTACCCGCTGCCGAACCCGGACGAATACCTGGAACTGCCACTGGGCGAACACGCCGAGCTGTACCCGGAAGTCAGCTTCCAATCGCAGCCGGACATCGAGGAAGAAAACCGCTGGTGGCGCTTCGACCCACGGGTGGAGTGGCTGATCGACCAGCTGAAAATGCTCAAGCGCACCAAGGTGCTGGTGATCTGCGCCCACGCCGAAACCGCCATGGACCTGGAAGACGCCCTGCGCGTGCGTTCCGGCATCCCGGCCACGGTGTTCCACGAGGGCATGAACATCCTCGAACGCGACCGCGCGGCGGCCTACTTTGCCGATGAAGAATTCGGCGCCCAGGTGCTGATCTGCTCGGAAATCGGCAGCGAAGGTCGCAACTTCCAGTTCGCCCACCACTTGGTGCTGTTCGACCTGCCGTCGCACCCCGACCTGCTGGAACAGCGCATCGGCCGTCTGGACCGGATCGGCCAGAAGCATGTGATCGAATTGCACGTACCGTACCTGGAAACCAGCCCGCAAGAGCGCCTGTTCCAGTGGTACCACGAAGCGCTGAATGCGTTCCTCAACACCTGCCCGACCGGCAACGCCCTGCAGCATCAGTTTGGGCCACGCCTGTTGCCGCTGCTGGAAAGCGCCGACGACGGCGAGTGGCAAGCCCTGATCGACGAAGCCCGCGCCGAGCGTGAGCGCCTGGAGCAGGAACTGCACACTGGTCGCGACCGCCTGCTGGAGCTTAATTCCGGCGGCGCGGGTGAAGGCGATGCGCTGGTCGAAGACATCCTTGAGCAGGACGATCAGTTCGCCCTGCCGATCTATATGGAAACCCTGTTCGACGCGTTCGGCATCGACAGCGAAGACCACTCGGAAAATGCACTGATCCTCAAGCCGAGCGAAAAAATGCTCGACGCCAGCTTCCCCCTGGGCGACGACGAAGGCGTGACCATCACCTACGACCGTAACCAGGCGCTGTCACGCGAAGACATGCAGTTCATCACCTGGGAACACCCGATGGTGCAGGGCGGCATGGACCTGGTGTTGTCCGGCTCCATGGGCAACACCGCCGTGGCGCTGATCAAGAACAAGGCGCTCAAGCCGGGCACCGTATTGCTCGAACTGCTCTACGTCAGCGAAGTGGTTGCGCCGCGCTCGCTGCAACTGGGCCGCTACCTGCCGCCGGCTGCGCTGCGCTGCCTGCTGGACACCAACGGCAATGACCTTTCCGGCCGCGTCTCGTTCGAAACCTTGAACGACCAACTCGAAAGCGTGCCCCGCGCCAGCGCCAACAAGTTCGTACAGGCCCAACGCGATCAACTCACCCCGCGCATCAACGCCGGTGAAGAGAAGATCACCCCGCGCCACGCCGAACGCGTGGCCGAGGCCAAGCGCCGCCTGGCAGCGGACACCGACGAAGAGCTGGCACGCCTGAGCGCCTTGCAAGCGGTCAACCCGACCGTGCGTGACAGCGAACTGGTTGCCCTGCGCCACCAGCGCGAGCAAGGCCTGGCCATGCTCGACAAGGCAGCGCTGCGACTGGAAGCGATTCGGGTGCTGGTGGCGGGTTGATCAGCATTTGAGTCAAAAAAAGGCCCGCAATGCGGGTCTTTTTATTGGCCTTGAGGGCCTCATCGGGAGCAAGCCCCCACATTTGACCGCGTATCCATGTGGGAGGGGGCTTGCCCCGATAGCGTCACCACTGTCTCAGGCCGTAGCCACCGCAACCGGCACCTCAACCGCACTCAACCCCTCTTTCATCCGCTTGGCATCGCGCACAAAACTGCGCGAGGCCTGGAACAGAAACAGCATGGTCAAGAACAGCGCCACCGGGATCAGGTACATGGCGTCGTGCAGGCCCACCGCTTTATAAGCCTCGGTCATCTGTTCAGCCCCCGCTGCGTACATCGCCGAATGGGCAAAGTGATCGGACAAGCCGCCCACCACGATCGGCCCCATGCCGCCGCCGAGCAAATACAACCCGGCAAAGAACAACGCCATCGCGGTCGCCCGCAGGCGTGGCTCAACCACATCCTGGATGGCCGTGTACACGCAGGTATAGAAGTTGTAAGCGAACAACCAACCCACACTGAACAGAGCCACGAACACACCAATCTCGATGCGCCCGGCATGCAAGGCCCAAGCGGTGGTGACGGTGGAAATGATCAGGCTGAACGCGGCGAACAACAGCCGTCCATTGGCGATGCGTTGATGGATCTTGTCGGCAATCCAGCCGCCCAGGGTCAGGCCCACCAGGCCGGTCAAGCCGACGATGACGCCAGTGGCCACCGCCGCGTCCTGCAACGGCATGAGGAAATAACGTTGCAGCATCGGCACCAGAAACGAATTGCACGCATAGGTGGCGAAGTTAAAACACAGCCCCGCCAACACCAGCCAGAGGAAGGTCGGTACCGCCAGGACGCGGCGAATCGGGCGGTCGACGCGTTCCTGGGACACTTGCACGGTTTCGGCCGCACCGCGCTTGGGCTCCTTGATATAGAACATGAAGACCGCGAGGATCAGCCCCGGCACCGCGGCAATAAAGAACGGCGCACGCCAGCTGTCGAACGCCTTGACCATTGCGCCAATGGTGAAGAACGCCAACAACAGCCCCAGCGGCAGGCCCAGCATGAAAATCCCCATGGCCCGGGCCCGGCGGTGCGCCGGGAACAAATCGCCGATCAGCGAGTTGGCGGCCGGCGCATAACTGGCTTCGCCGATACCAATGCCCATGCGCACCAGCAAAAAACTCCAGAAACTGCCGACGAGCCCGTTGATCGCCGTCAGCCCGCTCCAGGCAAACAGGCCCCACCCCATCAGTTTGCTGCGCGAACCGGTGTCGGCCATGCGCCCCAGCGGCAACCCGGCGATGGCGTAGACGATGGTGAAGGCGGTGCCGATGATGCCGAGCTGGAAGTCGCTCAGGTGCCACTCCATGCGGATTGGCTCGATGATGATCGCGGGGATGGTGCGATCGAAGAAGTTGAACAGGTTGGCGAGGAACAGCAGGAACAGAATGCGCCAGGCATTCGCCGCTTGGGTCGAGTTCTGCATGGGTCCGTCTCTTTTATTGTTATGAGAGCTGCGATGCCCGATGCATCCTGCTCAGGTACCTGCAACATAGTCAGGCGCGCGACGGTTGTCTGTAATGATTCGTAAGGCTGATAGGGCGTAATTTCGCCCGTCGTTACGGGACTTTCCTGACAAAAATATATGTGTGTGCCCCCCTTCCTAATGGCCATGGCATGGATAGAATGGCGAGCCTTCCCGTCGTTCCCCTCCCTTACTTTTTATTGATGACGCCCATGTCCGAAGCCAGTCCGTGTCTGAGTTGCGGTGCCTGCTGTTCACACTTTCGTGTGTCTTTCTTCTGGGGCGAGTGCGCCTCATCGGGCGGCACCGTGCCCGATGACCTGGTGGTGCAGATCAACCCCACCCGCGTGGCGATGATCGGCACCGACCAAAAACCCGCACGATGCTGCAGCCTTGAGGGCGAAGTGGGCAAAGGCACGCGTTGCTCGATTTATGAGCAACGCGCAAGCCCTTGCCGAGAATTCGATGCATCGTGGAGCCAGGGTGAACACAACGTCGATTGCGATGCCGCGCGCGCCGCATTCGGCCTGCCGCCGCTGCAAGCCCCATTCGATTTGGACCTGCCCATCAGCGCTTAGCAGCGAACGCTATGGATGCGATGCCAAATTAGTTAAAAGCAAAGTGCCATTATCCGTGGAAAATCCCGCGCGGCTTCTATACTCGAGCCCATAGGTCACCGCCCTAGGCAGTGACGTGGGAGCTATGACGGGGCGTGCTATGGAATGGCTGGGGCTGATTTTTTTCACCGACCTTCCAGAAAACGGGCACTTATTGCTCAATTGCAGCCATAACCCTTTTCTGGTGCTGCTGGCTTATTTGGTCGCCTGCGCAGCTGGCTTCGGCACGCTGGACATGGCTGAGCGGGTCGGCCATGTCGAAGACCCCACCGCCCGTCGCCACTGGCGCTGGCTCGGTGCCAGCTGCCTGGCAGGCGGTATCTGGTCCACCCACTTCATCAGCATGCTGGCCTTCCAGGCGCCCATCGCCATTCATTACGAATTGATCACAACGTTCGCCTCGCTGGTCATCGCCCTGATCGCCTCGTTGTTCGCCATGCGCACCCTCAGCCATACGAACCTGCAGCTGCATCAATACCTGCTGGCATCGCTGTGGATGGGGCTGGGCATTGCCTTGATGCATTACGTCGGTATGTCGGCCATGCGCTCCCAGGCCCTGGTGTATTTTGAGACCGGGCGCTTCTTCGCCTCAGTGGTTATCGCCATTGGGGCCAGCCTGGCCGCGCTATTGTTGTCGAGCTACCTGCGCACCGGCGCGGGCATGTTTCATCAATTGCTCAAATACGCCGCCAGCCTGGTGTTGGGCGCCGGCATTCTGAGCATGCATTTCACCGGCATGGCCGCCATGCAGATGCTGGTGCCGGACGGGGCGGACCTATCATTGCCCCTGGCCGATAACCCCACGCAACTAGGCCTGTCGGTGGCGGTGATCACCCTGCTGGTGATCGGCAGCAGCATCAGCGCGGCCCTGGCGGACAAGAAGCTGCAACACAAGGAGCGCGACCTGCGTCGGGTCAATACGCTGCTCAGCGAACTGGACCAGGCCCGCGTCTCACTGCAACAGGTCGCGCATTACGACGCGCTGACCAATTTGCTCAATCGCCGAGGCTTCAACCAGATTTTTGCAGAGAAAATCGCGGAAAAAACCGCTTCAGGTGGCATGCTGGCGGTTATCTTCCTCGATATCGACCACTTCAAGCGTATCAACGACAGCCTCGGTCATGACGCCGGTGACCAACTGCTCACCGTACTGGCCGGCCATATCAAAGGCTCTGTGCGAAGCCATGCGGACGTAGTCGCACGGTTTGGCGGCGATGAATTCTGCATCCTGATCAGCATTCACCACCGCGACGAAGCCCGGCACCTGGCTCAACGCATTTTGCAAAAAATGAAAGAGCCGGTCGAACTGGCCGGCCGCCGCATGGTGATGACCACCAGTATTGGCATCAGCCTGTTTCCCGACGACGGCCAGACCTGCGAAGAACTGCTCAAAACCGCCGACATGGCGCTGTACCAGTCCAAAGACGCCGGGCGTAACAGCTTGCATTTCTTCAGCTCCAACCTGAAGACCCGGGCCTTCCTCGAGCTGCAATTGGAAGAAGAGCTGCGCAATGCCCTGCACACCCAGAAACAACTGGTGCTGTTTTACCAACCGATCTTCGACATGCAACTGGGCAAGGTAACGCGCCTGGAAGCCTTAGTGCGCTGGCAGCACCCGCAGCATGGTTTGCTGGCCCCGGACCGCTTTATCGGCATCGCCGAAAGCAATGGGTTGATCGCTGAACTGGATCACTGGGTCCTGCGCCAGGCCTGTCATGACTTGAGCCTGCTCTCCGACAAGGGTTACACCGAACTGACGATGGCCATAAATTGCTCGGCCCTGAACCTGGCCCGTGATGAACTGGCGGACGAAATCGAAGATGCCCTGCGCTTCAGCGGGATCGCTGCAAACCGCCTGGAACTGGAAGTCACTGAAAACGCCCTGATGGGAAATATCAGCAGCACCCTCGCGTTGCTGCGCCAACTCCGCGCCCTGGGCGTGTCGCTGGCCATCGATGACTTTGGTACCGGTTACTCCTCGCTCGCCTACCTCAAGCGCCTTCCGCTCAACATGTTGAAGATCGATCGATCGTTTATCCAAGACATTCCCAAGTCGAGCGCTGACCTCGAGATCGTCCAGGCGATTATCGGCATCGCCCACACCCTGCACTTGCGGGTCGTGACCGAGGGCGTGGAAACCCAGGCCCAATTCGAGCTATTGCATGACCACGGCTGTGATTTCATTCAAGGCTATCTACTGAGCCCGGCGGTGCCCGTCAGTGACATCATTGGCGTAATGCAAGGCATCGACAGACACAACCCGCTTCGTTCGCTCGCTACGGCGGGTGCCCAAAAGGCGCGTTCGCCAAACGAGCCAGCCCCTGGTCGAAGCGGTGCTTTCATCGTCCGGCCAATACGCTGACGCCCAAACTTTGGCATTTCGCCATCAGTTAGCTAAAGATCGCCGACAAACGGCCGATTCATCAGAGTCCGGCCAGGTTTTCCTTGAGAACACAGGGACACGCCCGAACACGCCGGACAAGGACGCACTGCAAAGTCGCGAACACCCATTCCGTGATGGCCATTTGATTCTTTTCAGCCATCCGCCCAGGCACATGGCGCACAATGACTTCTAAAAATAACCCTGCCACCGTGGTATCCGACGTGTTGCCCACAGCTCCTGCGGACAAACCCTCAGGTTCAAAGTCATTGAGCACCACACGCCCGCTGGCCACCCAGCAGTACCTGTACTTCACCGAAACCAATACTGACCGCATCCTCGACAACCTCGACGGCCTGCGCGACATGGTGTTCCCGCGCCCGCCCCATCTTGAAGGCGACAGCGATCCGCGCAGCGAACAGGAATTTCCCTCGGTGTGCCTGATCGGCCTGGGCCGCTGCGGTTCCAACATTGCGCTGGACGTGGCGGAGTTGGTCTATAACGCGCGCAAGTTCTACCTGAACGAATTCAGTAACGAAGACAAACTTCAATTTAAAAAGACCCAGGGCTACAGCCCCACCCAGTGGATCCGCAATAACCTGCGCCTGGGCGGCGGCAAACCCAGCAAACCGGTGTTCCTGGTGGAGCCACTGGTGATGCTGGGCGACCTGGACAAAGACATTGCCGGGCGCATCCGCTTTTCGCGCAAGGGCGAAAAAAGCGGGTTCCTGCGCGACTACAGCAAGATGAAAATCATGGACCTCTCCGAAGTCCATGCCGGCGGCGCCGGTAACGCGCCGATCCTCGGCCAGTACCTGGCCAAGATCATCCTCAACAAAGACACCCAGCGCTTCTCCAGCCCCGACTGGAAGATGATCCACTCGTACCTGATCGACTCGTGCGGCATCAAGGCCAACCAGTCGCGCCTGTATTTTTCGATTTTCAGCGCCGGCGGCGGTACCGGCTCGGGCATGGCCTCGGAGTTCGGCCTGGCCCAGCAGCACTCGTACATGAACAAAACGTTCGACACCAAGCCCGCCGACGAGCACGACAGCAAGAGCGGCCACGCATTTGTGTTCGAGCCGATCTTTACCAGCGGCATCTGCGTGCTGCCGAATATTTCCGATCACCGCAGTGAAATGTCCGAGGCGCTGCACATCAACGCCGGGCGACTGCTGTGCAAGTACCTGTCGGAGGAATGGGACTTCTCGTACAACTTCGCCAATGAAGACAGCAGCGAAGCCAGCGTGAAAGGCCGTATCCGCCCGTGGAACGCGATGATGCTGATTTCCAACGACATCATGCGGTACGCCGAAGAGAGCGATGACGGCAACATCCAGAACATTGACGTCAATGCCATGGAAAAACACGCCAACCAGTACATCTCCCAACAGATCTTCAACATTCTCACCGCCCAGGCCGTGACCACCGACTACGACCAGAACTACTTCCGTCGCGCCGGCATCGACATCGGCGAAACCATCCGCCTGGATGCCAACGACCTGTTTATGAGCCTGGCGGGCCCGGTGGCAATTGCCTACGCCGAATCCGTCGTCCCGGAAACCCCGGCGCCGTCGAATGACAAGTTCAAAGTGTTCGAAAAAGAGCCGCAGCGCCTGAACATCGACGACCTGTTCTTCCGCTCCATCGACTTGCCGCACTTCAACAAGGTCACCCAGGCCATCGAAGGCATCAGCCTGTTGCCGATCGAATCCAAGCGTTACAAGGCGTCTCTGGAGCAGTACAAGAACTCCGGCTACGACGCGGCGGCGCTGCACGACCTGCACTTCTTCAAGAACTGCTCGTCGGTGGTGTCCATCGTCTCGCTGCCCAAGGACTACAAGCTGTCCTATATGGACCTGAACCGGCTCAAGACCCACCTCAACAGCCTGTTCCCCAACACCACGCTCAAACGTTACGCGCTGGTGATCGGCGCGTCGGCCAACCTTTCGCTGACCACCCTGATCGCCAAAAGCCCCTGCCTGTCGGATGATTTCCTGACGCTGATCGTGGCCTTTATCAAGCGCTGCTTCGCCCGTAACCCGTACCGCTTCGACGATACGCTGGACAACTCGATCCTGGACTTCATCATCCATGAGGACTTCGATGAAGACCGCATCGACGAGTTGCTCAACGAATTCGAGAACCCGGCCAAGATCCTCGACACCAACTGGTATGCGATCAAGCCGATGTATGAGAAGAAGTACCGCGAGCTGATCAACGACAAAGACAAGTTTGTGTCGATCAATGACATTCGCCTGTCACGCGATTGCGTGAAGAAGGCGATTAAGTACCTGCGCGAGATTTACCGTCATCGCATCGGCAAGACCAAGGTTATTTCGCTGAATAACCATACGGGCAAGACCGCTTAGACCAAGGCGCCCGTTCGCGAGCAAGCCCGCGCCCCTACCTGACCGCATGTGTGCTGAGATTCGGTCATGTGGGGGCGCGGGCTTGTTCGCGAACGGGCGCTAGACCCGGCAACTGATTTTCTCAGCCTGGAATACTTGGAAACAATTGCCCGCCGTCTCGGCCGCTCTTGTAACTGTTCCCGTGACGTTTACGTCACCCTGACCTGTGACCTTTCTCTACGGCAAGGTGCCATCACGGGCTCGGCGGTTACTCCGCTACACACTTGCCGCACCAGGATCACGCACCTTTTTCGTGCGGACTTTTCTTACACTGCCCTTTCCTGGATCAGAATCCACGGCGAAACCACCACCGCCCACAGGCTCGGATCGCGCTCAACCAGGTCCAATGCCCGCGTGGCAGACACTTCGCCAAGGCTCCCGGCGGCCAGCCAGGCGGCGACTTTGTCGCGGTTATCCTCGGCCATTCCTTCGGCTGCCTCGATCAAATCCAGACCGGCGTCGACCCACAATAGGGCACCCTTGGCAAAGAACGGTTCAAGCTCCTTCCAGGAAATTTCGGCGGTTTCACCGAGCAGCTTGGCATAGAGGGTGCTAGGTTCTTGCGTCATGGGAATCCACCTTGGGAAAAAATCGGCGCAATCATAACGTCGCAGCCCAGGTAGAAAAACCCAGTTGCAAATGAGTCATCGAGAGAAAGTGTCAGGAACGCCAAGGATTGCCCGAAAGTCTGGCACCACCCCGCCGCTATTCTGTCTCTTTCTTTCATTTATGCGACACACCCGGGTTTTGCCCCCAGCAGCCAGCTTTTCAAGCGATCAACCGGCGCTCTACACTGTACCGGTACAGTTGCCAGGGCACTGCCGGGGGGATATCCGAGATATCTGATCCGGTTCAGCAGCTCACGAGGCCGCTAGAACTATAAAAAATACAACAGTAAGAGTGGAGCACTATGAATAAGGCTACTAAGCAGATTTCCAAACTGTTTGCCGCTATGGTCCTGGCTGGGGTTGCCGGCCATTCGTTCGCAGCTGACACCATCAAGATCGGCATCGCCGGCCCCAAGACCGGTCCTGTAACGCAATACGGTGACATGCAGTTCATGGGTGCCAAACAAGCCATCGCCGACATCAACGCCAAGGGCGGCGTTGACGGCAAGATGCTTGAAGCCAAGGAATACGACGACGCTTGCGATCCTAAACAAGCCGTTGCCGTGGCCAACAAAGTGGTCAACGACGGCGTCAAGTTCGTGGTCGGTCACCTCTGCTCCAGCTCCACTCAGCCCGCGTCGGATATTTATGAAGACGAAGGCGTCATCATGATTACTCCTGCCGCTACCAGCCCGGAGATTACTTCCCGTGGCTACAAGCTGATCTTCCGTACCATCGGCCTCGACAGCGCCCAGGGCCCGGCGGCCGGCAACTACATCGCCGACCACGTGAAGCCGAAAATCGTTGCCGTGCTGCACGACAAGCAACAATACGGTGAAGGTATCGCCACCGCCGTCAAGCAGACCCTTGAGAAGAAAGGCGTGAAGGTTGCCGTCTTCGAAGGCCTGAACGCCGGTGACAAGGACTTCTCCTCGATCATCCAGAAACTCAAGCAAGCCAACGTCGACTTCGTCTACTACGGCGGCTACCACCCAGAGCTGGGCCTGATCCTGCGCCAGTCCAAGGAAAAAGGCCTGAACGCCAAGTTCATGGGCCCAGAGGGCGTCGGCAACGACTCCATCTCGCAAATCGCCCAAGACGCCTCCGAAGGCCTGCTGGTCACCCTGCCGAAGTCCTTCGACACCGACCCTGCCAACAAAGCCATCGTTGAAGAGTTCGCCAAGAACAAGCAGGACCCAACCGGTCCGTTCGTATTCCCGGCCTACTCGGCCATTGAAGTCATCGCCGGTGGTATCAAGGCAGCCAAGAGCGAAGACACCGCCAAAGTGGCCGAAGCCATTCACGCCGGTACCTTCAAGACCCCAACCGGCGACCTGAGCTTCGACGCCAAGGGCGACCTGAAGGACTTCAAGTTCGTGGTCTACGAATGGCACTTCGGCAAACCTAAAACCGAAGTTTCCCCTCAGTAAGCCAGGCGTTACTGGCCCTACAAGCCCACTGTGAAAGCAGTGGGCTTTGTTTTACGAGGTTTATGGGCCTGTCACCCGCGATCCGGGCGCTGGCTCACCTGAAAATCTTAAAACCGTCACCAGCGGTTCGCTGGCAAACGCTTTGTGCAAATGTGCTCACAGAACACAGCACGGGGCCGGAACATGACTCCACCAGTGAAATGCGTATCGGGTTTTTAGGAGCGCTGTAATGCCTGAGATCTATCATTTTTTCCAACAGCTGGTTAATGGCCTGACCATTGGCAGCACCTATGCCTTGATAGCCATTGGCTACACAATGGTTTACGGCATCATTGGAATGATCAACTTCGCCCATGGCGAGGTGTACATGATTGGTTCCTACGTGGCCTTCATCGCCCTTGCCGGGCTGGCCATGATGGGTATCCACTCCCTGCCGCTGTTGATGACCGCCGCGTTCCTCGCATCGATCATCGTAACCAGTGCCTATGGCTACAGTATCGAGCGCGTTGCCTACCGCCCCCTGCGTGGCAGCAACCGTTTGATCCCGTTGATTTCCGCCATCGGCATGTCGATATTCCTGCAGAACACCGTATTGCTGTCCCAGGACTCCAAGGATAAATCCATCCCCAACCTGATCCCGGGGAGCTTCTCCTTCGGCCCGGGTGGCGCGGAAGAAGTCCTGATTTCCTACATGCAAGTGCTGGTCTTCGTCGTCACCCTGGTGGCCATGCTCGGCCTGACCCTGTTCATCTCCCGCTCCCGTCTGGGGCGCGCCTGCCGGGCGTGCGCTGAAGACATCAAGATGGCCAACCTGCTGGGCATCAACACCAACAACATCATCGCCCTGACCTTCGTGATCGGCGCCGCGCTGGCAGCCGTCGCGGCGGTACTGCTGAGCATGCAGTACGGCGTGATCAACCCCAACGCCGGTTTCCTGGTAGGCCTCAAGGCCTTTACTGCGGCGGTATTGGGCGGCATCGGCAGTATCCCGGGCGCGATGCTCGGCGGGCTGGTGCTGGGTGTGGCCGAAGCGTTCGGCGCCGATATCTTCGGCGACCAGTACAAGGACGTCGTGGCGTTCGGCCTGTTGGTTCTGGTGCTGTTGTTCCGTCCGACCGGCATCCTGGGCCGTCCGGAGGTTGAGAAAGTATGAGCAGATATCTTAAATCGGCGTTTTTCAGCGCC
>Ga0207650_10002406_pt1 | contig 13024 bp, 13 predicted proteins | sample KBSS63metaG_FD_184325 | JGI IMG/M metagenome (GOLD analysis project Ga0207650, IMG submission 184325) | Switchgrass rhizosphere microbial communities from Kellogg Biological Station, Michigan, USA - KBS S6-3 metaG (SPAdes) (version 2) | ecosystem: Host-associated > Plants > Roots > Rhizosphere...
GTACCCGGCCAAGGGGCAGACGCCGGAGAAGCAGAAGAGCGACGAGTCGGCGTGCTATTCGTGGGCCGTCCAGCAGACCGGCTTCGATCCGGCCAAGCCTCCGCCGGTCGCGGCAGCGCCTACGACGGCGACCGGCACCACGCCGGGCGCGGGCGCGCGCGGCGCGGCGAAGGGCGCGGTAATCGGCGAAGTCGTGGGCGACGACGCCGGCACCGGCGCGGCGGTCGGCGCTGCAGCGGCGCGCGGCCAGAGCCGGAGACAGAACAAGGCCGCTACACAACAGCAGAGCGCTGCGACGCAGCAACAGCAGGCGGCCTTCGCGAAGGCGCGCGCAGCATGCCTGGAAGGCAAGGGCTACACCGTCAAATGACACCGACTCTCATGACGAAGCCGGGTCGCGCTCCGCGCGGCGCGACGCTCGCCGTGGCGCTGGCCGCGGCGCTGGCCGCGGCGCTGGCCGCGGCGCTGTTCACGATGTTCGCGACGTCGTCGGCGTTCGCTCAGGCCGCCGAGCCGGCCCCGGCCGTGACGCCGATCCCCGACGCCGCGCTGACGCCCGAGGAGCTCGAGAAGCTCGTCGCCCGGATCGCGCTCTATCCGGACGACCTGGTCGCGTTGATCCTGCCGGCCTCGACCAACCCGCTGCAGATGGTCCAGGCCGACCGCTACTTGACCAAGCGCAAGACCGATCCGAAGTTGCCGCTCGACGACAAATGGGACGACCCCGTCAAGTCGCTGCTCAACTATCCCGAAGTCGTCACCATGATGAGCGGCGACCTCGATTGGACCGCTGCGCTGGGCGAGGCGGTCGTCGCCGACCAGGGCGAGGTGCTCGAGGCGGTGCAGGCGTTCCGGCGCAAGACCCAGTCCGCCGGCAACCTGAAGAGCGATCCGAAGCAGACGGTGGTGGTCGAGAAGGAGGTCATCAAGATCGTCCCCACCGATCCGCAAGTCATCTACGTGCCGCAGTACAACCCGACGACCGTCGTCGTCAGCGGCGGGTACTACGGCTGGGGCTACTACCCCACGCCCTATCCGGTCTACTACTACCCATATGCGCCGGGCGCCGCGTTCGCGACCGGGCTGATCTGGGGCGCCGCGATCGGTGCGGCCTGGAACGGCGGCCATTGGGGTGCCAGCTACGGCGGCAACAACAACATCAACGTCAACCGCAATACCAACATCAACACCGGCGACATCGGCAGCGGCAACCGGCCGAGCAACCAGCCCGCTGGCGGCCGGGGCAACAACTCCTCGCAGTGGAAGTCCAACAAGCAACCGGGGCAGGTGAGCCGGTCCGTCGGCGCCACGCCGACCGCGCGGACGGGGGATCGCGCCGGCGGCGGTGGTGGCCCTAGCGCCGGCACGTCGGATCGCGGCGGTGGTGGTCGTGGCGGTAGCGCTGGCCCCAGCGCTGGCACGTCAGACCGGCCCGGTGGCGGTGGTGGTCGTAGCGGTGGCGCTGGCCCAAGCGCCGGCACGTCGGACCGCGGCGGCGGCGGTGGTGGTGGTGGTGGTGGTGGTGGCGCCGGCCCTAGCGCCGGCACATCGAACCGTGGTGGCGGCGCCGGTGGTGGCGGCGCATTCGACGGCCACGGGAGCTCGGGACGCCAGACGCACATGGACAGCTCGCGCGGCGCGTCCAGCCGCAGCTCGATGGGCGGCGGCTCTTCGGGCATGTCCAACCGCGGCGGTGGCGGCGGCGGGCGGGGCGGCGGTGGTGGCGGTCGCGGCGGCGGTGGTCGTCGCTAGGGATGGCGATGAACCGCATGTCCGCATTCGACAAGGTGGCAACGACCATGACTCTCCGCGCACGATTGAACCTCGCATCACGCCGCGTCGCGCTGCTCGCAGCGCTGCTCGCGTCCTCGCTGGCGACCCCGCTGCTGGCGCAGGCCGCCGAGCAGCAGACTTTCGCAACGCCCACGGCTGCCCTCGAAGCGTTCACCACGGCGCTCAAGGCCAACGACGACGCCGCGCTCGTCGCGATGTTCGGCGAGAAGCACAAGGGCCTCGTAGTCAGCGGCGATACCGCCTACGACAGTGCCCGGCGCGCCGAGATCGTTGCCTCGCTGAACACGTTTCACGCGCTCGAGGAAAGCAGCCCGGAACGCGTCGAGCTGCTGATAGGCACCCAGGCCTGGCCGTTCCCGATTCCTCTCGTGCGCGAAGGCGGCAGCTGGCGCTTTGCGACCGAGCGAGGCGCCGAGGAGATCCAGAATCGGCGCATCGGCCGAAACGAGCGCAGCGCCATGGCGGTGCTGCGCGCGTACGTGGCCGCCCAGAACGAATACGCGTCGGTCGATCGCAACGGCGACGGCGTGCTCCAGTTCGCGCAGAAGCTGGCCAGCACGCAAGGCAAGTTCGACGGCCTGTACTGGCCCGCGGATGCCAGCAGCGGCGGGTCGCCCAGCCCGCTCGGGCCGCTGATCGCCGAGAGCTCGGCCTACCTAGCCGGCCACAAGCGCGGCGATCCGTATCGCGGCTATCACTTCCGCATCCTCACGGGCCAGGGCAAGAATGCGCCCGGCGGCGCCTACAGCTACGTCATCAACGGGCGCATGATCGCCGGCGCTGCGATGGTCGCGTATCCGGCAGAGCACGGCGGCACGGGCGTCATGACGTTCATCGTCAACGGCGCCGGCAAGATCTTCGAGAAGAACCTTGGCAAGAACACCGCCGCGATCGCCTCGAAGATGACCACTTTCGACCCCGGACCGGGCTGGAAGGAAGCGGCGCCCTGATTGCCGTCTTCCCGCTCGCCCACCCTCGACCAACCTCATTGAACTGGAGATGCTCATGACCCAACGACTTTCGATCCTCGCCGTTTCGGCGCTGTTCGGCGCGCTCGCGCTGCCCGCCGTCGCTCAGAAATCGGGCGGCGATACCGCGGGGGCGACGATGGAGTCGTCGCCCGGCAAGGCCACCCTGCGCCACGAGCGCCAGATCGTCGCCACCGTCGAGGAGGTCGATGCCGCCAAGCGCACCGTGACGCTGAAGGGCCCGAAGGGCAACGTGGTTCCGCTGACGGTCGGCCCGGAGGTTCGCAACCTCGCGCAGGTCAAGGTCGGCGACCAGGTTCGCGTTCGCTATGCCGAGGCCTTGTCGCTGACCCTGAAGAAGGACGGCAAGGAGCTGCGCTCGGCGAAGGGGGCGAGCGAAACCGCGCGCGCGCCTGTCGGTGCGACCCCGGCGGGAGCCGTCGGCGAGCAGATCACCGTCGTCGCCGACGTGATCGCCGTCGACGCCAAGACCCACCAGGTGACGCTCAAGGGCCCGAACCGCACCGTCGATCTCTACGTCGAGGATCCGGCGCAGCTCAAGCTGATCAAGGTCGGCGACCAGATCGAGGCCGTATACACGCAAGCCGTCGCGGTCACGGTCGAGCCGGTCGCCGCCAAGAAGTAGAGGGAGGCGGCTCGCCCCGGCCTGCGACGCCGGGTGCGGTCGATGGAGAGTTGCAATTCGCCCGGCCGATCGACGCGTGCGGACGCGCGGGCGGCCGGTGCCTCGATCGGCGCCGTCACCGCGGCGCTGGTCGTCACTGGCAATCCGCAGGTGCGGGTCTGCTCCGGGTGGCCGAGCGAGGGCTGTCGTGACGGGGGGGCCGCAGACCTGAAACGCATCGAGTACTCGGGGAGACCAAGGCAATGAAAGCAGAAGCGCTCCTGCCTGCGTCGGCAGAGGGACCCACGGACAGTCAGCGACTGTTCGTCCGGTACTTCACCGCCATCCTTATCGACCTTCTGGTCCTCAATCTCTTCGTCGAGTATTCAAGCAAGGTCTCCGTCGACTCCTTCACCACGTCGTTGCTGGCGGCCATCCTGCTGCAGATCCTCCTGAAGGTGACGATCGCCATCGAGCACCGGGTCGGCGCGTATTTCAAGTCGAAGCCCGGCAAGCTGATGACCTTCCTCCGGTACTTCTGCGCCTGGCTGGTGCTGTTCGGCTCGAAGTTCGTGATCCTGGAGGCGCTCAGCTTCGCCTTCGGCGACAAGGTTCGTTTCGAAGGCCGGTTCCACGGACTGCTGACGCTCATCGTCGTCGTCGTCGTGATGCTCGTCGCCGAGGAAGTGATCGTCAGGATTTATCGAAGACTCGGCAATTCAAGCGCCTGAGCGCATCGAGGAGCCCGACCATGAGTGCGACTTTCGCGACCGACCGCGCCATCGAGACGAGACTGTCCAAGCGGTTGATGGACGTCCTGATCCGGGCAGGATTGGTGTTGGCCCTCGCCATCCTCTGCTACCAGATCTTTTCGCCCTTCATCGGCCTGATGGCGTGGGCGCTGATCCTCGCAGTCACGTTGTATCCGACGCATCAGAAGCTGGCTCGCAGGATGGGTGGAAGGCAGGGGCTTGCAGCGACGCTGCTGACGCTGGTGGGCGTCGTGGTCATCGTCTTGCCGACCGCCGTGCTGATGGGCGCGCTGGGCGACTCGGTGCACGACCTGGTCGACCGCGTGCACGAGAACACGCTGGTGATTCCCGCGCCCCCGGCGGGCGTCGCCGAATGGCCGGTCATCGGCAAGAAGGTTCACGCCGCATGGACGCGAGCCCACGAGGATCTGCCGGCGCTCGTCAAGAGTCTGCAGCCGAAGCTCGCCGCCCTCGCCAAGACCGCGGTCGAGACGGTGGCCAGCATCGCCGGAGCGGTCTTGCTGTTCCTCGCATCGTTCATCGTCGCCGGAATCATCATGGCCTTCGGCAGGGCCGGAGCGGAGAGCGCCGAGGCGATCTTCGATCGCATCATGGGGACCGGGCGCGGCGCCCAGTTCGTCACGCTATCCAGCGCGACAATTCGTGCGGTCGCGCTGGGCGTGCTGGGCGTGGCGTTCATCCAGGCCATCGTCATCGGCCTGACGATGGTCGTGGCCGGTGTTCCCTTCGCCGGTGCGCTCGCGCTGCTCCTGCTGGTGCTCGGGATCGCCCAGGTGCCCGCCCTGCTGGTCACCATTCCGGTCATCGTCTATGTCTGGGCGAGCGGCGAGTACGGCACCGGCGCCGCCGTCACCTACAGCGTGCTGCTGTTCGTCGGCGGCATGCTCGACAACGTGCTCAAGCCGCTGTTGCTCGGGCGTGGCGTCGATGCACCGATGCCGGTGGTGCTGCTCGGCGCGTTGGGTGGACTGGCGACGTCGGGCATCCTGGGCATGTTCATCGGTGCGACCTTGCTGGCCCTGGGCTACCAGATCTTCATGTGGTGGGTGGCGGACAACCCCGACGTCGTGGCGGTGGAGAGCGAATCCCGGGCTGCGGGTTAGTCGCGCGGGATGCCGGTGGATCGCTGGGCGGCGCGGGCGATGGCAGTGGCCGGGGCGGCGCTGCTCGGCGCATGCACCACGCTCGGACCGGACTTCAAGCGACCCGAGGTCACCTGGCTGGACACCTGGACCGGCGGCTCGCTCGAAACCTTGTCGACCGCGAGCCGCGCGCGCAGCAGCGAGCAGACGCTCGAGTGGTGGCGCCGCTTCAACGATCCCGTGCTCGATCGCCTGGTCGACCAGGCGCTGCGTGCCAATCCCAACGTGCGCACGGCCGGCTTGCGGATCATGGAGGCGCGCGCGCAGCTCGGCATCGCCGGCAGCTCGCTGTACCCGCAGGTGAAGCAGGCGACGGGAGACGTACTCTGGGCCGGAGAGCACAGGGAGCGCGGATCGAGCACCTCGGCGGTGGCGTTCAGCGCTGGGCTGCGCGCCAGCTGGGAGCTGGATTTCTGGGGCAAGTTCCAGCGCGGCATCGAGGCCGCCGATGCCGGCTACTGGGCCAGCATCGCCCTCTACGACGACGTCCAGGTGCTGATGGCCTCGCAGGTGGCTTCGCTGTACATCTCGATCCGTACCGTGAAGCTGCGCCTTCGCATCGCCGCCGAGAATGCGGCGCTCCAGAAGCGCAACCTCGACATCTCGGAGCGGCTGTTCAAATCGGGCCACGACTCGGAGCTGGACGTGCAGCAGGCCAAGTCGCAGTACCTCGCGACGCTGGCGACGATCCCCGCGCTCGAGATCGCCGTGCGCCAGGCGCAGAACGCGTTGAGTACCTTGCTGGCGCGCCCGCCGGGCCCGTTGCCCGAGATGGCCTCGGCCAAGGACACGATTCCGCAGGCCGAGCTCGAGGTGATCGTCGACATGCCGGCGGACCTGCTGCGCCGCCGCCCCGACGTCAGGGCCGCGGAAATGCAACTCGCCGCGCAGTCCGCGCTCATTGGTGTCAGCACGGCCGACCTCTATCCGTCGATCTCGCTGCTCGGATCGATCGGCCTATCGGCCACGTCGTTGAGCTCGTCGTCGCGTTCGCTGACTTGGGGCCTCGGCCCGAGCCTGGTCTGGAACGTGTTCGACCGGGGCCGGCTCGCGAACACGGTCTTGCTGCAGGACGCGCGGTTCCAGCAGCTCTACGAGCAGTACCAGGACGCGGTCCTGCGGGCAGCGCGCGAAGTCGACGACGCGGCCGTCGCCTTCGCCAGGACAGGCGAGCAGATCGCGCTGCTTCTCGAATCCGTCAAGGCGGCGCAGCGATCGCTCGACATCGCCACCTTGCAGTACCGGGAAGGACTGACCGACTTTCAGCGCGTGCTCGACTCGCAGCGATCGTTGTTCCTCCAGCAAGATACGCTGGTCACTACCCAGGGCGGGGTGATGCAGAGCCTGGTGGCGATCTACAAGGCGATGGGCGGTGGCTGGGAGCAAGGGCGAAGCCGTCCTGTCGTCGACGACGCGACGCGCGAAACCATGGAGCGCCGTAGCGACTGGAAAGGCATCCTGGCTGAGCCGCTGCCGCCGCCCGATGCCTTTCCCCCCTCTTCCGCACCGGCAAAACCATGAGCCAAGAATCCGCAGCGCCCGGGCCGAACGAGCCCACGCCATCCTCGCCGCCGGTGGCTCCGGGAGAGCCGATCGCGACCGTCGCGCCGCCGCAGCCTGCGCCCGAGCCGGGTGGCGGCTCGCGCGTGGGCGCGATCATCGTGCTCGTGCTGATCGTCTTCAGCCTGACTTGGTACTTCGTTTCTGATCGCCTGACGCCGCATACCTCCCAGGCCAGGGTCCAGGCTTTCGTCGTGCCGGTGGCCGCAGAAGTGGCCGGCCAGGTCCTCAAGGTGCACGTCAAGAACAACGACGAAGTGCAGGCCGGACAACCCTTGTTCGATATCGACCCCGAGCCGTACCGGATCACGCTGCAACGCAGCCGTTCCGACTACGAGACGGTGCGACGATCGTTCAACGCCTCGGGCTCGACGGTGGAGGCGGCCAAGGCAGGACTGCAGGCAGCGAACGCCCAGCTCGTCTACGCGCAGCAGGACGCGAAACGCCTCGAGCAGATCTATGCCGAAGACCCGGGGGCGATTTCGCTTCGCCGCGTCCAGAACTCGCAGGCCACCCTCATCGCCGCCCGGAGCCAGGAAAAGGCGGCCGAGGCCGATCTGCAAAAGGCCCGCGAGGGCGCCGGCGAGCGCAGCGAGAACAACGCCCAGCTGATCAGCGCGCGCTCGGCGGTCGAGAAGGCCGAGCTCGACCTCAAACGCAGCAAAGTCGTCGCTCCCTCGCGCGGCCGCGTCACGGACCTGCGCATCGACGTCGGCCAGTACGCCCAGCCCGGCGCGGCGGCGATGACCCTGATCGCTGTCCACGATCTCTGGATCGAAGCAGCGATGACGGAGAACAACCTCGGCAACATCAAGCCCGGCGACCGTGCCGACATCGTGCTCGATGTGATGCCGGGCGAGGTGCTGAAGGGCCGCGTGCGCAGCGTCGGGGGCGGGGTCGGGACGGGTCAGCCAGCCCAGGCCGGTGCGCTGCCCAAGATCGAGAACAGCCGCGACTGGCTGCGCCAGGCGCAGCGCTTTCCGGTGGCGGTCGAGTTCGATCCGTCCGAGCGCGAGCGGCTAGGCGCGGTGCGGATCGGCGGCCAGGCCGACGTGCTGGTCTATACGGGCGACCACGGTCTGATGAACTGGCTCGGCCAGCTATTCATCGGCCTGATGAGCTACCTGTCGTACCTGTATTGATCGCCGGCCATGCATCGGGCGGACAAGGCGGTGTTGCGGCTGGCGATCGGTATGGCGATCGCGGTGCTGATCGCCTACGGGTTCGCGCTGCCGTCGCCTTTCGTGGTCTGCGTCGTGGCCCTCCTGCTGTTGTGCAAGCCCGGGCCGCCGCTTCCCTTCGTCAAGGGACTGGTGGTGGCCGCCGTCGTCGGCAGCGTGCTGCTCGCGGGCGTGCTGATGGTGCCGCTGCTCGAGAACTATCGGCTGGCCGGCGTCGCGGTCACGGCGGTCGCGCTCTACGCCGTGTACTTCAAAGGCGCGCTCGCCGCCAATCCGTTGACGACCATCCTGGTGGTCGCCTTCACCGCGATCCCGGTCGCTGGAGTCGCGGATCAAGCGCTCGTCACCAGCCTCAGCCAGGCCTTCGCGGTGGGGCTCGCCACCGGCATGTTTGTCAACGGCATCTCGCATGCCTTGTTTCCGGACCCTCCCGCGCCCACCGGCGCCGCAGCCGCGACTGCCGCCGTCAGCCGGGAGACTGCGCACTGGGCCGCCCTGCAGGCCACGCTGGTCGTGATGCCCGTGTTCGTGGTCGCCCTGACCAACCCGGCCTTGTATCTGGCCGCGATCATGAAGACCGCGGGGCTCGGCCAGCAGGCCGGCGTGACCAACGCGGCTTCGGCCGGGCGCGAGCTCGTGGGGTCGACGCTGATGGGCGCGGCGATCGCGGGGGGAGTCTGGATCGGCCTGTCGCTGTGGCCGGTTCTCTGGATGCTGATCCTGTGGGTCGTCGCGGCGACGATCTGGGGGGGAGTGCGGCTGGTCGGGATCAAGGCCACCCGCCGGCCGCCCTCGTTCTGGGTCAACGCCCTGATGACGATGTGGATCCTGCTCGGCCCCGCCATCGAGGACGCTTCGGTTGGAAAGGATGTCGGCAGCGCTTCCGCGACCCGCGTCGCCTTGTTCATCGTCGCCTCGCTGTACGCGTGGGCGATGGTGTGGGCGCTCGAGCGCTGGCGCAACTCAAGATCCAGATCACTCGTTCCGGACTCGTTGCCCTAAGAGGCTATGCCATTCGAGGTGAGCTTGCGATTGAATCGGAGCCAAATCTTTCCCTGGCAAGAGCACAGGAAGGAAATGAACAGGAACAACAGCCATGACTACTTCCCCAGGTGACGGTCGCCCCGCTTCCGACGTTCCCGATGCCGCAGTCGCCGGCGCGGGGATCCTGGAGGCCGAGGCGCTCAGTCCGATCGACCGGATCTCGGAGATGCTGTTCGGCCTGCTCATGGCGCTCACCTTCACCGGAGCGGTGTCGGTGGCGGAATCCGGCAAGGCGGAGATCCGGACGATGTTCATCGCGGCCTTGGGCTGCAACCTTGCCTGGGGACTCGTCGACGCCGTCATGCATCTTGTGCGCACGGTCACCGAACGCGGCCGGTGGATCACCTTGGTTCGGTCCGTCCAGGACGCGAGCGACAAGCAAGCGGGCCGCACGCTGGTCGAGCAGTCACTGTCGCGCGTCGCGGCCGGCCTGGTCTCGCCGGCGGAGATCGAGGCCATTCGGTCCCGAGTCGTCGCCTTGCCATCCGGGCCGGCAAGGCCTCGCCTCGGCTGGCGTGATTTGCTGGTGGCGCTCCAGATTTTCGTCATCGTCGTTGTGACGACCTTTCCCGTCGTCCTGCCCTTCATCTTGCTGCAGCACGACGTCGCGTTGGCCAAGAACGTGTCAACCGCGGTCGCGCTGGCGATGCTCTTTCTCGGCGGGCTCGGGCTCGGCCGCTATGCCGGCTACGGCAGCTGGCGGGTCGGCCTGATCATGGCCGGGCTCGGCACCGCACTCATTGTCGCGATCAACGCGCTCGGCGGATGAAGGCCGCCGCGACGATTGCCGCGCTCGCCGCGGCGTTGGCCAGCACGGCGGTCAGCGCCCAGGAAGCCACCGGGCGCCGCGCCGCGCCGCCGGAAAAGCCCTCGTGGGAATTCGCGCTGACCGCCTTTCCGACGGACGTGCGCGGTGGCGACAACTACACCTCAGGGATCGGGGTCGCCGATCGCGGTCCGTTGCATCTCGAGGCGCGCTACAACTACGAATCGGTCGGCGCACGCTCTGCGTTCGTCGGCTGGACGTTCTCCGGCGGCGACACGATCACCTGGGAGTTGACGCCCCTACTTGGGGGCGCCTGGGGCAGCGTGCATGCGTTCGTGCCGGCGGTCGAGGCGAGCGTCGGCTGGCGTGCGTTCGACTTCTACATCGAAGCCGAGTACGTGCGCGACAACCACGCGCAGAGCGACAGCTACTACTACGCCTGGAGCGAGCTGGGTTTTCGGCCGGCCGAGTGGCTCCGCTTCGGCCTCGCCGCCCAGCGCACGCGCGCCTACGGCGGCGACCGCGACATCCAGCGCGGGCCGTTCGCGCAGCTGACGTGGAAGCGCGTCACCCTCGGCGGCTTCTGGTTCAACCCCGGCTCCAAGGACCAGGTCTTCGTCGCTTCGCTCGGCGTGGCGTTCTGAGACGCTGAACGAGAACGGGCCCGGGGCTACCTGCTCGCGGCGCGCGCGGGGGCGGGTCCCGGAGCCGGAAGCGCCGGCCTGCCCGTCGCCGCGCCCTCCGCCTTCATCGATGCCTGCAGGTCGAGAAGGTTCTTCTCGCTGACCACGATCAGGCCGCGAATCGGCCGATCCAGGTCGAGGATGACGAACACGAGCACGACGATCAGCACCACCATGGCGAAGCTGACGAGCGGGGGGCGCCGGCCGATGACGCCACCCGAGAAGCCGACGATCGCGCTGGTGATCAGGAACGTTCCGAGCAGCAGGAAGAGCACGACTTCCGGAACGTGGCGGTGCAGGGCCGCGTCGCGCCGGCCGAAGCTGTCGATCAGATCGTTTGTCGCCTGGACGAACATCCCCGAAGGGACCGGGCTGGGGTTCGCTTCGGCGGCGCGGCGTGCCTTGTCCCATAGCGCGTTCTGAAGCGAGCCGGCCTTGGCCATCAGCGCAGCCCACTCGTCGTCGTTGATGATCGAGACATGGCCGGCCTCGACGCGCACATCGACATAGTCGCGCAGGAGCGCCTGCGTCTCGTCGCGCAGCGGCGCCGGCAGCATCTGCGCGCGCAGGTAGGCGGTGCCGATCGCATTGGCCTCGTCGACCATGGCGTCGCTTCTCGTGTCGAAGCGCTGCAACGACAGCGAGAAGGTGAACGCGAGGAGGAGCGCGAGGATGCCCAGCGTGGACGCCTGCGTGGCATTGATGTGCGCCTTGTCGTCGTCGTCGAGCGCGGCGCCCCGGTTGCGCCGGCCGATGCGAAAGCCGATCTCGATGGCGGCAAGGACGACGGCCAGAAGGACGGCTGCGATCAGGCCCGCGTTGATGTCGTACATGAGCTCTTTCATGGTCCGGAGGCCTCTGGCCCACCGGACAGCATCTGACAGGGCCTGCACATTCCCGCGCCTCCGGCTTGCAGCCGGCCGAATTATCGACTGCGACGAACGCCGGTCGCGGACTGCACGAAGGGGCAGTAGCGGCGTGGGTCTGCATTTCCTAGAGTGGCCGGGTCGCGGCCGCGCCGCGGCAGCGCTGACCCATGCCGCCACCGACCGTCGTTCGCTTCAACTTGAAACGCTCGCGACTCCTGCCGTGGAACCGGCGCTACGTCCTGAAGAGCTACATCAGCGGGTCCATGTGGCTGGTGCCGCTGTTCGCGCTGCTCGTCTACGCCGCCTTTCATCGTGTCGTGCATGCCATCGGTGCCTGGATGGTCGAGCGCGGCTGGACCAGCGACGCGACGTCGTTCCAGGCGCTGCCACTGGCGGGCGCACGGTCGCTGCTCGAGACGCTCATCACGCTGAACCTGTCGTTCCTCGTCTTCACCTTCGGCTCGTTGCTCGTGGCGATCCAGGTCGCCGGGGGCCAGTACACGCCGCGCATCATCGCGACGACCTTGCTGCGCGACAACGCCATCCGCACGACGGTCGGCGTCTTCGTCTTCACCCTGGCGTTCTGCGTGCGCGTGCTGTCGCGGATGAGGGACACGGTGAACCAGCTCGACCTCTTCGTTGCCGGAATCCTCGGCACCGTGTCGGTGATGGTCTTCCTGTACCTGATCGACCACGCCGCCCGTCTGCTGCGACCGGTCAGCATCGTGCGGCGGGTCGGCGAGTCCGGCCTTCGCGTGATCCGGAGCGTGTATCCCGCGCCGACCACGGGCGAGCGTTCGAGCGAGCATGCGCGTCCTCGCGAAGCGGCGGCCCGAGTGGTCTTCCACGAAGGCGTGTCGGGCGTCGTTCTCGCCGTCGACCTCGCGGGCCTGGTGAGGTTGGCGCGCAGGGTCGACGGCGTCATCGAATTCATTCCGGGCGTCGGTGACTTCCTCGGCGTCGACGAGCCGCTCTTCAGGCTGTACGGTGGCGCTGCCGGGATCGATGACCGGCGCCTGCGCGGAAAGGTCGCGCTCGGCAGCGAGCGGACCCTGGAGCAGGATCCGACCTTCGCGCTGCGCATCCTGGTCGACATCGCCATCAAGGCGTTGTCGGCCGCGATCAACGATCCGACGACGGCCGTCATGGCGATCGACCAGCTGCAGCGCCTGCTGCGCCTGGTCGGCCTGCGCTCGCTGCGCAACGAGGAGCTGCGCGACGCCGCAGGCCAGGTTCGCCTCGTGCATCTGACGCCGAACTGGGAGGACTTCGTCCGCCTGACCTGTACCGAGATTCGCCATTGCGGCGCCGGCAGCATCCAGATCGTCAGGCGGCTTCGCTCGATGCTCGAGAACCTGTTGCAGACGCTGCCGCCGCATCGCCACGCCGAGCTTCGCCTGCAGCTCGAGCTCCTCGACCGCACCGTCGATCGCAACTATGACTTCGAGGAAGACCGCGCGCTGGCCCGGATCGCCGACGCGCAAGGGCTGGGCGGCGCGCTGGGCGTGCAGCCGCTGAACGGGCCGTAGCCGCGCCGGCCGCTGGATCCAGGGCCGCGGGCTCCGGTCGCATCTTCGTCCTCGCGCAACGGTACGACCATCAAGGAGGCTCGATTCATG
>Ga0207650_10002409_pt1 | contig 13018 bp, 10 predicted proteins | sample KBSS63metaG_FD_184325 | JGI IMG/M metagenome (GOLD analysis project Ga0207650, IMG submission 184325) | Switchgrass rhizosphere microbial communities from Kellogg Biological Station, Michigan, USA - KBS S6-3 metaG (SPAdes) (version 2) | ecosystem: Host-associated > Plants > Roots > Rhizosphere...
CCGGTACAACGAAGCCGGTCCATCGCCGGTACGTCTGCGTTTTCTGGCCGAGCTTCCGGCCGACCGCAAGCACCAGTATTTTGTTGAAGTCACTTTCTCTGGACGAGACCTCGCGACAGCTACGTCAGTTTTCAAGCGGATCGCCGAAGACAGCCCGGGAGGATTGTCCGTCGCCGAGATACCCGGCACGACAGTCAGGCACACGACTGACAAGCCGATCGTACTGCCTATGCCGTAGCTCCTTATCGAGGGTGTGAAGTTGCGCTGCCAGAATGCGACGACTTACACGCTGGGGCGCGAGCGTGATCAGGGCTCGTACACGGGAGAGGAAATGATAACGTATAACACTCCCGTGTTTTCCATCTCTGCACACGGCGCGGGCCATTTGAATGTCAACGTTGACTTCAGTCTTCCTTCCGGCATCGAGATAGCTTCCGCCGGCGCTCCCCAACGCAAATTGATTAGCATCGACGGTAGCCGTTCAAACGGACTGCGCGCTGACGTTCTGCAGGAACTACCCAACAACTTCGAGTTCAGGGTTAGTTACGTCCGAAAGGAAGATATGAACGGAGTCTACATAGGAGACGGTGTGGCCAACGCGCGCGGGGATGCGCTTTATATTCCTCTTTCGATCCCCGACAACCAAAAGAACACGCGTATACTGAAGATCAATCCGGAAAACCTGACTGCCACCGCAATTACTCACGGTATCCTTTATAGCGTGCGTGGCGGCTTTGCGATTCCCAACAGCATTGCAGTCACCAACGAGGCTGTGTTGGCGTTGTTCGATAACGAGGTGTGGCTGATGGATACCTCGCTGCAAATCCAGGGAAAGTTTCCTTATCTTAACAGTACGATCAGCGCCTTTCTGGCTCACTCCGATGGCGACTGCTGCATGATCGAGACGAACCCTGACGCCAATGTTGGGATGTTTTCGAGCTACAGCTACCATTTCCAGCTTTTACGTGGGCGCGTCGGGAAAAACTTTCACCAGAAGTTAGATTTCTCCATGGGATCACAAATACTGTTGGACAACGTAACGGGTTTTAATCAGCAGCCTGCGATCCCCGGAGCTCCGTTCTGGGTGCCCGTTTCAGTGTCTCCAATGGCGCTTTCTCCATCGCCCGTCTCTCCCCGAAACGAACGAATCCGGGAGGCGGCCATCTGCATCAGCGGGGGAGTATTCGTCGTCGGAAATAACGCCAACAGTATTCGCACGCTCGCCCTTCAGTCGACTGGCCGAGAGGAAGCGGTGGTCTATGGCAGAGAAGGATTGGAAATCTATTGCGCGCATTCGCAGGCTGATAATGAGGGGCTGCGGATTTCACGCGTCGACAATAAAGCGTGGAAGCAAACACATTCGCTATCGCTGCCGCGAGGTGAAGGCGTGGCAAACTTAACCACCGACACACGACAGCGGAAACCTCAAGACCGCGATAAAGCGTCGAGGTCGGCAAGTATGGTGATCAGTGCCGACGGTAAGTTTCTATTCGTTTCGCACGGGAGATCGATCTTCAAAATCGAAGCGGCAACGCTGACGCTTCGTGACACGTTCAAGGTCGATTTACCCTGCCGCCTGTTTCACGTCGGGTGGGGCAAGCCAACACAAGACACGCATCCAAGGTATGGCGCACCGAGTTCCTGCACACTCTTGTACGCATTAGGGGCAAGCTACATCGGCGACGGCATGAAGGCGAAGGACAATCAATTCAAGACCGAACTCTACAAGATCGCGATTCGAGATTAGAAAACCAAAAACTTCCGGGCTGCTGCGGACTCACAAGATGGTTGATATGTTCCGTATTTTTGGAAGTCCAACGAAGTTATGTCCGGATTCCCGGGCGCGACCTCGAAACCTATTAAGAATTTCCGCCAAAGAGTTAACAATCTCCAGCTTCAGACGTCTTTACCTATGACGGTGAAAGAAATTGAAACGGAACAAGGGTAAACGCGTTAACTGGTCAGGGAGGGAGTTATGTTGACTTTACAAGCCAAACAGCTGGGAACGGTCGTCGTCTTGAGTCTGCAAGGAAAAATCGTCAACGGCGAGACGGAGATCTTGAACAACGCGATCGGCGCGCTTTCAGAGGTTAGCGTCGTCAAACTCGATCTCGCGCGCGTGAACACAGTCGATGCCCGTGGGCTGGGCGTGATGTTGGAGTTGCGCGAGCAGACTGAAGCGAAGGGCATCCGCTTTGAGCTGATGAATGTAACCACGCAGGTGATACGGGTACTGAAAATTGCCCGCCTGGACTCTGTTTTCCAAATCAGCCCGGCGGTCGAATTCCTTCCTGCGTTTCAGCGTCGCCGGCAAACGCCGGTAGCAGCGCTCGCGTCGTGCGCTTAGTTTTTAACTCTGACACCGGTAGGGGCACGGCATGCCGTGCCCCTACGATTGCGAGCCTCAACTTCTTCCGGTTAAACCCACCAAATCAGCGGCTCACTCTGATGCTATACGTGCCCGTGCCGCCCGTCTTGTTGTAATGCCGCACTTGAACGAAATACGTGCCGGGCTGGAGGTCCGCCGTAATCTTCGCGTTTGACCCCTCGCCACTGTCATCGTCCTGCGCGATCTGTTTCGTCTGACTGTTTGGACCAAACAGCGACATGACCACATCGGTCGAGCCCATCGTCTCAACTGTGTAACGGCCGGCTTTGGTCGCGTTGAATTTGAAGAGATCTTCTTCACCCGGCGCGCCAATCGAAGCTTGCGCCGGCGTCAATTCAGCTACCTGAAGCTCGGTCGGTCCCGCCACCGGCGCGGGCGCGGTCGATTTCGGATAGCCGTTGGCAGAGCCGATAAAAGATTTATCCGTATCTGACAAGACTTCGTTGGGCTCGGAGAAGAAGCCGTCGTTGGTCCACCTCTTGGGAATCGCGTAAAGCATGATCGACAGTTTGTCGAGACTCGTGCCACGAATTAAATCCTGGCTGTATTTTTCGAACATGTTGTGTTCGATGGTCGCCAAGTCCCAGAAATTCGGACTACCCGACAGATCGCGAATGACGTTGTCCCGGTTCCAGTTGATTCCACCTTGTGGGTTTTGGTGCTCGTGGATTAGTCCCAGGGTGTGGCCAAACTCGTGCAGCACCACGCCTTCATCCTGCCAACCGAGGTTCATCGTCGGTTGGTTCAGAGGAATCCCCAAACAATCTTTGCCGATGTATGACCACGCCCCGTCGTTCGGATCAAACGCGATGCGAACCTCAGCGTCGGGCGCGTTGTTGAAGTCAAGCCGGATGTTGGCATGATCCGACCACTTCGGGGCGAAGTCCTTAACGATTTTTTGTTGAGCCGCAGTGCCGCCGAGAAAGCGCACGCGCAAGGTTGAGTTATTGACCCAGCGTTTTGCGAACAAAATTGCCGCGCGCACGGCGGGTGAAGCGCTCGCCATTCTTTGCGCGTCGCTCAGCGCCGGTTGGGGCTGGTAGGGATTGGGAGGCAGGTAACGATCGAAACAAACTTTAGGATATTCAGTAGACATTGGTTCTCCTTTAAATGATGCCCTTCCGGACATCAACGATTGAGGGTTACAGCTCAGATCATTAACGTCTGCGCTGGGTGAATGAGAAAGTATCCGGCGTGAACCGAACAATCAGAACTTCAAGTTGCAGAACCGGGAGCGTTTGCGACCGGCAAAAAGTTCAACCACACTCGAGCAAATTGAATGTGATGCTAATTGTGTTATCTCCTGCTTTTGCCGGTCGCTAACGCTCCCGGTTCTGCAACAGCTATTCATTCTTGAGCTCATCAATCTCGCCCACGGTTTTCACCCCGGCCAGCAAGTCGGATGGGCTGACATCGCCTTGCTCGGTTTCACCATAAAGCGGAAACCAGGGAAAGCCGTTTTCTGCGTAAGTCTCTTCATTGATGGTTGTGGCCGGCGTGTCGAGTCCGGTGATGGATTGGAACTGCGCGCTGTTAAGAATATGAACGGTCAATTCGGCAAAATTATTTTGGTCCCAGGTTTCGATTCCATATGGATCGGGCAAAACTTTTTGCTTGATACCGGCTCCGGCGGCAAGTCCCATCTCGGCCGTTTCGGGGCCCCGTCGTCTACCGAATGCCGTGGGACGAAGAGTGGCTTTGGTTTCGGGCGCGTTCTCAGGAAAGGTTCCGGGCTTCGGTGCAAAGATCGTGAGTTGGATGCCGCCAACATTTTCGCTGCCGGATAGCGCAGCTTCGACCGTCTCACCCTGGCCCAGAGGCGTGGCCAGAAACTGCCGAGTAGTACCGCGGTCGGTGTAGATGCCGTCGAGCCAAAGCTGCGGCGGACAGACCAGATAGTCCTGAGGCTCCGCACGCAGAGTGTTTGCCTGAGGCTCGCCAGAGATCGCGTTGATGCCGCCGATAGAAACTTTCACCGCATACGGTTGCCAGGCTTTCTCGTTATCGAAGCGAATATAGAGTCCTTCGCGTTGATACATCGGAATGAAAACACTCCGCTCACCCTGCCAGTTCTTTGGTAGACGTCCAGCAAATTCTTCAACGCGATAGATTGGGAAGACGCCAAAGTTCGGTGGCGTCTTATGAAGTGTCCCGTCTTCAGGAAGCCGCAAGGTTCGTTTGAACGAGACCACGAAGTGGCTATCGATGCGGACTGACTCGGGTTCGATTTGAACGTCTAACATTTTGTAACTTTTGGGGTGCGCTGACCTGTCAGCGCTTTTGTCCTGGGCGACCTGTCGCCCAAGTTTAACTGACCGCCGGTCGCGACAGTCGCGACCGGCCAAACCGCTGACATGTCAGCGCACTCCAAAATCCCTCAAATGTGCGCCGAATAAACGAGCGCAAAAGTTTGCGGTCCTTTCGGCACGTTTGCCGCGACCACTTCGATCGTGTAGACGCCGGCTGCCGGCGCCGCGATACGCACAACCTCAGCGTTGTTTTTTGTATCGAGTGCGGTAGCGCTGCCGGGAGTTTGATTGCCGGGCACAACTAATCCTGCCGGGCCGCGCACGATGAGATTTAGATCGTTAATCAAACTCTTCCCGGGATAGTCGGTATAAGCCAGGGCCACCGTGAGCGGAGCCTTGTCTGATTTCACCGTTACTTTTACCACCTTCACCTCACCCGTCTTCAACGCGGTTGCTTCGTCTGAAAAAATCATCGCAGACGGTGACGACGGCGCGACGATGTTATCGATGTTCACCCGGCCAAAGCCCTGGCTGTTATCGACCAGCGCACCTTCTACTGCGTTGCCAGGCAATCGGGTTGCTCCGGCAATCAACGCAGCTTTAAGAAGCGCAGCTGAAGGCGACTTGATTTTTTGTTTGGTTCGCAAGTACTCGCGGATTATGGCGAGGGCTCCGGCGGTGAGCGGCGTGGCCATGCTGGTGCCCGAGTCGTACATGTAAAGCTTGCTGGGGGCAAACCTGGCCCAGCCGAAATTACTTTCAGAGATGTATCGCGAGCGAGTAGAAAGAATGTACGTGCCGGGCGCAACCACATCCGGCTTGACGCGCCCGTCAATGGTTGGCCCACGACTGCTAAAGGCCACGACCTGATCCGCATTGTCGGCAAGCTTGTCGGTGCTCAGCGGCGGTACGGTGTAATCGTTGGGCCAGTCTTCGCCGTAGGTATCAGTAAACAAGGGTCGGACGTTTTCGCAGGCGCCGACGGTAATGCAATTCTTGGCGGTACCCGGCGAGCTGACGCTCATCGGATCGATTTCGCCGTCTTTATCCTGATCGGTGCCATCGTTTCCAGCGGCCACCACCACACAAAAATCGCGTTTATCCCAAACGAACTTGTCCAGTTGTCGACACTGATCGTCGTAAGCCCCCGGGTCGCCGCCGCCCCAGGAATTGGAATGGATGCGCGCGTTTTTTCCGTAGGCATCGTTGAAGAGGGTTCGCAGATCGACCGGAATACCCGACAGGAGGTAACGCCCATACAACTGCAGATCGCGCGGGCTCTTCCACTTGATTTCCTGTTCCACCGCCTGGAAAACAAGATTCGCCTTGTAAGCCAAACCGCGCACTGGCCCAACCAGGCCCGCGAGTCCAAGGCTTGAAGCTCCGCTGCCAAGCGCCGAACCAGCCACGTGCGTCCCGTGTCCGCTGTCAACGTCCGCTGGGCCATCGTCGCCGCCGACATTGGTGATGGTGTCGCTCTTGTAAGTAGGGTTGATGGGATAGCTCTTAACGAAAGACACGCGACCTTTGAAGTCGGGATGGATGGCAGTTGGTTTGCCGCTGTCGAGGCCAGTGTCGCAGACGGCGATGGTTTCACCGTTGCCGGCGAGCGCCAGGCCAGGCTTCGCAAGCGCGGCGGCAGTCTTCATGATTCCGGCAGCGACATCGTTCGATGGGCGCTTGATCGGGCGCTCGAAAACTGCGCGAACTCCATGCACCGCCGCCAGCGCGTCCAGTTTTTTCGTGACCTGGGCCTTGTCTTCATTCTCGGTCCTGACAACCAGCAACAGTGCAGACGGATTTTTCGTCAAAACTTCGAACCCGAGTTTTTTAACCTCTGGAATCGCATCCTCGAGTTCCTGCGCACCGAAAAACTCAACTGTGTAAACGCCCGGCCGAACTTTCGTGCGCGGCAGTTCGCCGTGCACGTTGTCTGACTTCCGTCCGGCGAACCGGAAGGCTGAAGGCGCCACCCGATCCTTCGGAAGATAACGACCGGTCCAACGAACGTAAGGCAGCGTGGCGATCTTCTTGATCGTTTCCACGTCGGCCATAACAATGTAGGTAAAATTTCCAAAGGGGGAACGAACTCTCCCGCCCGCGCGCCGCACCCCAGCGAGCCAGTTGTCTTTGATCGGTCCGATGAACTGAACGAGATAGTGATGCTCGCCGGTCGAGAGCCGCGACTCACTCTTGTAAGAGGAATGAGCGCGCACCTTGCCGGTCTTGTCGATGCGCGGCCGTGAAGTGTTAATGGTTCTTGCTCTGGTTTCGATCTGGTAGAGCGGCGTGATGTCTTCGAGCAGATAGGTGCGCCGCAATTCCTCAACGGCGGCCTCGGGAACTTCAACGATCACGAAGCCGTCGTAGCGCTCGACGACTTTCTTGACGTTCGGAAGTCTTTCCTGTTCATCGCCGGTAATGAAAATTTTTAATGTCTTGTTCATATTTTATGCCTGACGCGGTGACTTGGGGGATAAATTTGCCGCCGGGGAATTGGAAATCCTGGTAGTGCCCTAATTTGAAAGTTTTTCTCTGCGTAACCTCCGCGTCCTTTGCGACTCGGCGGTTAACATCGCCGTAAAAAACTCACCGCAGAGACGCAGAGTACGCGCGAGTTAACGCAGAGAATTGAAATTAGGTCACCGAAATCTTCGCGTTTCTGGGGGCAAACATAATCCCGCTTTTCATGATTAATGACAATACTAAGGAAATCATTTCAGGCAGCGAAAGTTTGATCCAAACTTGTAAAAGTGACTCTTGACGCTCTTCCTAAGAGCTATTAAGATGCGCCTGTCGCACAATAATTTCAGACGAGCTTCGGTCGTCTTTCTCATATTCTCAAGATGCCTGCCCAGAATTTCGCTTGACGCCGATGGGTTCCGCTCAACACGGAACGTCAAAGGCTTTCTCGAGTCTAACCAGGACCACGCAGAAGATTAGACTCAATCCGGTGGGATGCTTCCCTCATCGCGGAACTGTCTCACCAAAAGGGCCCGCAATGTTTACGCTCAAGTTTCGCCTGTTTGGCAAATTCAGTGTCGAATACGATAACCAGTTAGTTAAAGGTCTCGATTCCGGCAAGGAGCAGGAGTTGCTGAGTTACCTGCTGGTTCGGCGCGATCGTTCCCACCCTCGGGAAACGCTTGCAAGTTTGCTCTGGGGCGACAGCTCCACAGAGAAGTCGAAAAAATATCTGCGTCAGGCTTTATGGCATTTGCAGTCGGGACTGGAAGTCCGCGAGGCCACGGCGCCGCAATTGTTGCTCGTCGAGCATGATTGGGTGCAGTTGAACTGGCAAAGCAGCTTGTGGCTTGACGTGGCCGATTTTGAAAAGGCTTTTCTGACGACGCAAGGTGTGCCCGGCAAACAACTCGACAGAGTCAACGCCGAACTTCTGAAGGACGCGGTCAAACTTTATCGCGGCGAGCTGCTCGATGGTTGTTATCACGACTGGTGCCTTTTTGAACGCGAGCGTTTGCAGAACATGTATTTGTCCATGCTCGACAAACTCATGGGCTACTGCGAACAACATCAGGAGTATGAAGAGGGCCTGGGCTACGGCTCAACAATTCTTCGCTACGACCGGGCAAGCGAGCGTACCTACCGCCGGCTGATGCACTTGCAATATCGTGCGGGGGATCGCACCGGGGCGCTGCGCCAGTACCGGCGCTGCGTAAACGCGCTCAACGAAGAGCTGGGAGTGAAACCGGAAAGACGCACCCGGGCCATCTATGACTATATTCGCGCCGACGAATTGGATAAAGACAAACCGGCGGCTGATGAGCCGGCGAAAGCAGAAGCATTACCGGAAGTGCTGGGACGTTTGAAGCGACTGCACCTGGTGCTGGCCACGGTTCAGAAACGTTTGCAGCGCGACATCAAAGCCGTCGAACAGGGAATGAAAACACTCAAGCACTGACCGACCTACTACACCGATCGATTTCCTAGACCGATCGTTTAGAGGCGGGCGTTGCCCGCCTCTAAACGCGACTTAAAGAGATCTTCGCTCGCCCACATCTTCCTCCAAAAAATCTTTTAGTCCGAGACGTTGATCGAGACGGGCAGCAGACGCTCGCGCGGCGCGTGCTCTGTTATACCCGCCCACACGTTTTTAGTTGCTGGCTGAATTGAGTCACGGCGAGGCGAGCATCAGCCCTGTGGACCAGAACCTAACTGTTGCGGTTCGACCTGGCACGGGCAGCATGGACACACCTGAGTCTAAAGTGCATTCGTTTGTCGTCAAGTTATGGCTTGAGGAAACTGGCGACGAGCCGTTAAGCGTCAGCTGGCACGGCTACATCACGCATGTGCCCGGCGGCGAACGGCGCTATTTGAAAGATCCGCATGACGTCAGTGACTTCATCGCGCGTTACCTGAAGGAAATGGGAGTTGAGCCGCAAGCGGGGGGACGAATTCGACGCTATCTGAAGCGTCTCCATCTCGGTTGATGCAGCCAGACAGGCTGGGAACGCAGACATCTTGTCTGCTGCTGCGTGGCCATGAACGTTGAGGCAGACAGGACGTCTGCGCTCCCAGTTGGTCCGGAGAGAACACTCAGGTTTGAAACCGACAGATTGGTGGCCTCCACGACATGGCAACAACTCAAGCCATTGCCGCAACCGGACAAGCAATTCTTGGCCTGTTGTCCGATGCCTGTCCCAAACCGGAGTTCGACGCGGCGAGTTTTGAGCTTTACCAGGTCAGCAATTTTGGGTCGCCGATGGTCGAAGGAATTTCGCTGTATCTCTACCGCCTGGCGGTGAACGGAGCGCGAAGAAATCTGCCGCCCACGGTCGGCCCTGATGGTGAGCGATATCGTCCGGCGGTGCCGCTTGATCTTCATTACATCGTCAGCGCCTGGGCCCGGACCGCAGTCAAACAGCAACGGCTGCTCGGTTGGGCCATCCGGCAACTCGAGGACGTGCCAATTTTGCCGGCGGGTTTGCTCAACAACTACGGACCCGAGCCTGACATATTCAAGCCGTCTGAAACCGTCGAGATCATTCTTGAATCATTGAGTTTGCAGGACTGGAACAATCTTTGGAGCACTCTAAAAAGCAACCCCCCGCCACTCTCTGTTGGTTATGTCGCGCGCATGATTGGTATCGAATCCAGGGTGACGCTGTCTGAGTTCGCAGCAGTGCAAACACGCGAGTTCGGGACCGGGAAACTGATCTAGATGATTCAACAGATCCAACAGCTGGAACGTCTGACCCTGGTCGCGCCGCTGGGTTTGCGCTTCTGCGATTTTAGTTCCGGCACGTTCGTCGGCGACGGACTCGACGTGCAGGTGTATCCGTCAGGCAATCCGACGCAAAAAGTTTCCGCATTTGCCAATCGCAAAGGTGTTTACGTGTTGCACCACGCACCCGGCCTGCGCGATCTCGAACACGGCGACGGCACTCAGGCTTACTGGGACAACTTACCGCAGCCGCGCAACTTCGTGATCGAAGTCAGCGATAACGAACGCCGCTTCCAATCGTTTCAATTCACGGCGGGCCTGCCCGTGAGAGGCGTTTACGAGTGGACGGATCCAGGATTGGGTTCGCCACCGGCAGGCGTGAAGGGAATTCCACTTTATTCGTCGCCGGTCAGGTCAGTCCCGGCTGGAATGGCAGTGCTGCGCGCCGATCTTTGGGACGCGTCTAACGACATCGCCGCTTCATGGGCCGTGTTGGAAGCGTCACTCAACGATCGAACTATCGCTCGCGGTATCGCCGACGAGCAGGGACGCATCGCCGTGATCTTTCCTTATCCGGCGCCGAGATCGTTTTCCATTAGTTCACCGCCCGGATCGCCGCTCGGCTCGCCACCGACCGCAGGCACGCTAGCGCTCACCGAACAGGTTTGGTCTCTGCGTCTGCGTGCGTTCTATACAACTGATCGCCCGCTCGCATCTCCCCCAAATACTTTTGCAGCGAACTCAACCCTACCCGAATTGCGATTCACGCTCTCGCAACCCGAGGCGACCATCTGGGCGGACACAACTTTAAGCGAGCCTTTGCTCGAAGCTTCATTGCAGTACGGACACGAACTGGTTTTGCAATCAAAAGCGGCAACATCGCAACCGTCACCACCGTCGCCTACGCGACAATCGGTATTGTTCATTACGCCGGGGGTTTCCCCGCCATAAGGAGAAGTCATGCCTGAATACCTTGCTCCTGGAGTTTACGTCGAAGAAACCTCGTTTCGTTCGAAGTCGATAGAGGGCGTCAGCACCACTACTACCGGTTTCGTCGGACCGGCCCGGTATGGACCAATCGATTTGCCGCCGGACATCGTTACCAGTCTGGTCGAATTTGAGCGCGTCTATGGCGATCGTCAACAACTGTCGTATGACACCGGCACCAGTCACAACTATTTGTGGCAGGCCGTGCGCGCTTTCTTTGAAGAGGGCGGCAAACGGCTTTACATCGGCCGCATCTTTCGCGCCATGTTGAGTCCGGGCGTCACTATCGAACTGCCTTACGAGCGGCCGCTCAGCAAAATTGCCGACGATTTATCGACGACGCCTGCGCCCGATCCCGATGGCAATTACTACGACGGCCACGCTCGCGCGGTCATGTCGAAGGCGGGTTCAAGCGCGGCCGCCGATTCCGTAATGATTCGCGCGCGCTTCCCGGGCGCCGCGGGAAATGTGCGGGTCAGAATTATGGCGAAGCTGGGACAGAACATGTTGTCTGCCCAGGGGTCTACGCTGACCGTTGGTTCGCTTCGTGATTACGACACCGTTTGGCTCGACGATCTTTCCAGTCCGATTTCGAGCCCGCCGAGCGGCGGCAGTCTGTACGTCGCGCATTTCGACGACACCGAGAAGACCTGGATTTTTGGGTCAACGGCCACCACCGGTCCTAACGACTTCCGGCTCAGCTCAGCGACTGCCAGCAACGTCATCGGCACCGCAGACAAGATCCGGATAGTTACCCTAACCGTGACCATCACTTCGGAAGACGGCGCCACCACCACGGTCTGGGACAACGTTTCGCTCGATCCGAACCACCGCAGCGCGTTTGGTTCGCCTGATTCGTTGAAGGATTTGTTTGCTGTCGATCCCAGCAGCATGTCAGCAGCACGTTCGCTTCCGATCGTGATTCTCGCGGGCGACAACATGGACACCGGACGAGACCTGTTACAAGCGCTGGCGGGCTCGAATTACAACACTCTGATCACGAACCTCGCGAACGATAACTCGACAGACGAAGAGCGAACGGTCGACGTGTTGCTCGCCGGCGGTAACGACGGGCAACGGCCGACGGCGATTCAATACGAAGGCAACATCGACGACGGCACCAATAACAAGTTCGGTCTCAAGTCTTTTGAAGACCTGGAAGACATTTCGATCGTGGCCGCGCCCGGAGCTACCGCCGGCTACAACGATAACAAGACCGACGCCAACGCCACGATCAACGCCCTGATCACCCATGCCAGCAAAATGCGATATCGCATTGCCGTGTTGGACGCGGGCGAAAATCTTTCCATCTCGGAAGTGCGCGATCAACGGGCCAAGATCGATTCGAGTTACGCCGCGCTTTATTACCCCTGGGTAAAGATTCTCGATCCCGTCACCAACACTGAAATCAATGTGCCGCCGAGTGGGCACGTCGCCGGCATCTATGCGCGCAACGACGTTAACCGCGCGGTTTACAAAGCGCCGGCGAATGAAGTCGTCAACCTGGCGATCGGTTTCGAAAAGTTAATCAATCGCGCGCAGCAGGAAGTGCTGAATCCCGAGGGCATCAACTGCTTCCGCTACTTCGCCGGGCGCGGTTACCGGCTCTGGGGCGCCCGCACCAGCAGCTCCGATCCGGAATGGAAGTATGTAAACCTGCGCCGCTACTTTGCCTACCTCGAACACTCGATCGACAAAGGAACGCAGTGGGCGGTGTTCGAACCCAATGGCGAATTGTTGTGGGGTAACGTCCGCCGAACGATCGAAGACTTCCTTTTGAACGAATGGCAGATGGGCGCCCTGCTCGGCGACAAACCCGAGAAGGCGTACTTCGTTAAATGCGATCGTTCGACGATGACGCAAAACGATCTCGACAACGGCCGCCTGGTTTGTCTCATTGGAGTCGCGCCGCTGAAGCCGGCGGAGTTTGTAATCTTCCGCATCGGCCAATGGACCGCGGACCGGAAAATCTAGTTAAGGCTTTGCACAAAGGCGGTAAGTGATCGGCCGGCCTATCAGAACCGGGAGCGGTAGCGACCGGCCAAAGAATTCAATTTGAGAAATCGTCGTTAAATCAAAGAGGTTGAGCGTTGAGCCGGTCGCTACCGCTCCCGGTTCTGATTAACACGCAACGAGTGGCAGCAGTTTTCAGTTCTCACTTTCCACGATCTGTAGGCTCGTAAGGAGGAATTTATGGCTGTACTACGC
>Ga0207650_10002410_pt1 | contig 13016 bp, 9 predicted proteins | sample KBSS63metaG_FD_184325 | JGI IMG/M metagenome (GOLD analysis project Ga0207650, IMG submission 184325) | Switchgrass rhizosphere microbial communities from Kellogg Biological Station, Michigan, USA - KBS S6-3 metaG (SPAdes) (version 2) | ecosystem: Host-associated > Plants > Roots > Rhizosphere >...
GCCGTTGGTGCCGATCAGGATCTTGCCGTTGACGGCGACCGGGGCCATCGTCTCCGAGTAGCCCGCTTCCGGATCCGCGATCTGCGTCGACCACAGCACCTTGCCGGTCTTGGCATCGAGGGCGAGCAGCTTCGCGTCGAGCGTTCCCATGTAGAGCCGGTCACCCATGACGGCGACGCCGCGGTTGTTCGGGCCGCAGCAGAAGGTCGTGACCGGACCCATCTTGTGCTTGTAGTGCCAGAACTCCTTGCCGGTCGCGGCATCGAGCGCGTACACGTGGTTGTACGAAGTCGTGATGTACATGATGCCGTCGATCACGATCGGCGCCGTTTCCATCGACTCGAGCACTTCGGTCTGGAACTGGAACGCCGGCCGAAGCTTGGCGACGTTGGTGGTATTGATCTGCGCGGCCGGGTAGTACCGGGTCTGCGCATAGTTCATGTTCGAGTGCAGGAAGTTGGTGCCGTCCTTGTCGGCAGCGTCGAGCTTGGCCTGGCTGACCGAGATGCTCTTCGGCACCGGCGCGCCGGTGGGCGCGGCTGCGCCCGAGATCTCGGCCTGTGCGAAGGACGCCGGCGCGGCGGCGCAGAGCCCTGCAAAGATGAAGGATGCAGCCCAGCCACGCGGCATGATTTGGGTTCGACGCATATCGTCTCCTCGATGTGTTGTTGACCGTACGAGATCGCTTCGCGGCGCGGTGCGCCGGGTCGAAACGATGCGGCCGTTGTTCCGTCGTCGGCCGTCGTCATCGCGGCGGTGCAAAGCCCGCTCGCGTTTCTCACGATTGCAAGGGTATCGACAATCGTGCCCACTGACTAACGATTTGTCGCGCTGCGCCGCAACATTGAAAACAAAACGCTTGACGGAGTGAAGATGAGTGTGTTTCGAACCATGCCCCGTGCGGCCGCCTTCTGCAGCGGCCTGCTGGCCTTCGCGCTGGCCGCGCCTCTCGATGCCGCTGCGCAGACACCGACCAATCCGAGTCTCAACGCGCAGCTCCTGGTCGGCGCGCGACAAGGCGACCTCGCGCAGGTCGAGCGCGTCCTCGCTGCCGGCGCCTCGCCGGCCTCGCGCAATCGGCTCGGCAAGACGGCGTTGATCCTGGCTGCCGAGAAAGGCAATCTCGCCATCGTCGAGGCGATGATGAAGGCCGGCGCCGATGTCAACCAAGCTTCGCTCGAGGGCGTGACGCCGCTGATGGCGGCGAGCTACGCGGGCGCGGCGCCGGTCGTCAAGCGGCTGCTCGAGGCCGGCGCGAAGACCGACGCGCGCGATCGCATGAACAAGCCGGCGATGGTCTATGCGGCAGGGCAGGGCAGCGCCGGGGCGATCGATGCGTTGCTCGCTTCCGGCATCGACGTCGACGCCGCTTACGAGCATGGGTTGACCGCGCTGATGTGGGCCGCGGGGCAAGGCCAGGCCGATGCCGTGCGCCTGCTCCTCGCGCGCGGCGCGAAGCGCGAGCTGCGCGACGACCGCGGCCTGACGGCCGGCGAGATCGCGCGCCAGACGAATCACGTCGACGTCGCCGAGGCGATCGTCAAGCCATGACAGCGCGGCGCATTGACCGTCGCGACGCGCTTCGCATGGCGGCGGCGAGCGCGGTCGCGGGCTGGCTGCCGATCCGCGCGCGCGCAGCCGATGCATGGCCGAGCAAGCCGATCCGCTTCGTCGTGCCGTTCGCTCCCGGCGGAAGCTCGGAGATTGTCGCGCGCTCGACCGCGGCCGAACTCGGCAAGCTGCTCGGCCAGAGCGTCTTCGTCGACAACAAGCCCGGCGGCGCCGGCAACGTCGCGATGGCCGAGGTCGCGCGTGCCGACGATCAGCACACCTTGATCCTCGGCCACATCGGCACGCTCGCGGTCAATCCGTTCATCTTCGACAAGCTGCCGTACGACCCGATCAAGGACTTCAAGCCGATCTCGCTGCTCGCCAAGGTGCCGAGCCTGTACGTCGTCCATCCCGAGGTGCCGGCCAAGGACCTGAAGGAGTTCGTCGCCCTGGCGAAGGCCAAGCCGGGCCAGCTCAACTACGGCTCGGCCGGCAACGGCAGCGCCGGCCACCTCGCTTTCGAATACCTGAAGATGGCGACCGGCATCTTCGTCGTCCACGTGCCCTACCGCGGTACCGGCCCGCAGCTCACCGACCTGCTCGCCGGCCGTCTGCAGGCGGCGTCGGTCGGCGCGCCGGCGATCCTGCAGTTCATCAAGGCCGGCAAGCTCCGCTGCATCGCGACCGGGTCGGCGCAGCGGATCGCGCAGCTGCCCGACGTGCCGACGGTGGCCGAGCAGGGCTGGCCGAAGTTCGAGATGACGCAGTGGTACGGCCTGCTCGCGCCGGCGAGCCTCGCCGCGCCGGCCGTCGACAAGCTTGCCGCGGCGGCGGCGCGCGCGGTGCGCGAACCGGCGGCGCTCGAGCGCCTGCAGACCGACGCCGCGATCCCCGTCGGTAGCACGCCGGCCGAGTTCGCTTCCTTCATCGCGAGCGAGCGCGAGCGCTGGAAGCCGGTGCTCGCGCGCGCGAAGGTCAAGCCCGACTAAGGCCTAGTCGACGTCCCCTGAGCGGTCAGCGACCGCCCGCGCCGGCTGGCGCGAGGCTCGGCCAGGCCGGCACGCCGGCGAGCTCGCGCGCGACGTCGTCGTGGAACCAGCCGAGCGCCTGCTCGGCGCGACCGGCGGTGAGGTGATCGTTGGCGCCGCTCTTCAGGCCGCGCTGGATGCCGATCGCGCAGGCGAGGTCTTCCTTCTGGAACACGCCTTCCTCGATCAGGCGGAAGGTCTTCTCCCAATGCGCGTTCCAGTCGGGCGTGGCGCGATCGGCGGGGATCAGCATGCGGTGCGTCCACGACAGCGTTTCGGGGCCGACCGGATAGAGCGTCACCAGGCTCAGGTAGTCGGGGTGGAAGATCGTGATCGTGTTCGGAAAGATCACGTGGCTCGGCGTCGCCAGCTCGCAGAGCGCTTCCATGTCGGTAGGCAACGGCGATGCGGCGTCTTTCGCCCACGGCTCGGCGGCGCGGCGCGCGACCAGCGACTGAATGTGCGGCCCGAAGCGCGCGGTCGCGGTCAGGCCGTCGGCGAAGAACGGATAGATCGTGTCCTTGTGGAGGACGCGGATGTGATACGCCTCGAGGAAGGCGTCGACGATCAGCTTCCAGTTGGCCGGGTACTCGGCGCGGATGGTGCGGAACGGGCGCAGGCCGGCGATGCCGTAGAACGGCAGCTCGTCGTCGAGGCCGCCGAGGAAGGACGCGACGTCGATCGTCGCGTCGGCGGAAGGCACGACCCAGAGCAGGCCGTGACGCTCCTCGGCGGGCAGCGCGACCAGGCTCTCGGCGCTCGCGTCGCAGGCATCGAAGGCTTCGGCATGCAGCCGATGGCGCAGCGCGCCTTCGAGCCGATACGTCCAGCCGTGATAGGGACAGACGATGCTGGTCTTCGGCAGTGCCTGCGCGCTCGCGTCGACGAGGCGCATGCCGCGATGGCGGCAAACGTTCAGGAAGGCGCGAAAGAGTCCGTCGGCGTCGCGCGTGAGCAGCATCGGCACGCCGTACTCGTCGTGGGCGAGCACGTGGCCGGGCGGCAGCTCGCCGGCGTGGCCGACGATGACCGGCAGCCGACGGAACAGCTGCGCGATCTCGGCGTCGCGCACGTCGGTGCTGAAGTAGTTCTCGACCGGGATGTGCGCGGCGGGCTCGCTGCTGTCCTGCCAGTCGAGGCGACCGGCGATGACCTGGGCGCGGATGCGCCCGAGTTGCGAGGCGGTGTGGTGCGGCAGCTTCATCGAGGCGCGAGGCGGGTGCGCGTGGCATTTTCCACCTCGTCGTGACGTTGCGCCAGTGCCGAGCACAATCGTCGCCAACAACGCGGGAGAAGTGATGGACGCTCGACGCTTCGAAGGCAAGGTGGCGCTCGTCACCGGCGGCAACAGCGGCATCGGCCTGGCGGTCGCGAAAGGGCTGGTCGACGAAGGCGCTCGCGTCGTCATCGTCGGCCGCAACGCCGAGACGGTGACCCGCAGGGTCGGCGAGCTCGGCGCGTCGGCGCATGGCGTCGTCGCGGACACGGCACGCCTCGACGAGTTCGACCGCGTGCTGGCAGCGACGCGCGACTTCGGCAGCGGCCGGCTCGACGTCGTCTTCGCCAACGCCGGCGTGGGCACCTTCGGCCCGCTGAGTGCGACCACCGAGGCGATGTGGGACACGATGTTCGACATCAACGTCAAGGGCGTCTACTTCACGGTACAGAAGGCCGTGCCGCTGATGAAGCCGGGCGGCGCGATCGTCCTCAACGCATCGGTCGCGGCCGGCAAGGGCAACGTCGGCAGCTCGGTCTACGCCTCGACCAAGGCGGCCGTGCGCTCGTTCGGCCGGACTCTCGCCAACGAGCTGGTCGAGCGCGGCATTCGCGTCAATGTCGTCAGTCCCGGGCCGATCGAGACGCCGATCTTCGATCGCACGCCGAATCCAGAGCAGGTCGCTGCGATCAAGGCGGCGATGCTCGCGCGCAACCCGATGAAGCGCTTCGGCACGACCGACGAGGTGACCGCGGCGGTGCTCTTCCTCGCTTCTGACGCCGCGTCGTTCATCACCGGCGTCGACTTGCTCGTCGACGGAGGCGTCGGCAGCTTCTAGCGCGCCGCGGCCCTGAATCGCTGCCGCGTTCGCGGTCAGCGCGCGCGCAGATCCGGCGAGGCGACGTTGCTCGGCGACGCGAGCGGCGTCGCCGCGGCGCTCGCTGCGCTCAGCAATTCGGCCACCGCGGCGACGGCGATGATCTCCGGCGCGCGGCCGGCGATGCCCACGGCGCCGATCGGGCAGGTCAGGCGCTGGATCGCGGCCGCCGCCACGCCGCGTTCCGCGAGCCGTCGCGAAAACGTCGCGCGCTTGGTCTTCGAGCCGATCAGGCCGCAGAACGTGAAGTCGGCGCGGCGCAGGACAGCCTCGGTGATGCGCAAGTCGAGCGCATGCTCGTGGGTGAGGACGAGGTAGCACGCGCCCGCCGGTGCGTTGGCGACCTCGCGCTCGACGGTGTCGCTCGAGGTGCGGCGGATGTGGGCGGGCCACGGCGAGCCGAGCGTCGTTGCGTCGGGAAAGCCTTCGTCGCGCTCGTCGAACCAGTCGACGTCGACGTCGAGCGTCGCCAGCAGCGTCGCGATGGCGCGACCGACGTGGCCGGCGCCGTGCAGCTGAAGATGGAATAGAGGCGCGCTCGCCGGCCAGCGCGACAACGCCTCGGTGTCGAGCGGCGCGAACGCGAGCGTCACCGCGCCGCCGCAGCACTGGCCGAGAGAGGGGCCGAGCGCAAACGACTGCTCGCTGCGCGGCGCGATGCCACCGCCCGCCAGCACGGCCCGTGCGGCGGTGATCGCCTTCAATTCCAAGTGCCCGCCGCCGATCGTGCCGACCGATTCATTGGCGCCGACGAGCATGCGCGTGCCGACGCCGCGCGGCACCGAGCCGCGCACGGACGTGATCTCGACGACCACCGCCGGCCGCGCCTCGGCGAGCCAGGCAGCGGCGCGATCGCGCAAGCGCAACTCGCTCATTTCGCTGCGGCCTGCACGGCGGTGACTGCGCGCAGGATCGCTTCGCTCGTCGCCGGCGCCGAGAGCGGCGGATCGACGCGATGGCCGCCCGCCGCCGAGACGGCGTCGCGGATCGCGAAGAAGACTGAGAACGGCAGCAGCAGCGGCGGCTCGCCGGTCGCCTTGCTGCGGTGGATCGTCTCGGCGACGTTGTCGTCGCCGATGCCGTCCTTCCAGAGGCGAACGTCGAACACCGGCGGGCAGTCGTTCGCGGTCGGGATCTTGTAGGTGCTGGGCGCGTGCGTCAGCAGCAGCCCTGCGCGCGGCGAGCCGTCGTTGGGATGCCAGACCAGCTCTTCCATCGTCAGCCAGCCCATGCCCTGGATGAAGCCGCCCTCGACCTGGCCGATGTCGATGGCCGGGTTGAGCGACTTGCCGGCGTCGTGCAGGACATGCGCGGCGAGCAACTTCCACTCGCCGGTCAGCGTGTCGACGACGACCTCGCTCACCGCGGTGCCGTAGGCGAAGTAGTAGAACGGCCGGCCCTGCATCGTCTCGCGATCCCACGACAGGCCCGGCGTCGCATAGAAGCCGTCGGACCAGAGCTGGACGCGCGCCATGTAGGCATCGACGACGAGCTCGCGGAACGCGACCGTCCTCTTCGTACCGAGCTCGACCTTGCCGCCGCCGAAGCGGACCTCGCTTGCGTCGACGCCATGCCGCCCGGCAGCGAAGGCGACCAGGCGCGCCTTGATCTGGCGCGCCGCATCCTGCGCCGCCTTGCCGTTCAGGTCGCTGCCGGTCGACGCCGCCGTCGCCGACGTGTTGGCGATCTTCTGCGTGTCGGTCGCGGTGACCCGAACGGCGCCGATGTCGAGCCCGAGCTCGTGCGCGACGACCTGGGCGACCTTGGTGTTGAGCCCCTGGCCCATCTCGGTGCCGCCATGGTTGACTAGCACCGAGCCGTCGCCGTAGACGTGGACCAGCGCGCCCGCCTGATTGAGGTGGACCAGGTTGAAAGAGATGCCGAACTTGACGGGAGTCAGGGCGAGGCCGCGCTTCAGCACTTCGCTCGACGCGTTGAACGCGGCGATCGCATCGCGCCGCGCGCGATAGTCGCTCGTCGCCTCCAACTCGGTGACGAGCTCGGCGACGATGTTGTCGTCGACGACCTGGCCGTAGGGGGTGGCGTTGCGTTCGCCGGGCGCGCCGGCACGCGGGCTCGGCCCGTAGAAGTTGACGCGGCGAACGTCGAGCGCGTCCTTGCCGAGCGCGCGCGCGATCGAATCGAGGATGTTCTCCACCGCTATCGCGCCCTGCGGCCCGCCGAAGCCGCGGAATGCGGTGTTGCTCTGCGTGTTGGTCCGGCCCGAGTAGCCGTGGATCGCGACGTCGGGCAGCCAGTAGGCGTTGTCGAAGTGGCAGATCGCGCGCGTCATCACCGGGCCGGAGAGATCGGCCGAGAAGCCGGCGCGCGAGATCATCGTCAGCTCTGCGCCGAGGATCCTGCCGTCATCGTCGTAGCCGACCTCGTAGTCGTAGTGGAAGCAGTGGCGCCGGCCCGTGATTAGGAAGTCGTCGTCGCGGTCGAGGCGCAGCTTGACCGGGCGACGCAGGCGCATCGCCGCGACCGCGGCGACACAAGCGAACAGCGCGGACTGCGACTCCTTGCCGCCGAAGCCGCCGCCCATGCGCCGGCACTCGACCTGGACGTGGTGCGACTGCAGGCCCAGGCAGGTGGCGACCAGGTGCTGCATCTCGCTCGGGTGCTGCGTCGAGCAGTGGACGAGCATGCCGCGGTCCTCGCGCGGCACGGCGTACGAGATCTGGCCTTCGAGATAGAACTGCTCCTGCCCACCGACCTCGAGCGTGTCGGCGAGCCGATGCGGCGCGGCCGCGATGGCGGCGCGCGCGTTGCCGCGCGCCAGATGCATGGGCGGTAGGACGTAGCTCTTCGCGGCGTCCGCCTCGACCGGCGTCAGGATCGGCGCGAGTGGCTCGATCGTCAGCGCCGCCTTGGCCGCGGCCGCCGCCCGACGCGCGAGGTCGCGCGTTTCGGCGATCACCGCGAACACCGGCTGGCCGAGGTAGTGGACGACGCCGTCGGCCAGGATCGGATCGTCGTGGACGACCGGCCCGCAGTCGTTCGGGCCGGGGATGTCGGCGGCGACCAGCACGGCGACCACACCCGGCATCGCGGCGATGCGCGCGCGATCGATGGCGACCAGGCGGCCGTGCGCGACCGGCGAGAGGCCGAGCGCCGCGTGCAGCGTGCCGGCGAGCTCGGGCAGGTCGTCGACGTAAGGCGCGGCCCCGGCGACGTGCAGGTGCGCCGATTCGTGCGGCAGCGAAGCGCCGACGCTGGTGCCGGCGGCGATCGGCGTCGGCACGCCGGCGCCTGGCACCGCGGGACGCAGCCACTGCGGATCGAGCGATCGGTTCACGGCGTCGCTCCGGCGTGCGGCGCGGGGACGACATGCGCCATCGAACTCCACACGCTCGATTCGCTCGCCGCGAGCGGCGCGCTCGGTCGCGTCTCGAGCCAGAAGCGCCTGAGCAGGTTCTGCGCGACCTGCAGGCGATAGGCAGCGCTCGCGCGCATGTCGGTGAGCGGGACGAAGTCGCTCGCCAGGGCGGACTGCGCGGCGGCGACGGCGGCTTCGTCCCAGGCCTGGCCGACCAGCGCGGCCTCGGCGCGCGCCGCACGCTGGACAGTCGCCGCCATGCCGCCGAAGGCGAGTCGCGCCATGGTCACTGTTCCGTTGCCGTCGAGCTCGAGCGCCAGCCCGGCGCAGAGCGCAGAGATGTCGCAGTCGAAGCGCTTCGAGATCTTGTAGGCACGCACGCTGGCGCGCGATGCGATCGGCACCTCGATCGCCTGCACGAACTCGCCCGGCGCGAGCAGGTTCTTCATGTAGCCGGTGTAGAAGTTGGCGAGACGGACGCGCCGGGTCGCCTCGCCGCGACGCAGGACGAGCGACGCATCGAGCACCATCAGCACCGGTGCCGAGTCGCCAATCGGCGAGCCGTTGGCGACGTTGCCGCCCATCGTCCCGGTGTGACGCAGCGGCACGCCGGCAAAGCGAAGCCAGACCTCGGCGAGGCTCGGCCAGCGAGTGACCAGCGCGCGCCACGCATCCTCGAGCGACGCCGCGGCGCCGATGGAGAGCACACCTCCACGCTCGTCGATCTGCTTCAGCTCGTCGACGGCGCCGATGTAGATGAGCCGCGGCAGGTCGCGGAACATCTTGTTGACCCACAGGCCGATGTCGGTCGAACCGGCGAGGATGCGCGCGTCAGGCCGGGCCACGAGGGCTGCGGCGAAGTCGTCCAGCGTGCGCGGCGCGAAGAACTCGGCGCCGTTCGCGCCGATGCTGTTCAGCGGTGCGGCGTCGCGCAGCGCGGTCAGCGCTGCGATGACCGGCGCGGCGTCGAGCTGCGCCGCCGGTAAGTCGAGCATCCGCTCGCCGGCGTCGACGATCGGTCGGTAGCCGGTGCAGCGACAGAGGTTGCCCGACAGCTCGTCGGCGATCTGCTGGCGCGACGGCCGCGTGCCGCGCGCGCCGTGGTGCTGGTAGGCCGCCCAGAGCGACATCACGAAGCCGGGGGTGCAAAAACCGCACTGTGAGCCGTGGCACGCGACCATCGCCTGCTGCACCGGATGGAGCGTGCCGTCGGCGCCTTGCAGATCCTCGACCGTGAAGAGCGCCTTGCCGTCGAGCGTCGGCAGGAACTGGATGCAGGCGTTGGCGCTGCGCAGGCGCAGGCCGAAGGCGACGTCGTCGCTGGCCGCGCCGGCCGCGGCGAGCTCGCCGACGACGACCGTACAGGCACCGCAGTCGCCTTCGTTGCAGCCCTCCTTGGTGCCGGTGCAGCGAGCGTCCTCGCGCAGCCAGTCGAGGACGGTGCGCGTTGGCGCCGCGCCATCGATCTCGACGACGGCGCCGCGGTGGAAGAAGCGGATCGGACGGCTCGACATGGTGTCTCCGATGGTATACACGCGATTCGCATGCCACCCCGACCTGCCGCGAGTTCCCTGCAGCGCCGCGCCCCATCCGCGGCCCGCATCGCCATCCGCGGCGACCTGCTCGATTTCAGCGCCGCGCCGGCCTGGGGCGACGTCGATTCGCCGGCGGTGCGCTTTCGCCCCGATCACTGGCTTCTCATCGAAAACGGCCGCATCGTCGCCGTGCAGTCCGAGCCGCCCGGGGAAGGCTGGCAGAGGCACGACCACCGCGGCCGGCTCGTCCTGCCGGGCTTCGTCGACACCCACGTGCACAGCCCGCAGATCGACGTCATCGCCAGCTACGGCAGCGAGCTGCTCGACTGGCTGACGACGCACACCTTCCCGGCCGAGGCGCGCCACGCCGACGCGGCGCATGCCGAGGTCGCGGCGGCGCATTTCCTCGATGCGCTGCTCGCGCATGGAACGACATCGGCAGTGGTCTTCCCGACCGTCCACGCCGCGTCGGTCGACGCGCTCTTCGCCGCCGCCGAGGCGCGCGGCATGCGCGTCATCGCCGGCAAGGTGCTGATGGACCGCAACGCGCCGGCCGACCTTGTCGACGACGTCGCCACCGGCGAGCGCGAAATGGAGGCGCTGATCGCGCGCTGGCACGGCTGCGCCCGTCTCGCCTATGCCGTGACGGTTCGCTTCGCCCCGACGAGCTCGCGCGAGCAGCTCGCGCTCGCCGGGCGGCTGTGCCGCGCCGACCCATCGCTGTACCTGCAGACGCACGTCGCCGAGAACCGCGCGGAGGTGCGCTGGGTGCACGAGCTGTTTCCGGAAGCGCGCAGCTACCTCGACGTCTACGCGGCGGTCGGCCTGCTCCATGCGCGCAGCGTGTTCGCGCACGGCATCTGGCTCGACGACGCCGATCGCGCCGCGATCGCCGCGGCCGGTGCCCAGATCGCCCACTCGCCGTCGTCGAACCTGTTCCTCGGCAGCGGCCTGTTTGGCTGGCGCGCCGCCGAGGCGGCCGGGATCCACATCAGCCTGGCGAGCGATGTCGGCGGCGGCACCAGCCTGTCGATGCTGCGCAACATGGCCGACGCCTACAAGATCCAGGCGCTCGCCGGCGAGCGGCTGACGGCGTGGACCGCGCTGCATGCGGCGACGAGTGGCGCGGCGAAGGCGCTGGGGCTCGAGGACGAGATCGGCTCGCTCGACGTCGGATGCGCGGCCGACGTCTGCGTCTGGGACGGCGCCGTCGGCACGGTGGCCACCCGCCGGGCCGCCGTGGCCCGCACTTTGCATGAGCGCCTGTTCGCCTGGATGACCCTGGCCGACGAGCGCAACCTCGTCCAGGCCTTCGTCGCCGGCCGCGCCCATTACGATCGCGACGGCGCCTGACTTTCGCCCGACCCTTCGATGCTTCGTCTCGAGCTCGTCGACATCAGCAAGTCGTACCCGGCGGTGAAGGCCAACGACCGGGTCAGCCTGCGCGTCGCGCCGGGGCAGATCCATGCCGTCCTGGGCGAGAACGGCGCCGGCAAGTCGACGCTGATGAAGATCATCTACGGCGCGGTCCGGCCCGATGGCGGCGAGATGCGCTGGGACGGCCAGCGTGTCGAGGTCGCGTCGCCGTCCGAGGCACGGGCGCTGGGCATCAGCATGGTCTACCAGCATTTCAGCCTGTTCGACACGCTCACCGCGGCCGAGAACGTGTGGCTCGGCCTCGACAAGTCGCTCTCGCTCGCCGAGGTGACGTCCCGGATCCGGAAGGTTGCCGGCGAATACGGCCTCGACGTCGACCCGGTGCGGCCGGTGCACACGCTCTCGGTCGGCGAGAAGCAGCGCGTCGAGATCGTGCGCGCGCTGATGACCGCGCCCCGGCTGCTGATCCTCGACGAGCCGACGTCGGTGCTGACGCCGCAGGCGGTGCAGACGCTCTTCGTCACGCTGAGGAAGCTCGCCGCCGAGGGCTGCTCGATCCTCTACATCTCGCACAAGCTCGACGAGATCCGGTCGCTTTGCCATCACTGCACGGTGCTGCGCGGCGGCGAGGTCACGGGCGAGGTCGATCCCACAAAGGAGACCAACGCCAGCCTGTCGCGCCTGATGATCGGCGCCGAGCCGCCGCAGCTGCAGCATCGCGCCGCGCAGCCGGGGCCGGTCGTCCTCTCGGTGCGCGAGCTCACGCTCGCCAAGGAAGATCCGTTTGGCACCGCGCTCGAGAGGGTTTCGTTCGACGTCCGCGCCGGCGAGGTCGTCGGCATCGCCGGCGTTTCGGGCAACGGGCAGCAGGAGCTGATGGCGGCGATCTCCGGCGAAGACCGGCGCGCCCGGGCCGGCTCGATCACTCTCTTCGAGCGCGACATCGCGCGCGCCTCGCCGCGCGTGCGTCGCGACGCGGGCCTGCACTTCGTCCCGGAGGAGCGGCTCGGCCGCGGCGCGGTGCCGACGCTCTCGCTGGCGCAGAACACGCTGCTGACGCGAACGCGCGCGGTCGGCCCCGGCGGCTGGATCCGCGTCGGCGACGTCGCCGCGCTGGCCGAGTCGCTGATCCGCCGCTTCAACGTCAAGGCCGGCGGGCCGGCCTCGGCGGCCCGGAGCCTGTCGGGCGGCAACCTGCAGAAGTTCATCGTCGGCCGCGAGATCGACGCCGGCCCGAAGCTGCTCGTCGTCTCGCAGCCAACATGGGGCGTCGACGTCGGCGCGGCGGCGCAGATCCGCGGCGAGCTGCTCGCACTGCGCGACGCCGGCTGCGCCGTCCTCGTCGTCAGCGAGGAGCTCGACGAGCTGTTCGAGATCTGCGATCGCCTCGTCGTCATCGCCCAGGGGCGCGTCTCGCCGAGCATCGCGTCCGCCGAGGCGACGACCCTGCGCATCGGCGAATGGATGAGCGGCCTCTGGGACAGCGAGTCCAGCGCGAGCCATGCTGAGGCTTGAGGCGCGTCCGGAGCCGTCGCGAGCGATGTCGATGGCGTCGCCGCTGATCGCGCTCGCGATCACCGTCGTCATCGGCACCTGCCTGTTCCTCCTCCTCGGCAAGGATCCGCTGCGCGGCCTCGCGGTCTTCTTCGTCGAGCCGGTGAAGAGCGTCTACGCGCTCACCGAGCTGGCGGTGAAGGCGACGCCGCTGCTGCTGATCGCGTTGGGCCTCGCGGTCTGCTTTCGCTCCAACGTCTGGAACATCGGCGCCGAAGGGCAGTTCATCGTCGGCGCGCTGTTCGCGAGCGGCATGGCGATGCAGGCGACGCCGACGACGGGCGGCTGGTTCTTCGTCGCCGTCATCGCCGCCGGCGTCGTCGGCGGGATGTGCTGGGCGGCCATCGTCGCGCTGCTGCGCGACCGCTTCAACGCCAACGAGATCCTGGTCAGCCTGATGCTCGTCTACGTCGCCGAGCAGTTGCTGAACTATCTCGTCTACGGCCCGTGGAAGGATCCCGCCGGCTACAACTTCCCGCAGACGATCACCTTCCTGAAGTCGACGCAGGTGCCCAAGCTCTTCACCGGCTTTCGCGTCAACGTCGGCGTGCTGATCGCG
>Ga0207650_10002413_pt1 | contig 13010 bp, 10 predicted proteins | sample KBSS63metaG_FD_184325 | JGI IMG/M metagenome (GOLD analysis project Ga0207650, IMG submission 184325) | Switchgrass rhizosphere microbial communities from Kellogg Biological Station, Michigan, USA - KBS S6-3 metaG (SPAdes) (version 2) | ecosystem: Host-associated > Plants > Roots > Rhizosphere...
CACCAAGACGCGCCTGCACGCTTCGCTGCTCGAGATCTGGGAGAAGACCCGCCAGACCATCATCTTCGTGACCCACGACCTGATGGAGGCCATCACGCTGTCCGACCGCGTCATCATCATGAGCGGGCGCCCGGGGCGGGTGAAGGCCTCCTACCCGATCCGCATCCCGCGGCCGCGGGACGTGATCAAGGTGAAGGACAGCGAGGAGTACCTGGGCGACTTCCGGGAGATCTGGCGGATCCTGGGCGAGGAGTTCGTCTAGCCGCGTGGCCACCCGGGTGGTGTTCCATCTCGCCAGCTTGGCGTCCAGGAGGGGCCGGCGCTCGATCGCGGGCGGTGTGCTCATCGCATGGGTCTCGCCTGTCGCCGTTGGGACGTGGCGGCGGGGCCGGCGGATTCGGGAGCCGCCGTAGGCACAGCTTCCCGTTGACGGAAAATTCACCCGGTCCGTAGACTTCTCGCGTGCGGTCCACGCGAGACGGAGGCGCTCGGTGAGACGCGACGGCGCGGCGCGCGGGCCGGGAGGCGGCCGGTGAGGCGCCCGTACCGGCAGCCCGGGCTCGTGCTGCGGCCGCGGTCGGGGCCGCCCGATCCGCTGGCCCGGGCCCTGCAGGAGGATCTCCGCGCCCTCGGCTACCTGCGCTCCGGCATCGACGGGCGCTTCGGCGGCGGCACCAGCAGCGCGGTCCGCGCCCTGCAGCTCGACCTGCTGACCGGAGGCCAGCACGGCCGCGACGGCGACGCCCCGGTGGCCCTGCGCACCTTCAACCGCGGCCGGGTCGTGGCGCCCACCGGCGTGGTCGACGAGCGGCTGGCGGGATGTATCGAGGATCTGCTGGGCGATCACCGCGTCCCCGCGCTGCCGCGCTCCGCGGATCCGGCGGAGGCCAACCGCGAGGCGCTGGCGCAGATCCAGCGGCTGGTCGGCCTGCCGGTGCCGCGCGCGTTCCTGGTCGCGATCTTCCTCCAGGAGAGCGGGGGCTGGCACTACCGGCAGCCGGGCCCGGGCGATCGCGACAACTTCATCGTGGTGGGGCTCGACCGGAACGACGCCGGCCGGCCCGACCGCATCACGTCGCGCGGCTACGGGATCGGCCAGTTCACCCTCTTCCACCACCCGCCGACCCCGAACGAGGTGGCGACGGTCATGGTCGATCCCCCGCGGAACGCGCAGCGTGCGGTGGGCGAGCTCCGGAACAAGTACGAGATGTTCGTCGCCGGCGCCACGCCCGGCGGGCGCGCCGACGATCGCATCGCCGAGATCGGCACCGGCCCGCTGCGGCCGTGCCGCTATCCCTCCACCGACCCGCGCTTCATGACCGATTGCACCCGCTGCGCGATGGAGCACCTGGTGGACATCGCTCCCGGGTCGCGGCTCAACCCGGCCACCGCCGACACGCTCCAGCCCACCCAGTACCACCCGGAGACGCGGTACGCGCGCGTGCCGGACCGGGCGAAGCTCGGCTGCGACTGGCCCTACGCGGTGCGGCGCTACAACGGCTCCGGCGTGAACTCCTATCACTACCAGTACCAGGTCCTGCAGCGCTTGACCACCCGTCCCCCGATCAGCGCCTGACCCATCCGAGGAGGAGACCGCCATGGCGAAGAGCATCGTCTTCTGTGCCGACGGGACGTGGAACGGGCCCGGACAGGGTGAGGAGCAGGAGGCCGACGGCGGCCGCCGGACCAACGTCTACAAGCTGTTCCTGAACCTGGACGGCACGCTGGCCGCGGGCACGCTGCTGACGGCCGACGAGCAGGAGAAGGTCCTCGCCGGACCCGACGGCCGCGTGACCCAGATCGCCAAGTACCTGCACGGGGTGGGGGACTCGCGGAACTTCCTGGTGCGGATGCTGGGCGGCGGGGGCGGGGCCGGCCTCGTCACCCGCGTGGTGCGAGGCTACACGTTCATCTCGCGCAACTTCGAGCCGGGCGACCGGATCTTCATCGTGGGCTTCAGCCGCGGGGCCTACACCGCGCGGGCCCTCGCCGGCCTCATCGCGGCGCGCGGGCTCCTGGACGACAAGCAGAACGATCTCTCCGACCGGGACCAGGCGTACCGGCTCGGCTCCGCGGAGTGGTTCACGTACCGGCGCGGCGCGCTCAGGAGCAAGCCCAACCTGCTGCATCGCCTCGCCGAGGTCTCGGTCGATCTGCCCCGCTTCCTGTCCTCCGAGGCGACCGCGGCGCGCATTCCGGACGTGATCGTGGAAGCCGTCGTGGTGTGGGACACGGTGGGCGCCCTCGGGATCCCCGCCTACAATCTCAAGACCGACACCCAGCTGGACGCGTTCCAGTTCGCGGACCTGATCCTGAGCGAGAAGGTGCGCCACGGGCTCCACGCGGTGTCGATCGACGAGCAGCGCGCCAACTTCACCCCCACGCTCTGGGACGCGGACCCGCGCATCGCCCAGGTCCTCTTTCCCGGCGCGCACGCCGACGTGGGCGGCGGCTATCCCGACCGCGAGAGCGGGCTCTCGGACTGTGCGCTCCAGTGGGTCACGAAGCAGATGACCGCGCTCGGGGTCGCCTTCGCGGCGCGGCCGACCGTCGCGCTCGAGCCCGATCCGTGCGGGAAGAGCCACACCCCGTGGGCCGACGCGCCCTGGAACATCCTGCCGCGGGGCAGCCGGCAGATCCGGGGTGGGCTGGCCGTTCACCGCTCGGTGGCGGACCGGCTCGCCGGCGTGGCCAAGCTGCCCGCGCCGTACAAGCCGTCGAACCTGACCGACTACCTCGACGGGACCCAGCTGAAGACGAGCGTGACGATCGCCGACTAGGCCGCCGTCCGCGCCCCGGCCGCCCGACCGGAGAATCCTCGCCGCCCATCATGAGCCCTTGACAAGCCCGCGAGCACGGGTGTAGTCATCGGCCCACCAACGTCGCTCTCGCAGTGAACGGTTCGAGCTCGCAACGGCGCGGTGCCCACGTTCTTCTCTCAACCCGGGCTCGCTCGCGAGGGCGACCCGACCGGCGGGAGGTTTCCGATGGACGAGAAACGGACGGCTTTCGAGGCGCTCGAGGCGGCCTTCATCGAGGGAAGGCTCAGCCGGCGTGACCTACTCCGACGCAGCGCGCTGATCGGCGCGAGCGCATCCGCGGCCGGCCTGCTCGGGTCGCTCGGTCTCCCGACACCCGCCCGCGCCCAGACCCCCAAGAAGGGCGGCACCCTCGTCATCGCCAAGGAGAGCGAGCTCGACATCCTCGACCCGCACAGCGCGGGCGGCTGGGTGACCTGGCGGGTCAGCAAGCAGATGCACGAGGGCCTCATCGACGAGGACCTCACCCAGGCCAGCGTGCCGTACCCGAAGCTGATCCCCAAGCTCGCCACGTCGTGGGACATCTCCAAGGATTCGCTGACCTACACCTTCAAGCTCCGCAAGGGCGTGAAGTTCCACGACGGCACCAACTTCGACGCGGCGGCGGTGAAGTACAACATCGACCGCTGCGCGGCCAAGGACGTGCCTCAGTTCTACCCGCGCGCCAACGCCTACACCCAGTGGATCTGGCAGTTCCTCAAGGAGGTGAAGACCCCCGACGAGGGCACCGTGCAGATCGTCCTGCGTGAGCCCTACGGCGACTTCCTCCGCCAGCTCGTCCAGGGCGGCGGCGGCGCCGCGGTCTTCATCAGCCCCGCCGCGCTCAAGAAGTACGGCAACGAGGGCATCGCCGAGCACCCGACCGGCACCGGACCCTTCCGCTTCGTGGAGCGGGTGCGCGGGGAGAAGGTGGTGATCGAGCGCAATCCCAACTACTGGGGGACGCAGCCCTATCTCGATCGCATCATCGACCGGCCGATGCCGGAGCCCGCCGCGCGGATGACCGCGCTGCAGGCCGGCGAGGTCGACATGGTCTACGTGCCGCATCCGGACGGCATCGCGGAGCTCAAGGCCAAGGGCTTCAAGCTCGAGCAGGGGCCGGCCCCGCACGTGTGGTATTTCGCCTTCAACCTCAAGGACAAGAACTACCAGGACGTGCGCGTGCGGCGCGCCATCAACATGGCCATCGATCGTGAGGGCATGGCCAAGCAGCTTCTGAAGGGGACCGCGGTCGCCGCGCGCGGGCTGCAGGCGCCGTGTTGCCCGTCCTACGATCCGAACTTCAAGGACTATCCCTACGATGTGGCCCAGGCCAAGAAGCTCATGGCGGAGGCCGGGTTCGCGAACGGCTTCGACACCGTGTGGCAGACCTCGGTGGACGGAAGCGGGCAGCTGATCCCGGTGCCGATGGCGGAGTGGATCCAGCGCGATCTCGCCAAGATCGGCGTCCGGATGAAGCTCCGCACCTACGAGTGGATCACCTACATCGGCTACTGGATCAAGGGCATGGACGACGCCTCCAACAAGGTCGGCAGCCAGCAGATGAGCTGGGGCATGACGAGCGACTACTGGCTCGATATCGTCACCAACTCCTCGCACATCGCGCCGGCCGGCGGGGCGGGCCAGAACGGCGGCTACTACACCGGCGCCGACTCGATGCTGAACGCGGCCCGCGCGGAGATGGACGAGCAGAAACGCGCTGCGCTCTATCGGAAGGTCAACCAGAAGATCAAGGACGACGCGCCCGCGGTGCCGATCATCAACGACCTCGCGCCCCTCATGCTGAGCCCGAAGGTGAAAGGCTTCGTCCACGCCCCCGAGGAGTGGTACGACATGACCACGGTCTGGCTCGCCTGAGCGCCCTCGTCGGCCCGGGAGGCATAGGCCTCCCGGGCTGACCGCTCCCATGCTCAAGTTCCTGGTCTATCGCGTCGCGACGATCGTGCCCGTCCTGTTCGGGGTGTCGGTCGTGGTGTTCCTGATGATGAAGCTGATCCCGGGCGATCCCGCCGAGGCGATCCTGGGCCCCGCCGCCACCACCGAGAAGATCGAGATGGTCCGGAGGTCGCTCGGGCTGGACCAGCCGTTCTACGTGCAGTACGTCCGCTGGCTGTGGAAGGTCCTCCAGGGCGACTTCGGCACCTCGATCGCGGTCAACGTGCCGGTGGCCCAGCTGGTGTGGCCCAAGTTCTGGAACACGGTGCTGCTCACCGCGGGCAGCCTGGTGATCTGCATCGTGATCGGGCTCGGAGTGGGCATCGTGTCCGGCACCCGGCAGTACTCGTGGTTCGACCGCATCAGCATGTCGCTGACCCTGGTCGTGGCCAATACCCCCGCGTTCTGGCTCGGCCTCATCCTCATGGTGGTGCTGGCCCTCTATCTCGGCTGGTTTCCCGCCACCGGGATGTACTCGATGCGGGCCTCGCAGAAGACCTTCGGCGATCTGATCCACCACATGGTGCTGCCCGCGATCACCACCGCCTCGGTGTCGGCCGCGATCATCGCGCGCCTGGTCCGCTCGTCTTTTCTGGACGTCATCCGCAAGCACTACATCACCGCCCTGCGGGCCAAGGGACTGTCCGAGCGCGACATCATCCTCCGCCACGGGATGAAGAACGCGCTGCCGCCGATCATCAACATCGTGGGCCTCCAGGTCGGCTACCTGATGGGCGGCGCGCTCTTCACCGAGGTGGTCTTCTCGTGGCCGGGCATCGGGCTGCAGATCTACAGCTCGATCGTGGCCCGGGACCTGCCGGTGGTGCAGGCCGCGGTCCTGGTGACCACCTTCGTGTTCGTGCTGGTCAATCTCGGGACCGACGTCGTCGTCGCGGCCCTCGATCCCCGAATCCGCCGGGCCTGAGGAGGCGCGCGATGAGCGTCGTGAATCTGCCCCTGAAGGAGGAACCCGTCGGTGGCCGGACCCTGCCCCTCGATGCGGCCGAGGCCCGGATGTTCCGCCGGCCGTCGGAGTGGCGGATCTTCTGGGAGGCCTTCAGCCGGGACCGCCTGGCGGTGGGCGCGGCGGGGCTGATCGCGGTCGTGTGCCTGATCTCCGCGCTGGCTCCGGTGCTGAGCCCCTACGACCCCACGGTGGGCGACAACGCCCTGCGGCTGGCCCCCGTCGGCACGCCCGGGCACCCGCTGGGCCTGGACGGGCAGGGGCGCGACATCCTGAGCCGGCTGATCTGGGGCGGCCAGGTCTCGATCATCATCGCGCTGCTGCCGGTGACGGTGGCGAGCCTGATCAGCGTGCTCCTGGGACTGGTGGCCGGCTTCTTCGGGGGCAAGGTCGACATGCTGATCATGCGCACCCTGGACGTGTTCTTCGCCTTCCCGGCGGTGCTGCTGGCGGTGGCCATCGCGGGGGTGCTGGGCCCCGGCATGCTCAACGTGATGCTCTCGCTCACCATCGTGCTGATCCCGTACATCTCGCGGGTCGCCTACATGGCCACCGTCACCGTGAAGAGCGAGCTGTTCGTGGACCAGGCGCGGGTGTCCGGGGCGCGGCCGAGCCAGATCCTGCTCCACCACATCCTGCCCAACACGCTCTCGCCGGTGATCGTCTACGGCAGCACCCTGGTGGGCATCCTGATCGTGCTCGGGGCGGGGCTCTCCTTCCTCGGGCTCGGCATCACCCCGCCCCGGCCGGACTGGGGCATCATGTGCTCGGACGGGCGCAACTTCCTCTCGATCGCGCCCCACGTCTCCGCGGTGCCCGGGATCATGCTGATCCTGGTCGCCATGTCCTTCAACATCGTCGGGGACGGCCTGCGGGACGCGCTCGACCCGAAGCTCCGCAAGTGAGCGCCGTGATGAGCGACGCGCTCCTCGAGGTCGACGACCTCCACACCCACTTCCACCTCAAGAACAAGACGGTGCGGGCGGTGAACGGGGTGTCGTTCTCGATCAAGCGGGGCGAGATCGTCGGGATCGCGGGCGAGTCGGGGGCCGGCAAGAGCGTGGCCTGCCTCTCCATCCTGCGGCTCGTCCCGAGCCCCGGGCGCATCGAGCGCGGCCGGATCCTCTTCTCCGGCGAGGACCTGCTCACCAAGAGCGATCGGCAGATGCGGGATTTACGGGGCCAAACCGTCTCGATGGTGTTCGAGGATCCGCTGAACTCCCTGGACCCGGCCTACACGGTGGGCAGCTTGATCGGGGAGGCCCTGACCCTCCACAAGGGCCTGTCCAGGCGCGAGGCCCGGACCAAGGCGAGGGAGCTGCTGCGGCTGGTCGGCATCCCGGACCCGGAGCGCCGGCTCGACAACTACGCCCACGAGCTGTCGGGCGGGATGCAGCAGCGGGTGATGATCGCGATCGCGCTCTCCTGCGAACCGACGCTGCTGATCGCGGACAATCCGACCACCGCGCTCGACGTGACCATCCAGATCCAGATCCTCGACCTGGTGAAGCAGCTCCGCGACCGCCTCGGCATGGGCGTGCTGTGGATCACCCACGACCTCGGCGTGGTGGCCAAGCTCTGCGACCGGGTGGTGATCATGTACGCGGGCGAGGTCATGGAGCAGGGCCGGGTGTACGACGTGCTGAAGCACCCGCGACATCCCTACACGCGCCGGCTCATCGACGCGCTGCCCAAGCTCGGGCGCCCCGACCAGCGGCTGATGCCGATCGAGGGGCGCCCGCCCGATCCCGCGAACCTGCCCGCCGGATGTCCCTTCGCGCCGCGCTGCCACCGGGCGCGTCCGGAGTGCGAGGCGGGCGACGTGCCGCTCGTCGAGACCGGCGGCGACGGGCGGGCGGTTCGCTGCCTGTTCCCGGAGGAGTGACATGACGATCGCCGCGCCGTCCGGGGCGCCCGAGCTGCAGCCCAAGCTGCTGGAGGTCAAGAACCTGGTCAAGCACTTCCCGGTCCGCCGCGGGCTCTGGGCGAGCGGACCGCCTGCCGCGGTGCGCGCGGTGGACGGCATCAGCTTCGACATCCGGCGGGGCGAGACGGTCGGGCTGGTGGGCGAATCGGGCTGCGGCAAGACCACCACCGGGCGGATGATCATGAAGCTGATCGCCCCGACCGCGGGCGAGATCCGGTTCGAGGGCAAGTCGATCGGCGGCATTCCGTTCGAGGAGGAGCGGGCCTACCGTCGCCACGTGCAGATGGTCTTCCAGGATCCGTACTCGTCGTTGAACCCGCGGATGACGGTGGGCTCGATCATCGGCTACCCGATGCGGATCCAGAACGCGTACCCGGGGGCCGCCCGCGACGCCCGCATCCGCGAGCTGCTGGAGCTGGTCGGCCTCTCGCGCTACCAGGCGAGCTGGTACCCGCACGAGTTCAGCGGGGGCGAGCGTCAGCGGGTGGGCATCGCGGCGGCCCTGGCGCTGAACCCCAAGTTCATCTTCTGCGACGAGCCGGTCTCCTCCCTCGACGTCTCGGCCCAGGCGCAGATCCTGAACCTCCTGAAGGACGTCCGCCGCGAGTTCAACCTCACCATCCTGATCGTGACCCACAACCTGAGCGTGGTGGAGTACCTCAGCGATCGGGTGGTCGTGATGTACCTCGGAAAGATCGTCGAGGTGGCCAGCACCGCCGACCTCTACCGCGAGACCCTGCACCCCTACAGCAAGGCCCTGGTCTCCGCGATCCCCACCCCGGATCCCGACGTGGAGCGCGAGCGGGAGCAGATCATCCTGAGAGGGGAGATCCCGAGCCCGCTCAATCCGCCCACCGGGTGCCGCTTCCACACCCGGTGCCAGGCCTACATCGGGGACGTCTGCCGAGACGTCGAGCCGGAGCTGCGCGAGGTGCGCCCCGGCCACTTCACCGCCTGTCACCTCTACTCCGGGCTCACCGCGTCGGCGGCCGCGCCCGGGGCGTCCCACGCCGCCGGCCAGCTCGTCTAGCGTCAAGGAGGACACCATGCCGGTCTCTCTGCCCACTCCCGACCAGCTCAAGCGGATCGCCGAGAAGATGAACCTCTCGCTGACCGACGCCGACGTCGCGTCGTTCCTCGGCCTGATGAAGCCGAGCATCGACGGCTACAACGTCGTCGATCAGCTCCCGGACAACCTGCCGCCGGTGAAGTACCCCCGCACTCCCGGCTACCGGCCCGGCCCCGCGGAGAACAAGCACAACGCCTGGTACTACAAGTCGACGATCGAGGGCGCGCCGCAGGGCAAGCTCAAGGGCAAGCGGGTGGTGGTGAAGGACAACGTGATGGTGGCCGGGGTGCCGATGATGAACGGGGCCTCGACGCTGCAGGGCTACACCCCGGAGATCGACGCCACCGTGGTGACCCGCATCCTGGACGCGGGCGGCACCATCCTCGGCAAGGCCCACTGCGAGTACTACTGCCTCTCGGGCGGCAGCCACACCAACGCCACCGGCCCGGTGCACAACCCGTACAAGATGGGGTACTCCGCGGGCGGCTCCTCGTCGGGCAGCGGGGTGCTGGTGGCGCTGGGCGAGGCCGACATGGCGATCGGCGGCGACCAGGGCGGCTCGATCCGGATGCCCGCCTCCTTCTGCGGCATCTACGGGATGAAGCCGACCCACGGACTCGTGCCGTACACCGGCATCATGCCGATCGAGATCTACGTCGACCACACCGGGCCGATGACGGCCACGGTGACCGACAATGCGCTGATGCTCGAGGTGATCGCGGGGCCCGACGGCTACGACCCGCGGCAGTTCGCGCCGAAGGTCCATCCCTACACCCAGCTCCTGGGCGGCGGGGCGAGCGGGCTGCGCATCGGGGTGGTGAAGGAGGGGTTCGGGCATCCGCAGTCCGAGGCGGTCGTCGACGCCAAGGTGCGGCAGGCGGCCGATCTGTTCAAGCGCCTCGGAGCTACCGTCACCGATATCTCGATCCCGGAGCACCTGCTCGCGGGCGCCCTCTGGCTGCCGATCGGCGTCGAGGGCCTCACCCAGACCATGATGTGGGGCGACGGCTACGGGGTCAGCCGGCAGGACCTCTACGTGACCAGCCTGATGGACCGCCAGCGCGGCTGGCGCCAGCGGGCGAACGAGATGTCCGAGACCACCAAGCTCTTCACCATGCTGGGCACCTACATCAACGAGCAGCACGGCTCGCGCTACTACGGCAAGGCGATGAACATCACGCGGCGGCTCACCGCGGCCTACGACGCGGCGCTGGCCGACTGCGACCTCCTGCTGATGCCGACCACCCCGATGAAGGCGCAGCCGATGCCGGGCCCGGGGGCGTCGCGGGAGGAATACGTCGGCGGCGCGCTCAACATGATCACCAACACCGCGCCCTTCGACATCAGCCACCATCCGGCGATGGCGATTCCGTGCGGCATGGCCGACGGCCTGCCGGTCAGCGTGATGCTGGCGGGCAAGCACTGGGACGAGCCCACCATCTACCGCGCCGCCTACGCGTTCGAGCAGGCGGGCGACTGGAAGGCGATGTAGCCGAGGGACGGCTCAGGGGGTGGTGGACCGGCCCGCGCGCTCGAGGCCGAGCGTCTCGATGTCGGCCACCACCACCTCCGGATAGAGGTAGGCGGTGCTGTAGATCTCGCGGACGACGCCGCGGGGGTCGATCAGGAAGACCTTCAGGAGATGAGTCAGCGGACCGGCGGCGGCCCCTCCGGCCGCCGCCGGGATCTGCACGTCCTGCCCGAAGCCCTCCAGCAGCGGAAGCAGCGCACGCTCCGAGCGCGTGGTGAGGAAGCGCCAGTCGATGCCCCGCGCGGCCTGCTCGCCCGCATACTGGCGCATCACCGCGGGGGTGTCGTGGCGCGGGTCGAACGAGAGCGTGACCAGCCGCACTCGCGATCGGAGCCCGGGGATGCGCTCCATCGCGGTCGCGACCGCGTCGAAGACCCGGTAGGCCAGCGGGCAGCCCCACGCGTCGCTGCACCGGGTGTAGACGAAGCTCAGCAGCGTGATCTTGCCGGTGGTGACCTCGGCGAGGCGCCGGTCGCGGCCGTCCAGGTCCACCACCGTGCCGGCCGGGGCGCGCATGATCGCCTGCAGGGTGTACGTGCCCGGCGCCGGCGGAACGAAGTCGGCCCGGGCGGGCGGCGCCTGGTCGCGCGCCTCGTCGCCGTGGCCGAAGGCCGGCGCGGCGAGCGCGAGGCCGGCGAGCGCCCAGGCCCCGATCGCGAGCCGGTGCCGCATTGCCGCGAGTTACCGCGTGCCGGCCAGCGGCGCCTGGTACGCGGCCTTGGCGGCGCGCGTGCCAAACTTCATGTGATGGGCCCGGCCGAGCTTTTCCCGGTAGAAGTCGACCTCGAACGCGGGGCTGAGCTCCTTGCCGTCCCACTTGAAGGCGCGCACGAACTGCTCGTCGTCGGCGCCGGCCTTGTCCCAGCTGGCCAGCAGCGAGGACGAGACGTAGACGCGGGTGCCGTCCCAGCTCTGCGAGATCATGTTCACCTGCTTGCCGGTCACCTTCTCGTAGGTCTGGCGGGGCTGCTCGGGGTTGGTGAGGTCGAAGTAGCGTGTCTTGCCGTCCATGAAGGTGTTCACCCAGAGGCCGGTGCCGTCGTTGCGGATGCTGATGTCCACCGGCAGGGGGATCTTGGCCGGGTCGCCGATGGTGGCCACCTCCTTGGCCTCCCACTCGCTGCTGGCGCCGGGCCGCACCAGCCAGAGCTTGGAGGTCAGCGCGGCCGCGGTGATGGCCCAGGTGTCGCCGTCCTTCAGTGACCACCGGATCTCGAGCGGCGCGCCGGGCACCGCCAGCACCTTGCGCGGCTTCATGGCCTTGAGGTCCCACACCACCATGGTGCCGCCGAAGCGCTTCATGGCCTCCGCGTCCTGCACCAGCTTGCCGAGCGACGTCATGTAGTTGTTCCAGCCCGTGAAGCTCGAGGTCAGCAGCGCGTTCTTCTGCGGGTTGATCGCGATGTCGTAGCCGTAGCCGTCGCCCCCGTCCGCGGTCGGCATCGCGTAGGTGGTGATCAGCTCGCCCTTGTTGCTGTACAGCGCCATGCCGGTGACGCCGCCCTTGTCCTTGGCGTTGGACAGGCCCTGCACCAGCATCCGGCCGGGCAGCGCGTAGAAGGTGTGGGGGCCGACGTAGCCGGTGCGCTTCGGCATGTCGGTGATGCGCCTCGCGATGCGGGGCTTGGCCGGATCGGTACCCACGTCGAAGACCACGATCTTGCTGTCGTCGAGGCCGCCCGCCCACAGGAAGCGGCGGTCGTCGGTGAAGCCCATGTGGTGCGCCTCGCCGCGCCCGCCCACCGAGACCTTGTGGATCACCTTGCCGTACCGGGGCGAGCTCGGATTGGCGTCGATCGTGACGAGCTTGTCCGAGCCGTCGCCGACGCCCGCCTTCCCGAGCGTCCACACGTAGAGATAGTCCTCCTGTCCCTTGATCAGGTTGGCCATGTAGGGGGAGTTGCACGTTTCGTCCGCGCGGGCGGGGCCCACCGCGGTCGGCGCGACGAGGAGCGCGAGGGCCAGGAGCGCGCGGAGGACGAGCGGCCGGGGGAAGGTCGCCATGTCGATGCTCCTTCTACGAGGGAACGACGGTGGAGGAGCCTCAGCCCCGCGCCAGCTCGGAGACCGCGCGGAGCGGGGAGCCGTCCCGGCGAAGGATCGGCCGCCGGGTGGGCCAGGTCTGGTCGCCGAAGGTGGGCTGCCAGCAGGAGTGCTTCCCCGCGCCCCCGGCCACGATCACGGTGACGTCGTCGACGGAGCGCACCGCCGGCACCATGGTGTCGGGCGCGTCCTTGACCCCGCGCTGGATCAGGTGCGCGCGGTACTCGTCGCCCAGGCGGGCGAGCGGGAAGCGGGCGTGCTCGACGAGGAACTCCTTGACCTGCCGCTTGCTGTAGCCGTCGCCCGCGATGGTGGCCGCGTGCTCGGGCCCGAGGCAGAGCAGGGGATGGCCGCCGGCCAGGATGTTGTTGCTGCCGGCCTGGCCCATCGCGCCCGCGACCACCTTGAGGATGCCGAGGCCGGTGTAGCTGTAGTGGTCCTGGATGTTGTGCGGCCCCTCGCACGCGATCGCGGTGACCACGCTGGTCTCCCGCGGGAAGCCGTGCTCGACGTGCAGGGGCTCCCAGGGATTGGCCTCCTCGTTCTCGGCCACGCAGTAGGCGATCTTGGCCGGGGTGCCCTGGGTCGCGCGGTCGCCGGTTCCCGGGAGCCCACCCCCCACGTTCATCAGCAGGAGGCGGAGCGCGCGCCCGATGGTGAGGTTGGCGCGGAAGCCCTGGCCGAAGGCGTTGTAGCCGCCGTTGATCCCGATCTCCCTCGCG
>Ga0207650_10002416_pt1 | contig 13003 bp, 12 predicted proteins | sample KBSS63metaG_FD_184325 | JGI IMG/M metagenome (GOLD analysis project Ga0207650, IMG submission 184325) | Switchgrass rhizosphere microbial communities from Kellogg Biological Station, Michigan, USA - KBS S6-3 metaG (SPAdes) (version 2) | ecosystem: Host-associated > Plants > Roots > Rhizosphere...
TTCTACATCAAGGGCATGTACGCGATGACGCCCGACGGGACGAAGCTCTACGGCTACGGCGAGATGCTGACCGCGCCCTACGCGCGCAAGGCCTTCAAGATCACGATGTCCGGCCTGCTGGCCGTGAACTCGGGATCCGCGAAGGCGCTCCTGTCGCTGTCGGCTCCGCTGCCGAATCCGTCGTCGTCGGGCACCCGGCTCGAGTTCGAGCTGGCGCAGGCGACGAGCGCCGACCTGACGATCTTCGACGCCGCCGGTCGCCGCATCGCCACGCTCGTGCGCGGCGAGCAGCCGGCCGGCAAGCGGGCCGTGACCTGGAACGGGCAGGATGAGGGCGGGCACACGGTCGCCGCCGGAATCTACTTCGCCCGCCTGTCGACGCCCCTGGGCGCAAGCTCGCGCCGCATTGTGCGCGTGAACTGATGCAGGGACCCGGCCGATCGCGGCACGTTGACTTCGGGGCGCAAATCAGCAGAATGCGCCCATGCCCCGCAAGTCGACGCTCCGCGAGAAGCCGGGATCCCATCGGGATTCGGGGGGTGCGGACTTGAGCCATTTCGTCGCCGACGAGGTGCACCGCGTCGCGTTGAAGCCGCGGATAGAGGCGGTCGGGCGCGACCTGCGCCGGGCCCTCGCCCCGGTGCTCGAGGCGGTGGCCGGTGCGAAGCCGCGCCCGACCCGGATCACGCTGGCGATCGGGCTCGACAAGAGCCTTGCCAGCCGCTTCGTGCGGGCGCTGCAGTCGTCGTCCGACCTCGAGCTGATGCACCTCGTGCCGTCGCCGGCGGGCCTCAGGATCCTCTCCGACCTGGCGACCCGCTACGCCGACCCGGCCTCGATCGGGAATTTGGTCGCCGCCACCGAGAGATTCGAGCAATTGCTCGACTCGGTGCCCGGCGGCCGCGCTGCCATCGACGCGCAGATCTCCGAGTCCTCCCCCGTCGCGCTCGAGAAGCGCGCGCACATCGCCAAGCAGGCGTCGTTCAAGGCGATGTCTTTCCTGCTGGGGCACTTCTGCGACGTGCTCACGACGTCGCTCTTCCTCGTGCCGTCCGAGGACGGCAAGCGCGTCGACGGCATCGAGATCCACCGCCGCACCGGCCTCAGGCGCATGCGCCCGAGCACGCCGCTCGCGCTCATGAGCGTGTGGTCGGAGGCCGAGGATGCGGCGAGCGAGCACGGCATCCGCTTCGAGACGCTCGCCGGCGATCGCGGCAACACGAACCCGGAGGGATTCATTCTGCCCGAGTTCAGCACGCAGCCGATTCCCGACCTCGAAGTCCATCACGACGGCGACATGACGACCCTGGTGCTCGCCGGCGAGCCGAACGTGCACGCCCCGGCGCAGTTCACCTCGGCGTTCCGCATCCGCAATGGCTGGCCGCTCGCCCCCGAGGCACGCGAGTACATGCTGCGCGGGTACGTTCTGCACATGCCGTGCCGGCGCGTCGTGCGCGACGTCTACATCGAGGAGTCGCTCTACGCCGACGCGACGCCGCGCGTGTCCTACCTCCTGCCCGGCCCGCGCGCCGCGATGCGTCCCCCGCGCGACGACGGTCGCCGCCACTTCACCGAAGTGGACCTCACGACCACGATCGAGCAGCTCCCCCCCGGCCCGCCGTCGCACACCATTCCGGGCGTGATGAACCACGGGGCCGCCGTGCGCCACGTGCTCGAGCGCACCGGGCTGGCCACCGCGCGCTTCCGCGGCTGGCGCTCGGCGATGACCTACCCGGTTCCGCTGGTCGAGATGATGTGGTGGCTGTCGCACCACTCGTTCCGCGAAGGCGCGTAGCAGCTCAGTCCATCGTGTGGCGGAGCTCGACCAGGACCTCGTCCATGTGGTCGATGCGCAGGAACCCGAAGCGGGGATATTCCAAATCCAGCGTGATGTAGATCGCCGCCGTCATCACGGTCGCGAAACCGATGGCATGGAGCCATGGCCGCTGCCGTTGCGCCGCCAGCCCGTAACCCGCGAACACGGAGCCGACCAGCGCGAGGATCGCGAGGATCGCGAACACCCCGAACGGCGGGTGGATGCGCGTGGCGGAGATGCGCTTGGTCGCGATCTCGAACATGTCGTTGAGGGCCGGCAGCAGCACGGTGTACGGGTACTGCTCGTGCAGCGTGTCGCAGCCGGCGACCGCGGCATCCCACATCTGCTGCTGGAGCGCGTGCGCACGGGCCCTCTGCTCCTCGACCGCCTTCATGTCCGGGATCTTCCGGTAGGTCAGGATGCGCGCGTCCAGGTAGTCCTTCATCAGGCTCCGCAGTGGCGCCCGGTCGGCGGGGCGCAGGACGTCGACGCGCAGCCAGGCGTTCTCGATCGCGTTGGCCTCGTCGACGATCTGGTGACGCCGCTCATCGAAGCGGTCCCCCGCTCCCGAGAACGTGAACGCCAGGAACAACCCGAGGATGCCGAAGACCGCGCCCTCGGCGGCTCCGATGCCCTTGTCGTGCTCGGGCTCGACCTGGCGGTGACGCAGTCCGATGCGCCGGCCCCATTCCTCGCAGAGGAGCATCCCGACGAACAGCCCGAGGACGATGAGCGAGACCTGAAGGTAGAAGTATTGGGCGGACATGGCGCGCGAAAGCTAGCAGAGCCGATTGCAGGCGGCAAGTTGCGTCAGGAATCGGCGAAGGCATCGTCGGGATAACAGTACAGCCAGTGCTCTCCGGGCTCGGCGGACGAGATCACCGGATGATTCGTCGCGCGCGCATGTCCGGAGGCATGCCGGTTGGGCGAGTTGTCGCAGCAGCGCGTCCCGCCGCACTCCTGGCAGGTCCGCAGGTGCACCCAGCCCGAGCCGATCTTCACGCACTCCTCGCACTCGTAGGCCTTCGCCGTCTTGAGCGATCCGATCGCCTGGATGTGCTCGCACGCAGTCATGTGCCCTCCCCTTGGCGCTCGAGTGAGCGGCGGTCCCAGCCGCCCAGGTCGGCGGCGACGTCGTAGGTGCTCTGCAGGAATTCGAGGAGCATGCCGTCCGGATCTGTCGCGGTGCGCACCGCCTCGTAGGGCAGCACCCATTCCCTCAGGTCGGGGTGGTAGCTCGCCGCCTGCGGCCGGATCGAAGCGGCCGGGCAGCCGACCGGTTCCGGATAGGCGTAGGCGTAGAACGCCGGCTCTGCGACCGGTCCCCCGATCGAGCCGGGCCACCAGCCCGCGCTGATGCACTCGTGCGAGTAGGCCTCGCGCGTGATGCGGTCCGGCAGGTTCGGAAACCCGCCCGGATGCGGCGGCGCCGGCCGTCCGGAGAAGCGCGTGCATGAAAGATCGAACGCCCCCCACCAGAAGTGCGCCGGGCTGCACTTCCCGACGAAGCGCGAGCGGAAGGTGCGCAGGACGCGCGCGCCCCGCGCGAGGATCCGCCAGCAGCGCTGCGCCGCGTCGGGATCGTACGACGCGTGCTGCGTGTCCTCGGCGAAGGGGATCGCCTCGGCGACCTCGTTGGGGCGCGCGAGGAAGCGCGCTTCGATGCCCAAGTCGTCGAGCATCGAGCGGTAACGCCGGTAGAACTCGGCGACCGGCATCGGCCCCAACTGCAGCTCCCGCCGCTCGCCGTCGCTCGTACGCGCGACCAGGCGATGGTCGATGAAGTCGAACTCGACGTCGAGCGTGCGGCTTCCCGCCGGCATCGCGGGCGCGACCAGGCCGCGCGCGGTCGGCAGCAGCGTGACCTGCCACCAGTGGTTCTCCATCGGCGCCAGCGCGAGGCGCGTCTTGCCGACGATCTGCGTCCACATGTGGAGCGTGGCGTAGGTGTCCGCCCAGGCACCGAGCGGCAGCGCGGGCCAGACTTCGGTGACCGAAGGGGTCCTTGCGTCCATCCGCGGAGACTGACCTTCCGCCAGATCGGCTGCAAGGGCGGCCTCCGTTCACAAAGACTTATTTCTGGCGACAAAGTGGACCTGCTAGCATGCGGCGCCCCCGATCGGGGAAACCTCGACCCACGTCGGCCTGAACTCACCTGCCAGGGAGAAACGAATCCATGAGCTCGCGGGATCCGCTCCAGCGCTCGAACCTGCCCATCCCCGACCCGCAGCACGTTGGAGTGACCACCTACGACGCCAAGGATCCCGACACGAAGTTCCCGCCGATCGAGCGGCTTTTGCCGCCCAAGGGCGCGCCGAACGTGCTGGTCGTGCTGCTCGACGACGTCGGCTTCGCCGCCTCGAGCGTGTTCGGCGGCCCGATCCACACGCCGACCGCCGAGCGCCTGGCGAAGGGCGGCCTCAAGTTCAACCGCTTCCACACGACCGCGCTGTGCTCGCCGACGCGGCAGGCGCTGCTGACCGGGAGGAACCACCACTCGGTCAACATGGGCGGCATCTGCGAGATCGCGACCGCGGCCCCGGGCTACACCTCGGTGCTGCCGAAGAACAAGGCGCCGCTCGCCGAGACGCTGAAGCTCAACGGCTACTCGACCGCGCAGTTCGGCAAGTGCCATGAAGTGCCGGTGTGGGAAACCAGCCCGATGGGACCCTTCAACCAGTGGCCGACCGGCGGCGGCGGCTTCGAGTACTTCTACGGCTTCATCGGCGGCGAGACCAACCAGTGGTACCCGGCGATCTACGAGGGCACGACGCCGATCGAGCCCGAGAAGACTCCCGAACAGGGCTATCACTTCACCGAGGACATGACCAACAAGGCGATCCGCTGGACGCGCCAGCAGAAGGCGCTGATGCCGGACAAGCCGTTCTTCATGTACTTCGCACCGGGCGCGTGCCACGCCCCGCACCACGTGCCGAAGGATTGGATCGACAAGTACAAGGGCAAGTTCGACCAGGGCTGGGACAAGCTGCGCGAGGAGATCTTCGATCGCCAGAAGAAGCTCGGCGTCATCCCGCCGGGCGCCGAGTTGACGGCCCGGCCGGAGGAGATTCCGGCGTGGGACGCGACGCCGCCCGCGATGCGGCCGGTGTTCGCCCGGGAGATGGAGGTCTATGCCGCGTTCCTCGAGCACGTCGACACCCATCTCGGCCGCCTGGTCGACACGCTCGAGGAGCTCGAGGTGCTCGACGACACGCTGATCTACTACATCATCGGCGACAACGGCGCCTCCGCCGAGGGCACTCCCAACGGCTGCTTCAACGAGATGGCGACGCTCAACGGAATGGCCGGCATCGAGACGCCCGAGTTCCTGGCCTCGAAGCTCGACGAGTTCGGCGGGCCGGAAGCCTACAACCACTACGCGGTCGGCTGGGCCCACGCGATGGACACGCCCTACCAGTGGACGAAGCAGGTGGCTTCGCACTGGGGCGGCACGCGCAACGGGACGATCGTCCACTGGCCGAATGGCATCAAGTCGAAGGGCGAGGTGCGCAGCCAGTTCCACCACGTGATCGACGTCGCGCCGACCATCCTCGAGGCCGCCGGCCTGCCGCACCCCGCGTTCGTCCACGGCATCCAGCAGGCGCCGATCGAGGGCTTCAGCATGCTCTACGCGTTCAACGAGCCGAAGGCGGCGGAGCGCCACGAGACGCAGTACTTCGAGATGTTCTGCAACCGCGGCATCTACCACAAGGGCTGGACCGCGGTGACGCGGCACGGCGTGCCGTGGGTCGGCGCCTACAAACGCACGTTCGACGAGGACGTCTGGGAGCTGTACGACACGAACACGGACTGGACGCAAGCGCGTGACCTGGCGAAGGAGCACCCCCGGAAGCTCGAGGAGCTCAAGCGCCTGTTCCTGATCGAGGCGGCGAAGTACAGCGTGCTGCCGCTCGACGATCGCACGTTCGAGCGCCTGAATCCGGACCTGGCGGGGCGGCCCCAGCTGATCAAGGGCAACACGCAGATCCTCTTCGGCGGCATGGGGCGGCTGTCGGAGAATTCGATCGTGTCGATCAAGAACAAGTCGTACTCGATCACCGCCGACGTCGACGTGCCGCAATCGGGCGCCGAGGGCGTGATCGTCGCGCAGGGCGGCAACACGAACGGGTGGAGCCTGTACGCGAAGGGCGGAAAGCTCAAGTACTGCTACAACTTCTTCGCCATCGAAATCACCATGATCGAAGGGGCGCAGGCGATTCCGGCCGGCAACCATCAGGTCCGCATGGAGTTCAAGTACGACGGCGGCGGCGTCGCCAGGGGCGGGGCGATCACGCTCTATGTCGACGGCAAGACGGTGGGCCAGGGCCGCGTCGAGCGGACCGTGCCGATGTCGTTTTCCGCCGACGAAACGTGCGACGTGGGCAGGGAGGCCGGCTCGCCGGTGTCGCCGGACTACGGCCCCGAGGGCAACGCGTTCAACGGCGAGGTCCACTGGGTGCAGATCGACCTCGAGAAGGACGACAACGACCACCTGATCTCTCCGGACGAGCGCTATCGCATCGCCATGGCGCGGCAGTGAGCATGGACGCCGTCCCGATCCCGTTGACCTTCGCGGGGATGGTCCTCTTCGTGCTGCTCTTCCTCGAGATCGGCTATCGCGCGGGCAGGGCCCTCCATCGACGTTGGGCCGGGGAGAAGGAATCGCCGGTCTCGGTGATTTCCGGGTCGATCCTCGGGCTGGCCGCGTTCATGCTGGCATTCTCGTTCGGCATCGTCTCGAACCGCTACGACGCCAAGAAGGAGCTCGTCCGCGAGGACGCCAACGCCATCCGCACCGTGTGGAAGCGCGCGGAGTTCCTGCCCGAGCCCGACCGCACCGAGACCATGGGGCTGCTTCGCGGTTACGTCGATGCACGCCTGGCGTTCTCGCAGCGGCCCGATACCGATCCGGGGGCGATCCGCGCGGCGCTCGAAGGGGCGCGCCGCGTGCACGACCGACTGTGGGCGATCGCCGTCGCCAACGCCCGCAAGGACATGAACTCGGACGTTGCCGCCCTCTACGTCGAGTCGCTGAACGAGATGGCGAATGTCCATGCGTTGCGCGTCGCCGTCGGCATGCAAGCGCGGGTGCCGCTCGAGATCTGGCTCTCGCTGCTCTTCCTCACCGCTCTCGGCATGCTGACCGTGGGCTATCACACCGCGATTGCCGAATCGAAGCGCTCGCTCATCCAGCCGATCCTGGCGGTCTGCTTCGCCATGGTGGTCGCGCTGATCGCGACGCTCGACCGCCCGGGCAGCGGCGTCCTCAAGGTCAATCAGCAGCCGATCGCCGAATTGCAGGACGCGATGATCGGGTCCGCCGCACCATAGGCGGGCCTTAAGCGCTTTGCGCCAAGCGTCTTGGGGCGGCGCAAGCCGACCTCATCCCGGGTTTCCCTCGTGCCGATAACCGGAGACGAGGGAGGAACCTGACCATGCGTCGTTGGACGACTGTCCTGATCGTGCTGGCCGCGCTGAGCGGCTTCGGTTGCGCCGGACCCGCCAAGCTCACCGAGAAGAGCGAGAACAAGCTCGCCGAAGGCGACATGTGGCAGGCCTGGCGCCTGGCCGTTCGCGCGCTCGACAAGGCGCCGGGCAATCCCCGCGCCCGCGAAGCGGCCGCCTCGGCGTCTTCGATGATCTCGCAGGACTGGCAGCGCCGGATCGTCGCGCTCGCCGACGTCGATTCGATGGACGCCGCCGAGCAGGTGCTCAAGTACGTTCAGTTCCGCGCGGACGCGGCGAACTACGTTGCCGTTCCCGTCGGCGCACCCTGGGTCTCGACCGAGAGCGCACTGCGGCAGTGGGCGGCGAGCGAATGCTATGCCGACGGCATGGCGGCGATGAAGTCCGGCCGCCCGAAGAAGGCCTACGGCCGCTACTCCGACGCCATGCGCTTCGTGTCGAACTACCGCGACGTCGCCGCGCGGGCCGATGCGGCCCTCGAGCAGGCCCAGACGCAGGTGGCGATCGTCCCGCTGCGCTCGAGCACGGGCAACCGCCAGATGGGCCGTGACGTCGCCGCAGCGTGGAACGGCGCACTGGTCGAGCAGCTCGCGGGCGGCGAGACGTTCACGCACATCCTGCCGGCGGAAAACGTCGAGCGCGAGCTGCGCCTGAGCGACCTGGGCCGCACCAGCCGCGCCGACGCGATCCGCATCGGGAAGAAGACGGGCGCCGACCGCGTGGTCTGGGGATCGATCGGCGCGGTCGAGGCGAAGACGGGCGTCCAGTTCTTCACGCACAACGTCTGGCACCGGGTGCCCGGGCGCGACGAGTCGGGCCGCACCGTGATGCGTTGGGTCGAGATCCCGTTCCCGGTGGTCGCGCGCACGCGCACCGTCAAGGCCGACCTGGCCTACGAGGTGATCTCGACGCGCGGCGGCACGACGCTCACGCGCGAGAGCGGCCCGCGCACGCTCGAGGCGCGCGCGCTGTGGACCGCGTTCGTGCCCGACGGCGCGGCCGACACCTACATGCTGGTGAGCGAGGAGATGCGACGTGCCGATCCCGAGCGCGCCGAGCAGATCGAGGCCGAGTGGGCGAACGTCGTCGGGACCGCGACGACGCTGTCGCAGGTGATCGACGCGCGCCGCGCGTGCGCGAACCGGCCGCTCGATCGCCCGACCGTCGTATCCCGCTACGCCTCGGGAGCGGCGTTCGTCATGATCGAGGATCTGCCGAGCACCGAGGAGCTGGCCCAGGCGTCGCTGTGCTCGGCCTGGCAGGCCGTCCACAAGTCGCTGCTCGCGCTCGACGAGGTCGACGACGTCGACCTGGGTCCGGTGTCGGCGACCGAAACGCCCTAGGGCTGAGCGGAATCAAGGCAACAGGACGCAGCGCTGCGTGCGCGTGATCCCGGCGGCCTCCAGGCGGAGGAAGTACACGCCTGCGGGCACGGGCCCGGTCCCGGTCGCGCGATCCCAGGTCGCGGCATGGCGGCCGGCCGGGTAGTCGCCCTCGACGACGGTCGCGACCTCGCGGCCGCGCACGTCGAACGCGCGCAGGCGAACATGCGCGGGGCGCGGCAGGGCGAAGTCGAAGCGCGTCGGGCCCGCGGAAGGCGAAGGCGTCGGGCGCCCGAGCGCGAACTCCATCGGCGGTTCCCCCACCGCCGCGTCGACGATCGCATTGGGCGAGAATGCGAGCCCGCCGTAGGTCGCGACCGTGACGGGCAGGATCGCGATGGGCGGGTTGTTCACCGTCGTGGTCGCGCGCCGCAGCTTCTGGCCCGTCGTACCGGCTTCCTGCCAGTAGAGCATCGCCCCCGGGACGTCCAGGGCAATGGCCGTCGGGTTGCGCAGGCCGACCTTCCACTTGACCGGCGTGCCGCCCGTGAGCGCGCAGTACGTGATGCTGCCCTGGAACAGGTTCGACCAGTACACCCGCCCCGCCGCCGGATCGAGCGCGATGCCGAACGGGGACACGCCGGTCGCGATCGTCTCGGGCGCCGAGCCGTCGAGATTGGCGCGCTGCACCTGGCCGAGTCCGAGGTCTGCCCAGTACATCTTGCCGCCCGCGGGATCGAGCGCGATGCCGCGCGGGTTCGAGCCGGCCGTGCCCAGGTCGACGAGGACCTGGACGCTGCTGCCGTCGAGGTTCGCCCGGCGGATCTTCGCGCCTTCGACGAGGTTGCTCGAGGTCCAGTAGAGCTTGCCCGCCGCCGCATCGACCGCGATCCCCCGGAACGACGAGCCGCCGGGGACCACCACCTGCACGCCCGACCAGTCGGGGCTCGCGCTCAGGATGCGCGCGCCGACGTACCTCGATTCGACCCAGTAGATCCTGCGATGCAATTCGTCGAACGCGACACCTTCCGGCAGGCTCGCGGCCTGCAGCGCGACTTCGGTGGCCGCCGAGCCGTTCGACGCGGCGGTGCGTCCGAGCGGCCCGGGGAAGTTGGTCTCGCTCCAGTAGAGGGTCTGCGCTCCCGCCGGAAGCGCGAGCACGCCCAGGAGCAGGAAGAGGAAGGCGGCGCGCATCAGGACGGACTCGGCCAGACGCCGTCGACGGCAATGCAGTAGGTGATCGCGAGGAAGGGCTGCATGTTCGGGTGCGGCTGGTTGCCGCCCCCGGCGCCGATCGCATCGGGCGCCATCGGCACGCCGGGGCTCGTGGCGGCGTAGTGGAGCGCCCCCGCGGAATTCCTCGCCGGCAGGCGCGTCCCCGGCACCGGCGAACTTCCGTTCGCGGAAGCGGCGAGCGCGGAATGGGAGTGTACGGGCGCCTGGTGCACGAGCAGGCTCACCGCTTCCTCGCCGCCCTGCTGGCCCACGACGCGCGTCGTCAGGCCCAGGCCCTGGCCGGCGTGCATCGGCGCGCGGCCGCGCAAGTCGGGAAGAGCGAACGTGAACTGCCCGTCGCCGCCGTAGGTCGTGCCGATCAGGTTGAACAGGGTGTCGTAGTTCGCGATCGGAAGGAGCTGTCCGTTGCACGGGAGCCAGCCCTGCGGCGCGAAGTTGCCGGCGAACGGCATGATCTCGCCGACATAGGGCGTCGTCGAGGCCCTCGCGACGCGCGGCCGTGCGACGACCGCGACGCCGACGCCGAGAACGGCGAAGGCGCGGCGGAGGAACGTGCGGCGTCCGGGCGCGTTCATGGCTGGGGCGGGTAGGGGCCTGTCAGCGAAATCAGGTACATGATCGTCAGGTACGGCTGCATGTTGTTGTGCGGCTGGTCGCCGCCGGCGAAGCCGATCGCGTTCGACGCCAGCACGGCATCGGCGCCGGACCCGTAGTGCGGCACACCCGAGGCGTCCTGCGCGGGAAGAAGTCCCACCGGACTCGCCGACGTGCCCAGGCCGTCGTGGGCAAACGCCGGGTGCGTGTGCGCCGGAAGCTCGGCCGCCGTGAGCGTGTGCGACTCCTCACCGCCGAAATCTCCGACGGCGCGGTCGGTCAGGCCCGGGCCCTGGCCCGCGTGGATGGGAACGCGCCCGCGCAGGTCCGGCAGCGCGAACGTCGTCACGCCGTTGCCGCCATAGCGCGTGCTGAGCAGGCCGAACAGCGCCTGGTTCTGGGAGATCGACAGCAGTTGCCCGTTGCACGCGGCCCAGCCGCGCGGAACGTAGTTGCCCGCGAACAGCATGATCTCGCCCAGGTAAGGGTCGACCGAAGTGGGTTCCGCCTCCGCGCGCCCGAAGACGGTGCCGAGCGCCATCCCTCCCGCGACGACGGCGAGGGCTTTCTTGAGCAGGCCGCGGCGCTCCATTGCAGGTGGTTCTGCGGTTGGTTCCGCCGAGGTTTCCGCGGGAGCTTTCGAAGGTTCTCGCGACACGATGTCCTCCACCGAATGTCCTCACGAAAGTGCGAGACTCCACCTTTTAGTCCATGAAACGCGGCAATTCAACGAATCGCACGCGGATTCCTCCGAAAAAGTCGATGCGACGCCCGCAATGCGAGCGCCGCACGAGAGTTGTCCCGTCCTGCAACATCGAATGTGCATATGTGGACAAGCTGCGCCCGCGGTGGAAAACCTGTGGACGGCTGTCAAAAGCTTGAGAAACAAGGACTTGCGGTGGGAACGCGCTTGACCGTCGACGCCGGTGCGGACCAGTCTCCCGCCATGGAACGGATCGACCACGCCTCGCGTCACATGAGCAATGCCCGTCGTCACCTGATCGCGGCCCATCGCAACGGCGACGCTCACGCGCTCGCCCTCGCCGAGGTGCGCCTCGCGCTCGAGTCGCTCGACCTGGCGCCGCTCGCCTCGAGGGAGGCGAGCGCCTGGGTGCGGCGGTTGCGCGCGGCGGCCGCGGGCGAGCCGATCGACGCCGCGCTGTTCATGGACGCCGTGGACGAGCTCGCGTCGTTCCTCTTCTTCCGCGAGCTCGCGACCGCCTAGAACCCTAGAGCGTGATCGGCGTGTAGCCCGCGGGCAGGTCCCAGGCGGTCTTCGGGATCGACCCGCTCCTGACCTTGAGCGCCTCGAACTCGAACGCTCCCGCCTTGTCGAGCGTGCGGATGATCGTCGAGCCCGCGAGCGCGAGGCCCTCCTTGTCGCGCGAGCTGATCATCAAGCGCATGAGCGCGCGGCCGAGCGGATCCTTGATCGTGGCCAGCACCGTCTTCTGCATCTCGGGACCGTAGTCCGGGATGTAGAGGCTGCGCGCGATCCAGCGCTCGCTCCGCAGGTAGTCCCCCGCCGTCAGCACCCACAGGTTCGTCGGGTAGCCCGCGATCTTCCGATCCTTGCCCGCCGGCTCGATCTTGATCGAGTTGTTGAACTGTTCGAGCTTCTCGGCCCACGCGACCGGGTCCGCCGTCGCCTCCTCGGGGACGCCCGCGCGGTTCGCCGCGATGAGCTTCGCCGCGAGACTGTCGGCGAGCGCGCGCGGTCCGCTCCAGTAGCGCCGGGTGGCGTGATCGATGACCGTGACGGAGTCGGTCTTCGAATTGAACATGAATTCCTTGCCGTCCGGCCCGGTCACGCGAATGCGCTTGTTCGAGTAGTAGCTGTCGCGGGTCAGGGTGTCGCCGCCGAGGAACGTGTAGTGCGTGGTCACGGTGATGTCCGCCGCGGCCGGACGGGCGAAGGCGGCGGCGAGCACGAGCGCGAGCAGGGCGATGCGGGAACGAAGACGCACGGGATGAGGCTCCTTTGGTTTTGAAGACACGGGAATGGGCGCGAGCAGCGTACGCCGATTCGGCGGCCCGGAAAAGGGCCTGGTCAGCGACGCTGGCGGAAGAAGAGCAGCCACGTCAGGCCGGCCACCCCGATCCAGGCGAGGCCCGTGAGCGCGACCAGCCGCACGTCCTTCGCCATCACCGAGCCGGCGATCGCCAGCAGCTCGAGCCCGGCGAACGCGAGCGCGGCCCAGGCGACCCAGCCCGGTCCGCGTTCCGCCTGCGGGAGGCGGCGGCGCAGCAGCGGCAGCGCGAGCCCCGTCAAGGCGAAGAACGTGGCGTCGATCACGACCACGCCGGTCGTCAGAAGATCGGTGCGATCCAGGCCCAGCCCGAGCAGGAGCGCGGTCGCGATTCCCGCGAGCAGCAGGATCGCCGGCGCCGGCGTGAGGAAGCGCGCATCGAGGCGGGCGAACGGCGGGAAGAACTGGCCGTCGCGCGCCATCGCCCACGTCAGGCGCGGGCCGGTGAGGAACTGCGCGTTGAGCACGCCGAAGGCGGAAACGAAGACGGCCGCCGCGGCGATCCGTCCGCCCGCTCCGGGCGAGGCCGCCGCGAAGGC
>Ga0207650_10002417_pt1 | contig 13001 bp, 9 predicted proteins | sample KBSS63metaG_FD_184325 | JGI IMG/M metagenome (GOLD analysis project Ga0207650, IMG submission 184325) | Switchgrass rhizosphere microbial communities from Kellogg Biological Station, Michigan, USA - KBS S6-3 metaG (SPAdes) (version 2) | ecosystem: Host-associated > Plants > Roots > Rhizosphere >...
CGAGCGCGCCGTCGACCGCGAGCGAGGGCAGGAAGACGCGCATGCGCGTGCCCTTGCCCGGTGCGCTCACGACCTCGATGCGGCCGCCGTGGCGCTGCACGATGCCGTAGACGACCGACAGGCCGAGCCCGACGCCGCGCACGCCCTTGGTGGTGAAGAACGGGTCGAAGATGCGCGCGCGCACGTCGTCGCTCATGCCCTCGCCGTCGTCCGCAACCTCGATCGCCACCTCGTCGGCGCGCTCGCCCCGCCGCGTCAGCAGGCGCAGCTCGCCGCCGCGCGGCATCGCGTCGAGCGCGTTGAGGATCAGGTTCGTCAGGACCTCGCGCAGCTCCGATGCCTGGCCGGCGACGTGCAGTCCCTCGGCGAGCTCGGTCGTGACGTCGTACTGCGTGCCCGCGCGCTCGGCCTCGTCGCGCCAGCGGCCGCGCGTGAGCGACAGGCAATCCTCCGCCAGCTGCGCCAGCGCGACCGGCTGGAACGTCCGGTCCGTGCGCACGCGCGTGAAGTCCTGAAGGCGGCGCACGGTCGAGGCGCCGTCGAGCGCGGCGCGCTCGATGATCGCGAGCTCGGACCGCATCTCCTTGCTGCGCGTCTTGCCCTTGAGCAGCTGCGCGCGGCCGAGGATCGCGCCCAGCACGTTGTTGAAGTCGTGGGCCACGCCCGACGCCATCTCGCCGAGCGCGCGCAGCTTCTCCGAGCGCACGAGGCCGTCCTGGGCCTCGTTGAGCTGGATGTAGGAATCCTGCAGGCGCGAGAACAGCTCGGCGTTCTTGAGCGCGACGCCGACGTGATAGCTCACGGTCTCGAGCAGGCGGATCTGGTCGATCGGGAACCCGCCGGGCCGGGCGGACGCCGCGAGGACCGCGACCTGCACCTGCCCGTCGAGCGCGATCGGCACCAGCACCATGCTGCTCATGCCCTGCGCGACCAGGCGGCACTCGGCGAGCCCGGCGACGAGCGAAAGGTCGGCGAAGTGCTCGGCGCGGTGCGGATGCAGCCCGAGCGGATCGACGCCGTCCTCGAAGCCCCACTCGAGGCCGTCGCCGTCGTGCGCCAGGTTCGTCCGCGCATCGAGCACGACCGCGCGCGCGACCTTGCGGCGCTCGTGGTCGAAGCGCAGCACCGCGTAGCGGTCGCACGGCACCACGCGCGCGAGCTGACTGACGATCACGCGGTCGAGCCGGACCGGGTCGAGCGTCGAGGACACCGAGCGCGCGATCTCGTTGATGGCCTCGAAGCGCGTGGCACGGGCGCGGGCCTCGGCGAAGAGCGACGCGTTCCACAGGACGATCGCCGCCTGGTTGGCGACCGAGGCAAGCAGGCGCTCGTCGCGCGGGCCGAAGGCCTCTCGGCGGTCGGACTCGAGGTCGAGGATGCCGAGCATGCGTTCGCCGATGCGCAGCGGCAGCGCCAGCTCCGAGCGGATGTCCTCCGAGCCGGCGACGTAGCCGTCCCAGGCGTGGACGTCGCCGACGTTGATCGGCGTGCCCGTGCGGTAGCACGAGGCGGTGACCGAGGGTCCGTCGACCGGCAGGCGAATCGTCGACAGGTTCTCGTGATAGCCCTCGGAGGCGCGCACGTAGAGCTCGCCCGTCGTCTCGTCGGGCATGAGGATCGCGGCGTTGCGCACGTGCAGGCGCGAACACACCACGCCGAGGATGTCCTTCAGCACCTCCTCGAGTGCGTCGGCGCGGCCGATCGAGCGGCTGACCTCGGACAGCGTCTGGTTCTCGACCAGCTGCTCCTCGGTGAAGGCGAAGAGGCGCGCGTTCTCGAGCGCGATCTCGATCGGGTAACGCACGCGCTGGAGCAGCGCGACGTCGTCCTCGGCGAACGGCGAGCCGGGCGGCCGCGTCAGGTCGAGCGCGCCGACGAAGCCCGTCGAGTCGGCGAGCGGAAGCGCGAGGCGGTTGGGCGCGAGCCGCGTCAGCTCGCCCGGCGGCGCGATGCCTGCGGGCGGCTGCATCACCGCGCCGTGGGCCTCGAGGATCTCGGCGAGCGTGTCGCACGCCGCGTGCAGGATCGCGCCCGCCTCGAGCGAGCGCGAGACGCGCCGGCCGACCAGGTCGATCACCGCCAGCTCCTGGTTCTGGCGCGTCAGCGTGCGCTCGTGGACCCGGGCGCTGGTGACGTCGCGCACGACCCAGATGCGGCCGAACGGACGTCCCTGGGCGTCGCGCATCGGGCGCGTGTGGAGCTCGGTCAGGAGGTCGGGATCGCGCATGGGCGACATGCGCATGCCGGTGAACTCGGGATCGGCGAGGCCCTGCTCGACCCACTGTCCCACGCCCTCGACCTCGACCAGCCGCGGCTCGATCGCGGCCATGCCCTCGTGCACGGTGCGGCCCGTGAACCAGTCGGCGGGACGGCCGACGAGGTGCGCCAGGATGTCATTGACGTGGTCGATGCGCCAGCTGCCGTCGCGCAGCGACGCCATGGCGAGGCCGTCGGTGCCGGCATTGAGCGCCGACTCGAGGCGCGCCGTGCGCTCGGCCACCTGGGCGCGGCGCTCCTCGAGGCGGATGAGCGCGAGCGTGAGGGTGCGCGCCAGGGCGCCGATCTCGTCGTCGCGCCCGGTCGCGCGCGCCAGGTCCTCGGGTTCGAGGTCGGCGCGTCCCGCGACGGCCGCAAGGTCGGCGAGCGGCAGCGAGACGACGAGCAGGAGCAGCCACCACAGGAGAAAGCCGAGCGTGAGCGCCGAGACGAGGCCGAGGAGGTGGTAATTGACACGCCGCACGTCGGCGCGTGCGACCTCGCCGCTCTCGTCCCAGACCTCGATGAGCACGACCGGGACGCCGGCGGAAACCGTCCGTCGGGTCGCCGCCTTGCGCCCGACGGGCACGACCGCGCCGACGCGGTCGCCGCGGACGGAGGCGTCGGCGATCCCGCCCTCGGCCAGCGCCAGCGTCAGCCAGCCCTCGAGCGGGCGATGACCCCAGCCGAGCTGCCGCGCGTCGAAGACATGGCCGCGCTCGTCCGGCTCGGTGGACCACAGCACGCGCCCGTCGCGGTCGACCAGGTCGACGCGGGCGAGCGTCGAGGTGCCCGCCGCGTACGGCCCGAGGATCGCGCGTGCCGAGCGGACCGAGGCCTCGGACGGCTGGATCCGCGCTGCCAGCCGCGAGGCGTCCGCCTGCACGCGATGGACCAGCTCGCGCGTTTCCTCGGCGCGGTCGTGGTGCCAGTCGAGCTCGACCAGCACGGCGGTCGCGAGCGCGAGCACGGTGCAGACCACCACCGCGATCTTGCGCGCGAGCGTGCCGCTCAGGCAGCGCGATTCGAGCCAGGCGATGAAGCTCGGCTTGTAGGAGAACGGCAGTCCGGACATCGTCTCCCGTTATCGGCAGAAACGGCCGTTTCCGCAGCCGGTTGCAGCCGGGAATTCGGTCCTTTCGGGGTCGGTGCGGGGCGGCTAGGGTCGGCGGGTGCCCGCCCTGGTCCTCGCCGCCCTGCTCGCCCACGTCCTGCTCTCGGCCGGCACGTTCATCGTCGCCAAGGTGGCGCTCGGGCAGTTCGATCCCATGGCGCTGGCCCAGCTGCGGTTCGTGTCGGCCGGGGCGGCGCTCTTCGGCCTGCTCGCGGCCCGGCGGCAGCTCCACTTCGGGGCGGTGCGCGGCTCGCTCGGCGCGCTCGCGCTGCTCGGCTTCGTCGGCACGACGCTCAACCAGGGCCTCTTCCTCTACGGGCTCGGCCGCTCGACCTCGGCACACGGCGCGCTGCTCTATGCCGCGACGCCGATCGTCGTGCTCACGATCGCGCTCGCCCGCGGGCAGGAGCGCGCCTCGCCGAAACGCGCGCTCGGCGTCGTGCTCGCGTTCGGGGGCGTGGCGTTCCTCCTGCTCGGCCGCGGCCTTTCGTTTGATCCGCGCTGGCTCGTGGGCGACCTCATGATCTTCCTCGCGGTGGTCGCGTGGGCCGTGTACACCACGCGCGGCAAGGAGCTGATCGCGCGCTTCGGGCCGCTCGCCGTGACCGCGTGGGCGTCGGCGTTCGGGATGCTCTTCTTCCTGCCGATCGGCGTGCCCGCGCTGGCGGCGCAGGACTGGTCGCGGGTGACGCCCGCGGGCTGGTGGTGCCTCGCCTACATCGCGCTCCTGACCTCGGTCGTCTCCTACCTCCTGTGGGGCTACGCGCTGGCGCGGGTCGAGGCCAGCCGGGTCGCGGTGTTCACCAACCTCCAGCCGATCGTCACCGACCTCATCGCCTGGGCCGCGTTCGGCGATCCCTTGACGCTGCATTTCATGGTCGCCACGCTGTGCGTCCTGGCGGGGGTTGCACTGGCGTCGTAGGGGTGCATTCTGCACGGGTCTCGTGCGCCCCGCCTGACCGCCCGGGCGCGCCGATCCGCTGGTCGCAAGGCCCACGCGCGCGGGGGCTTACGGCACGACCCGTGCAATCGGCTGCGGGAAGTGGTTCCGCCGGGTGCGGCCGGGCTGGTAGCCTAGATGTCTCATCCGCCCCCATAGGAAACAGGAAACGCGGGTTTGCCCGCGGCAGCGTTCGCCCCACAGTCCGACAGGAAGGTCCGCATGATTCTCGCCGGTGTCCGGCGCGCCGTCCTCGCGCTTGCCCTCGTCGTCCTCGCCGCGCCCGTCGCCCGGGCCCAGGCACCGCAGCGTCATACCGTCGACGCCGACCTCGTGCGCCTCGAGTCCTCCGTCCGCGCGACGCTCGGCGAGTCCGACGACCCCGTGCGCGGGCGCATGATCTCGGCCATCCTGCGGGGCCCCGTGTCCGCCGACGCGTTGCGCGCGATGGGCGTCGACGTGGGCACCCAGGCCGGCGGCGTGACCACCGTGCGCATGCCGCTGTCGGCCGCGCCCGCCGTCGCGCGGCTCCAGGGCGTCGAGGCCGTGCGCCTCTCGCTGCCCTACAAGCTGCACCACGACCTTTCGATCCCCGACGCGCACGGCGACGCCAAGCGCACGCAGAGCCCGCCGCTTTCGGGCTTCAACGGCAACAACGTGGTCGTCGGCCTGGTGGACTCGGGGATCCAGTACCAGCACGACGACTTCAAGAATCCCGACGGCACGACGCGGATCTACTCGATCTGGGACCAGCTCACGGTGGGCACGGCGCCGCAGCCCTACAACTACGGCAACGAGTGCACGCAGGCGCAGATCAACGCCGGCACCTGCGGCGAAACGGACGCCATCGGCCACGGCACGCACGTCGCGGGCAGCGCGGCCGGTGACGGCAGCGCCACCGGCAACGGGGTGCCGCAGTTCAAGTACGCGGGCATGGCGAACAAGGCCACGATCGTCATGGTCAAGACCGACTTCACCGACAAGGGCCTGATCGACGCCGTGAAGTACATCTTCGCCAAGGCGACGCTGCTCGGCCGCCCGGCGGTCGTCAACATGAGCCTCGGCACGAACCTCGGCCCGCACGACGGCACGCTCGACCTCGAGCTCGGGCTGAACGCGCTCGTCGGCCCGGGCAAGGTGATCGTCGCCTCGTCCGGCAACGAGCAGTCGACCCGGCAGCACGGGCACCTGGTCTCGACCGTCGCGCTCGACTCGCTGACGTTCGCGGTCCCGACCTACGCGGGCTCGGGGATCAGCAACGACTTCTTCCTGATCGACGGCTGGTACGAGGACTCGGACAACTACACGGTCACGGTGGTCTCGCCGACCGGGATCGTGCACGGCCCGGTGACCAGGGGGAACTTCTACATCAGCAGCAACAACTCGGACGGCCGCGTCTACATCGAGAACGACGTCATCCTGACCAACAACAACGACGTCAACGTGTACATCGAGGTCTCGGACCAGCTGGGCTCGCCGATTCCGCGCGCCGGCGGCTGGCGTATCCGGGTGACGCCGGTCGCGGTCACGAGCGCGGGCCACGTGCACTTCTGGTCGTACTCGAACCTGTCGCCCACCTACCCCGACGCCGTTTTCGCCACGAAGTTCGATCCCGAGATGACGATCGGCGCGCCGGCGACCGCGGACTCGCTGATCTCGGTCGGCGCGCACGTCACCAAGTCCAGCTGGACCTCGTCCGCGGTGGGATTGCCGGGACCCTGGCAATTCGTGCCGCCGGAGGCAGTGAACGCTCTGGGCACGTTCTCGGGGCTCGGCCCGCGCCGAGACGGCGCGATCAAGCCGGACCTGACCGCGCCCGGCTCGGCGATCGCCTCGGCGCTCTCGACCACCTGGGTGGCGGGCGGCGCGGGAGCGGGCTGGCAGCCGACGCTCGCGGTCGACGACGGCAAGCACGCCGTCCTGCAGGGCACGTCGATGGCGGCGCCGCACGTCACGGGCGCGGTCGCGATGATGCTGCAGCTGAACCCGACGCTCAACCCCACGCAGGTGCGCAACATCCTCGCGGCCAACACGCGCCGTGACGGGCCCGTGCTCGCCGCCGGCGCGGTGCCGAACAAGTTCTTCGGCTGGGGCAAGCTCGACCTGACGAACGTGGTTCCCGACATCGACCTGGTGCCGCCGACGGTCACGCTGGCGCGGCCGAACGGCGGCGAGACCTTCATCATCGGGTCGCAGGACACCGTGCGCTGGAACGCGGCCGACAACGTCGGGATCACCACCGTCGACCTCGAGTACTCGACCAACAACGGCACGAACTGGATCCCGATCGTGGCCGGCCTGCAGAACACGGGCAAGTACCTGTGGGTCATCCCGAACGCCGCCACCGCCACCGCCAAGGTGCGGGTGATCGCGCACGACTCGCAGAACGTCGCGCTCGATCCGAGCAACGCGGCCTTCACGATCAGCCCGGGAACGCCGCTCGACGTGCCGGCGGCAAATCTTGCGTTTTCGGTGGGGGCGCCCGCGCCGAGTCCGTTCAGCGGCACGACGTCGGTCGGCTTCACCTTGCCGGGGGTGTCGCTCGCGGGCCGGACGAAGTGGCCGACCGCGGTGCGCATCTTCAACGTGGCGGGGCGGCTGGTGCGCACGGCGGTCGAAGCGGACCTGGCTCCGGGACCGCACGTCGCGGCGTGGGACGGGCGCGACGAGCACGGCTATCTGCAGCCCGCCGGCGTCTACTTCATCGAGGTCGCGACGCCGTCGGAGCGGGGGACGGTGCGGGCGGTGTTCCTGCGCTGACGGCGCGCCGCGCGGCGGCCTTCGCGGCTGCCGCGGCCCGCTGCGCCCTGCGTTCCTGCCACAACCGTTCGCGCAGCTCGCGCAGACCCTGTCCCGTGAGCGCCGAGACCTGGACCGCGCCGGGAAACTCGATCGGCAGCGCGTAGAGCAGTTCCTCGTCCGCCGCATCGATCTTGTTGAACGCGATCACCGTCGGGCGCGGCGCGGCTGCGATCGCCTGCGCCCGCGGCCCCTTCTCGGCGCTGCCGCCGAACGTCGCGAGTACCTCCTCGACGTTCGCCAGCTGGCGCCGGAAGTCGGGGTCCGAAGCGTCGACCACGTGCAGCCACAGGTCGGCCTCGACCACCTCGGCCAGCGTCGAGCGGAACGACGCCACCAGGTGATGCGGCAGCTTGCGGATGAATCCCACCGTGTCGGTGACCAGCAGCATCTCGCGGTTCTCGTTGACGATCCGCCGCGTCGTCGCATCGAGCGTCGCGAACAGCCGGTCCTCGGCGCGCACGGCGGCGCGGGTGAGCGCGTTGAACAGCGTGCTCTTGCCGGCGTTGGTGTAGCCCACGATCGCGACCCGGAACTGGTCGGCGCGCGCCTGGCGCTGGACCTTGCGCTCCTTCTCCACGACGTCGAGCTGCCGCTTGAGCAGCGAGACGCGATCGCGCGCGAGACGGCGGTCGGTCTCGAGCTGCGACTCGCCCGGCCCGCGCGTGCCGATGCCGCCGCCGAGGCGCTCGAGGTGCTGCCACATGTGGCGCAGCCGCGGCAGGCTGTACTCGAGCTGGGCGACCTCGACCTGCAGCCGCGACTCGCGCGTGCGCGCGTGGCGGGCGAAGATCGAGAGGATGACCTCGCTGCGGTCGACCACCTTGCGGTCGAGCGCCTTCTCGAGGTTTCTCACCTGCGCGGGCGTCAGGTCGTCGTCGCAGGCGATGGTGTCGGCGCTGGTCGCGGCGGCGAGGCCCTTCATCTCCTCGACCTTGCCCTTGCTGAAGAGCGTGGCCGGCGTCGGGGCGCCGCGCTTCTGCACGAGCTCGCCGACGACGATGGCGCCCGCGGTGTCGACGAGGCGTCCCAGTTCGTCCAGGGAAGCCCGGACATGGGCCGGCGGGCGGCGCGCGGCGAAGCCGACCAGCAGGGTTCGTTCGGGACGTTGACCTTCACGCGGATCGTAGATGGGGCAGCCTCCGAAATTTGCGGGAAACGACGTCCGGCCAGCATAGCACGCAAGGCCTATCGCGCCTGCAAGTTACGCCCAGGCAAAGAGTTTGCGGCTTCCCGTCCTTGACGGGCCGCGCTCCGGGACCCTACGGTTGCCTCGTACGCGCATCGATCGGGCCCCGGCCGCGTCTAACTTGTGCAGGACGACCGGAAACCCGCAAGACCGACCCTGTTGGAGGACCTGATGAGCAACGCCTTTGCCGCCACCGACCAGAACTTCGAGGGTGAAGTTCTCCAATCCAACGTCCCCGTGCTCGTGGACTTCTGGGCCACCTGGTGCGGCCCCTGCCGCCAGATCGCGCCCATCGTCGACGAGATCGCGGGCGACTACGCGGGCCGGCTGAAGGTCGCCAAGGTCGACGTCGACTCGAACCCCGGGATCGCCACCAAGTACGGCATCCGGGGCATCCCCAGCCTGTTCCTGTTCAAGGGCGGGCAGGTGGTCGAGCAGATCATCGGCCTGGTGCCGAAGCAGCAGATCGTCAAGCGGATCGAGGGTCACCTCCCCGCCGAAGGCGTGGCACGCACGGCGTAGTCTGGCCGGGGCCGTAATCAGCGGGACGGGTTGCGCAGGCGACCCGTCCCGTTCGCATTTCTACTCGCTGAGCGTGGCCCGCCACGGCGGCCGCGCCGACGCCATTTCCGCCAGCCACCGGCGCTCCTCGGCGTCGATCGTCACCTTCGCCGTGCGCGCCGCCGCGCCGAGACGGCCGAGCGCTCGTGCCTGCGTGCCCGGGTCTTCGATCGCGATCACCACCTCGAGCGCCTCGCGCACGAGGTCGCCGGCTTCAGCGTGCGTCACGACGCCGTCGCAGGTGACCGCGCTCGCCAGCGCCATCACGCGGTACATCTGCCCTTTCTCCGCGCGTGCGGCGGCAATTCCGCGGTCCAGCGCCGCACGCGCAGCGTCGGGCCAGCCCGCGGCGAGCAGCGTCTCGGCCATCGCGGTGTACACCCACGCCGCCGACCATGCCTCGACTCCCTCCTTGAAATTTTCGGCGAAACCGCGATCGAGAGCCTGGGATGCGGCTTCGAGCTCGCCGCGCTCGCGGAGGGCGATCGCGAGTTCCGTCCATCCGTGCCCCTCGAACCCGGCGATCCAATCTTCGAGGACGAGAAGGCTCTCCGCTTCGGCGACTCGTCCGCTGCGTGCGAGGAACGTCACGACCTCCAGCGGCGAGGCCGTGCGCTTCAGACCGCCGCACGCGTTGAACTGCTCGCCCCGTTGCGCGCGCTCCAGCAGGCGCGCGATCAGCGAATCGGCGAGCTCACCTTGCGCGGCGCGCGCGAGCGCGAAGTCGAGGCCGATGCCGCAGGCGGGCCGGCACGCCGCCGCATGCGCGAGGGCAAGTGCCCCGTCCCATTCGCCCGCGCGCGCGCGTGCGACCGCGCTGCCACGAGCCGCCTCGCAGCGGGCAGTCGCGCGGGCGACCGGCGTCGTGCAGGCGCCGATCGCCCGGGCGACCGCACCTGCGTTGCCGTCGACGGCGGCGAGTCCGGCGATCTCGGCTCGCGCCCCATCGGCATCGAACCAGGAAAGGCGCATGTTCGGGTGCCGATCGAGCAGGTCGAGCAGGTCTTCGTAGGCCCCGACGTCGAGCAGCAGCGACGTCACCGATCCACGCAGGTCGTCCTGCGGATCCGGGATGCGCTCGAGTTCGTCCTCGCGCCAGGCGCGGAGCGCTTCGCGTCTCGTCCTGGCGCTGTCCCCGGCGATGCGGTATGCGTACGCGCGCTTCAGCGCGGCCCGCGAGCGGTAGGACGCGCCGGCCACGTGCGCCCAGTATTTGCCCGGGGCGGCGCGGTCGCAGGACGACGCGGAAATGGCGATGTCGCTGAGAACCATCCGGCGCTCCCCCGACGCGGGAAGCGTGTGGGCGATCGCAAAGGCGCAGGCAATCGGGTCGACAAGCTCGGAGGAAGGGGCGTGGGCGCACCCGGCCAGGACGAGCAGGGAGAGAACGGACAGTCGAAACATGGCGCTCCTCGGCCCGGTCGAACCCCACCATTCTACGCCCGGAGCCGGCGGAGTACGATGGGGGCTCACCCCAATTCCGGAGACCCGCCCATGGCCCGTTCCCTCCTGCCTGAAGCCGTCGAGCAGTACATCGCCAAGGTCGCGACCCACGAGTCCCCCGTGCAGCAGAAGCTCCGCGCGGAGACCTCGAAGCTGGCCGAGGCCGGCATGCAGATCGGCGCCGACCAGGGCGCGTTCTTCGCGCTGCTGATCCACGCCATCTCCGCGCGCAAGGCGATCGAGATCGGCACGTTCACCGGCTACAGCGCGTTGTCGGTCGCCTCGGCGCTTCCCGAGGGCGGCAAGCTCGTCGCCTGCGACGTGAGCGAGGAGTGGACGTCGATCGCCCGCCGCCACTGGCAGGAAGCCGGCGTCGCCTCGAAGATCGACCTGCGCATCGGCCCCGCGACCGAGACGCTGTCGAAGCTGCTCGACACCGACGGCCCGTCTTCGTTCGACTTCGCGTTCATCGACGCCGACAAGACGTCCTACGACGCCTACTACGAGGCATGCCTCAAGCTCGTCCGGCCGAACGGCCTGATCGCGATCGACAACGTGCTGTGGAGCGGCAAGGTCGCCGATCCCACGGTGCACGACGACTCGACCGACGCGCTGCGTGCGCTCAACGAGAAGATCTGCCGCGACACGCGCGTCGAGGCGTCCCTGCTCACGATCGGCGACGGCGTGATGCTCGTGCGCGTCAACAAGGTCTGACGTGCGCCCCGCACTGCTGCTGCTGCTCGTGCTGGCGGGCCCGGCGTACGCACAGGCGCACGCCGACACCACCGACGAGCGCAAGACCGACCGCCTGCGGCCGGGCGCGTGGGAATTCGGCGCGGGCGGCGCGATCTCCAATTACAGCGGCTCGACCTACGGCACGTTCGAGGCGCGCGCGGGCCGCTTCTCGGGCGTCGGCGTCCACGGGCTGGTCGGCTTCGAGACCATGCTCGGCTACACCAAGCAGGACGAGGTCGACGTCGGCGACCTCCTGTTCTCGGTGTCCTACCAGTGGCCGCTGTACCTGGAAGGGCTGACGCGCGAGCGCGGCGCGACCTGGCCCTACTTCGGGCTCGTCGGCGGCGTGAGCCGCGCGTGGGAGGGTCACTACGCCGACACGCGCTACCCGCTCGGCGGCTTCGTCGGGGTTCGCATGATGCCGAACGAGCACTCGGCGCTCCGCATCGAAGCGCGCTTCGTCGGCGAGAGCGGCGTCGACGAGTCGGCGTTCGTCGGCTCGGCGGTGAGAAGCGGGTACTTCATCCTCTACTCGTTCGCGATCCTCAATCCCCGCAGGCCCTAGCGCTTCGGCTGCGGCCAGGGCTTCCGCCTTCGCGCCGCGGGCGTCCCCGCGTAGGGGCGAAGGCGCTCCTCGAGGAAGTGTCCCCACACCTGGTCGACGCCTTCGGCCCAGCCCTTCTCGACCTTGCCGGCGAGGCTGGCCGTGAAGTGGATCTTCGTGCTGTCCGTTCCCTGCGCCGCGAGGTCGTAGGTGCAGACGAAGACGACCGCGTTGCCGCTGAGCCCGAGCGGTCCCTCGAAGCGCAGGCGCTTGCCGCGTTCGGCCCACAGGACGGTGGCGTGCTTCACGCCGTTGCCCTGGTCGTCGAACCGCTCGATGAAGCCGCCGCCGGGCCAGGGCTCGATGTAGAAGGCCTTCGGGTGCTCGGAAAACGTGTGATCCCACCACGGCGTCAGGTCGCCCGTGATCATGTCGTAGACCTGGACCGACGTGCCGGCCACGGTGACGGTGCGGTCGAGGCCGAAGCCGCCGGTCTCGAGCGGCTTGACCTCGGCACGGGCGATCGCAGGCACGAGCAGCGCGACGAGAAGAAGGAAGCGCACGTTCAGGCTCCGTAGTGACGGGCGAGCTTCCGCCCGAGGTAGATGCCGATCGCGGTCCCGACCAGCCCGCCCAGGAACGAGGCGAACACGCCGAGCCGGGACGATGCCCAGCCCCCCACCGCGCCGAACACGAAAGCGAAGATCCACGTCACGAGGTTCGCCATTCTATGGCTCCCGCGCCATCAGCCCTCGGACCTGCACCGAGCCGGCGAGCACCGAGATCCCGATCCCGCCCAGAACCAGCGCGGCCGCGACCGCGAGGCGCGCCGTCGCCGTCTCGCCCAGGAAGGCCACGCCGCCGAGCGCGGCGAGCGCCGGCGCCGCGAGCTGCAGCGTCGCCGCGCGGGCGCGCGAAAGCTTCGGCAGCGCGCGGTACCACCAGGCGTAGCCGATGCCCGAGGCCAGCGCGCCCGAGGCCAGCGCGAGCCCGAGCCCCGGCCACGTGAAGTGCCGCGGCCCCGGCACGAGCATCGCGGCCAGCGCGAACGGAACGGCGTGGACGAAGTTGCCGGCAGTATCGGCCAGCGGATCGACCGAGCCGCGTCCGCGCAGCGTGTACGCCGCCCACGCGGCGCCCGCGATCACCATCAGCACGGCGGCGAACGGCTCCGGCGCGCGCACGCCCGGGGCGACCAGCCACAGGAGCCCGCCTAGCGCGAGCGCGTACCCCACCCACGCCAGCGCTCCCGGGCGCTCGCCGCGCGCGAGGGCGACCGCCATCATCGTGAGCTGGACGCTGCCGAAGAGAAGGAGCGCCCCGGTCCCCGCGCTGAGCCGCAGGTAAGCAAACGCGAACGCCACCGCGTAGGCCGAGAGCGCCAGCGCCGACAGCCAGTCGCGGCGCAGCGTGCGCCCGC